>Ga0307509_10011839_pt1 | contig 10498 bp, 8 predicted proteins | sample 10_EM_MG_FD_202245 | JGI IMG/M metagenome (GOLD analysis project Ga0307509, IMG submission 202245) | Populus trichocarpa ectomycorrhiza microbial communities from riparian zone in the Pacific Northwest, United States - 10_EM | ecosystem: Host-associated > Plants > Roots > Unclassified | place...
TAGCGGCGGCGCGGCAAGGCGTTCAGATCGGGGCCTCCGAGGCAGTGAGGCAGTGGTCGTGCAGCGTCTGGGCCAGCTGCTCCGCGCCGGCGGCGATCCGCATCACGACATCGAGCCGCTCGCCCGGCTCGATCGCGCGGGCCCCGGTGAGCTGACGGAGGAGGCGCTGCACCTCGGCGACGTGACCGTCGATAGCTCTGACGATTTCCGCGTGCACGTGACCTCCCGCTTGCGTGTGTTCGGACGCCTGCTGGGGTGCCGTCACCGCGGCGTCACTCGCTGTTCACCTTAGGTCCCGGCCGAACCGGCCGGTGCCGAAAGCGGCAAGATCATCACCCGGTCGTCGCGGTGACCAGCCGCGCCCGTACGTCGTCCGCTTCAGTCCTTGATCGAGTCCCGGCCGCGCTGGACGAGTCGCGGATCCGGGGGATACACCACCGACGGATCTTTGTCTTCGTAGTCGAACTGACTAAGGAAGAATCGCATCGCATTGATTCGAGCGCGTTTCTTGTCGTTGCTTTTGATCGAAGTCCACGGGGCGTAGTCGGTGTCCGTGTGCTCGATCATCGTTTCCTTGGCGACGGTGTAGTCGTCCCAGCGGTCGAGGGATTCGAGATCCATGGCGGAGAGCTTCCACCGGCGCACCGGATCGATCTGGCGAATCGCGAAGCGGGTGCGCTGCTCGGACTGGGTGACCGAGAACCACAGCTTGGTCAGCGTGAAGCCGCTCTCGACCAGCATCTGCTCGAACAGCGGAGCCTGCCGCAGGAACAATTCATAGTCGCGGTCGGTCACGAAGCCCATCACCCGCTCCACGCCGGCCCGGTTGTACCAGGACCGGTCGAACAGCAGGATCTCGCCGGCGGTCGGCAGCTGGGTGACATACCGCTGGAAGTACCACTGCCCGAGCTCGGTCTCGGTGGGCTTGGTCAGGGCGACGACCCGCGCGGCCCGCGGATTGAGGTGCTCCATGAACCGCTTGATGGTGCCGCCCTTGCCGGCGGCGTCGCGACCCTCGAACAGGACCACGTGCTTGGTGCCCTCGTCCTGGGCGCTGTTCTGGAACTTCAACAGCTCGATCTGCAGCTGATACTTCTCTTCCTCGTACGTGTCGCGGTCGAGCCGTTCGTCGTAGGGATAGTCCTCCCGCCAGGTCTCCACCGGGTTGCCGCCGGGATCGATCAGGTCGGGGTCGGCGAGGTGCTCGTCGTGCCGCACGCTGTAGCCGTCCTGCAGCAGCTGCTCCAGGTACTCCCGGAAGTTTTCGCGCATCACCCTTCGATTATCGGCGATGCCGGCGTCGCCGCGCACGGCCGGAATGCCGGTGATCCGGAGCGGCCGGGCTAACGCTGGTCGCCGTCGGGGAAGGCGGCGCGGAGGTAGCGGCGGGAGGCGATGCCGAGTTTCAGGTACACCTTGCGCAGGTGCCACTCGACCGTGCGGCTGCTGATGAACAGCTGGGCGCCGATCTCGGGGTTGGTCAGCCCGCCGACGGCCAGGTGGGCGATCTGCGCCTCCTGCGGCGTGAGCTCGCTGGAGGTTTCCGGGCCGCGTTTGCGGACCGAGGCTCCGGTGGCCCTCAGCTCGCGCCGGGCGCGCTCGGCGAAGCCGTCCATGGCCATCGAGGTGAACATCTCGTACGCGGTCTCCAGCTCGCGGCGGGCATCGACCCGGCGAGTGGCGCGGCGCAGCCATTCCCCGTACAGGAGGTGGGCGCGTCCCAGGTCGCCGCGCATCCGGGTGCGGGTCAGGCAGTCGATCGCGGTGCGGTACTGCGTCTCCGCCTGGCTGCCCTTGCTGAGCTGGGCGCGTGAGCGGGCCTCCACGCCGAGCGCCCAATCGGTCCGGCAGGCCTGCGTCTTGATCGTCAGCCGGTCCAGGGCGGCCCGCGCGAGCGCGATGTCCCCGGTCCGGAACGCCGCCTCGACCAGTTCCGGCAGTCCCCAGTTCTCGACGACGACCTCCCGGTGCTCGCTTGCGCTGCGAGCGGCCGCGACGCCGTCGCCGTACCGGCGGTTGCTGTTGTCCAGTACCGCCTCGGTGTAGTCGCAAATGGCCAGGCCCACGCCCTCGCCGCGGGCCGCCGCCCCGCGCCGGGTGCTCTCGATGAGCGTCTCGGCGTCGTCGCCACGGCCCTGCCAGGCGGCCAGGATCAGGGCGCCGTACGGAGCGGCGGCGATCCCGGTCGACTCCTCGACGGATCGCGTCTCCGCGACGGTCTCCGCGGCCGCTTCCGACTCGCCTCCGAACACCAGCACCGGTGTTCGGAGGCTGAGCGCCAGCGCCACCTCGCTCAGGGCGCCGCTCTTGCGGGCGAGGCCGACATGGTGGCGGGACAGCACGTACGTGCCCTCGTCGTCCCACACCTCGAGCGCGACGACGCAGCCCTGCCACAACCGGCGCAGCTGATCCGGCGGCGGCGTCCAACCGGCCGTCATCCGCTCGATCGCGGCCCGGCAGGCCGGCACCCCGGCCACGTAGTCGTCGGCCAGCGCGATCAGCCCGGTCAGCAGCAGGTCGGCGGCCGAGGGTTCGGGCCCGGCCCGGGAAGCCGCGCCGCGGGCGGCCTCGGCGATGTCGGCGACCCCGACGGTCTCGTTCAGTCGCGCCCCGAACAACGCCGCCGAGAACGCGTCCAGATAGGTCGCCCGGGCCAGCCCCGCGTCCAGGCCCTCGAGGCGGCGCGCGGCCGCGAGCAGCAACGGCGGCGCCTCGGTGCCGCGGCTCGAGGCGAAGGCCAGCTGAACGCGGATCAGGTCGACCTGGGCCCGTTGCGCGTCGTTCGCCGCGTCGCCGGCGGCGAGGGTGAGCATCCACCGCGCGGTGTCGAACGCGCCCGCCTGCACGTTGGCCATTGCCGCCCCCAACGCCCGCTGGGTACGCCGGGCCGGGTCCGCCGGCCAGGGGCCCGATGGCGCTGGCGCCACCGAGCGTGGCCCCGAAGGCGCCCAGCGCCCGGGCCAGGGCGGCGCCGGAGAACTCCGCGCGCAGCAGCGGCGTGGCGGTGGCGAACAGCACCGCGCCGCCGACGCCCTGCAGGGCGCGGAACAATTCGAGCGCCAGCGCGGTCGGCGCCGGCGAACAGGCCAGCGACCCGGCGGTGAAGACGGCCAGGCCGGCCAGGAACAGCCGGCGCCGGCCCAGCCGGTCGCCCAAGGTCGCCGCCGGCAGCAGCAGCACGGCCAGCACCAGGGCGTACGCGGCGCTCACCCATTGCAGGTCCGGCAGGCTCGCCCGCAGATCCCGCTGGATCGATGCCAGCGCCACACTCACCACCGTGATGTCCAGCAGCAGCATGAACGCCGCCGTGCACACCAGCACCAGCGTCCACCGCTGCCGCGACGAGGTGGGCCCGGGCGTCATGGTAGGTCCGTGACAGGGATCGTGGTCATGTCCGCTCCTCGCTGGTCGTGCTGCCCGGCCCAGCCCATCCTCGGCGGCCGGACAGCCCGGCCAAACCCGGGAACGCCCTGGCCGACTCCCTGGCCGGGAACGAGACCAGGGCCTTCACCGGCGCGAGTGGTTCGGCATCCGCTGACATCTCAGGTCCGGGTGGTCGTGGCCGATCGGTGGTCCATGGCGAGGGGGACCGGTGCGGCGCTGTCGGCGAACGCGTGGAGGTGGTACGCCGCTCTCGGCGCCGCGGCAACCGCCGGCTATTTCGTCCTGGGCCGCATCGCCGTCTCGCCGCTCGTGCCCGTTCTCTGGTACGCCTGCATCAGTGTCTCCGGTGCCGTTGCGTTGGTGACCGGCGCCCGCGGCCACCGCCCGGCCCGGCGCCTTCCGTGGTACCTGCTCGCCGCCGGGCAGTTCGTCTACGCCTGCGCGGACCTGGTCTTCTACCTGATGCGCTCGGTGTACGGGATCGACCAATACCCGTACTACGACGACCTGCTCTACTTGTCTTCGTACCCGCTGCTGGCGGCCGGTCTGATCGCCTGCGTCCGCGCCCGCACCCCGGCGTGGAACCTGTCCGCCCTGATCGACTCGATGATCGTCACCATTGTCGCCGCGCTGCTGCTGTGGGTGTACATCGTCAGCGCCTCGGTCTTCTCGTCCGAGGACTCCTTGTTGGCCCGGTCGGTGTCGGTCGCGTACCCGGCGATGGACTTGTTGCTGATGACCGTGGCGGTCCGGCTTCTCATGGGCGGCGGCGTACGCAGCACGTCGTTCCGGCTTCTCGTCGCCGCGATCCTCACGATGTTCGCGGCCGATGTCGGCTACGGCTATCTGGAGCTCACCGGCGCCTACGTACCCGGTGGCGTGCTGGAGGCATTGTGGTTGTTCGTAGTGCTCAGCCTCGGTACCGCGGCGCTTCACCCGTCGATGACCGACATGACCGAGCCGGTGGAGGTCATCGGGCCGGAGTTGAGCCTCGGCCGCCTCGCGCTGCTCACCGGCGTCTCGCTGGCCGCGCCCGCGTTGATCTTGGTGCAACACCTGCGCGGGGCGGACGAGCACGTCGTCGCCTCGGCGGTCGCGTGCATGCTGCTGTTCTCGCTGACCTTGGCCCGGGTCGTCGTGCTCGCCCAGGCCCAGCGCCGGATGGCCGACACCGACGTGCTGACCGGCCTGTACAACCGCCGGTACTTCAACCGGGCCCTGGCCTCGTTCGACGGGCCGGATGCCGCCCGTCGCCCGCCACTGAGCGTCCTGATTCTGGATCTCGACCACTTCAAAGAGATCAATGACACGTACGGTCATGACGGCGGCGACCGGGTTCTGGCGGCAGTCGGCGCGCTGCTGCGGAGGTTGATCCGCTCCGGTGACGTCGCAGCCCGCTACGGCGGCGAGGAATTCGCCATACTGGCGCCCGGGCTGCCGCACCAGGACCTCGCCGCTTTCGCCGACCGGATCCGTGACTGCGTCGCCGGCACCCCGATCGCGGTCGGCTCGGACACCGCCGTCACGGTGACCGTGTCGATCGGCGGCGTCCACCGCGAGGATCCGGCAACTCCCACCTACGCCCTGCTCAAGACGGCCGACCACCGGCTGTACGACGCGAAACTCCGCGGCCGGAATCTCGCTACGACCTCGGACGGCGTCATGCCCGACACCGTCGCGATGAGATTCCGTTGACTCGGTCGTGCCGCCTGGCGGTACGGTCTCGTTCGTGTCCGCGCGCCTTGATCCGAGCTGGCTGGTCCTTGTCAGTTGGGAGTCCGCCGATCGGTTTCGGTGCGTCGACATCTTCCTGCGCCCGGACGGTTCGTACGGGTTCGAGGAGTTCCGTCGTGATCCCGAGGACATGGGTGCGTGGACGCCGGTGGCCTACTTCTCCGGCGCCACTTTTGCCACTCGGGCCGATGTCGAGCTTGCCGCTGAACGGGCAGTCCATTGGCTGGGCGATGAGCATCGATAGATCGGGCCCCCGGGCGCGGTAGCCGGAGGCGGACGGCGGACCAGGTTCGTCGGCAACCGGCTCGAGGTTTCGGTTTTGGGAGCGCTCCCGTAACATGCCTGACGCGGCATCTGAACGCTCGCCTACAACGATCACCGCCAATGCGTTGACCGTGACCGAGGTCAGGAGAATAGCTATGACTAGATTCAGGGCGGCCAATGTCGCGCTGGTGTCGGCCGGCGTCCTGGCGTCGGCGACGGTGCTCGTGGCGTTGCCGGCCGGCGCCGCGACCGCGGGCTGCTCCGTGAACTATGCCGTGTCGTCGCAGTGGCAGGGCGGGTTCGGCGCCAACGTGTCGATCACGAACCTGGGTGATCCGTTGACCGGTTGGACGTTGACGTGGTCGTTCGGCGCCGGGCAGACGGTGACGCAGGCATGGAACACGTCATTGACGCAGAGCGGCTCGGCGGTGACCGCGAAGAACGTGAGCTACAACGGTTCGGTCGCGACCAACGGAACGGTGTCGTTCGGCTTCAACGGGTCGTGGACGGGCAGCACCCCGGCTCCGACGAGTTTCGCGCTCAACGGCGTGGCGTGCACCGGCGGCACGACCCCGACGACCGGGCCCACGACGGCCCCCACCACCGCGCCGACCACGCCACCGACCACCGCGCCGACCACGACGCCGCCGGCCGGCACCTGCACGCTTCCGTCGACGTACCGCTGGACGTCGACGGGCTCGCTGGCGACCCCGAAGTCGGGCTGGGTCTCGCTCAAGGACTTCACCAACGTCGTCTACAACGGCAAGCATCTGGTCTACGGATCGGACGTCAACACGTCGGGGTCGTACGGCTCGATGAACTTCGGTCTCTTCACGAACTGGTCCGACATGGCCTCGGCCGCTCAGACCGGGATGTCCACGGCTGCGGTCGCCCCCACGTTGTTCTACTTCGCCCCGAAGAACATCTGGGTGCTCGCCTCCCAGTGGGGTTCGTCCCCGTTCCTGTACCGGACGTCGAGCGACCCCACCAACGCCAATGGATGGTCGGCGCAGCAGTCGCTCTTCACCGGAAGTGTTTCCGACGCGCCCTATGGACCGATCGACCAGACGCTCATCGGCGACGGTACGAACATGTATCTGTTCTTCGCCGGGGACAACGGCAAGATCTATCGGGCGAGCATGCCGATCGGGAACTTCCCCAGCAGTTTCGGCTCGACGTACACGACGATCATGACCGACACGTCGGCCAACCTGTTCGAAGCGGTCCAGGTGTACAAGGTTCAGGGGCAGAACCAGTACCTCATGATCGTCGAAGCGCAGGGGTCGGGCGGGCGGTACTTCCGCTCGTTCACGGCTACCAGCCTGGGCGGAACCTGGACACCGCAGGCCGCCTCCGAGAGCAACCCGTTCGCCGGCAAGGCCAACAGCGGCGCCACCTGGACCAACGACATCAGCCACGGCGACCTGGTGCGCACCAACCCCGATCAGACCATGACCATCGATCCCTGCAACCTGCAGTTCCTCTACCAGGGACGTGACCCGAGCTCCAGCGGCGACTACAACCTTCTGCCATGGCGGCCGGCCGTGCTCACCCTGCAGCGCTAAGAAGCTCGACGCTGGTTCATGGCGCCGGTACCCTCGCCCAGGCCCCGAACATCGGCGGGCCCAGCACGCAGCCGTCGGCGGCGAGCGTCTCGGCCAGCAGCCGATCGGCCAGGGTGGGGGGATCGACGTCGGCGCGGCTGGCGACACCGTGCAGCTCCATCAGCGGCACGGTCGCCGCGATCACGTTGGCCCAGGCCCACGCCGGCGCGTCCGGCCCGCCCGCGGCGAACAGCTCGACCAGCAGGTCCGGCTCCGGCAGCCCATCCCCGCGGTGGCCGGGATTCGCACCGCGGTGAGATGTTTGCGCCGCTCGGCGACAGCGGCAGCAAGGACGGCGGGAACATGAACGTCATTACCCGGGTCGGCCGGTCGTCGACGCCGCAGGAGACTTCGTACGGCCGGCGGGTGTCGTAGAAGGCGAACTCCCCGGTGGACAACCGCGCCTGCCGGCCGCCCTGATCGACCACCGAGTCACCGCCGGCACAGACGAGGAAGAGCTTCAGCATGTTGGGATCGGCGTGCGAGATCAGCTCGGTGGTACGGCGTACCGTGATCGGCATGATGTCCAGCACCACGACCTGCATCGGGCCCAGCCCGCTGGCCCGGAACTCGCCGCGGTAGTCGGCCGGGCACCGGCCGCGGCACTCCATCGGCACCCACATCGTGGCGGACAACTCCCCGATGAAGTCGAACCGGTCTGCCGAAGGTATGTCAGCGGTGCTGACGAGCGTGCTCATGGCTCCTCCACCCCGGCGCTGCTCGCGGCCAGCGCGGCCAGGGTGTCCAGCGATTGCCGGAGTATCCGGCGCTGGTCGGCCAGCCGGTGCGCCTCGCGGTCGGGCAGCTCGGCCTCGACGTCGATGTCGGTGGTCTCGCCGTCCGCCCGCAGCCGCCACTTGAAGATCAGGTCGGAGACCAGGCAGCTGATCGTCACCCGGTGGTCCGCGGCGTCGGCACCGAGGCGCTGGGCCATCGGGAAGTCCGGGTATCCCGCGGGCCACATCGTGTAATCGCCGCCGACGCCGGTCGCGACGGTCTCGACTCCCGCCCACCACTCAGGGAACCGCGCGGGATCGTGCAGCAGCTTCCACACCTCCTCGACCGGCGCCGAGGTCCGTACCGTCAGCGTGAACATGGGCATTTCCGATCACCTCAACGATGTCAGTGCGTCCCGCACGCGGGCGAGCTCCCGCCGCGGTTCGACCAGCCCGGCGACCGGCGGCCGGCCGAGGTCGACCAGGGCGGCCGTGTATCCCTCGGCGGTTGCGCCGGAGGCCGTGCCGAGCATGGACCGCCATCCGCGGGCGGCCTCCTCGAAACGACGGCGAGCCAGTCCGAAGTCGCCCCGGGACCGCGCGATGAGGCCCTGCACCCAGGCGATCCGCGGCACCAGTGCCCACGGCTGGTCGGCCGGGCCCACCGGCTCGAGCATGGTCGCGCGCAGCTGCGCCGTCGCGGCCGTCGCGTCGCCGGCCTGGGCGAGCGCCTCCGCCAGGGACAGGCCCGCCGACGGGCGGCTGACCGGCGCCTGGGCGTCCAGGGCCTCGGCGAGCAGGGCGGCGGCGGTGGCGTGATCCCCGGCGGCGGCCGCCACCAGGCCGGCGTCGTGGGCGGCGGTGGCAGCGAGGGCGGGCGAGTCCAGCCGTTCCGCGACAGCGCGCTGCAGACGGCTCGTCTCGGCCGCTTCGGGGTGCCGGCCGAGCCGCGCGAGGATGTGCGCCCGGGCGCCGAGGCAGCCCAGCAGCAGCACCGGAACTCCCTCGGTGGCGGCCACCGCCCGGTCGGCGAGCTCGAGAGCCCCGTCGAAGTCGCCGAGGCAGGCCAGGGCGCAGGCGGCGTTCAGCCATACCGCGTACGCCCGATCCGGAAGCCCACGCTCCGCGGCGTCCGGCCCGGCGGCGCGGGCGACCGCCACCGACTCGGCGAACCGGCCCTGCCGAATCAGGCCCTGCATGCGAATCTCCGCGATGTCGGAACGGACAACCGGATCGGGGTCGGCGGGCAGGATCGCCTCGGCGGCGGTGAGCGGGCCGTCGGAGGCGGCCGGATCACCGGCCACCGCCTCGCCCCAGGCGAGTCCGATCTGGACGTCGGCGCGGGTGGCCGGGGTCGAGGCGGCGGTCAGAGCCGCGTACGCCCGGCGGTAGGCCCGCAGGGACGCCTCGGGATGGCAGACCACGGTCCGCAGCTGCCGTCCACGGCGGCACCACGCCGGTGCGACCTCGTCCGCGTCCAGCAGCGAAAGGGCACGTTCCCAGGCCGCCTCCATCTCGGAACGCCGGCCCAGCCACGCCCAGATCTCCTCCAGCTCGAGCCACAGCGCGCCGTCCTCCGGGGTGAGGCCGACGGCGCGGGTCAGGAAATCGGCCGCCTCGGTCAAGGCGCCGACCGAGCGGGCGTACGCCGCGGCGGCCGCCCATTCCCGCGCGGCCCGGTCGCCCCGGCCCGCCAGGCTCAGGTGGTGCGCGATCTCGGCCGGGTCCCGCCGGTCGAGCGCGCCGGCGATCCGGTCGTGCAGCGGCACCGGGTTCGGCAGGTCCGCGTACACCGCTTCGCGGAGCAGCTCGTGGCGGAAGCCCAGCCGGCCGGCCCGGCGGTGCAGCAGGCCGTCCGCGCTGGCGGCCTCCTCGGCCAGACCGAGGCCGGGCACCCCTAGGCCGTCGAGTTCCGCGCTGGTCAGCGGCCGTCCGGCCGCGGCCAGCAGGTTGATCAGGGTCTGGGCATCCACCGGGAGGAGGCCGCAGGTGGCCCGGACGGCGGTCCGCAGGTTGGGCGGCGGACCTTCGCCACCGGCGGCGAGCACCCGGGCGCTCTCCACCGCGAGCAGCGGGTTGCCCTCGGCCGCGGCGATCACCTTGCCGACCAGCTTGTCGCCGGCCGGCAGCAGCGACGCCGCCAGCGCGGCCACCTCTTCGTCGCTGATCGGGCCGACCGCGATGTCGGTGATCGGCACCGAGCGGCCGGCCAGGTCGGCCAGCACGGCGTCGAGGTCCGGTCGCGCCGGCCGGTCGCGCCGGGTGACGATGAGCAGCAGTGGCAGCTGGGTCAGCCGCCTCCCCACGTGTGCGGTCAGCCGCAGGCTCGCCCGGTCGGCCCGGTGGGCGTCGTCAATGGCGATCAGCGCCGGCCGGTCCGTGCACGACCACTCGACGAGGCGCAGCACCGCCTCGAAGACCCGCAGCCTTTCCAGCTCGGGAGCGGTCACCGTGGGTGGCACGCCAGGGTGTCCGAGGCGGGCGCCGAGGTCCGGCGACAACCGGTTCAGCTCGACCGGCCAGCCGGCGCCGGGTGGTGGCTGCACGACCGTGCCGACCAGGTGCCGCGCCAATTCCAGCCACAGGGCGAACGGCGTCTCGCCGACCACGCCCATGCCGGCCGCGATCGAACTGCGCCCGCCGCCGGCGTTCACCCGGTGAACCAGTTCGGCCAGAAGGCTCGTCTTACCGATCCCGGCCTCGCCGGTCAGCACCACTACCTGTCCGGCGCCGTCGGCGGCGGCCCGCCAGGCCGCGGTCAGCTGCCGCACCTGCGGGTCGCGGCCGAACAGCCTG
>Ga0307509_10011840_pt1 | contig 10497 bp, 10 predicted proteins | sample 10_EM_MG_FD_202245 | JGI IMG/M metagenome (GOLD analysis project Ga0307509, IMG submission 202245) | Populus trichocarpa ectomycorrhiza microbial communities from riparian zone in the Pacific Northwest, United States - 10_EM | ecosystem: Host-associated > Plants > Roots > Unclassified | place...
TTTCGTCTATACAAGCTATGCAGTCCATCATTTAATCTACGCGACTATTCAATGTGATAAATTGACATGCAAGCTCCCCCGGTGAGATGTAGCCGATGGTTGGCTAAGTGGGCGCTACCCATAGCCAGCCTCTCGGGACATCCTCTACCGTGATAAGACTCATACCTCTAGAGCCCAATAACAACCCATAGTAATGCTACAAATCAAGGGGAGAAGGTACGGGCTGGTTACTGAGGTATTTATCTCGAAAGCACCCTGGCCTTCTGAGACTACCTGAGTACCACTAGGAAGACTACCCTACCACCCGTAGGCTAGAATAGACTCCTAGATGCCCCAGAGACCATATATGAGCGACCCCCATTTTGGCGGTTTCCCATACTCCCCTTCTAAATCCTGCGAACGACGTTCAGTCGGACGGACGGCGACGACTTATACGGTGTTACGGCAGCTGCTCCAATGACCTCTTTTAACTAGCAAACGAGCAACTACATAGCCGTCTGCCTATGACGCGCCATCCCAACGCTGGGGCCAGAGGGGGGTGTTAGCAAAACCCGCCCAAGTTTAATAGCATGTTCGGGCCACCCTCATACAGGCGTGGGGCCTCCCCGTGCAGATGCGTGTGCGCCCGAGAACATTTAAGAGCCCATAGAATGTGAGGCAATCGACCTCTAAGTTCTAGGACCACTTTGCCGGTGAAGGTAGGGTAACTTGGGTTCCTCAGTAGGGTAACTGGGACCCATGGGCATAATGACCAAATTCCCAAGGTAGGCTAACTTTGTCCTCTAATTCCTTTAACCGCTCAGGAAGTCCTCCAGGCGACCACAGAAGTTGTCTCGGAGATCCGTGTAACATTCCCATAATTCTCTTGACCTTATGCGAATGTTCTCCCAAAAGGTTACCCTGCCTTGTAGAGTACCTCAAGGCTACTCAACTACCCCCTAGGCCTTCTCCTAGGTTTACCAGCTATTTGTATAAAGTATACGAGACCATACCACCTCAGGTTACCTCCTGGTATACCATTTGGGCTAAGGTGATAGTGATTGTAGCTACCCATCGTAGGGTCGTTACAACTGCTTCTACACCCTGGGCCTCTGTTCCCTTCTGATCTCTGGGCTTGGGTGATTGTCATAGCTGCGCGTGTGGCTTTTGCCTGTATTTAGGGTAGGGGTTTCATGCCAGCCACCTCTGTTGCCTCCGGGTGTCACAAATCGTGACTAAGCAAGGCAGATTTCACATGACTAATAGTTATTAGTCGTAAGGTATGTTTATGTTTTACGCTATGCAGTCAGTTGACTCATAGTTCTCACATGACTCGCACTTGCGTGTCATCGTTATGTTATGATTGGTTGATGTTTCTATGACTCACGAATGTGAGTCATAATGATGTAATGACTTTTGCGCGTGACTCATATTATGAGTCACGAGTTTCACGCATGTGATGCATTTTGCACGCATGACTTGTTTTATGTTTTATGATTGGTTTATGTTTGATTTATGGCATGTTGCGCAGTGACTCATAAGAGTCATCTGATGGATTTCGGGTATGACTCATTATGAGTCATGATCGTGTGACTCATAAGTATGAGTCACCAGGGTCAGGGTTATTGCGGGAAGAGGCCTATATAAAGGATCGCGATGGGCCGTTGACATAGGATCTTCACGCAACCATCTAAGTAATATACCACTCAGGTACTGGGGCACGGGCCAAGCCCATTGACAGTGACCTTCCATAGGTGCAATATGTTCGAGATACCTAATGCCCTTCTCTCTATGTTACCTCGCTTGTATGCGAGGACTCTATTCCTACACGATAGGACTTCCTACCATCACCATATCTATTACGAACATAAGATGTTTGTCTATAACGATAGACGAAGCAAACTACGTAGGCTATGTCGATAGCCGATGGTAGTAAGATAGTCGTTTCCTGTTACGAACACCTTCATGGGAGGCTGGTTTGTTACACCGGGTGACATGCACTCCCTTCCGGTTTTGTTTCCATTGGGCCTACGGTCGCTACTTCCCCCTGCCACACACTTCTGTTTTTGTTGGTTCAGGTTACCGATCTTTCTCTTGGTTGTCTTGTCTGCCCTTGGGTCCAGGACGTAAAAGTCCCAGGTACATTTACCTCTTTGTGTGTGATCATTGGCCTACGGCATTGTCCTGCTGGCTCCTTGGCCCCTCCCCTGCTGCGGCAGAATGGGGTTAGTCGTTGGGCTATGGGTGGGTTGCTCATGGGTTCGGCTGGGATTTCTCTTCCTTCAGTTTTGTTGAGGTTTCTTTACTTTCCTTGGTTGTTCACTGTTGGGGTGGGGAGTTTTTTTATGGGCTGCACGTCTGTGGAGGTTTTTTGGTTCGTTGTATTCAGGCCTGTATGCTCTTCTGTAGTTTCTACCCATAGTACCAGACGCTTCAGGGTCGGGCAGGGTCAGAGGGTTTGAGCACAAGGGATGCGGGATGGACTGTAGGAGGAGGTTTTTCCTATCTTAGAGCGATCTGGATACAGGAGTTTGTACCTTAAACAATACTAAAATGATGCTAAAAAAAGAAAAAAGAAAAAAAGAAAAAAGAAATAAAGAAAAAAGAAATAAAGAAAAAAGGTACAAAGTCAGCATTCAGCTTTAACGCTATGGCCAACAAAAACCATATCCTCCTCACCCTAGGAAACATTGAAACCCCCAAGTCCCTCTGGTATCAGACCAACAGCACATCTCGCCTATCGCCCAACCAAATCCTACGAACATACCGATACACCTGAAGGAAGTAGAAAGGAAAGAAACAAGCACGAAGGAGAGGAGAACCCTAAGTGACATCTACGAAAACCATAATGGTGAACAAAGGGAATAAATGAACCCCTGACAAAGGAAAATTACGTCTGATAAGTGACGTGTATCAGCCTGAGCTAGGAAATGAAAGTATGGACCTGCGCACCAGAGCGGGGCCGGGGAACGAAGCGATGCCCTATGGCAGGTTGGGAAAGCGGGTGGAGAAGACTCTGTTGAGGGGTCCCCGGCGGGTGTGCCAAAACGGCATTAGCGACGGCCAGGAGGACGGGCGTAACCGAGGCAGGTTTTTATATAGCGACCGAAGGTCGACCGCGGAAAGGGGGCAGTAAGGTGCCAGCTGGGGAGGTGGAAAGAGGGGGAGTGGGTCTAGCTGTAACTGGGCAACGGGACGAAGAACAAGAAGGCAGGGGAAGGAGGATGGGAGGAGGAAGGACTTCCAAACACTTGAGATGACGGACTAGAGTAACCACGGCCGATGCTTTTTTGAATGCAAAACGAAGATGAGATGCTGAAGTTACTAACCGAACTGTTCCCCGATAGGACCACATAACCAAGAGAGAAAGGTACTTTGCAAAGGGCTTGGAAAGCTCAGCGCCGACCGTGAGCGAAGAGAAAGGGATGCCTACCGTGGAAAAGGTAAGTGAGGTGCAAAGGAAGTGCGGGGTAAGGGGGGAGAACTGAACCTCATGAGCGAAGTCAACGATGAACAGGAACAAGAACCCCTTGGAGGAGGGGGTAGAGCCCTAAGAGAGAGGAGTGGTGGTAGCATCACTCCCCTAGGCAAGAGCCATCAAGGGGGAGGAGAGGGGGTGGTTGTGAATCCCACGATGATTTCCCTGGTGTTGAGATTTCAATCACCGGAGGTGTAGGGGAGATGGTTCCTGTCTAACTACACTGACCTTTTTCTTTTTAAATCTCGATTATTAATTGTTTGTATCGGGGCAAACGCACACCTGTGCTCATCCCACGGTCCTAGGTACAACGGACTTTCAACCAAGCACGGGCCATGTAGTCCAAAACCTCCAACTGCAGTCCATCCCGCCATCCCCAAGCCAAAACCCTCTGACCCTGCCCGACAGAGAAAACACCACCCGGTACTATGGGTAGAAACTACAAGGCGATGAGAAAGCGGGCCTGAAAGCCATGAACCAAAATCCCCCGCGGAAGCCTAGCCTAAAAGAAAAACATCACCAACCGACAGTAGACGCAACCAACAAAGAAAAGCAAACCCACTGCCCTAAGCCAAACAACCTATAAGCTAAACCAATGTAATACCCTACCGGGCCCCGCTCCCAAGAGAATAGGGACTCCTGAATGATGGGTGTCGGGAACACAATGAGGGCAGAAAAGCTCCCAGAGGCATATAGCCCTGCCAGCCGAGGCTCAGGAAAAGCAGCCAAGTTCGAGAGAATGCTGCCAAACGAAGGAAGGCTCGTGGCAGTGGGAGGAAGATCCGGTCGGCTATTCCGGGAAACAGAGCCAGGAAAGAAAGGATACCATAACTCCCCTAGTCCGAGGACATCAGAAGGGAGACAGAGGCTGGGTGTGGGCGTAGAGCCACGCGCAGTAGGATGCAAGCCGATCCAAACGTCGGGGAGGGCAGGGGTGCAGAGCTAACCGACACGAGAAGTGCGAGGAAGGCTGACGGAAGCGGGGTCACGATGTTTCGAAAGGTCCGACTGTACCAGCAGAGCACAAAGGATGTAGTGCAATACCAGAGAGCAGTGCCACCAGGGACAACTACTTTACCGATCAACCGAGAGTAAATACTGACGGTTGACGAGTGAGGGGTTGCCGACTGTGGAGGGCTGCCTAAGCGAGCCTGGAGACGAGGGGGTGAAGGCAGACTCAACCAACTCCTAGGAACAAGCTCACCAGGCCTGACCATCAGAAGGGAAAGGACAAGTGAAGGGAGACGGCTTCACTCAGACAGAGGCAATGTGGCATGTGTGAGGAGAGGGGGGTGGATGGAGGTGATGATGATTTCTCTTGATGTCGAGATTTCAATCACCGGAGGGGTAGAGGAGACGAAGGATGTCTAACTACTGTGACCTTTTTTTTTGTGAAATCATATGTATTTGTTTAAGGTACAAAGACAGCATTCAGCTTTAACGCTATGGCCAACAAAAACCGTACCCTCCTCACACTAGGAAACATTGAAACTCCCAAGTCCCTCTAGTATGAGACCAACCGCACATCTCGCCTATCGCTCAACCTAATCCTACCAACATACTCGTATATCTGAAGGAAGTAGAAAGGAAAGAAGCTAGCAGGAAAGAGATGAGAACCCTTAGTGACATCTACTACGAAAGTATAAAAATATAAGGAATGAAGGAACCCCTGACAAAGGAAAATTACGTCTGATATGTGACCTGTATCAGCTTGGGCTAGGAAGTGAGAGTATGGACCTGCACACCGGAGCGATACCGGGGGACGAAGTGGTGCCTGATGGCAGGATGGAAAGGTGGATGGAGATGACTCTGATGAGGGGTTGCCGGAGGGTGTGCCAAGGCGGTATTAGCGACGGCCAAAAGGACGGGCGTAACTGAGGCGGGTTTTTATATAGCAACCGAGGATCACCGGCGGTAAAGGGAGCAGTAAGGTGCCAGCTGGGAACGTGAAGGGAGGGGAGAGGGTGTAGCTGTAAACGAGCAACGGGACGAAGACCAAGAGGGTGGTGGAGAGAGGTCGGGGAGGGGAAGGCAATTCAAATGCTTGAGACGACCGACTAGGATAACCGCAGCTGATGCTTTTCGGAATGCGAAACGAAGACCAGGTGCTGAAGTTAATAACCGAAGTGTTTCCCGACAGGACCACGTAGCCGAGACGGAAAGGTACTTCGCAAAGGGCTTGGAAATCTCAGCGCTGACCGTGAACGAGAAGAGTGACATGCCAACCGTGCAAAGCCTAAGCCAGGTGCAAAGGAAGTGCCAGGTAGGGGGGGAGAACCGAACTTCATGAGCAGAGTCAACGATGAACAGGAACAAGAACCCCGTGGAGGAGGGGGTAGACCCCTAAGGGAGAGGAGGGGTGGTAGCATCACTCCCATAGGCAAGAGCCATCAAGGGGGAGGAGAGCTGGTGGTGGTGGATCCCACGATGATTTCCTTAGGGTAGAGATGTCAATTGCCAGAGGTGTAGGGGAGATGGTTCGTGTCTAACTACTGTGACATTTTTTTTTTTTTTTTTTTCTTTTTTAATCTTGTATATTAATTGTTTCTATCCTGGGGGAAATGCACCAACGTGCCCTCTCCCCCAGACCTAGGTACAATGGACATTCGGCCGGAATGAAGACCATGTCGTCCAAAACCTCCAACTACAGTCCATCCCGTGATCCGCAAGCTAAAACCCTCTGACCCTGCCCGACAAACAAAACTCTGCCCGGCACTATGGGTAGAAACTACAAGGAGTTGAGAACACGAGGCTGAAAACAGTCAACCAATAACTTCCGCGAAAGCCTAGCCTAAAAGAAAAACATCCCCAACCGACACTAGACACAACCAACCAAGGAAAACAAACCCACTCCCCCAAGTCAAACCACCTATAAGCTAAACCGTAGTAAAACCCCACCTGGCCCAGCTCCCAAGGGAATAGGGACTCCTGAATGATGGGTCTCGGGGACACACAAAGGGGAGGTAACTCCCGGGGGCATATAGCCCCGGCAGGCGAGGCTCAGGAAGAGCAACCGAGTGCGAGAGGAAGCCGCCTAAAGCAGGAAGGCTCGTGGCAGTCGGAGGAAGATCCGGAGAGCTATTTCGGGAAACAGGACCCGGAAAGAAGGTTTAAACATGCCGCCCTAGTCCAAGGACATCAGAAGGAAGCAGAGGTCTGAGGATGGGCGTAGAGCCCCGAGCAGTAGAGTGCCAGCCGATCCAAACGTCAGGGAGGGGGAGAGTGGAGGGTTAACCGACACGAGACGTGCGAGGAAGGCTGACTGAAACGGTGTCACGATGTTTCAAAAAAAGTCCGACCGTACCAGCAGAGCACCAAGGAGATAGTGCAATACCAGAGAGCAGTGCCACTGGGGACAACTACTTTACCGATCGACCGAGACTAAAAACCGACCGTTGACGGGTGAAGCGTTGCCGACCGTGGAGGGCTGCCTAAGTGAGCCCAGAGAAGAGGGGATGAAGGCAGACTCAACCAACCCCTAGGAACGAGCTCGCTAGGCCTGACCATCAGAAGGGAAAGGAAGAGGGGAAGGAGATGGCTTCACTCAGAGAGAGGCACTATGGCGTGACTGATGAGTGGGGGGTGGATGGAAGTGACGATGATTTCTCCTGGTGTTGAGATTTCAATCACCGGAGGTGTAACGGAGATGGAGGATGTCCAACTACTGTGACCTTTTTTTTTTTTTTTATATCATATGCTCATTGTTTTCTACGGTACAAGAAATGACATGCATCTTTAACGATATGGCCAAAACAAAACCGAAAATTAAACATAACAAACAACAAAAGAAAACAAACATAACAAATCCCCCCAACACGACCAATAAGTATCGCAAAGCAGCTGTAGCTAAAATTATGGAAAGTATAAACCGCTTAACTAGTCTCGAGGGCCAGGGGCGGGTAAGACGGTAGGCTGCAGGAGGGTGTTTGGAGTGGGGGTGTGCAGGGAGGCAGCAAGCGGGGGCATCCCAGGAGGAAAACCAGTGGCGGTGGTGCGAATAAACTCAGCCAGCGCAATGAGCAGCTGCTGGTCAGACCAGATCGGGGCCTCGGGGGCCAAGTCCAAGACTCCAAGGAGGAGGCGGGATCTCTGGCAGGCGGAGGATTGGCAGGACAGGGTGGCCTATTCGAAGGTCTATGGGGCCTGAGAGCACAGCGGGCAGGACGTGTCGGCATCAGGAGTGTCCCATGAGGGGTCAGCCGCGAGGTATCTTTTCCCAGAGCGCATCTGGTGTATTCTACCTGCAACAAACTTTCCCAAGCCAATGAAGGGATGGGGGCGTGTTGAGGGCGAAGAGGGGTAGTATGGGGGGGCTGGGGTGGAAGACCAGTCAGAAAGGAGGAGCTGTTTAGCCCTCAGTTTGAGGCGGGAATAAGATGGGACAACCCCCGGGATTGGGGGCAAGTAGTCTGTGAGGTGGAGGGAAATGGGTGGCAACATAGCGACGTCGTGTACAAGGGGGACAGCCGTATTAGCCAAGGCTGTGATAGCGTTGTGTCGGTACCTAGGGTTCTTGGTCGTTTTAACTACTGTGACCTTTTTATTTTTTTATTTTTATTTTTAATTTTTTTTTATATTGAGTATTAATTGTTTCTATCGGGGCAAATGCACACCTGTGCTCATCCCATGATCCTAGGTACAACGGACTTTCTGCCAAGCGCGGGCTACATAGTCCAAAACCTCCAACTACAGTACATCCCGCCATGCCCAAGCTAAAACCCTCTGACCCTGCCCAACAGAGAAAACCCCGCCCGGTACTATGGGTAGAAACTACAAGGAGATGAGAAAGCGGGCCTTAGAGCCACGAACCAAAAACCCCCGCGAAAGCCTGGCCTAAAAGAAAAACATCCCCAACCGACAGTAGATACAACCAACAAAGAAAAGCAAACCCACTCCCCCAAATCAAACAACCTATAAGCTAAACGGTAGTAAAACCCCACCGGCCCCAGCTCCCGAAGGAATAGGGACTCCTGAACGATGGGTCTTGGGGACACAACAAGGGGAGGTAACTCCCAGGGGCATGTAGCTCCGCCAGCCAAAGCTCAGGAAGAGAGATTGAGTTCGAGAGGATGCCGGCTAAAGGAGGAAGGCTCGTGGCAGTCGGAGGAAGATCCTTTCCGCTATTGCGGGAAACAGGACCTGGAAAGAAGGTTTAAACATGCGCCCCTAGTCCGAGGACATTCGAAGGGAGCAGAGGTCTGAGGGTGGACGTAGAGCGGCGAGCAGTACGGTGCCAGCGGATCCAGACTTCGGGAAGGGGGCGGGCAGAGGGCTAACCGAGACGAGAAGTACGAGGAAGGGTGACTGAAACGGTGTCACGATGTTTCAATAAGTCCAACCGTACCAGCAGAGCACAAAGGAGACAGTGAAATACCAGAGAGCAGTGCCACCGGGGACAGCTACTTTACCGATCGACCAAGACTAAAAACCGACCATTAACGGGTGAGGGGTTACCGACCGTGGAGGGCTGCCTAAGCAAGCCCGGAGAAGAGGGGGTGAAGGCGAACTCAACCACCTCCTAGGAACAAGCTTGCCAGGCCTGACCATCAGAAGGGAAAGAAAGAGGGAGGGGAGATGGCTTCAACCAGACTGAGGCGATGTGGCGTGTCTGAGGAGAGGAGCATGGATGGAAGTGACGATGATTTCTCGTGGTGTTGGGATTTCAATCGCTGGAGGTGTAGCGGGAACGGAGGATGTCTAACTACTGTGACCTTTTTTCTTCTTTTTTTCTTATTTCTTCTTTTTTTCAAATCATAAGCATTTGTTTAAGGAACAAAGACAGCCATCCTCCGTCTCCTCTACACACCCGGCGATTGAAATCTCAACACCACGAGATGATCACCACTTTTCTTTTCTCCACCTCCCGCCATGAGTTCGCTCTAGGGGGTGGAGTCATACCTCCTCTACACTTCCCTCCCCTTAGGCTTATCCCTTTGGGCTTTCTTCGGTCAGGGTAATGGATTTCGTCTTTTTGGATGATGTTTCCTCTCCCTACCCCGCACTTGCTCTGCCTCGCTTTGAGCGTTTGCACGGTCGGCAACCCCCTTACCTCGTCAACAGGTCAGTCGCAGTCTTGGGCTATCGGTGAAGTAGTGGCCCCGGTGTAACGACCCTACAATAGGTAGCTACAATCACTATCACCTTAGCCCAAATGGTATACCAAGAGGTAACCAGAGGTGGTATGGTCTCGTATACTTTATACAAATAGCTGGTAAACCTAGGATAAGGCCTAGGGAATAAGTGAGTAGCCTTGAGGTACTCGGCTAGGCAGGGTAACCTTTCCGGGGAACATTCGCATAAGATCAAGAGCGTTATGGGAATGTTACACAGAACTCCAAGACGATTTCTGTGGTCGACTGGAGGACATCCTGAGCGGTCAAAGGCACAAGAGGGCAAAGTTACCCTACCTTGGGAATTTGGTCATTATGCCCATGGGTCCCAGTTACCCTACTGAGGAACCCAAGTTACCCTAACTTTACCGGCAAAGTCATCCTAGAACTTCGAGGTCGATTGCCTCACATTCTATGGGCTCTTAGATGTTGTTGGGCGCACACGCATCTGTGCGGGGAAGCCCCACACCTGTATAAGGGTGGTCCGAACATACTATTAAACTTGGGCGGGTTTTGCTAACACCCCCCTCTGGCCCCAGCGTTGGGACGGCGCGTCATAGGCAGACGGCTGTGTAGTTGCTCGTTTGCTAGTTAAAAGAGGTCATTGGAGCAGCTGCCCTAATACCCTATAAGTCGTCGCCGTCCGTCCGACTGAGTGTGCTTCGCAGGATATATAAGGGCACTATGGGTAACCGCCAAAATGGAGGTCGCCCATATATGGTCTCTCGGGCACCTAGGAGGCTATTCTTGCCTACGGGTAGTAGGGTAGTCTTCCTAGTGGTACTCAGGTAGTCTCAGAAGGGCAGGGTGCTTTCGAGACAAATACCTCAGTAACCAGCCCGGGCCTTCTCCCCTTGATTTGTAGCATTACTATGGGTTGTTATTGGACTCTAGAGGTATGAGTCTTATCACGGTAGAGTATGTCCCGAA
>Ga0307509_10011841_pt1 | contig 10497 bp, 19 predicted proteins | sample 10_EM_MG_FD_202245 | JGI IMG/M metagenome (GOLD analysis project Ga0307509, IMG submission 202245) | Populus trichocarpa ectomycorrhiza microbial communities from riparian zone in the Pacific Northwest, United States - 10_EM | ecosystem: Host-associated > Plants > Roots > Unclassified | place...
TAGCAGATCGAAGTAACTTGAACGGGCGGGCGCCTGGAGGTATTCAGGACGCTGCTATGAGGCAACCTCCCATCCTGACACAAAGAAGCTCGCAGCGCGGCCCGGGTGGCATGGGATGTGAGCCGGAGTTGCGAGAAAACTCAGGACGCATGGAATTAGAGCGGGCGTTGCCAGGCAACTCAGGACGCACAGGACGCAGGGGACGCAACTCAGGACGCACAGGGCGCAGGGGACGCAGAGGACGCAACTCAGGACTCACAGGACGCAGGGGACGCAGATTCAACGTCGCGTGCGTCAGGACGCAACGGTGCCGTATCTGACGCAGGGTAATTTTTTGCTGATGGAAGACATACGATGAAGGAGGCAGGAGAGGGTAATTGTTTGGCGATTAGGATGGAGGTGGGTAGGTTAAAGAGTTTATCCTGAGGAGGGATTAAGGATAGTTTCGGCGAATATGAGGATGAGTTTAGGTGGTATGTATAGTGTGGGGAGTATGGAAGGGGATGTGGATGTGTATTTATTTCAGGAAATACCTGTGATAGGAGGGGATAGAAGGGTAAGTATGGATGGTTATGATAGTGTGGATGGGATGGGAGGATATTTACAAGGGGGAATGGGAGCGGTAGTGTGTACTAAGGTACATGAAAGGTGGGAGGGTAGGTGGAGGGTTATAGTGAGGGAGAGAGTGAGAATAGGTTTGATATTTGATTTGGGAGAGGGTAGGAGTTTGGAGGTGTGGAATGTGTATGTGGGTGCGGGCAAACATAGGAGCTATGGATGGGTGGAGGGCGATAAGAATGGGGTGGTAATGGGGGATAGAAATGCGAGGCATGAGAGATGGGGAGGAGATGAGGAGATGGGAGATGTGGTGGGGAGAAGGGTGGTGGAATGGATGGATGAGTGGGGATGGAAGGTCGGTACTTTGAGAGGGGTGAAAACGAGAGGGACATGAGGAAAGGGGTAGAAGAGAGGGTTTTGGATGTGGGTTTTTATGTTGGAGGAGTGGAAGTGGAGGGAAGGGTGTGGGATTGGGTGATGGGTTTGGACCATAGGCCGGTGGAAATGAAGGTTAAGGTGATAGGATGGAAGATGGATAAGGAAGAGGAAAGGAGGGATAAGGTGGATTGGATGAAAATGGAGGCGGGTTTGAGAGGAAGAGAGGAGGAAGGCAAGGGATTGTGGAAGAGGGTAAGAACGAGAGAAGAGTTAGAGTGTATGGTGGAGAAGTATGAAGAGTTGTTAGTGAAAGAAGTAGAAGGAAGTAGGGGGAGCAGAAAATGGAAGAAGGGGAGAAAGAAATGGTGGAATGGAGAGGTGGAAGAGGCGTATAAGAAGTGCAGGAGGAAGGAAGAAGAGTTTTTTAGGGGAGGAGGAGAAGAAAGGAGATTGGAAGTAAAGAGGGCGAGAAAGGAATATAAAGAGGTGGTGGAGAGGGTCAAAAGGGAGCATTGGGTAGGATATTTGGAGGAATTGGGATTGAACAAGGGATATCAGTGGGTGAAAACAGACAGAGATTTTGTGGTGGATATTCCGGCGATAAGAGGGAAGGATGGTGTAATGGTGGAAGATGATGAAGGGAAGGGGTGGGCAATAATAAAGGGTTTGGGAAAGAGAGAGAAAGAGGAACAGGAGGAAGAAGGATTTTGGGAGGAGGTTGAGGTGGAGGAAGAAGAGGTGGAGCAGTTATTAGGGAAACAAAAGGATGGGAAGGCAGCGGGGAAAATGGGTTAGGAGGAAAGGTGTTGAAGGGGGCGTGGAAGGTGGAATGGTGCAGGAAGGTGATGATGGAGATAGTTAGGGAGAGTTTGAGTATGGGTTTTGTTTGTGAGAAGTGGAGGAGGAGTGTGGGTATAATTATGAGGAAGCCAAATAAGCCAGATTATGGGCTTCCGAGTAGTTATAGGGTGATAAATTTGTTGGATGTTATGGGGAAATTGATAGAAAGATTGGTGGCGAGGAGGTTAGAAAGATGGGGTCAGGAAGGAATGGGGGATGAAAAATATGGAGGGAGGGTTGGGAGAAGTAGTTTGGATGGGGTGGGTAAATAATGAAGAGATGGGAAGAGGGTGGGAGGAAAGGAGCGTTGTTGTGTATGGATATGATGGGAGGTTATGAGAATGTTGGGGTGAATAAGTGTGTGAAGAGGTTGAGGGAAGTAGGGGTGGAAGAGTTTTTGGTGAGGTGGGTGAGTTCGTTTTTGAGGATGAGAGTAGTGAGAGTGAGGGTGGGGAAGAGATTGGGTGGAGAGGTAGAAATAGAAGGGGGCACGATACAGGGATCGCCATTGAGTCCCATTTTGTTTATATTTGTGTTGGGAGGAGTTTTAGAGGAAGTTGGAAAGGAAGAGGTGGAGGGAGTATCTGTGGTGGCATGTGTGGATGATGTGGATTTTATGGTGGTGGGGGAGAGTGAGGATGAGGTTATTGAGAAGGTGGGTAGGATGGAAGTGGGTTTGGTGAGGGGATTGGAAAAGTGGAAGGTGGATTTGCAAAAATTGAAGTTGGAAGGAATGTGGATGGTGAAGAGCGGATGGGGAGGAGGAAAAGGTATAAGGTGGTTGGGAGAGGATATTAGAATGAAGACGGAGGTGAGGGTGTTGGGGGTGTGGTTTGCAAGTGATGGGGGTTGGGTAGATCATATGAGGAATAGGATGAGAATAGCGAAATGGAGGTGGAATATGATGTTGAAGTTGTTTGGGAGAGGAGGAAGGGGGATGTAAGTGTTGACATTGAAGAGAATTTGGAAGATGGTGGTGTGTCAGAGTTTAATGTATGGGATGGAGGTATATTGGGATGGGCATGAGGGTATGAGAAAAATGTTACAGGTGTGGATAAATAGGCATATGAGGAGAATGTTGGGTGGAGTGAGGAGTACTCCGGTATATGCAATGTTGGGAGAGTTGGGAGAAAAAAGAGTGGAATATGAGCTGGATAGGAGGGTGGAGAGATGGGGTGTAAGATTGTTGAGGTACAGGAAGGGTGAGGATTATGGGGAAGTGTGGAGGAGATTAGAGGTAGATGGGGGGGCGTATGTGGGGGGTTGGGTGGGCAGAATGATGAGAGGTATGAGAAAACACAAGTTGGAAGGGAGAGGTAGGAAGTGGAAAAGGAGAGGGAAGGGGTGGTGGGTTGGAAGATAGAGGTGAAGGGGAATAAGGAGAGTGCGAGGGAGGAGTGGGAGAGGGGAAGGGAAATAAGAGAGAAGGAGTGGTTGGTGGGTGTGAGTGATGCGAGTGGTGAAAGGGTAGGGATGGGGGTGGGTGGAGGTTTGTGGGAGAATGGAGTAGAAATAATGAGTTGGAGGGTGTGTGGTGGGAGGGGATTGACGGTGGAAATGGGAGAAATGTATGGGGTGAAGAAGGTTTTGGAGAAGATGGAGGGGTGTTATAGGGAAGAAGGGAAGAAGAGGTTGTTATTAGGAGTGGATAATGTAGGGGTGTTGAGGAAGTTGGGGAAGGGTAGAGGTTTTTGTGGGGATATAGAACAGGGGGTGAGAAAAATTAGTTTGAGGTTGATGGAGAAGGGTTGGGAAATAAAGTTGGTGTGGGTAGCGGGGCATGTGGGTATAGAGGAAAATGAAGTGGTGGATGAAAAGACGAAGGAGGGTTGTTGGGAAAATGAGGAAGCGGAGGTGGGTAATATGTGAGGATGGAGTAAGTGGGAGCAGAGGAGGAAGGAGATGGAGAGGAGGAGATGGAAAGAGTATTGGAGAGATAAGAGGAAAGGGGAGGAATATTTCGGTTGTGATGAGAAAGGTGAGAGAGGTTATGATGGGAAGAGGTGGGAGGGGAGGTTTATGTTGTGGATGAGAACGAATCATGAGAGAATGGGGGGGATGAGGTATGTGGGGAGCGAAGGAGAAAGATATGTATGTGGAGGGAGAGAGGATCGGGACCATTTATTACTATATTGTAAGAAATGGGAGAGGGAGAGGAAGGAAGCGTGGTTGGGTTGGTGGGGAGGGTGGTTATGGAATGAGGGTTGGGTAGATATGGAGAGGATGTTGTTTGAAGGAGAGGGGGTGAAAAGGTGTTTGATTTTGGCGAAGTTGATAGGTTGGGATAAGAGGAAATGGAAAGGTTGGGTGGGTAGTGGAGTGGAGGATAGATCGGGGTGGATTATGAGACCTAGGATGGAGGGGGGAGGAGGTTGGTTAATAAATAGGAGTGAGAAGAGGAGGAGGGAGGTGAGAGAAGCGGCGAGGTTGAGGGCGAAGAAGTCGAGGGAAAAAAGAGAGAGGGAGGATAGTGAAAAGGTTAAGATGGAGAGGAAGGAGAGGAGAAGAGAGGTGGAGAGGTTGCGGAAGAAGGAGTTGAAGGAGGGTTTGAGGAAGGTGAGGAGTAGAGGAGAGAGGGTGGAGAAGGGGAATATGAGTGTGAGGGACATGTTGATAGGGGTGAATAGGAGGAGGGAAGGAAGAAATATGTTGGGAGAAATTGTGAACAGGGTGGAGAGAGGTGATGTGAATGTTGTTCATGGGGTTTCTGAGTTGGAAGCGGTATTACCCATTGCAAGTAATACTTCTGGCAATGATGAGGTGCATGAATAAGTATTAGCGGGAATTTTGGGAAGATGGTAAAGGTTTTTGGAAAGTTTTTGGCAAGGCCCGGAGGGGATTTAGGGCTGTAGGCAAGTTATAGTTAGGACCATACGCTTTAGAGTAGCATGAGTGTCTGAAATGAAAAAAGTTTATAAAAAAAAAAAATGTTTTCGCACACACCACTTTGTGACCCACCAGTTTTCTAATGTTTTTTGCTGGTCAGCCACTTTGGTGTGTGCGAAAACATATCCCCTGGTACAAGTGCCATGTGTGATGTTTTCGGACACACCAAAGTGGCTTACCAGCAAAAAAATGGTAACAATTGGTGAGGTCACAAAGTGGTGTGTGCGAAAACATTTGTTTTTTGTTTTTTTTATAAACTTTTTCCATTTCGGTTACCCATGCTACTCTAAAGCGTATCGACCTATCAAACAACTAAGCTCTAGGCATCGCCCCCTTCCTAGAAGTAATAAACAAAAGAAAATTTCCAAAGCAAAAAACCACTAAGACGTGGAAAAACCCCAGACACATAACCTCAAAACTTAAACCCCGGGCCCATCCTACTCGCTCCCCCACCAAAATCAACCCCCTTCCCCTTCTCCTTCTGCCTCATCTTCTCCGTCTCCTCCAACCCCTTGAACATAGCCGCCATCATAGACCCAAGTACATCGACATCACTGCCAATGGCCTTCAGCCCCTCCAGCGCCACGTTTACCCTCTTCCCTATCTCCTCCATCTCCTTCTTCATACCTGTAAACCCATCTCCCGCATTCTTCCCCAGAGGCGCCACTCTAACCGCCCCAGTCAACCTCCTCACCTCACCCCGACGTCCTTCATCAACGACGCTATACTCTCTCCACCCTCAGCCACCGCCTCCTTCACCTCATCCACCGCCTTCCGCCAAGCCGGACCTTTCACAACTGGGGCTACCGCCACAAACCTCCTAACCGAGCACCACACTCCACCAACCCAAAGGCCAGTGCGACACAACTGCCCAGCTACATCCTCTCATCTTATCCTGACCACCACAGTGGAAGACAACGAGCCCCACTCCTTCCTCTTCTGCAGCTCACCCTCGGGAACCAACCATCTGGAGCCCTCAGAAAACTCCACCCCGGCCTCCATCAGCCCAGCCTGAACTCCGCCAATTCCCGTCTCCCACCTCACACCACCCACCTTCACCGCCGCTGGCAACCTCAACTCCCTCCTCTTTTCAGAGTCTACCGGGCCTCCCACCTCCACCTTTCTCCTCTTGCCACCCTCTGCCTCCTGGGCCAACATGCCCTCTAAACTCTCGACCCGGGCATTCAATCTCCCAGACCCACCCTTTGGGCAAGCCTCTTCGTCCGGTGATGGCGACCTCAGGCTCAACGGAGTCCTGCCAAACTCTAACTCCTCCTTCAGTCTCACTGACTCAAGCCTCGCATGCTTGAGTTCCTTCCGTAGTCTGTTGTTATCGGCCACAATCTCGCAGATCATGGCCTCCGTCGGTCGTGTGTCGTCCTGGGGTTCAGTAGTCGCAACACTGAAAAGCCTCTTCAAAGCCTTGGACATCGTGGTGGATTGGTAGGTAATTGGTCAAAAACTAAAATCGTAGCTTGTGTGACAAGTAATAATTTCAACGACTGGCGTTGTAACGGTGACGGGGCATGTGTGCGAAAACATTTTTTTTCATTTTTTTTTTTTTCAAACTTTTCGATTAACTAGCTTACAACAACCAATAACAAAAGAAACAACATCAACCACTAGAAAATACTAAGAGCCTTTACCTGCCATGAAGTGCGTTTGGCTCGGTACCTGAAGCAGCCTCCTCGCTACAGCCTCCCGACTGTCCCCACAACAAGCCCAAAAAGAACAGCAATATCCCCAAACTAAACCCAAGAAATGAAACACCGCCTCACCACTGCAAAGCTGTGGGACCCCTAGAGGGGCCGCAACCTGTGTGCCTACAGAGTACCCCGAATGTCCCCTCAAGTCTAGTAAAAAAGATCATAACGGGGCCTAAAGACCCCCTCGTAACCCGGTCCACACCATATCCATCCTCAGGCACTCGTGTGGCCTTCGAGCCACGTAGGTCGTATGCCGCTTGCGTACGCTTTCGGAAGCCGTTCGAACTGATACTGTGGGGCTCAGTCACGTGACTCCGGCATCTAGCGACCAATAGAAAAATGGAAGCGGACACCACCCACAAAATCTTACCCCTCCCCAAGCTTTCTTTCGGGGTCAAACGACCGTCCCACCCCAAACCAAAACTCTCCTCCCCTCCCAAATCTTCCTCCTCTCCCTCATGTCTTGGGGAATCAATCCACCACAGTATCATCAGGCTTCAATCATCCCCCCGGTATCCTCCTCCAGCCTGGCGGGAAGACATCTACCGCCAGTAGACATCCAACTGTTATCGGTTATCCGGCTCCTAGGTCGTTCATGTGCGTAAACCGTAGGCGTTAATGTTTCTATTACCGGAATCGGTTTGCCATGGGGCAGTCCTCAAGTTCGTGAGAAAATGAAGTCTGGAAGCTCCCTTTAGGCTCGGTTCCTTACTGGCCAAGGACCCAAATGCTGGCTGTCTTGGCGAGTTCGAATTTCAACCACTGGAGTTGTAACGGTGACGGTGCTTGTGCGAAAACATGTTTTCTCTTTTTTTCTTTTTTCTTTTTCTCGAACTTTTCGATTAACTAGCTTACAACAACTAATAACAAATGAAAACAACATCAAATGCTAGAAAACACTAAGAGCCTTTGTCTAGCATCAAGTCTGTTTGGCTCGGCATGCAAAGCAGCCTCCACGCTACCACCTCCCGACCGTCCCCACAATGAGTCCAAAAAGAATGGCAATATCGCCTACCGAACCCAAGAGATGAAACATCCCCTCGCCACTGCAAAGCTGTGGGACACCTAGAGGGGCCGCAAGCTGTGTGCCTACAGAACACTCCGAATGTCCCCTCAAGCCAAGTAAAAAAAAAGAACGTAAAAGGCCCTTAAGACCTCCTCCTAACCCAGTCCGCCCCATATCCATCCTTCGCCACTCGTGTGGCTTTCGCGCCCCCTAGGCCGTATGCCCCGTGCGTACGCTTTCAGAAGCCGTTCGAACCGATAGTGTGGGGCTCAGCCTCGTGACTCAGGCATCTAGCGACCAATAGAAAAATGGAAGTGGACACCACCTAAAAAATCTCACCCCTCCCCAAGCATCTTTTGGGGGACAAACGACCCTCCCACCCCAACCCCAAATCTCAACCTCCTCTCCCTCGTCCCTTGGGGAATCAATTCACCACGGTATCATCGGGCTTCAATCATCCCCCCGGCGTTTCTCCTCCAGCCTGTCGGGAAGACATCTACCGCCAGTAGACATCCAACGGTTATCGGTTATCCGGCTTCTAGGTCGTTCTTGTGCGTATACCGTAGGCGCAATTGTTTCCAATACCGGAATCCGTTTGCCATGGGGCAGACTTCGTGAGTACAATGAAGCCTGGAAGCTCCCTTTAGGCTCGGTTTCTTACTGGCCAAGGGCCCAAATGCTGGCTGTCTTGGCGAGTTCGAATTTCAACCACTGGGGTTGTAACGGTGACGGTGCTTGTGCGAAAACAACTTTTTTCTTTTTTTTTTTTTTCTTTTTTTTTTATCAATCTTTTCGATTCTTATTAGCTATATAACAACTATCTAGAATACTATAGGGCTTTTTATAGCATCAAGTCTGTTTGCCCTTAATCGTCTTATAACCTCCATATCCACCCCTACCCACAGGCCATCACTAGCCTTTTCTCCTATTCCCACCATCATTCAACTCTCCCAATACCTTCCTCCTTCTACCCGGATAGGCTCCTAGAGGTGGAACACTTGCAATGGGTGTTCCCTCCCTACACCTACCACTACCCTCCTCCCCTTTACTCTTCATTATTAACCTCCTCCTCCTCATTTTCTCCCTCCCCAACCTCAAATCCCTCTCCCTCTTCTCCTTCGCCCTCTCTCCCACCAACCCTCTCCTACCCTCCACCCACCTCCTACCCCACTCCTCCTCCCTCAACTTACTCCACTCTCTCCTCTCCCTCCATCTCATTTCCAACCATCCCGTTTCCGCTCCAAATTTCCTAACCGCCTCTATACCATCCTCCTCAAACAACAACCACTTCATATCCACCAAAACCCCACCCCTACCACTCTCACCCCACGCATTCCAAATTACCCCCCTCTCCTTCTCCCATCTCTCACACCTTAACAACAAATGATCCCTATCCTCCCTCATCCCACACTTGCACAAAACATTTCCCCAAGCATATTTCGTACCCCTCATCTTCCCATGCCCACACCTCATCCAAAACAAAAATATACTACTCCTCCTACTCCCACCATGCCCCTTCTCCCCCTCCCCACCCCCAAAATACGCTCTCCCCTTTTCCCTCCCCTTCCAATACTCCTTCCAATACCTTTCCACCCTTTTCTTTCTTCTCCTCTCTCATTCTCCCCAACTCACAACCTTATTCTCCACTCTTTCTTCCATAAAAACCCCTTCCTTTGCCAACCTATCCGCCTCCTCATTCTCTCTCACCCCCACATGCCCCGGAACCCACCTCCACTCAATCTGCCAACCTCGTTTCAACAATTCCACTCCCTCCTTCCTCACCTTCTGCTCCCACTTCCCACAAAAACCCCTACCCTTTCCTAGCCTCCTTAACACCCCCACATTATCCACCCCAACTCTCAATATTCTCGCCTCCCCATCATACTCCCTCACCACCTCCAACATTTTCGCCAATCCTGCCATCTCTCCATCCCCCATCGTCAAACCATAACCCCTACTCTCTCTCTATTTCCCATACCTTAAACCATACAACCTCAATACCCCACCTATTCCTACCCTACTACCCATCATGCTCGCGTCACTAACTTCCAAAAATCCATCCTTTATCCAAACACCCCTATTCCTCTCCCACTCCTCCTTTACCTCCCTCTTCCCTTTACCCACAATCACCCTCCAACCCAAACTCCTCTCCCTCTCCACCTCCACGTCCCACACCTCCCCTTCCAACCTATTCTTCATCGCCCCTCTCACCACCCTCCCCTCCTAACCCATTCTCCACACTCCCGTTTCCTCCATCTCCTCCTTCCACCCTTCTCCAAACCTTTCCCCCATACCTCTCCTAAACAATCTTACTCCCCACTTTTCCACCGCCTCATCCAAATCATACTCTACCCCCTTAAGCCCTACCTCCGCCAACAATGCACCAACCGGCGTCGTCCTAACAGCCCCCAACACACCCCTCACACACCTATTTACCCACACCTGCAACTTCTCCCTCATCTCCCTCTGCCCATCCCAATACACTTCCATCCCATACATCATCGTCTTCCTCACTACCACCTTAAACAACTCCATCAATACCTCCACCCCCACTCCTCTCCCACCTTGTGCGAAAACATCACCCATCGCACTTGTACTTGTACCGCATTATTTGGTTAAACTGGAAATGGCGCTAGAGCAGCCAGACAAGGTTTACCGGAATACGCGAGCGAGATTCGCAAGAAAGGTTGCCCACTAGAGTTAGATTCTGAAGATCATTCGCCACAAGATGCTTTTTCTGCCAGCCTTTTTACTTTTTCGAGGGAATCAATTTCCTGTAGGGGCTTAGTCTGGCTCGCTTACTGAGCCACACTTTATTTGGCTGCTTTAGTGCCATTTCCAGTTTAGCCAAATAATGCTGTAGATTGCGATTAGTCAGTCATAAACAGAGCAGGTTGCCCCGCTTTGGATTACCTGGACTCAGTGGATATTCGTCAACAGACTCGAATATCTTCAACAAATCGCCTCCCACAACATTTCAGCCGGTGAAAAAGCGAAATAACGTAATTTACGGGGTTCCCGCTCAGTACCCAGATGCCGCTCACCATGGCAACCACTGGAACACCAAATGTATATTTTATTATCTACACAACTAGTAGTGATACCATATTGAAAATTTGTTAA
>Ga0307509_10011842_pt1 | contig 10496 bp, 3 predicted proteins | sample 10_EM_MG_FD_202245 | JGI IMG/M metagenome (GOLD analysis project Ga0307509, IMG submission 202245) | Populus trichocarpa ectomycorrhiza microbial communities from riparian zone in the Pacific Northwest, United States - 10_EM | ecosystem: Host-associated > Plants > Roots > Unclassified | place...
CACAGCAAAAACACAGCCCCTTTCCCCCTTCCGAGACAGAAAAAAAAACAAAAATTTCTTGACCTTACTGAGAGAGGAAAGTCCAACGACATAGCACACGGTTCAATTATTCAAGTTTCTACGGTAGTTATTCTCACCCGGGGTATTTGCTAACCAATTAGGCTAGGGAGCTTCTTAGGGAAGCAAACTTCTCTGGCAAAATAGAACATACGCCTTATATCTGGTTTGGGATATCCTGTGAAGCTCCATTCTAGCCAGCGCTAGCTCAAACTTGAACACAATACCAAAACCTTTAAATGAAAGCGAATTTCTGTGCTCAAAGCAAGGGATATTCCTGGTATGATAGGTCGTAATTAGTTTCCGTTGTAGCGATTTGTCCGTGTGCCCAAACTGTTCTGGGGTTGAGGGAACTGCTCGTAGGAGTAGATGAGAGCAGGTCTGATTTGAATTTAGACCGGGTGAGCACTCAGCGAGGTATGAGAGTACCCTCAACGATGCCCGCCATCTCTTATTCGCACCAAATTTTGGTACGAATCAGGCGCAAACATTTGCCAAGACCCACTGGCGATCGAAAATCATACGAGGGTGGGGAAATAATTGGATAGAGCTCCCGTCCAACACCAATAAGGGGTGGTCCCATCTCCCCCCACCAGTCTGTCAACCACCATACCGCGACGCCTCACATGTTCTTCCGGAGAACGAATTTCAACAAGCCGATAGCTACACGATATGAATCCGATAGCACGTCAAAAATCTGCCATCCCGATAAATAGCAACTGTCGTGATGTCCCTCACAGTTATAAAAACATGTGGGAGAACTGCGACGCATCGGTAGCCAATGGGAAACGCGCTATTCAGGAATGGCGGTCTCCCCGCGAATTTCATGAGAGGCACTAGGCTATAGGCATCGGGCACGCGGCGGGGCAGGCGACTGGTTTCTTCTCACAAACGAATTTACGCGTTGAGGTGAAGATGGTGACAAAACTACCACGCCTGTCATTTTCTATTGTGGGAATCTCGGCGATGGGGGGACTTGCGCGCTACGTGTATTTTAGGTATTGATTGCCGCTACCCTTAGGTGTGGGTGAGGCTAAATAGTAACATCGGTAGCTCCCTTGTGGTACATAGACTAAGTTATGCGATTGGATAGATGTGGGCAATTATGGCTGTCGCTTGCGTGTATCGGTACAGCGGCTTTCATACTCAGCATGAACAATGCGCGACGGGGTTACTGAGAGCATTATCAAAGCAGGTTGGTTGCCAGTGTACCGGAACCAATCCTAGATGAAGTACCGGGAGCGTTTGAGAATTCGAAGAGGGAGGGGGGTGTGGCGGTGATATCCTTGGGAGCTCGTCATGTCTACAGAGGGTGTTTGTCTGATGAAGCCTAGAGGAACGGTCGTCGAGACGGCTAAGTTACTATCTAAGAACAGGCTAGGAGATATATCTCTCCGTCTAAGAACAACAAAACACTCCCGAAACACAACAAACTCTCTAAAGAAACACGCATCTAACACAACCTGATCTCTAACAATCACAAACAATTTGGAACCGCCCTAATCTCCTTTCATCCACAGTGCTCCTCAAGCCAATGCACTGCCGGTGCGCCAACTCCCGTATGCCTAGTGACATAGGGTATGGAGGGAGCAATGAAACCAAATACCCGATACCCGATATCCTATAGCTAGGAACAACAAAATCATGAAACCAATATCTTATGTCCAGGGGAATAGGATCAGAAAACAGCAACCGACTACAGAGTCCCTAACCACCGGAAACCACAGAAGTACATACCCCACAACCGTATCTCTCCTGACCGCATATCCGCATACATGCATATCCGCCTGACCGCCTAACCACATGCCCTATAGGCAATCCAACAGAACAAACAAGCTGGTAAAGCACCCCGAACCTAGCCAAAACTGAAATACCAATTATCATACCACCAAAAAGGCCGCGGATGGCGTGGGATTAATTCATGAGAATCCCCAATGATTACCCATACATAGGATACTCTATAAAGGCGAAAGATAGAAAAATAGAAAAATAGAAAAAACAAACAAGAATAAAGTCAAAAGGAAAAAAGGGAGCTCTAAACAAGCGCTAAAAGCAGAGATAATGACCAGTAGAGATACGTATAAGTATAAAAAATTGGGGATCTCCAACGATTCGGAATTGGAGTTTCTAGCATCTGATAAAAACTTCACTACACCCTCTCGCCGCATCAGGGTAGCATATGACAAGGGCGTCTGGCCATTGAAGTCCGATGAGTTGGGATCAACATCTTCACGCTCAAGAAGCACCTTCACTACACCTTCATGCCCCCTGAAGGCGGCAAATGATAGGGGTGTTCGGCCGCGGGCATCTGGTGAATTGGGATTGACACCATTGGATTCTAGAAGTAGCTTCACTACACCTGGAGCCCCGGTGATGGCGGCGTACGATAGCGGCGTCAGGCCGTTACCGTCAGGCGAATTGGGACTGGTGTCCCCGCGCCCCAGAAGTACCTTCACTACACCTTCATGTCTCCTCGAGGCAGCATATGACAGGGGTGTTCGGCCGCTGCTATCCGGTAAATTAGGGTTGACACCGCCGTGTGATTCTAGAAGCAGCTTCACCACACCCAGAGCCCCGAAAGCGGCAGCATACGACAGCGGTGTCAGATCATTGCCATCCGATGAATTGGGATTGACATCCCTCCGTCGTAGAAGCAGCTTCACTACACCTTCATGACCCCCTGAGGCAGCAAAGGACAGAGGTGTTCGGCCATTGCTATCTGATAAATCGGGATTCACACCCCAGCGTCCTAAATACAGCTGTACTAGATCCTCTCGCCCCCACTGGGCAGCATACGATAGGGGTGTTAGACCATCGCTATCCGATACGTTAGGATCGATATTCGGGCTTTCCACAAGCAGCCTTACCACGCCTCCATGCCCCCCCGTGACAGCGTATGACAACAAAGGTCGACCAACCCTATCCAGTGAGTTGGGATTGACATCTCCGCGTCCCAGAAGCAGCTCCACTACACCTTCGCATCCTCTCGATACAGCATATGATAGGGGTGTTCGGCCTTCAGTATCCGCTAAATCAGGACTAATATCCTTGTGTTCGAGAAAGACCCTCACTACACCCTCATCCTCCGAAGTGACAGCATATGATAAAGGTGTCCGACCACTGTTATCTGAGGAATCGGGATTGACATCCTCACGATCGAGGAAGAGTTTCACTACACCCCCAGAACCCGAGATGGCGGCATATGATAAAGGTGTCCGACCACTGCTATCCGGAGAGTCGGGATTGATATCCCCGCGTCTGAGGAAGAGCTTCACTATACCTCCATGTCCCTCCGCGGCAGCATATGATAGCGGGGGTCGACTATTGCTATCCAGTGAATTAGGATTGACATCCCCGCGCCCCAGAAGCAGCTCAACTACCCCTTCATTTCCCCTCGAGGCAGCATAAGATAGGGGTGTCCGGCCATTGCCATCCGGTAAATCGGGATTGACATCGCTATGTCCTAAAAAACCCTCAACTAGATCCTCTCGCCCCCAGTTAGAAGCATACGATAAGGGTGTTTGGCCATTGTTATCCAATGAATTGGGATGGATATTCGGGCTTTCCACGAGTAGCTTCACTACGCCTGCATGCCCTCCCACGGCAGCATATGATAGTGGAGATTGGCCATAGCGATCCAATAAATTGGGGTTAACATCTCCGCGTCCCAGAAACAGCTCCACTACACCTTCGTGTCCTGTCGAGGCAGCATAAGATAGGGGTGTCCGGCCATTGTTATCCGGTAAATTGGGATTGACATCGCTATGTTCGAAAAACCGCTCCACTAGATCTTCTCGCCCCCAGCTGGCAGCATACGATAAAGGTGTTCGGCCATTGCTATCCGGTGAATTGGGATTGATATCTGGGCTCTCCACAAGTAGCTTCACTACACCTCCATGTCCCTCCGCGGCAGCATATGATAGTGGAGGTCGGCCATTGCGGTCCAACGAGTTGGGATTGACATGCGGGTGTCCCAGAAGCAGTTTCACTACACCTTCACGCCCCCCCGAGGCAGCATATGATAGTGGCACTCGGTCACATTCATCTAAGCTACCCGGGTTGACATCACTCCGCCCCAAAAGTAGCCTCACTGTTCCCTCATGGCCATACTCCACAGCCCACGAGAGCGGTGTTCGACCCGATTTGCTTGATCTATCGGGGTTAATATCCTTCCTCTCCAATAGTAGCTTCATTATTCCCTCATGGCCATTCCCGGCAGCCCACGAGAGCGGTGTTCGACCGGATTTGCTTGAGCTATCCGGGTTGACATCCCTCCGCTCCAACAGTAGCTTCACTATTCCCTCATAGCCATTCCCGGCAGCCCACGAGAGCGGTGTTAAACCGGATTTGCTTGAGCTATCGGGGTTGACATCCCTCCGCTCCAACAGTAGCCTCACTATTCCTTCATGGCCATTCCCGGCAGCCCACGAGAGCGGCGTTAGACCGGATTTGCTTGATCTATCGGGGTTGGCATCCCTCCGCTCCAACAGTAGCTTCACTATTCCCTCATGGCCATTCCCGGCAGCCCATAAGAGCGCTGTTCGACCGGATTTGCTTGAGCTTTCGGGGTTGACACCCCCCCGCTGCAACAGTAGCTCCACTATTCCCTCATGACCCTCCTCGGCAGCCCACAAGAGCGGTGTTAGACCGGATTTGCTTGATCTATCGGGGTTGACATCCCTCCTCTCCAACAGTAGCTTTACTATGCCCTCATGGCCATTCCCGGCAGCCCACAAGAGTGGTGTTCGACCGGATTTGCTGCTATCGGGGTCGACACCCCCTCGCTCCAACAGCAGCTTCACTATTCCTTCGTGGCCGTTCCCGGCAGCCCACAAGAGCGGTGTTCGACCGGATTTGCTTGAGCTCTCGGGGTTGACGTCTTTCAGCTCCAACAGTAGCTTCACTATTCCCTCATGGCCATTCCCGGCAGCCCACGAGAGTGTGGTTCTGCCATAACTCGCGTCCGGTTGGTCAGGATGAATATTTTTTGTTTGCAAGAGCAACCTCACTACCTCTTCATGCCCGTACCTTGCAGCCCATATGAGTGGTGTCACACCCGCACCATCGGTTTCGCTCACATCCCATCTGTTCATCTCTATCAAGATATTTGCGATTTCAGCGATACCAAAGTATGAGATACAGTGCAGTGCGGAAAATGGCTTATCTCTAGGGTCACAGCCAAGGGGCAACCCCTCATTGATCGACTTCCAAAGGAGCTTGGCAGATATGTGACTATCAAACTGCTCAAGGAGCGGGAGCGCAAATTCTTTTGCGCGATCTGAGGGCTCCGCTCGCATGTGGTTTCCCCAATATAGAGAAGAATATTCAAGGAAGGGTGTGTCCCGTGGGTCAGGAGGTGGGCCAGCTGAGAGATCTTTGACCTGCTGAAAGTTGAGATACGTCAAGCAGGTTTCGGCTATCCTCGAGTGAGCTCTGTCAAAGAGGTCCGGATGTGTGCCGAGATACTCCTGGAGGGTAAAATGGATCAACCTAATAGTCGAGGTATCCCAGTCTATGGTGGTAAGTCCTTGGCAACAATCTACCAAGGTCGACACCTCAGGGATATCATTGCTATCCAGGTCATTTGACCCTATCCGGATTGCTACGGCGTGACATATCTCCTCCACCCGCAAAGGCCGCCTCGAATGGGATATCCACATCAGAGCGGCCATCCCCAGTCTTGCTTTCTCCGCACCCTGAGCCTTTATCCTTCCCAGAGTTGCCCCGTATGCGTCCTTCAAGTCCAAGCCATTCTTCATTGCTTCGAGCCTTTGTCTCCTTCGATATATGGTCGTCTCTTGTAGAATCGTCTGGATGCTTAGGAAGACAAGCAGGAATCTAAATACGGGATCCTTCAGCACATGGTTTTAGGTATTTTTAGAAGTGTCCCCGTCCTACTTACGTTTCGGCCACTTTTTCGGGAATATTCTGCATAATTTCCTCCTCCAAACCGTTGTCCATCGCTTCGGGCATCGTATCCTCTTTCAGTTTCGCTCGGAGGAACGTGATGATATCATTCTTGATGGGTGTTATAGGTATAGTCGCTGCCCTTCCTCTAAGATGTTTTTCAACCTCATCCCGCATATGTGGTCTCCCGGTCATGAATAGTCGAGTGGCGGGGGACTTTTGGAAAATTTGGTTGAGTAAATCGTAAAGCCTCATCCGATGTCTTGACGGACACTGGTCCAGGGCGTCAATACATATAAATGTACATCGTGAGGACGAGATATCTTGCAAGAACTGCACAATTTCTGAGAGCGGGAGCCTCTGACCACTAATAACCTTCTCTCGGTCTCGGTCTCGGAAAGCTCTAACTATTCTTTCCGGAACTTCTTCAAGTCCAGCAACAATCTGTTTCAGCACTGAACCCAGAACAGCAGCTGGAGATTGCTCCTTCTGAGCGGCGAAGTCGAAGTAGAAGTACGCAACAGCAGCGTTTCCCTTCACGGCGTGCTTGCATATCGTATCCATCACCAGCGAGCTAACATCGCAGCTTATTAGCAATATATTTCTTCCACCGAATAGCTTCTCTCTTACCTCATGTAAGTCTTGCCAACCCCTAGAGCTCCGTAGCAAAACAAGGCTGCACGATCAGATTCACCCCCACGAATACGACCAAACCAATTCCGATATTCCTCAGTTTGAAAGAGCCAGTCTCCCACTTCATTGACCCTGCGGGCTCGAATTTCCTGGTGCAGTATCTGGGGTTCGAGTGGCGAGAGCCAGGCCAAAATCTCCGACCTCTCGTTGGCTGGAGTAGGATAACACCGCACACTATTAAGAGAAGTGGCATTGGGAGAACTTTCCTCGGTGATGTGCTGTTGAGACATTTTGTGTTTTTCACGGTTTCGAGGGCTATCGAGGATGGGTTCTTGACTAACTTTGTGCGGTGGATTTAGTTGAAGTAGTAGTTCCTGGCTGGCGAAGAAAATCTGGGGGGAATCGGTATCCCAAGGCTTCCTTCGCAAAAGTCAATCAGTCGAACAATCAATCAAGCTGATATTGGCACTAGTACTCAAGCAGGTTGTCTGTGAAACCAGCCTTCTGCTATGTAATTGGCGGCCATCATATGCGCAAACCCAAGCGGCAGATGGCGCAGTGGACAACCTGAAAGTGTCATACCTAGCGTTGTTGGCACTTGAAGTGCCTTGTGCCATGCCAATGTGCCTGGCACGGCACAACGAAATGCCAGAGTATAGTGAGATTAGCTGATGGCACTACCTGGCACAATTCAATTATTATAAGCTAGTTTCTATTATTAAGGAAGCAAATATTCATATTATTCAGTGAGAACTCAGAAGGATAGGAAATGGGGGATATTCAATATTAATTGGGCTTGTAGATGGTTTCTTTGTTTTTTCTTCTTCAAAAGTCATTTTATTTGTGGGTATTGCTTGGGCACTACATAGTGCCGTGCCGGGCACATCGATTTGAAAGGTTCTGCCATGGCACAAACTCTGGCGACTTAGTGCAAACAACGCTAGTCATACCGTAATAACTGGCCCTCACGCTTGGCGCTCGCTTCCGCAAAGTTCTCGTAACATTCCAAGTAGATGGGGCGGTGTCTTAATCGTGCCAGCGTAGTGGCGTCCACCACCCCCGGTCGCTTGCAAACTCGTAACCGGGTGCAACTCCAAAGGAGTGCCCGCCATCTCAACGATAAATATTAAATTATTTTTTTACTGATTTATTCTTAAGAATGGAATTATTATTGTACAAACCTATAATTAAGTGTGAAATTCTAGTTATACAAGTTCATCGTTGATCATCAGGTTATCCTTAAGAAAGAAATTATCGTTAAGCAAGAAGTTATCGTTGAGATGGCACTCCTTTGGAATTCCTCCCGGTTGCTAGCTTGTGAGCACTTAGAGGTGTGGCGGCGAGCCACAATCTTGGCACCATTACGGCAAACAAGTACTGAAAACAAAATATTCCGGGCAACAGTATCTACTCTGCGGAATGGGAGAAGTACGTTCAAACAACTGTCACTTTCAAGAAACCTCAAGTAGAAAAGAAAACCATACAAGTCACGACCAATTCAAGCTCACTAAACTACTTCGTGATCCAATCCAGCAAACTGCACAAAAGAGAGAAAATTCCCGCCACAAGATAGCCCAACCTTGCAGGTTGTCCGACTAACTAAGTACAGGCCCAATTCTCCTTCCTCAAACCACAGTCGAAACGGTTCCTCCGTTGTGCTGTGTTCCTTCCTCACGATCCTTGTTGTCATCGCCGTGGAGGGAAGGAGAAAGAAAGCATGAGAGAAGCCATAAACCTAACTTACATAGAGCCCTGTCTGCCAAGCCTAGGCAACAGCCACCCCTGCAGAAACGTGACACGCCCCCAAAGCCAAGATCGTGATTAGATATCTATTTAGTCTGAGTTATTCGCAGATAAGCAAAAAACCGCAAGTTAAGAAAGCCAAATTTAAACCGTAACAGTATACCACGTCTTCTAACTTCAGGCAGCGATTGACATCCATCATGGTCCCAGTGAGTTCAGGGAAGAGGTGAGAAGAACATTATCTAGTAAAGCAATTTACTAGCCATAGTTTAACCCTTCATTTACCATGGGGAGCTAGGATAGTACTCGTAGCTGAGATTTGCGTTAATTGCTGACTCTGGTCGAAAGACGTGGTACATCGCCGACACCCAGGCACAGCCTCACACACATGTGGTGTTACGAGAACTTGAGTGTACTGTACGTACTCGTACTGGTACGTTGGAACTGCCTCTCGTGGTAAGGTTTGCATAAATTTGCCCCCGTGGGGGGCTCAGAGACAGTTTTTTTCTCGAGAAAAACCACCGGTGTACCCTGAGACGGTTGATAGGGTAGTCGGAGCAGTCATGTACACTCATTTCAGCAAAGTTCTCGTCACGTCTGGTGTATCGCGAAATCTTGACAGCCTTAAACTGCGGGATTGCAGAAACTATTTATGGAGAAAAAAAAGATCTGAACATGCTCTATGGAATCTACCGTTACTAGATTAAAAGAGATCTCTCGAAAAAGAGTTCTCGTTTTCTTGTTATCTGGGTCGGTGTTGATAGGAGTACCGAAGGTGTTACCAGAACTTTGCGGATGAGAAAAACTCGGTTTTGTAGTTAGCTTGGCGCGAGCACACTTTACCTTTTAAGCCGCCTCTCATGTATCCTGGCCTAGTAATGAACAACCTCACCGAGAATAACCAGCCTATCAACAACGTTTCCTTTCCTTCTCAATTCGTTCAAGCGCTTCAGTCTTTATCTCACCCTTGTCCAGGCCTTTAGGCAATTCATCGTCTAGTCAAATTTCCACCGATTTATTGTCCGGTTTACCAAGAGGTCACAGTTAGGCACAGGAGGGTGATTTTGGCACGCGCGACACGCCGTCTGAGTAAACGGGACTAGCGGATAAGCCCGACACCGGTACAAAATTCCAGCAAATCTCGGGCCCTCACTACCATGCTTCTTCCCCCCTATTTTCCTGACCGTTTATTTCGACCAATCAGAACACACGGTCTCGCCACCCTCAACACCACGCTTTACTATCGTGAGAAACTTCGTTGACGGTCGCATTTGGCGGGTTTTGCCTTCGGGCGGTGGGAGTTCTTTGGCCTTCGGGCAATATTTTTTTTTTGGTGGCTCGCCGGGCTTTTACTACCGGTGAATCTTTTGTTACTTTTGGTGGCTCGCCTGGCCTTTTGCTACAGGTGAAATTTTCCATGATGGGTGACTCTGTTGCCCCCCCTCCTCGTTCCCCTTCCCCTGCTCCGGGCACCCAGATTGTCCCGGGCAGGATGCCCACTTCTGATGGCTGTGGTCTTATCCCGGCTGTCAAATTATCTTACGCCGCGCCGGGTGGGGCCTACCAAGGCCTTCACTTTGTTCATGTTTCGGGATGTCGCAATGAATCCCTTTTCTTTACCTCTGAGGTTCGAGCAATTGTTGCCCACCTCGACCTCCGCTCCTTCGACTCTGTCGAAACTGTTTGCACCGGTGTGATGGCTGCTCGCGGCTGTTGCATTACTGGTGTCACCTCCTCTGCGCGTTGCCACGTCGACCGCACTACCTCTTTGGGTTTGTACACCCGATTCCACACCCCTGAGGGCTCCTCCCAGTCCTTCGCCCCATCCAGCTCCCATGTGGTGAGCTCGGATTTTCATTCGACTATGGCGTCTGATCCCATGGTCCCATCTGCATCCTGGCCGTCCATTGACGAGGACCGATCCCAGGACCCCATGTACGTTCCTTCTGTGGTCGAGGTTGACGATAGCCAACGGCGTCTTCCCTCCCCTGTTGAGCGACTTTCCTCCGGTGAACGGAAGCTGTACAGCAACTTCCGATTGGATCGATCGTCGGACGAGGACTATGCACCTCCTGCAGGTAGCATCCGCCCTGAGGATCGGATCACTCAGGTTTCGTCCCCGCCCCCCTTTGTTCCCCCCTGGTCCCGTCCTGGTG
>Ga0307509_10011843_pt1 | contig 10496 bp, 7 predicted proteins | sample 10_EM_MG_FD_202245 | JGI IMG/M metagenome (GOLD analysis project Ga0307509, IMG submission 202245) | Populus trichocarpa ectomycorrhiza microbial communities from riparian zone in the Pacific Northwest, United States - 10_EM | ecosystem: Host-associated > Plants > Roots > Unclassified | place...
GAGCATTTGCTGCGAGCATTCTCCCGGAGGGATTCCGACTAGGGAGTATAATTGTCGACACCATCATCGCACTTTTCAAGCAAGTAACGATCGGATGATACTCGATGGCCGTAGAGATGGAACTTGCATCAGATATTAATTGGCTCTCAATTTTTTTTCTTTTCTCACGATCACTAGAATAGGGCCAGTCTGCCAGTGTAGGAACCCACAACCCAGCTAACTTTTTCACCCCCTTGCCTCTATCCTCGTCCAATGCCCTCATCCAATGCATCTAATTTCGTTGGGCGGCTCCTCTTCGGCTATCCTCTTATTTTCACTTCACGATAGTCGCGCAAAAAAAAAACCGTTGCTTGGTTAACACGGCACAAGATCGAATGTTGCAAGGTAACACCTGAGCCGAGTTCGCAACTCGACAAGCTGTCTCAGGGCAATTCTCTACTGCGGGTTATTTTGCTGCTCGGCTATTTTGCTGCTCGTGACGAATTGGCACCGCGATCCGTTACTTTTCGGTTGATACCGCGTGCGTCATGATCAACCGCTTGTGGAAGAAAGCGTAAAAGCTAGAGAATGAGTTCCGGGCACGCGTTGGGCTTCAGAACGCGTGCGGGTCAGACACGGGAACTACGGTATATTGATGATACTGCTACTAACCTCAGAACGCGCGTGCACGGTAAACACAGGACTGAGGGCCAAATCAGCCTACTCTCGGTATGTAACAAGTTTTAGGTTACTGAGCTAAATTAGTGTGCTCCTGCCATGGCTAGGTACTCAGGCTGTCAATGCGTACAGTATATCTTGTCGATCCGCTTCGTGCGCTCAATTCGATACACCGCTTGCTTCAAATAGCGACCCTGAAGGCACTTTTCGAAGCACCTCTTCAAAGCGATCTCCTAACACCCTCGACACCTTTGTAATGTCCATCTCTTCTTCAGGCCCAGCTCTCCGTCAGCCGTTGACTCTCGGTGCGGTCTTCCCCGTGTTTCTGGGTTACTATGCACAGGCAGTGCTCGCCATCCTCCCGAACACGTTCATCTTCAAGCTTCTGCTACTCCCTTTCATCTTATGGCAAGCTTGGAAGTGTGCTATCGGGGTGGATTGTGCAGTGCTAACGGCACAGTTTCTTGGACGTGAAAGCACCGATAGGTTTAGGTGCTCTAATTTGGCTCTTGTGGTGCGTTAGTTTTCGAGCGCTATGTCCCCTTGTGTCGTATTTGTTGAAATTGGAGCATAGACCTCAATGTTCGACATAGCACTGAGGTCATTCGAATGGACATTCACCAAGAAGCCGTTGAGGAGGTACGAAACGCCGAAGAATGATCAAAACGCGCTCATCGAACGGCGTACATCAGTAGCGAGTGTTCTTCTCGACGCTTCGGATCTCCTAACTAACGTGCGCGGAGTCGGATGGTCGTGGTCCTCCAACCCGTTTCCCCGAGAGAGCACCCCGCTGCCTTCCATCGCCGTCGTCCTGTTCAAAATGCTCTTGAAATCGATGATGTTCGACGCTTCACATTGCATCATCCAGTACCTCTGCCCCTCTGTGAATGACCCAAAAGGCGGCAGCATCTTTGATCCGAGCCTCCCCCTCCTGCCTCGCGCCGCTCTGGCCTTATTCTGCTGCGTCTGGTACGGCGTGTGGACGCACGCGATAATTGATTCCTCGTACCACTGTGCGACCTTGGTCGGGCGAATCGTTTTTCGCCAGCCGGCTTCCGCATGGCCGCGTCTCTTTCACCGACCGTCGATGTCCACCTCGCTTCAAGAGTTTTGGGGCGCCCGCTGGCACCAGCTTGGCCGACACGTTTTCATCGTGTTTGGAGCTCGTCCTGTCGGAAAACTCTTCGGGCGGCCCGGCGCCCTCATGGGCGGATTTGTCGTATCCGCTGTCCTTCACCACGTCGCGTTGTGGGGGCTCGGAAATGGGTCGGAAAATGTCACTGTCAGTGGGTTCTTCCTCCTCATGGGCGTCGGTACGGTCATTGAGGAGGCGTTCACGAGAACGACGGGGTTGTGGGTTCGAGGGTGGATGGGTTGGTTGTGGACGATGGCCTGGACGATTCTGTGGGGTACGTTCATGCTCGACGGGTGGGCCCGACATGGGATGATGGCTAGCGAGTTTATCCCGGTTGGGCCTCGACCGGGGAAAATAGTCGTCGACGCCATCATCGCACTTTCAAAGTTAGTGACTATCGTATGATACTTGGTGGACTTGTAGTGATGGAACTCGCATTGGATGTTACATCAGCAAGACAACAAGGCTGATATGTTGCTAGCAACACTACATATTGTAGTACTAGCACTATTGCTTGAGGTTTGAAGCTGATCTGCGATAAGAACAGCGTCCTCAAAGGCCTATATTTCGCACTCTAGATTTGTACCTACGTCTGGAACAGAACCGGTGCTTGTTGATTGCATTGGAACAGGGTTGGACGATGTACCTAGTCATTCTAGAAGAAGTACAAGGATACCAGTACTGATCTGACTCAGTTTTGGGCCTGTCACTACATCCGGATGACTCGTGCGGATTCACTCTCGCTATCAGACGACGACTGTCAGTCTCAACTGTCTTTTCGACGTGGCGAATACGTTAGATTCAAGTCAAAAAAATGAATCCCCAAGGTGACAGGAATCAAATTCAGTTGTAAGGCTTGATTCCAGCGTGGCCGTTGGAACTCGTATGACCGCACAGACAGTCTAGATCGCTTGCTGCAGTTGTCACTTGTGCTAATACGTGACAAAGGTGGGGACTACAACGATTAGGAAATGAACACTAGACCACTTGACATGCGAAGAACAGCTTGAAACACTGGCCCCTGGATAGTTACAAGTAGCGAGATAAACCGCCAACGGGCGCAGATTGAATGATGATAATGAGATGTAATGTCCATCTGCTGATGGTCAGTGCACCCTATCATTTGAGCGCTCACTGCAGTGGTCGTTCAGATGCAAAGCCATAACCAGGGTGACTTTATGAAAGAGATGACAATGCAGTCCAGTTGCTGTCCTAAACGGGATGCGGCGACGCACGAACAACGTAACCCGTCTTTCGTAATCCGTAATCGCGTAATCTCTTCTTTCTCGTCATCACCACGGCCACGTGTCACAAGACCGAATGTTACCCCGATAACACATCAGATTGACCAGAGCTCAGTTGAGTTCGAAGGTCGACAAGCTTCTCCACGTAATTCTCTGCTGCGGTCATTTTGCTGCGGGTAGCGAATTGCCACCGCGATCATTTTCTTCGGTCGATACCGCGTGCGTTATGATTAAATGCCTGCTCTGAATGGCGCGCTCTCCAAGCGCCTCTTCATTGATGTCCTCCAACACCCTCGACCCCCTTTCGACGTCCATCTACTCTTCAGGTCCGGCTCTCCGTCAGCCGTTGACTCTCGCGGCAGTATTCCCCCTGTTTCTGGGCTCTTATGCCCACGCAGTGCTCGCCATCCTCCCAAACACTTTCATTTTCAAGCTCTTGCTACTACCTTTCATTTTATGGCAAGCCTGGAAGTGTACTGTCGGACTAGATTGTGCAGTGGTCTGGGCACAGTTTCTTGGACGTGAAAGCATCGATGGGTTCAGGGGTGCTAATCTTGGTTTTGCAGTGCGTCCTTCGAGAACAATGTCCCCTAGAACGCGTTTGTTGAAACCAGAATATAGGCTTTGATATTCAGCACAGCGCTGAGGTCGTTCGAATGGACATTTATCAAGAAACCGTTAAGGAGGTACGAAACACCGAAGCGTGATCAAGACGCTCTCGTCGAACGCCCCACGTCCTTCCCAAGCATTCTTTTCGATGCTTTGGATCTCTTGATCAACTCGCGCGGAATCGGGTGGTCGTGGTCCTCAAGGCCGTTCCCCCGCGAGAGCACCCCGCCGCCTTCCATCGCCGTCGTCTTGTTCAAAATGCTCTTGAAAACGACGGTGTTCGACGCTTCGCATTATGCGATCCAGTACCTCCGTCCCTCGGCGAACAACCCAAAGGGTGACAGCATTTTCGACCCGAACCTTCCCTTCGTGCCCCGTGCCGCTCTGGCCGCATTCTGCGGCGTCTGTGGCGGCGTGTGTGCGTACGCGATGATCGAATCCACCTACCACTTTGCGACCTTGGTCGGGCGGATCGTGTTTCGCCAGCCGGCTTCCGTATGGCCGCGGCTCTTTCACCGACCGTGGATGTCCACCTCGATTCAAGAGTTTTGGAGCTTCCGCTGGCACCAGCTCGCGCGACACGCTTTCGTCGTGTTTGGAGCTCGTCCCTTCGGAGCGCTCTTCGGCAGGCCCGGCGCCGTCATGGGCGCATTCGGCGTGTCGGCCGTCCTTCACCATATCGCCTTGTGGGGGTTCGGGAACGGAACGGAATTCGCCACCGCTGGGGGATTCTTCCTTCTCATGGGTGTCGGTGCGGTCATGGAGGGAGCGTTTACGAGGGCGACGGGGTTGAGGGTTCGAGGGTGGATGGGCTGGTTGTGGACGATGGCCTGGACGATTCTGTGGGGTACGTTCATGCTCGACGGATGGATCCGACATGGGGTGCTGGCTAGCGAGTTGATCCCGGTCGGACCTCGACCGGGGAAAATAGTCGTCGACGCCATCATCGCACTTTCAAAGCTAGTAGTGACCATCGCATGACAACTGGCAGCCTCACGGAGGTGAGACGCATTGGAGGTTGCGTCAGCAAGACGTCAAGATGGCATGCCGCTAGCAACAATACTGGATATTGTACGACTAGTATGTACTGCCTGTGTTTGACTTTGGAACTATAGACCTCTGCCAAGCCAATTACGTGTTAACATGTGAGTAGACGGAGCGCGCAGACATGCAGAATCTGCGACAAGGACAACATGCTCAAAGCCTAGGTCTTGCATTCTAGGCCTGTACCTAGGGCTGGAACAAAACTGGATTGCATTGGAACAGACGAGATACATGGACTCGGATCAGATGATGCACCTAGTCCTACTAGTAGTAGTACAAGGACTGATCTGACTTTTGTTTTGGGCCAGTCATTACATCCGAATGACTCGTGTGGGATTCACTCCCGACCGCCCTCCGTGACCGGTTTCAGAGGGCAGGTGCAATCAATCGAAGCGTCATAAGGACATTCCCATTAAACTGTCTTTGGTTCCAGCAGCGTGACCGCCGTACGGTGCCGCGCGGACAGCCCAGATCGCTTGTCGCAACCGTCACTTGGTACGGGCGTCACGGTGGGGAGTACAGCGATTGTGGATTGGACGCTAGACCATTTGACATGCCGATGGAAGCAGATTGAATGATGATGACGTCTGACCTCGGATAGTCGGCGCACTCTATGATCAGAGTGTTTCCACTGCAACGATCATTCAAATGCATTAGGGTGACTCGCCTAAAGTACCATGCATGAGATGAAAATGATGTTCTTAACGAGATGATGCACGAAGCAACTTCGTGCTCACGGGGATCAGTGATATCCTGCAACTTGGCTGTTCCTGGTGAAGGCTGCAAGTCGAACAGGTAGGTGTGTGGGTAGACCAGTCGGCGACCTCGGAGATGTGAAACGGCCCCCAGAACCCACAAATAATAACAAGTTCTTCCTCACTCATCACGGATGAGGCTGTCAACATCGCGACAAGAACGCCGTGGATGGCTCTGCTCGATGACATGATGCGTTCACCGTTGTGTCGGCAATTCGAAGTCGAATGGGATCAAATTCTTTGGCAACGATACAACAAAAGAAACCCTTCTCAATGCCCGAATCCATGGTGCGGACTACTATAACTCCCGTACGCCCCTGCCTTGCGTTCCATAATCTCGCGGAGCGGGCCTAGCAACCTCGTGAACGCCTGCGCATCCAATCCCGCCACCTTGAGCCCAGGAAGATCTGACCCAGGCGGCCGGCGAATGGCGCTAACCGTAGCCGCCCGGGGTGCCAATCTCAAGAGGGAAAGTTCTGTGTGGGTACGGATGGGAGGCAGTGTGTGAGTTTGCACAGCACAATCAGTTGGGAGGGTCAAAGTCGGATCGAAAGAAAAAAAACCGAACCGCCAAAATAATCTCCGCGGGATAGGTGGCCCACCACGAGCTCGCGCGTTTCGCCGTCGTCGCCTTGATGGGTTTTCGTAACCTCGGCCTCACCTTCCTCGACGAAGAAAAAAGTGTCGCCCATCTCGCCTTGGCTGACGACCGCCGCGCCGTCTTCGTAAGCTTGACTCACGAGGGCGTCCGCGATTTTGCTGCGTTCCGTGGACGACAACGAGGACAACAACGTCACCGTCGACAGGAACTGCTCGTACATGGTCCGTCTGCGATGCGCCGCGTTCAATATGATCGTCCGGAACGTGATGCGGTCGAGGCACCAGAGGGTGGAAGCCTCGATCGCGACGACGGATGCAGCGCGTGGGTGACCATACATCAACGCGAGTTCTCCAAATGATGTACCTGGCGTGCACTTTTGAACCAGTTTGCCGAACTGGGCATCCTCCTCCGCGTCCGGCGGTGGGTTGTCAGAGCCCCATGGGCGACGTCCGGAAGGGGGTTCGGGCGCACGAATATAACAGTGCAACAAGCCCGACTCGACGACATAAAAGAAGTCGCCCATGTCTCCCTGGCGAATGATCACTTGCCCCGCCGCGGCTTGAGTCTCGCGCATGGCGTTGAGCACGCCGGTCTCCTGCTCCTCGTCTAGGTCGCGGAAGAGGAAGTTGTTCTTGGTGGACGCCTTGATTCGCCTGAGTTGATCTTCTGTTTTTGGGTAGACGGGCAACGGCTCGTGGTTCTCACTGTCGACGGAGATGGGTTCGGCGCTGACGGACGATCGTCGCTGCATGACATTGAAGCCTGCTGGGTGTAAATAGTCTCCCGGGGCTGGTGACTGGCTTGGAGTGATGTGGTCGAGGACAGAGTATGGGTCTACTGGGACGGGATCGGAGTCGAAGCGAAAGCTAGGAGTGGGGAAAGTGGGGGGAGTGGTGGTAGTGGTAGTGTTGGTGGGATCAGGCATACCATCACTGGAGAACAAGCCGTTCCCAGAAGAATGGAAAGAGCGCAAATTGCCCTGAGAAGAGTGTGCTTGCAGTGATATGCGCCGTGGCTCGAACGGATCGGTAAAGGGAGATGCGGAGGTGCGTGTGGGCTGGGGTGCAACGGGGGCGTCGATGTAGTGGTCCAGCGGGAGGTTTGAAGCTAGGGAGGGACGGTGTGCGAGCGCGTCGCGGGTACGAGTCCTTTGTTCCTCGAGGCGGGACTGAAACCAGTTTGCGGTGAACTGGAGAACGTCCTTTGGTTGAACGCGCTGGACGTCTCTGGTTAAATCAGCGATGAGTGTGTCAAACGTGGACATGAGGCTCGTTTAAAGGACGTCGAGCCACGGTCACCGATTTATAATAGGAAGAGACGACGTTGGGGTACAAATACAAACCGTCCCACGCAGAGTCAGTGAGGCTCTCAAGAAGTAGCCATGCTTATTTATCAATCTCACATAGATACACGCTTTCATCATTCAGTCTAACCGACACTGGGGTGTGCCTCGTGCTACCACAGTACCCGGTCATTAGTTGTATTTGTAAATGGCCGCTGCGGACTGTTCAAACCATTCGGCCGTGGGTCACTCGGCCATACGGGGGAGTTCCATCACGACCATCATTATAAAACAACCCTCTGCATTCTGTATTCAGAACGCTGTGTGGGAAGTGCACAGCCTAAGCCCGAGGGAGTAATGTAGTGTTATTGTTGATGGATATCTGTTCACGTGGTTGCGCCCGTTGTGTATGTACCTGGGAGGAGAGGGGGAGGGCTGTTGTGCCCATAGCTCCGCTAACTCGTCCATCTTTACTACGACTTCCATGTCCCGTGCCACCGATATCCCAGAGCAGGACGTGGGAGGACCTGGTGATGGTCTGCCAACCTATGAGCACCTCGCGCAAGAACATGGCCCTAATTCGAGGTGCGACCCTTAATATCGTTACGTCTCGGTGCTACGCCCGGGGTACTCAGCGCGTTTCCCATCCCGCAGGTTCGGCAGGTGGAGGAGCTGGATAGAAAAAAGGTGACTTTCACCGCTCATATTTATTGGGACAACTCCCTGAGTTCGGGCTCAGAGCTGCTGAGCGGTACGCAGATACCACTCCTGAAGAATTGGAGAGGCGGAGACGAAGAGGCTGGGGTCCCAGTGTCGCAGACGACGTACGTACTCTCTTGCATATCTCCTTTCACGACCGTCCCGTAATAAACACTCCACTCAGACTGTGCCTCAAGGTGGTCCCTCGACACCAGGGCCTTCGATTCCCCTCCCCGCTCTCCAACTACAAACGTCCATCGACTCTTTGCCAAGCCCACCAATCCAGCCAGAGGAGCTCCTTGAATATGATCCCTCACAGCCCGTAGTCGGTGAATCGTTACGACCCGCCCACCTCGGTCTTCATCAACTCGGCTCTCGCTTTCTTCCTCACACGACTTCTCCCATACGCGCCCTCTTACCCATACTTGGACACCGTCTTCTCCTAATCGGTCACGATGATGGCCTTTCCGTCCTCAACATGTTCCCGCAAGAGTGGACTGATATAGGGCTGCAAACGAGGGGTCCAGGAGAAGCCGAGGCGCACGCCATTTGGACAGGAGAGGGGTCAGTGGTTCTCCAACTTTGATATCCCTGGACGCGACTCTGACGTCTTTCTTCAGTGTTTTCGAGATGTCACTCCTTGAGGTGGAGGATGTCGGCGAGAGCTCGCCTCACGGCGTTGCCTTGTTTCTCGTCGGTTCCGATTCGGACAACGGGAAAGAGCAAGAGTCCAGCCGCATCTTGCGTATGTATAACTTATCAAGTCTTATCAGCCTAGCGAAATGGGCGATATCCCACAAAGTGCGTCACCCGCTCCTCATCGAATCGACGATGCTGAGAGACTGTACAGGGCGCCAGACCGTTAGACCTCCACCGACCACCTGGGTGGCATCCACATCGGTCGACAACGAAGAAAAACAGGCCTTCCGGACCCATAGCAAAAGGACTTAGGTCACTCATATCGGATCCACCACCATGCACCGAGCCTCCGTCATCCTATCAAGCGATGCTCCAGGTTTCGCCAGTCAGTACCCGAAAGACTGAATCCAAGCGCTCCTCGCAAGAACCTCAAGCTCCAATCGACTCGGGATGGGACGTTGTGGACGACCTTCCGCTTCGTTGGGCGACCGACTATGTTCCTCTCGCTGTCCCTGGATCTCGACTGATGAATGCGTCGGTTCTGACATACGCGCTCTGGCGAAACGACGACCAACCTCGTGGCAGCGCACTGTTGGCAGTCGCGATCAAGTCGGCAGTGCTGCTCTACGAGTCGCCCCGAGGCGAACGAGCATTCCGATTCATAAAAGTGAGCCCCCCCCCAAAAAAAAAACCTCATAGAGTATATGACGTCAACGATGAAATTTTCTCTCCTACACTCAGGAATTCTACACTCCATTGCATGCCCGTGGCCTCACGTTTGTCTACCAGAACCTCCAAGACAACCTCTCTCGGAGCCTTTCGGACACCACAGGCATCGCGCGACCCCTGTCGCAACAGCACTCGCACGGGCGAGGGCGAGGATCGCGGCACAGCATGCGTCAGCGCCCAGCGTCACTCACGACGGCGGTGCTGAACCCGCAACTGAGCCTCTTCGTCGTCTTCGAGAAAAAAGTGGGGCTCATCCGCCTCGTCAACTCGGCCGTGGGCGAAATCACGCTCTTCGAGGAACCGGCCTCCCAAAGCCCGCGCGACCTGGGCCCCTCCTCGTCCACCTCCTCGTCCACCCTCTCCCCCACCTCCGGCTTCGCGTCGCTCTCGGGCCGCCGTTCGCGCACCTCCCTCGACGGGTTCGGCCTGGCGAAGGACAACCGTGGCGCGTGGACGCTCCCCGCCAAGCTCGACCTCCCCACCACGACCAGCGAAACTACCCCTACGACCGCGACACCCGTGGACACGTGGGACACCGCCACCATCGTCGCCACCGACTCCAACGCCACAGCCACAGCCGCCTCTGTAGGGGACTTCGCCGCCGCGCAGAGCAGCAGCAGCGGCAACAACACCAGCATCTACATCGTGACGCGCGGCAAACAGTCCTTCGCGCTGCCCTGTCCGCTCCCGGCCAATCTCCAGTCGACGGCGCCCCTACTGACGCTATCGTGGCGCTCGCACCCGACCTTCGTCTCACCGCGCGTGATCGATATCGAGTACACAAACATCGGCATCGGCGGCATCGGCGGCGGCGGCGCCATGAGCAGCAGCAGCAGCGAGTCCTCCTCGTACGACTCGACGTCGACGGCGGCAGCACTGGCAGCAATGGCAATGGCACCGGTACCGGTACCGGGCGCGCGCAGCACCAACCGGCGGCGGCGACGACGACGCGTCCTGCAGCTGACGGCGTTTGGCGAGGACGGTCTGGAGATACAGGAGGTGCCGCTCTCGTCGCTTTTCGGGAACGGCAAGGAGCGGTTGTCGCGCTGCGAGGAGCCGGTCGTGTCTGAGGTCGACATCGGCGAGACGGGCTTCCTCTGCG
>Ga0307509_10011844_pt1 | contig 10495 bp, 16 predicted proteins | sample 10_EM_MG_FD_202245 | JGI IMG/M metagenome (GOLD analysis project Ga0307509, IMG submission 202245) | Populus trichocarpa ectomycorrhiza microbial communities from riparian zone in the Pacific Northwest, United States - 10_EM | ecosystem: Host-associated > Plants > Roots > Unclassified | place...
CGGTGAATTCTTTGTTTGCCGGAAACCCAAACCAACGTACTGGGTCCCAAGCCAACGGGAGGCTCTCAGGAAGAGTGAGGCTTCCGAGTTCGACACCGCCCATACTGCAATCTCACGATCGTTCAACTTCAGGGATCTCCAAGTCCCGACTCCTCCCGGTTTAGCAGACATCTCCGGTCTGCTGTGCGGTTAACTCACCGGAACTGTGTGTTTCCTTTCAGTTCTTTACCAATCACCGGAGTCCTGGAACTCCGTTGTCTCTGGACCCAGACTCCTATGCAGGCATCCGTTTCGTACCCGGCCGTACCTTCACGGGCGTCATACACCAGTTGCTATTGCGAAGAGAACATCTATCTCCTCGCCGCATCTTTTCTGGAGAAACCTGATCTCCACGAATCCTGGGATCTCACCGTGGTTTTCATCTCGAATTGTACCAAAACGGTAAGTGACTCCTCTCCGCGGTTGGGGCGGTTTCCGTTCATCCGTTTCCTCCCCTCCCACCTGCTGATGCGCGGAAACTCCACGGTCTACCCAGGTCGCCCTTTGGAGTCAACGAGCGGCCCGTGTGGAAGGGCTCCCGGTCGTTTGGGATTATCACGTCGTGCTCCTCCTCCGACCCGTGCCCAGCGAGTGCGACGCGGACGACGGGCAAAATACCCGTGCCACTAGCTTGATTTACGATTTTGACACCACTCTCGATCTTCCCTATGACGCAGAAAGTGAGTGCTTGAGCAGTTCATTCACTGAATATCCCCTTTCGCCGGCGCGACCGCATACCATGACCTCACCCGGGTCGCGCCGCCCCGTCGTCAAACGGCTTTTCATTCTCCTTCAACTGTCAGTCGTTGATTTGCCAGAGGCTAATTCATATCTCTACCCCCTTTTGTCCTCACACCGTCTATTCGCTCTTTTGAATGCCACGTCTACAGATTATCTGAAACAGACGTTCCCGTATCTCTCAGACCCATCAAGTCTAGACGCACAGTATCATAGGTGAGCATATACGTCATTCTGGGACCTCCCCTCCCTCCAGCTTCCTTTTTTTTTCACCCTATCCGGTTCATTACCGGAGTGAAATCGATATGGAACGGTGCGAATCTATAGTTTGTTTAGGATCGTCCCTGGAGACGTATTCATACGCGACTTTGCTTCCGATAGGTCCCACATGGTGAGCGTCCGTTCCTCTCTCTCCTCCCCCTTCTAGATAAGGACACGAGGGCACGATATCGGTACAACCGACCCTCACAGAGCTTCTCCGGTGGTACCATTCATTCCACTCGCTCTCGCCCCTCGGAACAAGCACGATATGCGCCCAGTGCGTCATCGCCCGTGCGACCTCCGTCCGGAACCCTTTTCTTTGAATTGAACTGCGCCGCCCCTTGCCTTCCCCCGCGATCTCCCAAAATCCCATTTTGTTCAGGCGCTGACGGAATGAACAGCTTGTTCCAGGATCGGAGACATCTGAATCGTCGGTGGCTGACAACGCCATAGGGGTCCAGAATCCGGCGTCGGCCTCTGCCCTATATTCTGCAACTCCACCGCAATATCCGCCTATCGCTGGCGTCCGGGCGAGAGAGCAAGGCATCACTCATAACTTGATGACTGATTTTGTTGATATGAGCATGAGTGACCCGCAGGGTTTTGGGGTCGTCATGAATCTTGGCGAGTTGATGACGTTGGTCGTCGCCTCCCAAGATCAATGTATAGGATAGGTTGTAAGTATGAATCAGGCATAGTCATTGTTGTTCGATACTAGTCCGAGACCCCCTCGCGGCCCCACGTGTGGTCCCGCATGTGTGTGTGTCCGTTTCTCGTTTCAATGATATGAAAGAAATGAGATAATATTCGTACATTGTGTTAACGCCGACGTTGGTTGTACATGGTCTGGCCTGCGCGTGTTCCTGGAACGCCTTTTTAATCTAAAATCTGATTATCCTTATCTCCCGTTCGGACGGCAAAGGGGAGGCGGCCAAGGGGGACCACATTCAATTCATGTCGCGTGTCTTGGGGGCGTGTCAGTAATTCTCCGAGGTTGCAGAACCGCAGGCGTGTCTATGACGCACTTCTTAGTCCATTCTTTGGCAGTAGCTAAAAACTTTGCCTTGTCGTTCTTTAATTGGGCGCCAATGTCCGGCTCGAACGGGTCGTCAGGGGAAGGGTTATTGACCTTATCTTGAATTGTGATAAGCACTGTCAAAGGTGGTAGGTCGGCATGTGCGGGTGGAGAAGCGTCATGAAGGAACGGACCAGAACTTAAAGATACAGTTGGTTTCCACTGTATTGTCCGCGATCGGGGAAACGGTCAGGGTCAGGGTCAGTAACGATCTCGGTTCGTTAGGAGAGCGGGAGTGAAAGGGAACCCCGCGAGGAGACGAGGGAGTGGGCCATACCTGGTCGCGGAGGACTGGAACGCAGATTTGCCCTTCGTCATTGATCCCAGGGTGGTAGATCTTCGTCGTGAATTTCACCTGTCCGACCGTTACGGCAGACCAGGGGGATCGATGCAATCGGGTGAGCGAGATGGGGAATAAGAGGAAAAGGAAGCAAGGATAAGCGTGAGGATGATGTCACGGAGAAGTCGCGCGAAAGAGATTGGGAACTGGTATTACCGAAGGTGCTTTGAATGGAAAGTTTTCTGGGAGATCGAGGTTGAAGTGGAAGGACCCGCCCTTGTATGGGCTATCGGACTGGACACGATCTCTCCGATGAGCGGGAGGATTCTTTTCAGGGTGTTGGAACGGGGGTGGACTTACGGCCGCTTTGATCGTACATTTCCAGTGGAAGAGACTGGCATCGTCATATGTAACCGAGAGACCCTGAGCGGAACGCGCGAGAGCGTTAAGAGGATGTGAACGGGTGAGTTTGTGGTCAGGACTTGCCTCGATGGGATGACTCTGGAGATCGCGCAGTTCCTAGGATGTGCGGTGGATCACGGTGAGCCACACAATTGCCCTCGCCCATCATCGAGAGAGGGTCTGGGTGCGAACAGACCTTTTGAATACGCCTAGGATCCGAGGATCGCGGGTCAGTAACGTCTGGGTGAGGGATTCTAATCGACGGACCTTAACGCGGCCATGACTGCAATGGCGGAGGATGGATGACTGAGTTGCGGGCGCTGGGCGGATCAGAGGACCCCTTACGGACTTGTCACGTGCACTTAACCTCCGTCACCCGCTCCCCTTGCCCTCGAGCCTTCAGGTAGCAGACCTCACTGGACAAAAGGTTTGTCGTGTGATGCATCTTGGTTTCGGACTCTTCATTCAAATGCTTAGACTTGAACATGGCCAGAACAAACCGAACTTCTCCTCTACCCAACCACAATGAACGTCGAGATGGCGGTCGACAGTCCCGGGACACCGAATGACCTTACACCACCGCCGATACAAGACAACGCTACGCAACCCGGAGCAGAGGTAGCTCAGAAGAAACGGAAACATGGAATGGCTTTTCACGAAGCTTCGCCCTCTCCACCCATCCTCGAAGACCCGCGTGGTTCGCGACCCATTCTCACTCTCTCCCGACACCCCGCGTTCACACCCGTACCGAACTCTCCTGACCTATTCCAGGCGGACTTAGTGCCACCAAACCGGATGGGGTACCGCTACATCCCCGCCGGGCTCACCCCCCCCGGCCACGCGCTTCTACACCGGACGATCGAAGACGCCCCGACTAATGCGCGTGTTTCTTGGTCTGATCGGAGCCCGTTTTTGAAGGTCTCTCAGGACGGGTTGTGTGTCGCGGGGGATAAGGGATTTAGGTCTGCGAGGTTTAACACACCTTTACGAGAGGGCAAGTGGTTTTTTGAGATCAAGGTTCTGGAGGGTGCTGGAGACCTTGGCGACGGGACGATTTCTGCCTCCACTTCGAAAGGCTCCTACGTCAGGCTTGGGTTTGGACGGAGGGAGGCTTCCCTCAATGGGCCCGTTGGAGTTGACGGATATTCATACGGCATCCGGGACAAGACCGGAGAGAAGGTTCATCTGTCGCGACTCAAACCCTACTCTAAACCATTCGGCACCGGGGACGTCGTCGGACTCTACATCTCCCTTCCTCCGAAACGGCAACCGGTCCATAAGGATCGCGGGGACCCCGTGCATCTCAAACGCGAACGCATCGCGATCGAGTACAAGGGTCAGGAGTACTTTGAGAGCGTGGAGTATCCGCAAGAGAAGGAGATGATGGAGATGATGGATCCGAAGAAGAAGAAGGCTAGGCCGGAGGATGGGGGAGATGATGCTAGAGGAAAGCGTCCGGGAAACGCGTCCGGCAACACGACCTCTCGGTCTGTGACGCGTAAATCTGCGACTGTGAAGAATACTCCTGGTTCCCGAAAGGGTGTCTCTCGGAATGTCGACACGACGAGTTCCCAGAAAACTGTGGTCGGTCGACAGTTGGCTACCCTTCCAGACTCGTGCATCGCGTTCTTCGTTAACGGGGAATGTCAAGGGGTGGCTTTCCAGGACCTCTATTCCTACCTACCTCTGCCCCGTCTTCCCACTGCCCCGTCGAAACGCACCCACAATACGAACCCAGAAGTTAGGGAAGGACTCAGGGAACGAAAACCAAACCCGCACGACGACGGAACGTTGGGGTACTACCCCTTCATTTCGCTGTTTGGTGATGGCCGGGTGAAAGCCAACGTCGGCCCTGACTTTGACTTCGACCCTGGAGATGATATCGATCGGGTCCTCGGGCTCACTCCCGAGGTGAAAGTCGAGGGAGAACCATCTGCGAGTGGGAGGAAGTGGAGACCTCTGTGTGAGCGTTACAAGGAGTTTATGCAGGAACAATGGGAGTTGGATGCGTTGGAGGAAGCTGACGTTGCTGCCAAAGCTGCTGCGGATCCCGACCTTACGCCTATCTTATTGGAACATCATCCTCTTGCGAAGCAAGGAGGGCCGGGCGTTTCTCGAAGCAAGCGGGGTGTCGCTAAGTCGAAACGTCCAAAGTTGAAGGCGCGGAGGGATGGAGGAGACAGGAGGTCGGAGAGTGTTTTCGGGGAGAGGGGTGACAGTTCTACCCCGGCCCCTCATCCTCTCGCTTTGTACAGCGAGACTAGGGAGTCGTATAGCACTCCTGAAGTCATGGATGAGGACGAGAGGCTGGTCGTTAGGGATCACTCCGCCCTGGCCGTGGTTTCTGCTCAGCTCATGTCTGGTTCCGCCTCTCCGTACGTTGGTGAGGACGAGACCATGAGTGAGCAGGGTGGTGGGCCCGTAGACGTGCGCTACGAGGAGGAAGAAGAGGGTGCCCTTCGCCAATAATAGTAGACGAGAGATTTTGTAACGGAATTAAGTTTTGTGATCGGAAAACATGGATGCATCGAGTTCCGATCGAGGCGTTGATCCCTCCCTCTGCTCATTCTCCCTCATCTCTCCTGGTCCGCTTAGCGAGGTGGCGCTTGGCGTGATCTGGTTTACAGCTGGTAAAACTTACCGTCACCACCGTCTCGTTCCGTGTGTCGTTGGATCGGCGGCTTGAGGCCCCCCCATGGATAACCCAGGCACGTCGCGAATCCCAGACTCTCTCTGACCTGTCCAACTGATGTCATTAGCGAATGGGTAGGTTGGCACGCACTGTACAGGGCAGATCAGGTATTTCTTCGTCGTGGAGAGTCACATGTTCGGCACTCCGAGAGCTAATTTTCGGATCGCCGACAGTTAACGCAACAAGACTTTGGTCACTTTCGCGGCCCCGATGGAACCGTTCAACCTCACCACCCCGTCGTCGGCGGGATAGACGAACCCCAGAATCCTCGGACACGAGGTGGATTCGTGGGAGGATTCACACCTCACTACCCTTCCCCAGCGACCACTTTTCAATCACCGTACCCTCCACCACAGCCTCATTTACTGCCGAATCCGTACGATGGAACCCCGCGCCCTCCTGTCATGGACAATTCCCAACTCCCACCATTACCTCCAAGGCCCCCCAACTCCCCATACCGACAGCCACCAAATTATTACGCCCAGCAGCACGTGGATGCAGACCCAAACGTGTCACCGTTCGCGTCCAGTTCGCACTTGCAGTCGATATCGTCGATGACCGCCACGGAGAGGTCGAGGAATTTGAGGATTGCGAAGATGAAACCGCATTTGCAGCTTATGGTTGGGCCGTTGTTGAGGTATGACACGATCGAGAATGGGGTTTGGAGAGGTGCGGCTTTGATAGTCAGTGAGTGAGCCTATTCGAGAATGCATTTTTCCCTGTTCCTTTATTATGAATTATGGTGTTCTGTCCCCCTGACCTACATTTTCTGCAAAAGCTTCGGATGCTGGCTCATATTACGACCCACCACCTACGCTCAGATTCTATTACGACCATTCGCTCCAAACACCCAATTTCCGCCCAAGTACACATATCCACCGAGCGCCCTCTCGAGCAACCCCACCGAAACGCACTCCTTCCAACAGTTACCACAGCCTGCAGTATAGCTCAAGTAGCAGTACTGCCCCCAGTTCGCCTATCCAAGATACGTATGGAAAGATATCTGAAGCCGGCCCTAGCGTACGGACTGTGGCTGTGACCGGACAGGAAATGTGGGTTTATTGTGGGAACGGTGGGTGAGTTAGGGGTTCTCGATTTTCCTTTTTCCTATTTCAACGTCGAACGACAAAGCTGTTGCTGACGATCTGTCGTTCCATAGGTCGTATACATTTTGGAGGTTCATGATCCGGGTCCCCCTTGGCCCATGCGAGATGAAAGTGATGTATAATGTCAATAATGGACCACCAACGGGGTTCTGGGTCCCTGGTCTGAGGCAAAATATGAGATGGGCGGCGTATTCGGTGAGCCTGGTCAACCCCATTCGGGGAACTTGTCAACATCTTGTATCTCCGTTCAACCCCCCCTCGCGACGCACAGTGCAACGGGTTCTCTGTTGGCGTCAATCCAGACGATTTCCGTGGACCTGGTTTCCAGACCGGTTACGATCCCGTTTGGGCGGATTTGATGGAGAAACACGCCGAAGAGCCGTTCCATATGCTCATGGGTGGAGGTGACCAGCTGTATTGCGACGGTGTCATTCGTGAACCGGAGTTGCAGGATTGGGTCTGCATGACGAAGCAGGAGAGGAAGAGAAACTATCAGTTGACGGACGAGATCTTGTTTGCGATTGATAGGTTCTATTTCAACCATTACTGCCAGGTGTTTCGGAGCGGGGTGTTTGCGAAAGCGAATTGTAGCATGTGAGTCTTTTTTATTATTATCTTTGAGGTGCGGTGACTGACTTCGGTTGTTGCAGACCAATGTTGAACATGTGTGGTAAGTGTTGCCCCTCATTCCCATGTCATTGACCTTTCTGAGCTTGACCACAGACGATCACGGTGAGAGAGAATGGTTCTATCTGTGTACGAAATCCCAACTAAGTTTTCGATAGATCTGGTATGTTGAACCTATGGATACTTGTCACCAGGTTGTATTAACCCTGACCTCTCGAGATCGACGGCTTTGGAAGTTGTATGTAGCTTGGCTCTCAGTTTTGGTGAATCTTCTGACCTCCCACATCAGATCCTGAGGATTTGCAGTTGTCTCCTATATTCCGAACGTGAGTATCGTAACCGTTTCCCTCCACGCTTTCCTTTACGGTGTCCTGGTAGGATCGGGTCGCGAGGATACTTTTTCTTCCTGTTGTTCCAGTGTTTTATCAATGGTATGAGATGTCGACCCTGCTCAGAGGCCCAACTCGTCCTGAATTGCTTTCCGTAGTCGAACTTGACGGTATTGATGATTCACCGGGGCGGCATCCGTTCGCTTGCACAATCATAGGAGGACCGGGTCCTTGGGTTCCATTCCCTTCGCATACGATACTCAGCTACTTGGGACCACAACAATATATCTTGATGCTGGATTGCAGGTGAGTTTATTGGTGGAGTTAACCGTCTCCGTGGTCACTGACGTCGGGTTTAGGGCGGAGCGCAGGAAGGATCGAATATGTAGTGATACCCAATACCGGAAGTCGTTTGAGCGATTGGAGCAGTTGCCACGGACGGTCGAACATTTGATAGTGCAGCTGGGTACGTTAGTTCCGAGCACCCCGGCAGTCGTGACTATAAGTGAACGACTTTGACAGGTGTTCCCATTGCGTACCCTCGGATGGTTTTCCTGGAGAGCGCGCTCGACTCGAAGTTCAACCCTCTGGTCCACCTCGGTAGGAAGGGAACCTTCGGCCTTTCTGGGTTCGTCAACAAGTTCAACGCCGAGGCTGAGCTGTTGGATGACCTGGTAAGTCACGTTCGCTGGCAGCGCGCGGAGCCTGGGCTCATCGCGTTACTAAGAACGACCATTGGACATCAAGAGGCCATAAGGTATCTCGAACTCTTGGTCCCCTGTTGGTAAGATCTCTAAGCCAGATCTGTAGAAGGAAAGAAACACTTTCGTTGGCCATCTGCAAACCATGGCCAAGGATCAACGGATTCGGGTGACGTTCGTTACTGGTGACGTCCACTGTGCCGCCGTCGGGGTGTTTAAGACTCTGGTCCCTGGCAAGAAGGGTTCGCCGGTTCCCCCAGAACAAGACCATCGGTATATGCTCGATATCACGACCAGTGAGTTATGCCGCCGACTTCATCGCGTATCGGGTGAACTGATGTTCTACAAACCAGGCGCGATTGTGAATACGCCGTGAGTGTTAGGAAGCGACCGTGTTTGGTCCTAGCTTACGTTCCGTAGTCCACCGAACGGAGTTTTGGTCATGGTTAACGCCCTCGCGCCGAAGACGCATAAGAGTATGCACAATCAAATGACGGACGAAGAGATGGTAGGACGCGTGGGTTTCGTTGGAGTGTAGGGTCGCTGACGATCTCCTTGACCAGCTTCCTCTTTTCGTCCAGGACACGGATGGGGCACCCTCGAAGGGGAGGTTCATCATGGGGAGACGGAACTGGTGTAGCGTCCGGCTTGACAAGAGCACTGGAGAGCTGTCGTTAGACATTAGAGTGGAGAGGCAGAAGGGCATCGGAGAGACCGTTGGGTACGTTCTCTCTTTTTCGGGCCCCTTTCGATTACGTCCAGGCTGATCCACCGAAACTCCTCGCTTGCAGGTATCTCGTCAAAGCACCTCCACCCCGCTGGAACAGTTGAGGTTGGGCGCGGAACTCTGGAGTCTTCGCTTAGGTAGCCAATCTCTTATTTTACACTGGCATCTCAATGTCCCCCCTCCCCCGATCCTTCTCGGTTTGTGCGAATTGGTTCTCGCAGCCGTTGAAGCGAGACTTTCTTTGTCTCTGGTGCTGAACCTAGAATACCACGCGCTCTCCTACTTATTCCATGTATTCCGCACTTACCTACGTTCGCCCATCTGTACTTATTGCCATGCGAGCATTTTATTCACTGCCTCGTCGGCACCCACATCTACCGGCGCTCCCGTTGCAGCCACTTTCGATTCCAATGAGAATGGAACCGCCCCATCCTCTGCCGACCGGAATTCCGGTTGCTCCGCAATACCTGTTGTTTGCAGGCTCGCTGGCCCGAATAGGGTAAAGATGGTGATTCATCAGGATCGGCTACTAATGTTACAAAAGGCAGGTCGTTGGAAATGAGGAAAATGGAAAATAAGTGACAAGCATAATGAGGCCCCGCTCGAAATGTGTAAGTACCCATAACCACACACGATAGTGATGTTATCCTACTCGCGTACATGTGCACCTCAGCAGTCCGGATCCTTGAAGGTCAACTTCCTCACGACGCCGTCATCCCTGACCATGACAAGTGACAGTCCGGACCAAAAATGACTACCATCGCCCCTCCGCAAACGCGGTACTCTAGAGGCAGTTTCGCAACTATAGTTCCACGTCTCGCGTCCTTTACGCGAAGTTCTGGCCAGTGTGAGTTGTAGATTGTGACGACCCTGGTGCATCGTGGCGACTAGTACCTCGCACACGGCACTTGGCCTCCTGGGTCTGCGACCGTATTTCTCGACGTTGGATTGCAGGGGAGTTGGCCAACCAAGCTGACAGCCTCCGTTGTCGTTGACGTCAGGTTTAGGGCAGGTAGGATCGAAGACGCAGCGATCCCAATCCCGGAAGTCGTTGTTCCACCGGGGCAACTACCACGGACGGTCAAACACTCGAAGTGAAGCTGGGTGCGCCGGCCTAAAACATCCCAACCGTCGTGGCGATATGTGAACGACTCGAGTAGGTGTCTTCATCGCGTACCCTTGAATGATTTTCCCGGAGAGTGCGCTCGACCTCAGCGGAAGGGGATCTCTCGATCAATAAGTTCAATGCCGAGGCTGAACCACTGGATAATCTGGTGAGTCGCGTGGGTTGACTTTGCGCGTTGCCAAAGCTCATTGCGTTGCTGAGAATGTCTGTCGAACACCAAGGGGTCACAGGGTATCGCCAAGACCCCGTTTCTCGTTGATGAGATCACTAACAAAGGTCCCCAGTGAGGAGGGACACTTCCGTCGCCATGTTGCAAGTCTCAGCCAAAGGTCAGCGCGTTCTATTACCCGTGCCTACTGTGAGGTTCTCGGGTTGTTCAGGGCTCTCATCCT
>Ga0307509_10011845_pt1 | contig 10495 bp, 14 predicted proteins | sample 10_EM_MG_FD_202245 | JGI IMG/M metagenome (GOLD analysis project Ga0307509, IMG submission 202245) | Populus trichocarpa ectomycorrhiza microbial communities from riparian zone in the Pacific Northwest, United States - 10_EM | ecosystem: Host-associated > Plants > Roots > Unclassified | place...
ACCATCCCAAGAGCGTAACAGTCCGAAGATATCGTTGGGCGACTGTTCTTGAGCCCGAACCGCTCCGGAGTGATGAGCTCTGGGCTCATCCATCGTGCCGCCCCACCCTGTGTGTACGAGCTTGAAGGCAAACGGTTCGCGGGATCCGACATGATTGTCAGTAGACTGAAGTCTGCGAGGAGGGCACGGCCAGTTTGGTCAATCAGTACGTTGGCCTTGAAAAACGAATTGCCACGGAAGGTAGGAGAGTGAAGCCAGCCGTAAAAAAAACGTACCGCCTTGAGGTCCCCGTGGATCATTCCTTGGTTGTGGATGTAGATCAAGCCCCTAGCGACGTCCGCCAACTAAATAAGTCATGCGATCATCAATAAAACCAAGGTGGAGACCACAGAAAGCGCACCGGTCCCAACCGGTTCGCATCCGGGTGTGTCTTCACGAAGTCGTTGATATTTCCGTTCGCCATCCAGTCTGACACCATTGCGAACTGGCTCTCGGACATTATCACTCCGACCAGGGGCAGGATGTTCGGATGCTGGAGGGTCCTCCATATCACAACCTCCTTGCAGAACCGCTGCACAGTGCGCGTCAGTGAAGATGCACACAAAGGGGGAGCATAACCAGCAACTCACGCCAAGGATCTTTTGTAAGTGGCTATTCAAATACGTCCTTACGACCTTCACAGCAACCTCCCGGCCGCAATATTCCCCCTTCCATACGTCCCCAAACCCGCCCCTACACAATGGGGCACTGGTTCTGTCGTATTGAACGAGGACCTTCATGGCATTCGGAAGCACTGCGCGGCGACCACACATCCTGTATAGCGATTTGAGACATTTCTCCCGGATCCGTGGCGAAAGGTCGGGCCTATCCAGCGCCTGGTTGACAGAAGGTGTCGATGTCAGTCCCAGCCAACATATTCGCGATGATAGATAGGAACGACGTGCCTCATTCATCGCATCGACAAAGGTCTGCGCGTCATCCCCGAGGAGAGAATGGATCGCGTCGCCCTCGTCCTTACTCGAGAAGATCGCCTCGATCAAGGACGGGAGCTCTTGTGGGGCGAAGGCGCGGCTGATCAAACGTCCGCAGGCTGGAGTGTCGTGGTTGAGAAAGTAGGCGAAATTGGTATTCTGTACAAAATCGGTGAAGGGGGGAACGGGGGCGTACCACTCTCGGATGTGGGGGTTGCGGAGGGTTCGGCTGCGTTCCGGTTCAGGGTATCGATTCCGCCGCCGAGGAGGGGCATTTTGGCTTTCCGTGTACGTGTCGCCGGCTTGGTGTGGGGCGCACTAGGGATGCAGGTTGAGTTCAAGGGGCGCAAGCAGTTCTGCGGAGGGTTACACACAGCCTTCACGAAACGTGCACAGAGCGCCAATGTCTCGGAATAAGGGACCGCGTCTGTGATGGAACCAGGAGGGGATACTGGGGACTCGTACATTTTGAGTCCACCACTGACTCTGCGGAGAGAGGTCCAGGGATATCCGCAACTTTGTCTATCGTTGTGAGGTTCCAAAGCGTGCCGGCCGTGGTTCTGGTTCGCGGCTGGACACGTTTTCGGTTCACCAAATGCCCCTCCGTGGGCCGTTTATTCTATTTTTCATTCTTCATCACCGCGTCGTGGGTGCTTTGTCGCGTTGGATTTTCGCCTGGTGAATAGATGGGTCGTTGAACGGAGTTCAAGCTGGAACCTCTGGTGCCGCGCGGTGGGCGCCAGTTTGGCTCTTGACACAACACGATGTCTACGCTCATGTCCCGTTTGACTGAACTTCCTACCGAAATTCTGGAAAAGATACTTCTACACCTGCCCAGTCAGGATGTCGTCAAGCTGGAGGTGGTACGGTACGTTGTTGCCACCCAACACAATTCAGCGTTGACCTTCCGTTACACGATTCAGATCAGTCGACAATTCCAAGACCTGACCCGCAATTCTCCAATACTTCAGTACAAACGCAACCTCCTCTCCGCCGGCTTGGTCGAAAACCCTCATAGCCTCTGCGATTTTTCTCAACGTCGAAAACTATGTGAAGAATACGAACGCAAATGGTCCAACGCGGGGAGGGTGGTATTGGCCGTTCACGAATTGCCCGACGATCTCTCCCCTCAACGACATACCATCTCGACTCACGGTGGGGATATCATTACTTCCCACAGCATCGGGGATGGCTGTCTCCGCTTCCTTCGTCTCCCACCCGTCACGAGCCAACTGCCGATCAAGCGGTGGAGTATCCCTCCATTCCCTTTCAACGTCAAGGCTTTTGCTGTATACCCACCGGATAGCATTCTCGCTGTTGCCGAAGAAAAGGAACGGTGGGTTCTCTCCTCCCGTGGCGAGCACTCAGCGACTGATCATGAATAGATTCGTTTGCATACACTTCCTCAACCTCTTGGACGGTTCCCCCCGCTTCGAACCTCCTTTAAACATCGTGTGGGAACTCCCCCGAGAGGTCGTCAGGAGAACCATTCAAGACTTGGCCATTACCGGCTCCAGAATCATGATGGATGTTCTTTGCTGGGACGTGATCGGACAAGTTGGCACGGAGGTACGGAGAATTTTTGTGTGGGACTGGAAAACCGGAGATCTGGTGCGGTTGCTGTGGCTTGAATACACGTACTTTGCTCACTTCGCCTCAGATGTTTCAACTCCTACCCACGGATGGGAGCACACCGGTTACCCAGGGCACCAGGATCATCTTCCTCGACGAATACCAACGTCCCAGATGTTCCTGAGTTTGTCTTATTCGACACCTTCGTTCCACGCGGCCATCCAGTGATTTCAAAACGATTCCGCGCACCGCCGAGATACCATTGTTGGTATTCCGCCGTATTTGTCGACAGTGGCCGGCTTTCTGGGACACTGGACCGAGATAGACCCCTCACCGACCCAAACCAGGCGGTCTTCGTCATAAAGCTGATCAGCCGCCAAGGTTTGCGCGTTTTGCTCATCGTGCGGACACAAACTTTGATCGAACACATGCGTTCGGCGAGCGCTCACACTGTGCCCTGGGATGTGTGGGGGAGAGGGGTCGTGGTCATGGAAGCCCCCCTGCGTGATGGCCCATACCCGTTAGTTCATGGAACCCGTATGATTGTGGTGAAGAGGTCCACTACCCCTGATATCGAAGGGTACCACCACCGTCTTCACACCTTCGACTTCAGTCTGCGGGGCTGGAGCGTCCTACCACCATGTGATGATGATGGTGATGGAGTTGGGCGGAGGGCCGAATTTACCGACGGCCGGAGCCTCTTACTCCAGGGGGACCAGGAGATGGATGAATGGAGATTTGATTCGTTGGGCGACGGCAGGTTCATGTATCTCGTGAGTCGTCCCCGCCGTCAAAAAGTGGTGAAACCCTGATGTTCCGTTTAGGACAGTTCCTCTGGTTCTGGGAGTGTGTTGCATATTTGGGAGTTGGTCTGAGGGATCTCTCCCTGTGCTTCCCCAGGTAGTCAGAACCGGGAATTGTACAGCAAGCTGATTGACCTCCTGCATCGTTAGCGCATGGACCTTGTGGTACGAAGGATCCCCAACAATTATCGCGTATCCATTGACGTTTGGGCGGAAAGTTTCGTTTCGAATTTCGGGGACTCCCCTCTTATATCTTGACGTTCTTGATATCCTTTTCTCTCGGACAGTGGGGGATGGGGATGTGGGCGCTCAGCGTTCAGCGTTCAGTGGGCGCCTGTTGGTTGACCACGGCCTCGACGATTATGTCCGCATCGTTACCCAAGCTGACCGAACTTCCCATCGAGACCCTAGAACATATACTCTTGTACCTATCCGGCCAGGATATCGTCAAGATGGAAGCGGTACGAGGAGCCACCGCGATCGTCTCCAGATGGATCTTTGTTGCTAGGTCAATCGACACATCCGAAACTTCATTTGCAACTTGCCCGCCCTTCAACGCCAACGTGAACTCATTGCCGCCGCGGGCGTGACCTTCCGTGCCCTGTAAAACAGCCTTCGTTGGGTGCTCAGACATTTGTAGTGAGAACCGCCTTGCAGTTGACTGTGGTATTGACCAGGGGACTTGGTATGTCGTATTTAATAGTCAGTACCTCGAACTTGAATTAATACGCGGGGTACTCCCGACTTTGTATCACCCGCGGCACTTCCCGTGGTGAGACACTGCGCTACGCCAGGTGCTGGTGAGTGGTCAAGCCATCTAGGGACATCAGCAGGTCGTGGAAACTCCGATATAACCTTGCGGCGCTGGTGATCGGACTGATTCCCCACGAGTGGCTGATGGAAATGACCGGTACATACGACCCTGTGACAGTGCTCGGGGTCTAAGTTGATGGTGTTTTCCAACACTTGGAAGGACTCTATGAACTAGACTGGTAAACAGCCCCTAGTACTTACGATCAGTTCGCTCATAATCGTACTAGGAGATGGTCACGAGCCTATCTAATCTATGAACGGGGAACGCCCGCCTACACGACACCGTATCCACGTATTAGTACATTGGCGCACGATATCGACGCAAAGTGGGCGGGGGACTGGCGCCAGAGGCGGCATGGATTGCGTAACAATCCGGTAAGATGCTTGAAGGTTCTGTGTTGGTATAAGAGGGAATTAACTAACACTAACTGCAAAGCCCTTCGGAGTATCGGACAGGCTTCGCGGGTGGCGGTGAACGATTTCATCTCCTGGCCATATGACGAGTGTCCCTCACCGCGCAGTCCCCCAGCGGACCACTCATGTACTTTTACAGTGCGTCGACTGGAGAACGCCTTACGCCCACCGACGAAATTGGATACGGAACCCGATCCTCTCCACACTGGTGCGAGATCTGGTGTGTTGGGGGCAGTTACGAAGTGTACGGACCTGTGTTGGACGAGAAGGCGCTTTGGAGTCGGACATTCAGCCCTCTGGCGGTCAGTTTGTGGTTACCGGGTTACAGATTGGTGGGTGCTTGGACCGGATGGAAAGCGGTTGTTGATGTTGCCTCCTCGTTGGCAGTCTCACGCGGTGCGGCAGGCGTGGAAGGGACAGTTTCTCGTGTTGTTGGATGGGGGGGTATTGGAACCTGTTATTTTTTATTTGGATCCTTGAACTATGACTCTTTCTGTAACTTTAGAACCGGATGTACTCATTCTGGTCGGCTCCCAGCTAGATGCCCTATAAACGGTTATGGCGGAGGCACGGAGATGTGTCGCCTAGAAAAGCAATTGCTCCCTGATTTTCAATCCCTGTTTTACACGCGTCAAAGTTCCGAAGTTTCGACGCAGGACCCACCAGAGCCATTCAGTGCATGACCGGACACCAAGGAAGGTCGTTGGTAACGGGAACCGCGGCAACTGACATTCTCCTACGGAGTTATGTAGGGGGTGGGTCACTACTCAGTGTCGGAGTGCTATGGGCCGGACATTGCAGGGGATCTATCCCCGTTCCCCCGGGGGAGTTCAATCCGGTTCAAGGCCCACGGTGGAAACCGTATGAACGTGTAAATTCTTTGTCCCATTTCACGATTATGGGGATTTGCTTATGAATATGCATCAGCGTAATCCGCCAAAATCGATTGCAAACCACCGAGAGGGTTCCGGGCGGTTCGGACAAGGCCTGACCGGGGAGCAGCAGCGGATAGAATGCTTGCCAGATATTGCCATCCTAATAATCGACCGCCAGGTTATGAATGGTCGTCAGCCACTTGTCCGCGAGTAAGGTCGTACATGTCCGGCCGAGATGCACAAGGTATTCTGACGAGAGAATACGGCAGGAGGGACCGTCCAAATCCAGACCCTGAGCGCACAGAAGTGGTCCAGTCATAGATGCTATTAGCTCATCCTTCCTGCCGAGGTCACAAACAAGGCTCGAGGCCGGTGCAAAAAGGGATGCGAGGCGTCGGATGCCACAGTCGGCGAGGGGGGTGTTCTATCGGGCCCTCGGGGGGAGTTGGTGTGGGAGGTCGGCGATCGTGATACCTTTCTCTCGCCCACACTCTTGGGTCTGGGTCTGCTGTGGAACCTCGTCTACAACTGGCACGAGTCGGGTGTGGGTAAAGGGGGTGGGCTCCGTCCAATTTACATTCAGCCACATAGGTTGGAATCCGTCAGCGACGGGTCATGGACTCAGTCTTATCGATTCCGACGCTGCATGTTCTCGAGTGAGCTTATTAGCGGATGAAGCTCGTTTGTGTGCTATCTAGGGCGGAGTTGGGGCGCCCTTCGTGGTTCGCGTATCGGGCTGTTGTACACCGTGAGCCGGACGAGAAAATCGATCGCTGGAATCCAACCTCAAGTTCAGAGGGGTAGCTCTGAATCCTCGATGGGGCTTTTATTCTATTTTTTTATTCATTTTCGTGTCGTGGGCGCTCTGTCGCGTTGGATTTTCGCCCGGTGAATAGATTTATCGTTTAACGGAGTTGGAACCACTGAAGCTGGTACGAATCCCGCTGCGGCTGGGCGCTGATTTGGCTCTTCCAACACGACGCGATGTCTGCGCGCACGTCCCACCTAACTGAACTTCCAACCGAAATTCTGGAAAATATACTTCTACACCTGCCTGGTCAGGACATCGTCAAGCTGGAAGTGGTACGGTACGTTGTTGCCACCCAACACGATTCAGCGTTGACCTTCCGTTACACGATTTAGATCTGTCGACAATTCCAAGACCTGACCCGCAATTCTCCAATACTTCGGTACAAACGCAGCCTCCTCTCCGCCGGCTTGGTCGAAAACCCTCATAGCCCCTGTGACTTTTCTCGACGTCGAAAACTATGCGAAGAATACGAACGCAAATGGTCCAACGCGGGGAGGGTGGTATTGGCCGTTCACGAATTGCCCGACGATCTTTCCCTTCAACGACATACCATCTCGATTCACGGTGGGGATATCATCGCTTCCCACAACATCAGGGATGGCGGGCTCCGCTTCCTTCGTCTCCCCCCCGTCACGAGCCAACTGCCGATCAAGCGGTGGAGTATCCCTCCATTCCCTTTCAACGTCAAGGCTTTTGCTGTATACCCACCGGATAACATTCTCGCCGTTGCCGAAGAAAAGGAACGGTGGGTTCCCTCCTCCCGTGGCGAGCGCTCAGCGACTGACCGTGAATAGATTTGTTTGCATACACTTCCTCAACCTCTTGGACGGTTCCCCCCGCTCCGCACCTCCTTCAAACATCACGTGGAAACTCCCCCGAGAGGTCGCCGTGGCATCCATTGAAAACTTGGCCATCACTGGTTCCAGAATCATGATGCGTATTCACCCCTTGGACGTGATCGGGCGAGGTGGTGTGGGGTTACGGAGAATCCTTGTATGGGACTGGAAAATCGGTGATCTGGTACGGTTCCTGTTGCTTGAGTGCTTACGTTTTGCTCAGTCGGCTTCAGGTGCTCGACCTTCCACCCACGGATGGGAGCACGCCGATTACAGCGGTCACCAGGGTCACCTTTCTCGACGAATACCGGGTTATGGTTTTGATTTCGGGACGCTCATCGGATGTTTCTGAATTTGCCCTATTCGACACATCTGTCCCGCGCGGTCATCCAGTGATTCCACGACGGTTCCGCGCACCACCGAGATACCACGATTGGTTTCCTGCCGTGTTTCTCGACGTCAACCGGTGTTCTGGTATACTAGACCAAGACGGACCCTTCGCCACGGACCCAACTCAGGCGGTCTTCGTCATGAAACTGGTCAGCCGCCAGGGGCCACGGGTTTTACTCGTAGTGCGGATTCAATCCTTGATTGACCATTTGCGTTCACCGAGCACGGAAGCTTGCGTGCCCTGGCATGAGTGGGGGAGAGGCACTGTGGTTATGGCTATCCCTCCGCGTGACGGCTCCCACAGCGGCTCGTACCCATTGGTTCATGGGGCTCATATGGTTGTGGTGAAGAGGTCCACTACTCCCGGTATTGGCGGGTGCCACCACAATCTCTGCATCTTCGACTTCAGTCGGCGGGGTTTGAGTCTCCTACCACCGTGTTATGATAATGACGGAGTTGGGCGGTGGGCCGCGTATGAGGATGGGCAGAACTTCTTATTCCAGGGGAACGGGGAGATGGATGAATGGGGGTTTAACTCGTTGGGCAACGGCAGGTTCATGTATCTGGTGAGTTGTCCCCACCGTCAAAAGGGGCGAAACGCTGATTTTCCGTTAAGGACAGTTCCTCTGGTTCTGGGAGCGTATTGCACGTTTGGGAGTTGGTATGAGGGATCTCTGTCTGTACTACCTCAGGTAGCGAGAATCAGGCATTGTACGAAAAATTGATAGACCTCTCGTATCATTGGCACATGGAACATGTTGTATGACAGATCCCCGACCATTATCGCGTGTCCATTGACGTTTGAACGGAAGGTTTCGTTTTGAATTTTCGGGGGCTCCCCTCTTATATCTTGACGTTCTAGAATACTTTGTTCTCGAATAGCGAGGATGGGATTGTGGGCGCTCGGCCATCAGGGGGCGCCTGTTGGGTGACCACCACATTGTGCATCTGCGAATTCCAGGATCATGTCTGCGCCACCATTCAACCCGACCGAGCTTCCTATCGAGATCGTGGAGAAAATACTCTTATGCCTGTCAGGTCAGGATATCGTAAAGATGGAAGTGGTACGGGAGTCACCGCGATCTCCGATTTATCGTTGTTGACTTTGCGCTGTACGATCTAGGTCAACCGAGACTTCCGAAACCTCATCTACAACTCGCCCACCGTTCATCACCGACGTGAGCTTTTTGCCGCCGGTCTGATTGACAATCCCTCTTGTCCCTGCGATTTTTCTGAACGCCGAAAGTTACGTGAGGCATATACGCACAAGTGGTCTAAGATAGTGGAGGTGGTGGAGAGCGCCCGGCAATCACCTCCCAATCTATCCTCAGGCTGGAATAACGCCGAGTATCTCGGAAATGGGCTCCTTGCTTCCGATTCTGTGGAGCATCGGGGTATTGCTTTCCTTCATATCCCGCCAATCACGAGTCGAAAGCCGGTTGAGAGCTGGAGCGTCCCCCCCTTCTCTTTTGATATTTTTAGTTACGCTGTGTACCCGCCAGGGAATGTCCTCGCTGTTGCTGAGCGGGGGGAACAGTGAGTAACTTGTGACACCTCTTCGTTCAAAAGCTCAATGACTGACCAGGTGCGCTCATAGCTTGGTCCGTATACACATCGTTAACCTTCGGGATGGTTCCCCGTATCATACATTCCCCCCCAACACCATCACGTGGGAGCTCCCACCCAGGGGCACCTTTGTATTCAACCACGGAATTGCCATGACTGGCTCCAGGATCATGATATTTGGCTCATATTCGGGTGGGGGTCCGTAGAATAAGCGAATGGTATGGAGGGTGGTTGTGTGGGACCGGAAAACCGGAGATTCGGTAAGAGGCTGCGATGATTTGACCAGTCGCGCTTTGCTCACTTCACCACCTCAGGTACTCAGCCTCTCATCCACGGATGGGAACAATTTGGTCGGACAGGGAACCCAGGTCGTCTTCCTCGACGAATTTCGAATGGCAGTTGTACCTTACGCAACTGGCATCACGGAGTTGACCGTGTTCAATACGCTGGTTCCATCGGGTCACCCTGGGGACATAATACGACTAGGGCTGCCGCAGAGACTCCACGGATTGGCTGTTAAGATACGCGTCGACCATGACCGACCGTTAGGGATGCCAATCAGGGATGAGCCTTATTCGAACATCACATGGGTTATCGACCCATCGCAGCAGGAGTGCGAAGTGGCCCTCGAGTTGGGTTGTACATGTACGCGAATCTCAGTCACGGGTCCGCAAAAAATTGAATCCAAGTGGACTTTGTGGGGGTCATCTGAAGTGGTTTACACTCTTGTACGAAAGATGTGGAAGTCATCACAACCCTCGAAGAAGTCGTCGGGAGCGGCGTGTCACCTGGCCTAAATAGGCAGCCGACCCACCGACTCCGAGGATCGCTTCCACGCCCTCCTCTAATCCCCGGGTTTTTACATCACGTTCGGGCATGATGGTGGCTCGGGTGGACGGCACACGATCAAGTGGGAACAGGTCCAGGTCCCCTGATGATTGAGGATGATGTCCGACTCGGGCGCGTTCGGGTAGATTTGTCGCTATTCTCGGCGGACGGTCCGAGTATTTTCGGGTACTTATGTTGCGAGAGCTTTTTGACCAGGATGCCGTGGAAGTAGGCCCGATCCCCGGTCGGGATATCAGGGCCCCTGATAATCTTCGTTGGGGCCCTCCTTGTGTCCGACGGAAAACCAGCCATACACAATCAAAACCACCCCCAAATAGTGTAGGGAAATCAGCGGTAGAGTCCTTCTGCCTCCTGCCTGGTCGGGCTGAGGCAGGAAATCTCCCCTGGGCAAGTCAGAACGCCCATGCGATGCACGATGGGTATGTGATATCAGATTTTATGATCCCCCGACGCGTGATACGATCTATTCTTTGTGAGTACACTTCAGCCATCATACGACCCCGGGGTCCATCTGAACGGTTGAACGTGGTGTCAGTGATGAGAAACCACTGTGATCTCAGATGGAATGCGCTCGCCCCGGTGCATTCCGTCGCCG
>Ga0307509_10011846_pt1 | contig 10495 bp, 9 predicted proteins | sample 10_EM_MG_FD_202245 | JGI IMG/M metagenome (GOLD analysis project Ga0307509, IMG submission 202245) | Populus trichocarpa ectomycorrhiza microbial communities from riparian zone in the Pacific Northwest, United States - 10_EM | ecosystem: Host-associated > Plants > Roots > Unclassified | place...
CTTCTCGCGAGCAGAGCATGGCAGGCGTAACGTCTGCCAGCACGGTCGGTGCGAAGAAGCGTTCGCCAATCCGATGGCCGCCAACTACCACTCGGGCGCCCCGCGCCACCGCATCGGCAACATGGCGCTCTACCTTGCTCAACGCCTGCTCGTCGATCAGGGGTCCCTGTGTGATCCCCGCCTCGAAGCCATTGCCGACCCGAATGCCGCGCGCCCTTGCGGCAAGCTTGGCGACAAAGGCATCGTAGATTCCATCCTGCGCGTACAACCGGTTCGCGCACACGCACGTCTGCCCCGCGTTTCGATACTTGCTCACAAGCGCACCCTCGACGGCACTGTCGATGTCGGCATCGTCGAAGACGATGAACGGCGCATTGCCACCCAACTCGAGCGACATCTTCTTGATGGTCGGCGCGCACTGGCGCATCAGGATGCGCCCCACCTTAGTCGAGCCGGTGAACGATAAGTGCCGCACATCGTCGCTCTCGCACAGCATGCGGCCGATCGCGATGGAATTGCCGCCATCGCCGGTGACGACATTCAACACACCGGCCGGGATTCCGGCGCGCTGCGCGAGTTCCGCCAGCGCGAGCGCGCACAAGGGCGTCTGCTCGGCCGGTTTGATCACCACGGTACAGCCTGCCGCGAGCGCCGGTGCCACTTTGCGCGTGATCATGGCGATCGGAAAATTCCAGGGCGTGATCGCCGCACACACGCCGACGGGCTGCCGAATGACCAGGTAGCGCCTGTCGTTGTCGGTGGTGGGAATCACCTCACCGTAGATCCGTCGAGCTTCCTCGGCGAACCACTCGACGAAGCTGGCACCAAACACGACCTCCCCGCGCGACTCGGCCAGCGGCTTTCCCTGCTCAGCGGTCATGATGGTTGCGAGGTCGTCAGCGTGTTCGTGAATCAGTGCGAACCACTTCATCATCACGGCGGCGCGTGCCTTGGCGCTCCAATCGCGCCACGCCGGCCACGCTCGCGCCGCGGCAGACACAGCCGCTTGCGCTTGCTCGGCCCCCAGGTTGGCGACCTCGGCAAGACGCTGTCCGGTGGCCGGGTCGATGACCTCAAAACGCGCGGTACCGGCGGCCCAGTCGCCGCCCACCAGCGCATCTGTGCGCAGCAATGCCGGGTCCTTGAGCGACTGAAGGGGCGTGGTGGTCGTTGACGACATTTGCATTCCTTGAGGTGCTCAGGCGTAGGCCGCACAGAGTTCGCCCTCGGCCTTCAAGGCGTCGAAGGCCGTGTAATCGGCATGCCAGGCATGGCCGGCACGCTTCGTGAGTTCCTCGAGCTCGGCCAGCGTCGCGCCGCCCTGCTGGCGAAGTTGCGCGCCGCACTTCGCGAGGTCGGGGAAGTGCTGCATGGCCTCCGACCAGATCGCGCGGCCGGCGAGAAAACCGTTCGCGCCGGCCGCGTAGGCGTACTCCATCACGCGCACGAACTGCTTCGCCGTCACGCCGGCCGAGAGCATCACCCAGGGGATGCCGGCCGCCGTGCAGATCTTGCCCATCTCGTCGAACAGCGCTTGTGCCTTCAGGTGTGCGGGGCTGCCGTCGCGTGCCGGCAGCGTCGCCCCGGGCAAGGGGCTCTCGAGCTTGAACAGGTCGATGCCGTACTTCGGCTGCGCGAACTCGCGCACGCTGTCGAGCACCAGATCGGGCATCTTCTCGGGCGACTCGACATAGTCGGTCGTGTGCGATGCGCTCCTCGGGAAGGGGTAGACGAGCAGCTCGAAGACGAACGGGATGTCGTGCTGCGTGCACTCCTTGCCGATCGCCTCGACGTAGGCCTTCTGGTGCGCGAGCACATGGGGTTCGGCATCGGGCCGGTACCAGGCGAGCACCTTCACGCCGTCGCCGCCGGCGCGCTTGATCTTCTCGACGCTCCAGTCGCGGATCGAGTGCGAGAGACGCCCGCCGGCCGTGTCCTCGAACCGATGGTCTTCGAGCGTGACGACCAGGCCGGTGTGCGCGCGCACCTTGTCGATCGCGGCCGGGAACGCGTAGTTCGGGTCGAACAGCACTGCGCTGGCGTGGTGGCCGACCGAGTCGACGATCACACGCTTCACATCGACCATGTCCTTGAACGTGACCTCGGCCGTCGTGATGCCGCGCTTGGCTGCAATCAGGTTCGCGATCGGCGGCCGCTGGTCGAGTGCGACCATCGTGAAATGCCCCTCGGGCGTCGCCATGCGGCGCAACCCCCATTGCTTGCCGAGACGAAGGTTGGCGCTCATGTCGATGACTCCTTGAACCGTTGAAGAGTGGACAAAGCGGTGGCCAGATCGGGCACGCCCTCGCGCCCGCCGGCATGCAGGCACTTGAGTGCCGCCACCGCCGAAGAAAACTCGAATGCCTCGCGCACCGCAGCGTGCGCGCCGAGCGCGAATGCGAACGCGCCGTGGAACACGTCGCCGGCACCGGTCGTGTCGACCGCGTCGACCTGGAGCGCGGACAGCCGGTGCCTGCCAGCCGTGTCAACCCACACGACGCCTCGCTCGCCGAGCGTGACGGCCGCGACCGCGCAGCCGCGCGAGCGCGCGAACCCGAGCTGCGCCTCGACGTCGCCAGCCTGCGTCGCGTAGGCGGCGAGGCCGGGCTCGGAGAACACCGCGCAGTCGACGAAAGGCAGCAGCGCATCGAAGACCTGCGCGTCGGCCACGTCGCCATCGAGCACCGTGGGCACCCGATGCGCCCGCGCGGTCTGGAACAGCGCCAGCGCGCCCTCGGGCCAGCGCGGGTCGGCGAGCACCGCGTCGGCCTGCGCGATCGCAGCGAGCGGCAGCCACGCCGGATCGCCCGGCAGATCGGCACCGCGGAAGTTGACGATCGCGCGCTCGCCCTGCGCATCGACAACGATCCCGGAGACCGACGAGCGCGCGCCCTCGAACAGACGGAACTGGCTCACGTCGACGCCGAGGACCGCCAGGCCCTCGCGCATCGAGCGCCCGGCGCCGTCCTGCCCGGCGCGGCCCCAGAACTGCACCTGTGCGCCGAGCTTCGCGGCCGCCACCGAGGCATTCGCCGCCATTCCACCGCCCCCCTCGCGCAGATCGAGCGCACGCGTCTTGCCGCCGCCCGATGGCAGCGACTCGACGACCCAGGTCATGTCGAAGGCCGAGAGCCCGAGGCAGATCAGCCGGGGGCGTGGTGGGTTGCGCAGGTCGAACATGGCCAGTTCAGCGCAGCGCGCTGCCGTCCTTCTTGTCGAAGAGATGGGTCTTGTCCATCGCGAAACCGAGCGTCACCGCATCGCCTGCCCTCACCTGCGTCTCGGGAGAGACGCGCGCGACGAATCGCGTACCGTCGCGGTCGAAGTACATCAGTGTGTCGGAGCCGAGCGGCTCGACGACGCTCACCGTGACCTTCATGCCCGGCTCGCCGGCCGCGAGCACCTGCATGTGCTCCGGCCGAACGCCCAGCACCAGGTCGGCGCCCGGTGCACCCCGGAGCATGTCGCTGCGTGCCGCCGGCAGCGCAAACGCCGAGCCGTCGGCAAGCGTCACGCCATCTGGCGTGGCCGTCGCATCGAAGAAGTTCATCGTCGGCGAGCCGATGAAGCCGGCGACGAACTGGTTCGCCGGTGTCTTGTAGACCTCTTCCGGCGTGCCGAACTGCTGCACCACGCCAGCCTTCAGCACGACGATGCGATCGGCCATCGTCATCGCCTCGACCTGGTCGTGCGTGACGAACACCATCGTTGTCTTCAGCTGCTGAGAAAGCGCCTTGATCTCGGTGCGCACCTCGCCGCGCAGCTTCGCGTCGAGATTCGACAGCGGTTCGTCGAACAGGAACACCTTCGGGTTGCGCACCATCGCGCGGCCCATCGCGACGCGCTGGCGCTGGCCGCCCGAGAGCGCCTTCGGCTTGCGCTGCAGGAACGGTTCGATGCGCAGCATGCCGGCGGCGCGCTGCACACGGCGGTCGATCTCGTCTCGCGGCGTCGCACGCATCTCAAGGCCAAAGGCCATGTTGTCGTAGACCGTCATGTGCGGGTAGAGCGCGTAGTCCTGGAACACCATCGCGATGTCGCGCCTGGACGGCGTCACGTCGTTGACGCGGGTGTCGCCGATGTAGAGATCGCCGCCGTCGATCGGCTCCAGGCCGGCGATCACCCGCAGCAGCGTCGACTTGCCGCAACCCGAGGGGCCGACGAACACGACGAACTCCTGGTCGCGAATTTCGAGGTCGATCGAGGGCACGACGATCACGTCGCCGTAGCGCTTGACCAGCCCCCTCATGCGGATCGATGCCATCGCTGCGTGCCCTTTACTCGAACGCCAGCAAGGGCTTCACCAACTCGCCGGCGACGAAGCGGCCGAACATCTCGGGCAGTTGCTCGATGCCGAACTGCGCATCCACGAGCTGCCTATAGCGCGCCTTCTCCTTGCGCAGCAGTTCCACGTTGAGCGGGAAGTCGCTCTTCGGGAAGTAGAAGGTGCGGACCATGTAGAAGTCCTTGCGACGGATCGCCTTGTTCTCCTGCACTGGCCACGGGAGGTCGCTCTCGCCGATCAGGATCAGCACACCGCGCGGCAGCACGATCTCCATGCCGAGAGAGCGCGCCGCATGCGAGCCACTGCATTCGACGATCAGCTTGAAGCGCGTGTCGTGCGAACCCACCGGGTGGCGCGTGGCACCGAACTTCTCGGCAAGCTGCAGGCGCTCCTCCTTCAGGTCGGACACGCGCACGTCGGTGTAGCCCATGTTCTGCAGCGCGACGATCGCCCCCATGCCGACAGGACCGGCACCGGTCACGAGCACCGGTCCGGTCGTCTCCGGCGGCACGAGGTGCTTGACGAAACGCACGCCGTGCGCCGCCGTGCCTATCGTGTCGAGCAGCAGCGGCGCGAGTTCGTCCTCGATGTCGTCGGGCACTTCGAGAAGGCACTGCTCGGGCACGGTCAGGTACTCGGCGTAGCCGCCCGGCCGGTTCCAGCCCACCAGCACCGATTCATTGAGGCACATCTGCGTGTCACCCGACAGGCAGGTCTCGCACTTGCCGCAATGCACCGGGATGTAGACGAGGCAGCGCTTGCCGTGTTTCGCATGGCCGTGCTGCTCGACGACACCGAAGATCTCGTGGCCGGGCGTGAACGCCGCGCCCTTGATCCAGAGCTTGGTATCCGACCCGCAAAGCGCCGTGCGCTTCACGCGCAGCAACACCTCGCCAGGGCCGGCGACAGGCCGTTCCAACTCGCTGATCGTGACTCTCTTGTCGCCATGAAAGACTGCCGCGTACATGTTGAACCTCCGATTAACCCTTGACGGCGCCCATCGCCAGCCCGGACACGAGCCGACGCTGCACGAAGAATGCGAGAACGAGCGGCGGCAATGCGATCAACGTGGCGGCCGCCATCAGCGCGCCCCAGTTGGTCGCGCCTTCGCCGATGAAATTGAAGGAGGCCGCGATCAGCGTCTTGGTGTCGCCGTTGGAAAGCACCAGCGCGAACAGGAAGTAGTTCCACGAGAACACGAACGACAGGATCGATGCGACCACCAGCCCCGGCATCACCAGCGGCAGCGCGATGCGCCACAGGATGCGCGGAACGCTGCAGCCGTCGACCTGAGCGCTTTCGAGCACGCTGCGCGGGATGTTGTCGAAGTACGGCAGCAGCACCCAGATCACGATGGGCATCGTGATCACCGCGTGCGTGAGGATCAGCGCCCAATAGCTGCCGATCATGCCGAGCTCGCGGAACATCACGTACCAGGGCAGCAGGAACAGCGTGCCCGGCGCCATGCGCGCAAGCAGCGTCACGGTGGCGGGCCAGGTGATACGCGTCCACGAGACGGCGAACGAGGCCGGCACGCCGAGCACGATGCCGATGACGGTCGAGCCGATCGTGATGACCGCGCTGTTCCAGGTGTAGTGCGCGAATGGCGTGGTGTTGAAGAGCTGGCGGTAGTTGTCCAGCGTCGGCCCGAACCAGAGCTTGGGCGGGTAGGCGGTCACCTGCGATGAGGGCTTGAACGAGCCCAGCACCATCCACGCGATCGGCGCGAGGATCATGAACGCGACGATGCCGATCTGGATCAGGTTCAGGCGGCGAATCCACTTGTCGTCCATGCCCGCCTCCTCACCAGGCCACGCGCTTGCGCGCCTGGGTGAGCACCACGACCGCGCCGAGCACGATCGCCGACAGCGTGATCATCAGCGCGCTTGCGTAGCCGATCTCGAAGAACTCGAAACCCTTGCGGAATCCGTAGATGTTCAGCGTGTTCGACGCATTGCCCGGGCCGCCCTGCGTGGTGATGTAGATGATGTCGAAGAAGCGCAGCAGGTCGACGCTGCGCAGGATCGCGGCCGTCACGATGGTGGGCATCAGCAGCGGCAGGGTGATGCGCCAGAACGTGTTCCAGCGCGAGGCGCCGTCGATCTGCGCAGCCTCGTAGACATTCGGCGGCAGCGACTGCAGGCCGCCGAGCACGATCAGCGCGACGTAAGGTGTCCACTGCCAGGTGTCGATGAACGCGACCGTTGGAATCACCCACTGCGGCGAGGCAAGCCAGTCGGAGCGCGGCAGGCCGACGCTGGTGAGAATGTAGTTCGCCGCGCCAATCGAGGGGTCGAGCACCACCAGCCACATCATGCCGACCACGACCGGCGGCAGCACGAACGGCGAGATCATCAGCGTGCGCACGATGCCCGAAAGTTTCTTCGACGAGTGCAGCAGGATCGCGACGTAGGTGCCGAGCACCAACTGCAGCACCAGCGAGAGCACGTACAGCACCAGCGTGATCTTCAGGCCGTTCCAGAACTCGGCGTCCCCGAGCATCTGCACGTAGTTGTGACCGAAGTTCATCTTCGCGGTGCCGCCGAAGCTGAACTCGTGCAGGCTCATCCACACCGTGTAGGCGAACGGGAACGCGATCAGCGCGACCGTGAAGATCACCGCCGGCACCGACAGGAACGCGAGCTGATTCTTCGTGCCGATGGATTGACTCATGGCGTCGTTGCGTCAGCCCGCGAGAAAGCCGCCGTCAACCGCAAGCACGGTTCCGGTGATGTAGTTCGCGGCCTTCGATGCCAGGAAGACCGCGCTGCCCGCGATGTCGCGCGGCTGCGCCCAGCGGCCCTGCGGAATGCGCGCGCGGATGCGCTCGTAGTGCGCAAGATCCTTGCGTCCATCGGCATTGATCTGCGTCTCGACATACCCCGGCGCGATCGCGTTGAGGCGGATGCCGTCGGCCGCCCAGGCGAGTGCGAGCGACTTGGTCAGCATCACCACGCCACCCTTGCTCGCGCAGTACGCCGGAATCCACGGCAACGCGACAAAGGCGTTCATCGAGGCGATGTTGACGATCGAACCAAGGCCTTCATTCGCGGCGAGCATCGGCTTGCACGCGGTACAGAGGCGAAAGGTGCCGGTCAGGTTCACGTCGATCACCTTCTGGAAGGTCTCGATCTTGAACTCCTTGAATCGCGCGAGGATGCCGGCGCAATTCACCAACGTGCGCAGCGTGCCGAGTTCGCGAACGAACGCAGCGATCTGCACGTCGTTCGTCACATCGAGTGTCGCGAGCTGCAGGCTCGGCTGGGGCTTGAGCGTGCTGCCGGCGATCGCGGCGTCGTCCACGCCGGTCGCGACGACCTCACATCCTGCATCCAGGAACGCCTGCGCGATCGCCGCGCCGATGTCGCCGGCGCCGCCGACGACCAGCACGCGGTGACCGCTGTCGAACTCGAACGCACTCATGGTCGGGCTTGGATCACTCTTTCGAGATCAGCGCGTCGAGCTGCTTGTCGGCATCGGTGCAAGCTTGCGCGACCGGCTTCTGCCCGAGCAGCAACTCGTTGACCGCCTGCCCGACGAACTCGCGCGAAGCCGGGTTCGCAACGATCGGGTAGCCGACCTCCGAGGTGCCGGTTTTGCCGAGCTCGTTCACCGCGGCGACCCACTCCTTGCGCACCGGCTGCTCGTCCATCCACTTCTTGAAGTCGGTGCCGTTCGCGACTGCGGCACGGGGCGGCGCGATCCCTTCGAGTGCGAGCTTCTCCTGCATCGCCTTGCTGGTCGCCCACTGCACGAAGTACCAGGCGGCCTCCTTGTTCTTGCTGTAGTTCGAGACCGACATCGTCCAGCCGATCACGGTCGGGTGCGAGCCGCCGGGGCCGGCCGGCAACACGGCAATGCCGGTGTCCTTCAGGCGCGCGCCGCCGTCCATCACGTTGCGCAACTCGTTCGATGACTCGAACGCCATCGCCGCCTTGCCCTCCTTGTAGAGGCCGGAGATCTGATAGAAGTTGTAGTTCACGACGCCGGGAGGGCCGTAGTCCTTCAGCAGCTTCGCGTACAGGTCGAGCGAGGCCTGACCGGCTTTGCTGCACATCTGCGACTTGCCGCCCGCCATGTACTGCCCGCCCATGTTGTGCAGGAACACGCTGTACGTGAACGGCAGCGCCGGCTTGAGGCCACGCGAGACGAACGGCGTCACGGCTGCGTCGCAGGCTTTCAGCTTCGCGCTCACGGCCTCCAGCTCGCCCAGGGTCTTCGGAAACGCGACGCCGCACTTCTGGAACAGGTCCTTGCGGTAGTAGACGACCGGGCCCTCGATGTTCAGCGGCATGCCCATCAGCTTTCCTTCGTAGCTCGCGTCCTTGACCATGCCGGCGCTCATGTCGGCGAAGTCGTAGTCGGCCGCGCTCGCGCCCTTCACCAGATCGGTGAGGTCGGCGTACCAGCCGGCCTTCGCGAACTGCAGGCCTTCGCGCGACGGCAGCGACATGAACAGGTCGACCTCGTCGCTGCGCGAGTTCATCACCGTGACCAGGCGCTGGCGCATCTGCTGCTCCTGATACGCATCGACCTTCAGCGTGATGCCGGTCTGCTTCTCGAAGTCGGCCTTGTACTTGACGATCGCGTTCGCGACCGGGTTGTTGTTCGCCAGGAAGGTCACCGTCTTGCCCTGGTACTTCTTCCAGTCGAAGGCCTGTGCCGATGCGCCGGCGTGAATGACAGTGAGCGCGATGGCGCCGAGGGCCACGCGAGCGAATTTGGAGGGGGTCGAAGGCTGCATTTTTGTCTCCTGTTTTAAAGGACCGAACCTGCGACTCATGGGTCGCTCGTTTGTCTGTAACCGGTTACAGTATTGTGGTAGAGATAGCATTTGACGTCAACCTTCGGAGCGCACCTCGTTCGGCTTTCGTCATAGGTGTTTCCCCGCAATTTTGATCTTGAAAATGGCACGCGCGAGCGCTATCGTTTCATGTAAACTGTTTCACCATGAAGGCCAAATCGATCGGCATTCGCGAGGTGGCGCGGCATGCCGGCGTCTCGACCGCGTCGATCTCACGGGCGCTGAACAATCCCGAATCAGTCAGCGCCGAGTTGCGTGCGCGCATCGACTCGGCCATCGCTGAACTCGGCTACATCCCGGACGCGGCGGCACGCGCGCTCTCGTCGCGCCGCACGCGCACGATCGGCGCAATCGTGCCGACGGTCGACAACGCGATGTTCGCGCGCGGCATCGAGGCGCTGCAGAGCTACCTCTCGCTACAGGGCTACCTGCTGCTGCTCGCGACCAACGGCTACGACCCCGAGGTCGAATACCGTCAGGCACAGAACATGGCGAGCCGCGGCGTCGACGGCCTGATCCTGCGCGGCGACGTGCACACTGGGCCACTGCGCCGCATGCTGGCCACGCAGCGTATCCCCTTCGTTAACGTCGGCGTCTACCACCCCGACAAGCCCTATGCCTGCGTCGGCGCCAACAACGAGCTTGCCGCGTGGCACGCCTGCAGCTACCTGATCGAGTTGGGGCACCGCGAGATCGGCATGGTCGCGGCGGTCTCGGCAAACAACGACCGCGCGTCGGCCCGCGTCGCCGGCGTCGTGCGCGCGCTCGGCGAGCACGGCCTCGTGCTGAGACCCGAGTGGTCGCTCGAAGTGCCCTACCACCTCGACGACGCGCGCCAAGCGGCGCGCACGTTTCTGACGCTGGCCGAGCGCCCGACCGCCGTCATTTGCGGAAACGACGTCATCGCCTACGGCGTGCTGCTCGAAGCCGAGCGACGCGGACTTCACGTTCCACAAGACTTGTCGGTGATGGGCTTCGACGACCTGGAATGGAGCCGCCATCTGCGCCCGAGCCTGACCACGATGCACTTGCCTATCGACGAAGTCTGGACCCGCGCCGGCCAGTACCTGGTGCACCATCTCGCAGGCCAGAGCACGACCTTGCACCACGAGGTCGATGCGTCTCTGGTGGTGCGAGAATCGACCGGCAGACCCAAGCGCTGACCGAAACGGCTGCACGCGACCGCCTACTCGCGTGGCGCTGCGGCGGTAGAGCCGCGTACGACGAGTGACACCTCGATCTCGGTGCGACGTTGAACCGTTTCACCACGCAGCGCCGCGAGCAGACGATCGGCCGCAACTTGCCACATCTCTTCGGCGGGCACGCGCACCGTCGTGAGCGCCGGATGCAGCTGATTGGCGAGCTCGAGATCATCGAAGCCGATGATCGAAAGCGATTTCGGCACG
>Ga0307509_10011847_pt1 | contig 10494 bp, 7 predicted proteins | sample 10_EM_MG_FD_202245 | JGI IMG/M metagenome (GOLD analysis project Ga0307509, IMG submission 202245) | Populus trichocarpa ectomycorrhiza microbial communities from riparian zone in the Pacific Northwest, United States - 10_EM | ecosystem: Host-associated > Plants > Roots > Unclassified | place...
GGGGTATATTATCTTAGGTGCTAGGCGAGGGGGACTTTTCCTATGGATTCGGGGTGTTTGATTTTTCCCATGACGAGGTGAAGCGGGCGGGATGACGTTTGCTTATAGGTTTTTTATCTCCATAGCTCGCGCTGCATGAGTCTTTTGTACCTTTAAACATAATAACGAATTGATTAAAAAAAAAAAGAAAAAAAAAAAAAAGAAAAAAAAAAAAAAGAAAAAACGGCCAAGAGATAGGATCTTCACGCAACCATCTAAGTACTTTTCTACACTCAAGATATTGCAATACGATTACTTTTTACTCACTTTATATAACCCTTCTCCTCTACGACAGCCTAAGCTCTAAAGACCCGGAGACTATTGTGATAGTCTCGACTGGTCTTAAGAACATAGAACTATTGTAATAGTTCGATCAAGCACGACAATCCACGCCTCTTACTATCTGAAGAGATAGCACTTCCCGGGGCCCGCTTCAAGCGCAGCAAGCCAGTTCCGTACCATCTGAAGAGATAGTACGATCCTACCCTTTGACTTAAGAAGATTAAAACGCGCATACGTAGGAGACACGTGTCGTTGCCTGTTGCACACTTACTAGACAATAGGATTGTTACAGTATAGCACCTAGAAGTGGTCTGGCAACTAAGGGAATATCGGTAGACGCAGGGGTAATCGACACTGATTATAGAGGAGAAGTCAAGGTCCTACTCGTTAACCACAATAGTATGAACTATGAGGTAAGAAAAGGTGATCGCATAGCTCAGCTAATTGTGGAACGGTGGGATGATCAAGATTGGATGGAAGTAGAAGGGTTGGATGTGACGGAACGGGCAAAGAAAGGTTTTGGAAGTAGCCGGCTAGGAGCAGAGTTGAAAGAGGTTCAACCAACGATATTCTTCCTTCAAGCGGATGGCAACCATCAGTTCTACGATCCTTTCGACATCAATCAACACCCTGTATTATGCAAAGGCCAAGTCCTTCTATCCAATTGTAACAATCCTATTGTTAAGTTCTTATGCAACAGGCAACCACAGTTGTCTTTTGCTTAAGTGACCTTCTTCTATTTATTTTTAGCAGTTGGGATGTACTATCTCTTCAGATAGTACGGGACTGGCTTTCTTGTCTTTGAGTGATCCGTTGAATACTATCTCGTCGGAGAGTACGGGATTCGCTTGTCGTCTTTGATAGAACTATAACAATAGTTCTATGTTCGGGCGACCCGTCGCTGAGACTATCACAATAGTCTCCGGGTCTTTAGATCGTAGAATTTGGTAGAGGAATGATAAACGTTTGTGGAGTAAGAGTAATCGTATTGCAATATCTTAAGTATAGAAAAGTACTTAGATGGTTGCGTGAAGATCCTATCTCTTGGTCGGAACCAAGCGCCTTATATAGGCATCTTCTCACAACCCTAAACCTGATGACTCATCATCGTCGTACTACATAAACATCTATGACTCATAATGAGTCATAGCGTGAAATCCATCAGATGACTCGTATGAGTCACTGTGCAATATTCCATTATCCGATCACAACCCATAAAACCGATCATGTGCTCAAATGAGTCACATGCGTGAAACCCATGACTCATACTATGAGTCATGTGCGAAAGTCATTACATCATATGACATCACAATCGTGAGTCATGAAATCATTAACCAATCATAATATAACGATGACTCGCAAGTGCGCAGTCATGTGAAAGCTATAAGTCAAGTGACGTCATAGTGAGAAAACCACATACCTTATAACTAATAACTATTAGTCATGTAAAATCTGCCTTGCTTAGTCATGATTTGTGACATTAGCTCCCGTCTCCCCCCAGCATCGGTCCCACGATGCTACTTGCCCAAATCTAACAACCTCTGCCCAGCTCTTCGGAGCTCTTTCCGGAGGCTGTGGTTTCGTTGTTCGAGCTCTTCGTTGCCTCGTCGTTTGGCGTCGAACTCGGTCCTCAACCTTGCTAAGCTGAATCCAGATCCCGCGACCGTTCTGCGAAGTCCTTGGATTTCTTCGCGCATTCGGCCGATTGTGTTCCGGTAATTCGCCAGCTCTTGCCGGGTTCTTTCGTCCCTTTCCAGTGATTGTTGTTTTTCGTTCAACAGTTCCTGGATTTGCCTTTGTAAGGCTCCGGTATCTGGTTGAGTTTTTTCGCTCTCCTCCCTCCTCGGCTGTGTCCTCGCGGCCCCGAAATTCCTTCGTTGTCCTGGTTCGGGGTGATCCCGGTGCCATCTTGAGAGGGCTTTCCTCTCGCCGTTTTCCTGAGGGTAATACCCCGCTTGGATCTTCTCTTGCACATGTACGAAGCATTTGTCGGGGTAGCATTCGTACCATGTCACCGTCTGCCCGTGGATTTTCCTCTGCCGTTTTTTGTTCCGGTGCGATACCGGTACTGATGGCACAGACCGAGATCGGTCTTGGGGAAACCACCCCGAAGCTTCCTTGTCTCTGAAGTGCACTTGGCACCCGTCGTCGTGACATGCTGTCCATGACAGCACCTCGTGCTCCTGTCGTTCCTTCTCCTTCCTTTTGGCTTCTTCCCACTCGTGTGGGGCTCGGTATGGAGGGCTCGTGGGTAATCCCACGGTAGTTTCCCACCCCTCCTGGGCGGTCTTCGGTGTGGGGGCTCTTGGTGTCGTCATTCGTGGTGGAGGTGGTGGTGGTGCGAGTTGTGGTGGTGGTGTTATGGAGACCCAAGTCTCCCCGTTTTCTTGTTCCTCGATCTTGATCGAGAGAGCGCTTCCTGGGGTACTTTTGGTGGAATTGTTGTTTTGCGATGCTTGCATTTTCGAAATCGTTGTAGGGATACCAAACTTTGTCGTGTTCAGGAGGATAACCGGTCCACTTGGCCCGATATTGTAGTTTTCCGTAGTGTATTCGAGAATCGATGATTTGTTCGAGTTCGTACTCGGGTTCTCCTTCGATGATAATTGGAGGTGGTGGCTGTGTTTGTTGTGTGGGTAGCTTATCGTCGTGGTAAAGTTCAAGAAGAGAGATATGGAAGGTATTGTGAATCCTCATTGAGGGCGGAAGATCGAGCTTATAAGCGCTTCCTCCTATTTTCGCCAAGATTTTGAAGGGTTCAATTTTCTTGTAGTCCAGTTTCTTGCATGGCCTTGTCTTCCGTATGTTTTTTGGCAATAACCAGACCATATCTCCTGATTGTAAATTCGGATCGGGCTTTCTTCCTGCATCGTAGTATTCCTTGTGTCTTAATTGTGCCCCCGTCATTGCCGCTTGCAGGGTGTCGTGTAATTGACTCATATCTTCTGGTGGTGTGATTTTTCCTTGCATTAGGTGTCCGATGGTTTGATATTCGGGGTTGACTCCGTAATTTGCAAAGAAGGGTGTGCTCTTAATGCTTTCTTGATATCTATTGTTGTATGCGAATTCTGCCATCGGTAGGAGCTCCTTCCAGTCGTCTTGTTGATAGTTGACGTATGCTCGGAGGTATTGTTCCTAAGTGGAATTCGTCCGTTCCGTCTGTCCGTCTGTTTGCGTGTGAAATGCCGTGCTTAATCTCCGTTCTATTCCTAGTTGCTTTGTTGTTTCTTTCCATAGATCGGAGGTAAATATGCATCCTCGATCCGTTATAATATCTTTAGGCAATCCATGTAATCGAAATATTTCCCTCATGAAAAGCTCCGAGAATTGCCGTGCATTTATTTCTTTAGTGCATGGTAGAAAATGAGCCATTTTTGTAAGTCGATCGATGACCATAAGAATTGCGTCATTTCCTTCTGATTTCGGTAAGTCCGTGATGAAGTCCATTGATATCGATTTCCATGGTCGATCCGGGGCTTCATTTCGCTTCATCAGGCCATAAGGTGCATGTCGTACCACCTTCGTCCTTTGGCAAATGTCGCAATTCTTGACGTATTGTTTTATCATATCGCGCATATGAGGCCAATAATATTTGCGTTGCAGGAGTTCCGTGGTTTTTGCCGTTCCTCCGTGTCCTGCTTGCGGAATATCGTGGTGTTGTCGTATAAGGTTGGTCCTAATTCCTTCTTTGTTGGGTACCCAAATCTTTCCTTGGTGCCACAGATATTCGTCCTTCCATTGGCATAGTCCTAGGGCTACTCCCTTCATTTCTTTGTCTCCTCGTTCCAAAGCCTTTTTTATCATTTGAATTTCTTCGTTTCGTGCCGTCTCGTTGCGAAGTTCTTCGTCGTCCGTTTCTTCAAATCGCATTGTCTCCATTTCCTGGATGCTGGCATTGAAGTATTTTTCTTTGGGTAGGAGAATTCTTTCTTTCTGTGTAAGTCGTGCGTCTCCTCCCTGGGGCATGTCGGCTCCTCTTCGTGTCAGGGCATCCGGTTTGCCCCCTTCCTTCCCTGGTCTAAATTCGATTTTGAAGTCAAAGCCACTTAAGACCTCGCTCCAACGGATTTGTCTTTCCGTTAATTCTTTGGTTGTTGTAAATCTTATCAAGTTCTTGTGGTCAGTCAAGACCTTGAAGTGTTGTCCGCTTCCTTTGAGGTATCGTCTCCATTCCTTGAGCGCTTGAACTATTGCTAATAGTTCTTTATCGTGTACGTCGTAATTGCATTCAGCGGGAGCCATTTTTTTCGACCGATAAGCTATGGGTCGCCATTTCCCATCCTTGTCATGTTGCGATAATATGCCTGAGCAGACGTACTTCGAGGCGTCGGTTTCCACCAGGAGTGGCCTTCCTGGTTTGAAGTACGTCAACACTGGGGTCGAGCATAGCTTCTGCCTTAGTTCGTCGAAGGCGGCTTGTTCTCTTTCTCCCCATTCCCATTTGACGTCTTTTTTCGTCCTGTCGTATAGGGGTTTGGCCGTTCTGCTGAATCCTTCTATAAAGCGTCGATAGAAATTGCAGAATCCCATAAATTCTTGGATGCCTTTCTTGCTCGTAGGTGGCTTCCAGTCCCATATTGCCGCTGTTTTGATAGGGTCGACTTTGACTCCTTGGTTGTTGATGATAAATCCTAGGTATTCCGTTTCTCGTTGGTGAAACTCGCATTTTGATGGTTTGAGTTTCATTCCTTGTCTTCGTATGGATCGAATGATGGCTGCCACATCTTTCTGGTGTTGTTCCAGGCTGTCTGAGTATATGAGGACGTCGTCCAAATATACTATCCAGCATATGTCGATGTATGACTGCAGGGTCCTATTGATCCATCTTTGAAACGCTGCTGGCGCATTGGTTAGCCCGAATGGCATAACCAAGTATTCGTAAGTGCCGTATTTTGTGGTGAACGTTGTTTTCCATTCGTCTCCTTCTTTGATCCTGACATTATGGTAGGCATCCTTGATGTCTAGTTTCGTGTAGTACTTGGCAGTTCTTAGTCTGTCCAAGGCTTCCCCTATCAGCGGTAGGGGGTATCGATCCTTCTTGGTGACATAGTTGAGTGCTCGGTAATCCACACACAGTCTGAGTTTTCCATCTTTCTTTTTTACGAACATGATAGGAGAACCGCCCTCTGAGTAGGTTTCTCGTATCCATCCTCGTTTCTCGTTTTGTTTGATGTAGTTCCAGAGTTCTTCCAGTTCGTCCTGGGAGAGTGGGTATATCTTTTTAACTGGCAATCCTTGTCCTTCCTCGAGCTTGATGTCCAGGTCTACTCCTGGTCGGTGTGGCGGTAGCTTTGTCTTTTCTCCTTCTTCGAACACGTCCAAGTATCCATGGTATTCGTGAGGTACCATTTCCTCGAGTTTCCTTTCTTTTTGATATTTTCCGCTTTTGATGGCTAGCTCGGTGCTGATATTGACCGATTCTAGGCTGATTCGTCCTTCTTTTTTGTTGTATTTGAGGATTCCCGTGGTCGTGTCTGGCCTTCGATAAAATTTTCCGAAGGCTTTGGCGCTGATTTCGCAGATCTGTGCCTTGGAAGTTCCTGTGCTTCCGAATCCTCCTTGGCCTCTTTCTGTTTTTCCCAGCGTGGGGACTTCGTAACAGTCGCTTTCGACTATTTTCTCCGTAATAAGTTGTGCGATTCGATCGCCTTTGAGGATTCGATAATCCTTGTCTCCCATATTGGCTAGTACCACTTTGATTTCGCCTGTATAGTCGGAGTCGATAACGCCTGCATTGACAGCAATCTGATGTTTAACTGCCATGCCGCTTCGTGGTGCTATCCTTCCGTAGGTTCCTTCGGGTGGTGTGATTGATATTCCAGTGGTAACAACTTCTTGTCCCCTTGCCGGAATAGTCTTTTCTTCGTTTGCGTACAGGTCGTGTCCTGCCGCTCGTTCCGATCCTCGAGTCGGTAGTTTGGCTTGAGGGTCGAGTAACTTAACTCTAATCCTCTGATCTTTCTTGCTTTGCGTCGCGCCGAACTCGACCTTCAAGTTCTCTTCTCGCGCCTCGTCTTCCGGTATTGCGTATACCGTGGGTGACTCTTTCAAGCACCATGTCGTACACCTTTCGCTTTCGAAGGTGATCTTTCCTTGGCCCCAGTCTATTCGGGGACTGTGTTGCATTAACCATGGCATCCCTAGGATAACCTCATGATTGGGAAGTTTTGCCACTTGGAAGGTCGCTAATTCCCTATGGCTACCAATGTCCATAGGTACTTTTGCCGTATGGGTGATTGGTCCTATAGCGCTGGGTCGACCGTCTGCCAGGTAAACTTCTCTTGTCGTTTTTGCTCGCATGGTTCTGATATCGTATTTGCTGCAGAACCCTTTGTCGATAAAATCTTCAGTTGCTATTGAGTCAATCATCGCGTTGATTGTGACTTGTCTTTTCGTTCCGTGAAGTCGCATCTTGACCATAATATGGTCGTTTTCGTTGTCCAGTGTCTCCGTGTTGTTTAGTGCCGCGTAAAGGTTCCTCATCTCAATGGTCTTTGGTTTGGTCTTGTCCCTCAGACCATTGCTTACTGGGGACTTTCGTCGTTTCCCGACTCTTCCCCGACTTCTTTTTCAACTCCTACCTCTCGTGCCTTGGCCGGTGCACTCCAACGCGTTTTGTTGTCTTTCCTGGGTTCCCAAGTCGCTCCTTCTTTGCTGTTAGCCTGGTTTCGGCATGCCGCGGCTCGGTGTCCTGGTTTGGCACATTTGAGGCACAAATTGCCTCTCATCCTTCGTTGGTATTCTTTGGCTGTGATATTAAATCCCGGCCTTCTTCGAGTTGCATCTAATTCCATTGGATCTCCTTGGTTCTCATTCTGTTGCCGGAAAGTTCCATTCTGGTTTCTCGATGTTGTTGGAGATGTCGTTTTTTCCTTGCTGGGTCCTCCGTGGCGCATGTGTCTGATGGCTGCCATCTTGGTCTCCTTTTTGATGGCCCAGTTTGCCACGAATTGTGGATCTTGTGAGTCGGACCCATCCATTCCCCATGCATCCTGTAGTTCTGTCCTGAAGCCTCTCATCAGGTGGTAAGTTAGGGTTGCATCGTCCATTCCCGTCTGACTGGCGATAAGCCTATATTCGTTCCAGTATTCTGTTGCTCCCTTTGATCCTTGAGCCATCTTCATGAGCTTTGCTCTTGCCGCTCCTTGCTCGTCGAACTCGCCGAACTGTCCTCGTAGCTCGTCTTTGAAGGCATCCCAGTTGCTCCAGGTTACATCTTGCCTTCTTTCGATGTAGGGTGTAGCCTATTTTAGTGCATCTCCTCTTAACAGGCTTAGGGCGTAGACAATTTTGTCATTGTCGTATTCGAATTCCCATCCCACTCCTTTGAAATATACTGACAGTTTTGCCAGCCATCCTCTGAGTTGGTCCCGTTCGCCGTGAAATGTGCTTGGTTCCTTGATCTTGGGTTTCTTTGTGTTGTCCGCTCCTCCCGTTAAGGCTCCTATGATTTGTTGTATTTGTTCTGTCGTGAGATTGGGTAACGGTAGTGTTTCAGCTCCTTTTCCTCTGGTATCTGGGTTGGGGTTCGTTGTTGACGCCATTGTGTTTCTTCTCGTTGGTACTGCGTCTGTTTCGTCCGAATCTGATTCTTCTTGTGAGCTTTCTGACTCTGAGCTTGCCGCTTGCGAATGTTCAATGGACTCGGCTAGCGTCTCTCCTAGTCCTACTAGGTCGATTTCTCCTTCGGTGAGGTCGATCTCCTGATCAACGGGTTGCTGAGCCGTTCTGTCGTTGGGTGTTGCGGTGAGACGCAACCAAATGTAACAATCCTATTGTTAAGTTCTTATGCAACAGGCAACGACAGTTGTCTTTTGCTTAAGTGACCTTCTTCTATTTATTTTTAGCAGTTGGGATGTACTATCTCTTCAGATAGTACGGGACTGGCTTTCTTGTCTTTGAGTGATCCGTTGAATACTATCTCGTCAGATAGTACGGGATTGGCTTGTCGTCTTTGATAGAACTATCACAATAGTTCTATGTTCGGGCGGCCCGTCGCTGAGACTATCACAATAGTCTCCGGGTCTTTAGATCGTAGAATTTGGTAGAGGAATGATAAACGTTTGTGGAGTAAGAGTAATCGTATTGCAATATCTTAAGTATAGAAAAGTACTTAGATGGTTGCGTGAAGATCCTATCTCTTGGTCGGAACCAAGCGCCTTATATAGGCATCTTCTCACAACCCTAAACCTGATGACTCATCATCGTCGTACTACATAAACATCTATGACTCATAATGAGTCATAGCGTGAAATCCATCAGATGACTCGTATGAGTCACTGTGCAATATTCCATTATCCGATCACAACCCATAAAACCGATCATGTGCTCAAATGAGTCACATGCGTGAAACCCATGACTCATACTATGAGTCATGTGCGAAAGTCATTACATCATATGACATCACAATCGTGAGTCATGAAATCATTAACCAATCATAATATAACGATGACTCGCAAGTGCGCAGTCATGTGAAAGCTATGAGTCATGTGACGTCATAGTGAGAAAACCACATACCTTATAACTAATAACTATTAGTCATGTAAAATCTGCCTTGCTTAGTCATGATTTGTGACACCAATGCAATTATTGCTAAAGCCAGCTTAAGAAAGTTTGAAGAACATTTTCTAGCAACAGTTAAAGAAGCGGCAATAATGGATGAGAACTGGATGAGAAGAAAGGAAGAGTTGGAAACCTTAACGAAGGAAGAAAAAGAACTACCTAAGCAATGGTCAATATCCGAAGACCTACTCTACTACAAGGATCACCTATATATCCCCGATAACGAAGATCTGCAAACCCTTATCGCTAAAGGTTGCCATGATTCAAAAATAGCAGGACATTTCGGGCAGGAAAAAACCATTGAAATTATCACACGAGATTTCTATTGGAAAAGGATAACCGATTGGGTAAACGACTATGTCCGGTCCTGTACCACATACCAACTAGCGAAAGCCCCAAGACATGCTCGCTTCGGGTTACTTAGTCCCTTACAAGTGCCTTATGCAGCTTGGGCCTCTACATCGGTAGACTTTATCACCCAGCTACCGAACTCAGCAGGATAGACTCATATCATGGTTGTAGTAGACCGGTTCACAAAAATGGCCCACTTTATCGGATTACAAGAAAAAGCGACCGCTAAAGAAGTGGCAGAAGCATTCCTTAAAGAAGTATGGAAACTTCACGGGCTACCATCAGAAATCATCTCGGATATGGATGCCAAGTTCGCGGGAGAATTTTGGGAGTCATTGTGTCAAAGGCTTGGGATTAAGAGAAAAATGTCGACAGCTTATCATCCGCAAACCGATGGACAAACCAAAAGAGTCAATCAAGTATTGGGAGGTTATCTCCGAATATTTGTTAACTACGATCAGGATGACTCGTATCACCTCTTACCCCTAGCCGAGCCTGCCTACAACAACTCGGTTACAACTGCACACGACATGACCCCCTTCTTCGCAAACTACCGTTATCATCCACAAACCGAATGGCTAAAAGAACGAGAAGCGCAAAATCCAGGAGCCAACCTGTACGCCCACTGGATGCGGACGATACATCAACAAGCGAGACAATCACTAGAAAAGACAAGGGAAGCTATGGGACGATATTACGATCGGAAAGCTAAGCAACAACCAGACTTTAAAGTTGCTGACTTGGTCATGCTTAATGCACAAAATATCCGAACGAAACCCCCCTCCAAAAGATTAGCTCCAAAACTTTACGGTCCCTTTAAAATTCTAGAACAAAGAGGACAACTCACCTACAAGTTAGAAATATCGGATCGATGGAAAATACATCCGGTATTCCATGTGTCGCTTCTCGAGCCCTACCGAACTTCCCTCCGACCTGCCCGAGAACAACCACCGATGACCCCTGAAGACATAGATGGAGATCTTGAGTGGGAGGTGGAAAGAATAATAAAGAGTGAAATAATCTCTTATCAACGAAGAGTTCGTGGAAGTACCAGAACTTTTGAAGAACTGCGTTACTTTGTAAAATGGAAAGGGTGTTCGGAAGATGAAAACACCTGGGAACCACCAGAGCACTTAGAACATGCTAAGGAATTGGTTGAAGAATTTCATAGGGAAAATCCAGATATGCCAAAATTGGGCTAAGTAGTATTACTAGGAAAGGTTTTCCTGCCGTGGCCAAGTAAACGCGGAAGGTTTTTTA
>Ga0307509_10011848_pt1 | contig 10492 bp, 11 predicted proteins | sample 10_EM_MG_FD_202245 | JGI IMG/M metagenome (GOLD analysis project Ga0307509, IMG submission 202245) | Populus trichocarpa ectomycorrhiza microbial communities from riparian zone in the Pacific Northwest, United States - 10_EM | ecosystem: Host-associated > Plants > Roots > Unclassified | place...
GCAGAGAGAGAACAAGGAGGACCAGTGGTGGACAACGGCAAGTAACAGCAAGTAACCGCAACTGTGCGATCAGCCTGATCTTCCACCCGAACTTTGTCCCTTCCATCGTCGAATTTGTTTTGTCCTTTTGACTACTCTCAAATTCCCGTCGGTTGCCAAGCCTACTCTCGCCGACTCCAGTCCGCCATAAAACGCCCGGCTCCCGCTCCGGATTTGCTTTCAACGCTCCTAATCCCGAAAACCGGCGGAAGGGTATCACGTGCCGCACTATAGCCATCGTTCTTCCACCCGCTGAAGATTGAGCTGAGAGCCATGTTGCGAACTAGGGCCATTCTTCGTGCTCAGTCACTCACAAGATCGTATGCTACCGCATCGTCGCCACATGCACTGGTGTTTCTCGAACACAACCAGGGCGTCATCGACCCTAGTTCACTCTCGGCCCTGACAGCAGCGACCCAGCTTGGCGGAAAAGTTACCGGTCTCATCGTTGGAGATTCGGAACAAGTCAACTCCGTTCTCGAGAAAGCCAAAAAGCATGTGAGATTGAATGAACATCTCCGACAAGCTCAACCAACCTTGCACTCTCCAGGATCGACGGTCTCAGCTCGCTCATCCACTCCGCTTCCCCGCGGTACAAATACCCGATCCCAGAGACAGTCTCCCCTCTTCTTGAGGGTCTTTTGAAGGATTTACCCTTCACCCACGTCGTCTCTGCGCATTCCGCATTTGCCAAGTCCCTCCTACCCCGCGTTGCTGCGAAAGTTGACTCCCCACCCGTTTCTGACATCACCTCCCTCGAACACGATGCCTCGTCAAATTCAACCACCTTCACCCGCCCGATTTACGCCGGAAACGCCATCGCCACCGTCAGGGCTCCATCCTCGGTCAATATCAAGTTCTTCACCGTTCGAGCTACAGCCTTCAAAGCTGCCGGGGAAGGTGGCTCGGAATACGAAGTGAGGCAGGTCGACCCGATCGAAGTCGATTCACCCACAGAACACGTCAAGACCGAACTCGCCAAGTCTGATAGACCGGATCTTGGATCCGCTCCTCGGGTTGTGTCCGGTGGACGCGCGCTGAAGAACGCAGAGACCTTCCAGAAGACCTTGGATCCGTTGGCTGACCTCATCGGCGCTGCCGTCGGTGCCTCCAGGGCCGCCGTTGATGCTGGCTATGCGGACAACTCCCTGCAGGTCGGTCAGACCGGAAAGGTTGTTGCACCAGAGCTGTACATGGCCTTTGGTATCTCTGGGGCCATCCAACACTTGGCCGGTATGAAGGATTCAAAGCTCATCGTTGCCGTTAACAAGGTCGGTGTATATGCGCGTCAAACAACCCACCTTGAACTGAAATTTATCAATCAGGACCCTGAAGCCCCAATCTTTCAGGTGGCAGACGTTGGCTTGGTTGCTGACTTGTTCGAAGCGGTTCCGGAGATTATCGAGAAGATGAAGAAGCAGTAGGATCTTACGGTATCTTTGTGTCATCCGTACCAGTCAACCTTGCATTCCCGTAACGTCAGGAAGCCCGCGAAGGGCATTCAACGGCCCTCAGACCCGGGAGCCGCCAAAGCCAATCCGGTTGGCGAGAACTCAATTGAAAGCCCGCGAAAGCTCGAAAGCTAAAGCTATTACCCTGGTGAATTCCGGAGTCTAAACTGTCTCAACGCATGGTGGACGGAACGTTTTGCATTTGGCATTGTCCGCGAATCTGTAACCATGTAGACATACCGATGAATATCCGAGAGCTTTCAAGCAAGGTGCATGTGCGGAGGCCCCGCCACCCTGGAACCTCGGCAACTGGGACCCTTCTACGGCGTCCGGGGATGTAAGTATCCAGTCTTACCGATAGTTAACCAATTGTGCCACATCCTGCGCAGTCCAGTCACCACAACGCAGTTTTGCCAGAGTGATTCGTCAGCGCTTCAGCGGACAGTGCCGATTTCACAAGCGTCCCCGGTCCGGTCCGGAAGTATCTGAGAACCCGCCAGATCAGTTCGACGCTGCTCTGCTTCTAATCATACCAGTCCTGCTTGACCGCTAACCCCACCCGAGCCCCCTTCGTCGAAATCTCGAAACCATACTACAATGTCGCTTCAAAGTTTAATGTCTGGTGCAGATTGCGCCGTGCAGTCGAACCCCCTCGCCCAGGTCATGAAACACTCAGAAGGAGATAGAAGTTTACAACAGGATAGAATTGCTGGGCCGTCCTCGTCACGGGTGTGTCGGAGGTGTTTCCTTTGCTGTTCTTAGCAAACTCATCTCGGGTCCTAGCTCCATTATCTTCCGGGGACAACCGCAGGCCAGACTAGTGAACGAGACGCCCAACTCGTGCACCAGTGGTTCGATGGAACTCCCACAACCCAGGGACCTGCCTTCGGAGTCACGAGACTTTTGTCTCCCCCTCCTGCACTCCAAACGACGAACCCTTGGCCCGCAAATCAACTTCTCGAGAAAAACTGGACAGACTCCTCATTGAGAACTGATTTCCGAACCCAACATGCCCCACCCCACGTAGACACCAATTGGGCCGCGGAATTCGGCAAGTTGGGACAAGTAACCCCAGGGCCGGTCATACAACACAACCAAAATCTCACACCGCAGCAGGATTGTACGTATTCACCACTCCATGTTCGTTGACATTTCTTCACGACCGATGCTTACTTCCTGCAGTCAGCCGGAATGCCTTTCCATCACAGGGACTGTATGGTTTATCTGGTGGAATGTACCGACCATACGGGGGCATGAATATGCTTGACGGTTCCCAACCACAGGTGACGGACAAGGGGAAGGGAAAGATGCGGGCAGAAGATTTCGACGTTGCCTTTGCCCAGGCCGCTGTGTCGTATCAAACGGAATCTGCGACGATAGAAGAGGTTCAAGATGTCACGGCGGCCCTCGCAAACACAACGCTGGAGGACACTAGTGCAACTAAATCTGCAACGTCTACGTCGGAGGATTTCAAAACGTGAGTGTTTCTGGGTGCATGCGCCTCGTCTACTTTATCGACCACCGTCAGTGTGTGGGATCAACTTCAGAAGTCGGACCTACCGCCGCCCGAAGAAGACATGGTCAAGTGGGAAGACGAGTTCAACCAGATGATGAACGGTCACCGCAACATGGACTTCGACTACGACACTATGGGCCTGGGACAGTGGGAGGACCCGAGTTCCTCGTTCCAGCCGGTCGCCTTTGACAACGACGGCATCCCACTACTTGGGGATTACGAATTTGGTTCGTCCTCTCTCTCCCGTCCGTTTGCAGTGCAGGGTCTGAGCTACGTATATAGAGAAAAACAACCAATTCTTGGCCGAGATGTCTGGGAGGACACTCCTCGAACGAGCCAAGTCCCTGCTGAATGAGAACGGCTCGTTGTCTGAGGCTGCTCTGATGTTGGAGGCAGCGATCCAAAAAGGGGAGTTGGGCGAAGGGGGGTACGAAGCTTGGATCCTTCTGGGAGAAGCTCGTAATATGGATGAGAGAGAGGACACGGGTATCAAAGCTCTCACCGAGGGTGTACGTCGAGCGAAAGAGGCTGGGGCGAACGGCGTCGGAATGCTGGTGGGTTACATTCTCTGAAAACTGCGACCTCGCACTAACGGGTGGATGGCAGCCTCTCGCCATCTCGTACACCAACGAATCGTACGAGCGCGCATCGCACACGATGCTCCTACGCTGGCTACAGACCGCACACCCAGACGCAGAGATCCCCCAAACTGCGTGGTCATCCCTACAAGATCCCTCCTGGTATTCTCAACAGCAGGTTACCCAAGCGTTCCTTGAATATGCGAGGGTACAGCATTCCAAGGGTATCGTGGACGCCGATCTACAAGCCGGACTTGGCGTGCTCTTCTACACCTCGAATCAGTTCGATCGAGCGAAGGATTGTTTTGAGGCTGCGCTGTCCATACGTCCGACGGACTATCAGTTATGGAACAGGTTGGGATCATCGCTTTCTAACGGAAACGATCACGAAGAATCCCTCGGAGCCTACCGAGAGGCGCTGAACCTTCGACCCACTTATGTCCGTGCGATATCGAACGTTGCTGTCGCCTGTTTGTTTATCCCACTGCCGTTTTCGAGCGCAGCTGACTTCCGTGGTCTAGGCCTGAACATTGGCGCGTTTAAAGAATCAGGAGAACACCTTCTGAGCGCCTTATCGTTACAAAGTGCTTCCGGCGAAGGTAGCGAGTACCTGTGGTCTACGTTACGACGAGTGATGTTGGAGATGGTGTGCCTTTACTATGACCGTACCGCATTGAACCTCAGCTAACCCCACCTTGCAGAACCGACCTGATCTCGCTGAGATGACGCAGTCTGGTGCGAATAGGGACTTGGAGGTTTTCAGGAGCAATGGCTTCGACTTCTGAGAACCTCCACCATCATTGTCTTCGTTACATTTATAGAGGGAATGATTGTAACCCGCGTCTGTGTACTTCTTGACCTGAGGAACTTGATCGGGTTTTCCGCCGAAGTTCGCCCGGTCTGGTGTCTTGTCCACAACCCAAACAGGGGGTCTTGTTCTTGACGGCCCAGGCCCGCCATACCCACCTGCATTCTCGTCGCCGTTCCGGAACTGCGTGATCTTGCCCCATTGTATTACTGGGAATGTTACCCGGTTTCCGTCCCCCCATTGGCATCAGCCCCTGCTCCGCCTGTTTTGCGTCTATTCCCTGTTAGTGGCCGCTAATTTCTTCTTCAATCTGGAGAATAGATTCCGTACGTTGCTGTGCGATGGCAGGTGGTTGGACCGTAGCGTTGGTACATCCCACGCTGGCGCCCAGCGCAGGTACGATACACAATTTTCCAGACGCCTGAGGGTCCTCAAGTAGCTTCCCCGCACTGATAACGCTTCTACCTTCTCGTCCAGGTTCCCCCCGTATTGGCTTCTGGTGTCAATTTTGTATGTGTATGTGGTGCGTCAATCTCTTCCGGCTGAGTGCTCCGTTTGTGTGGGCGCGGCTCGAAGCTTGGAGATCATTTTGCCGCCGCGACACGATGATCATTCTGATCCCTCCGACTGAGTTTATGATGTCCGTTCCTCCTTCAAGCCCTTTCCGGTTCGATGAATTCCTGTAGGGGTGGCACGGCCCTGTGTATCTCTGCCGCCTGACCGACCCGACTTCGTGTGGCTCGTGGAAAGGGCCAACGGCCGGACGTTGAGTGGGTCTGCTGGGATTGGTCTAAGTTCTGTAGGCCCGGGTTGGCAGCAAGATTTATTTGACCTGCCTCTGTTCTATGCATTTCCCTCTCGGGAATTCCGTTAATCTTGTGGAGTACCCATATCCGCGGCTCCGACGCCTCCAGCCCTGCTGCAGTATGGGAACCCGGCGGCGTTCCGAACTGGTCAGTCGGAGTGGGCGGAAACACGCCACGCCAAGAGTTGCAAAGTACTGAAATGTCCCCCCAACTCCCCCTAACTCAGGCCCAGCCTGACCAACCGAGGGGGCGCTTAACCATCCCACCGCCTTTGTTCCCTGCAAGACTCCCGCCACGTGTCGTTGGTAGGTTGACGACGGACTGTCAACAACACGATGGACAAAACACTCGTCGGATTTCTTGCTGGCACTGTTCTGGTTCTTGTATTTCTGAGAAGGAAAGGTCGTGCACCCCTTCCTCCTGGTCCGAAGCGACTGCCACTGCTTGGCAATGTCCTTCAGCTGAAAGAGAAGTACATGTGGAAGCTAGCTGCCGATTGGTACAGAGACTATGGTGCGCCCGACCGCGTTTTTCGGCCTTTATCCCTTGCGAGTGAATAACTTCTTCGCAGGCAAGGTCGTTTACGCAAACGCTGCCGGAATTCCGATGATCTTTCTCAATGACTTTCAAGCAAACGAGGACCTGATCAACACCGGCGGAGATAGGTATTCCGACAAACCCAAGATGGTTATGCTCAATGAGTTGTGCAGCGGAAAATACATGGCAAGTACCCATATGTATCGTTACCAACAACCCTCATCTCGTTCCAGCTGCCATTCATTGGTACGGATGATGCTGAACGGGTCCGCACACACCGCAGAATCATGGCGAAGGCCCTCGGACCTGGGACCATCCCCTCCCACCAGCCATCCATAGAAACTACCACTCGGCAGCTCCTCCTCGACTTGGCGTCCAAGGAAACCGCTATCGAGATTACTCTTCTGAAGTACGACACTCTTCTCCCCCTTCTGACTTCACCTTCCCGACATCTGCGACAGGTACACCTCGAGTATCGCGCTCTCGATCTTGTATGGACACAAGGTCGTGTCAACCGATGACGAGCTGGTAAAGATCACTGAAGAAGCCGCGGAAGTAATCTCGAACAAGATCGCTGCTGGGTCAAAAGTCTGGGCCGTTGATATCTTTCCATTTCGTTAGTGTCGATGGATTCGAATGGTTAACGTGGGCTCAACGTTCCTCCTTAGTCCGACACATCCCCGCGTGGTTCCCTGGAGCCACATTCAAGACACTTGCCGTGGAATGGAAAGCTGCGATTGAACGGTCCGTGAACGTTCCATATGAGCTCTGCTTGGAAAATCTTGTAGGTGTTCGCCCATATATTCCCTTGCCCAGCACCACACACTTAGTTTACGATCGTGCAGCGCGAAGGAAAGGGGGTCGCATCAGCAGTTTCGATTGCCCTCGGCGAGGATCTCAACCCAAACCCGGAGGACGATTTTGAACTGAGATGGTCCCTGAACTCCATGTACATTGGCAGCGTCGACAGTGTAAGTTGCGACTCCGCCCGACGGATTCTCAACGATTCACATTATTCTCCAAGTCCATAGCGGGACTGGAAAACTTCATCTTGGCGATGATCAAGTACCCCGAAGTCTTACGAAAAGCACAAGAAGAAATCGACTCCGTAATTGGACATTCGAGGTTGCCGACGTTCAGTGACAGGTCCTCATTACCGTACGTTGAAGCGGTGCTTACCGAAACACTGAGATGGGGTTGTCCCGTCCCTTTGAGTATGCTCCGTTCTATACTCCGTCGCATACCGCTAACTCCTCACGCAGACTTCCCACATATATCCACGGAGGAGGACGTCTACGGTGGTTATCGCATCCCAAAGGGGTCCTATGTAGGAATTTCCCTCGATGACCGCAATGCGCCCACTTACGTTTTGTCTTCCTATCCCTTAGGTGCTTGGGAACCTCTGGGTGATGTCGAGAGATGAGCGACTGTATCCGGATCCTGAGATCTTTCGCCCAGAGAGGTTCTTGGGGCATCCACCCACCGAGGACAGGGCATTTAATCCCTGGAACTACATTTTTGGGACCGGAAAAAGGTATCAATCGATTCTCTCGCTCGAGGTTGCTCGCGGTTTACTTACAGCACCTTAGGAAGTGCCCAGGGGTGCACCTTGTCCACTCGTCGCTGTGGCTCGTCGTCGCCAGGGTGGTCGCGACGTTTGACATCAAGAAGAAGGTCGTGAACGGTGTCCCCGTCGAGGTGAATGCGAAGGAAAAGAACGCGTTCTTCAGGTGAGTATGCTCGGAATCTCTGGCCAAGAAAACCCTCTCAACAGATTCTCTCACCGAAAGGATCTACGACAGTCTCGAATGTGAGATAACTCCGAGGGCTCATGTTAACTTGGATCAGTTGTAATTTAAGACCCCCCCTCCAATGTTTCGTCTCCATCTGCCCGAACTTCTCTCTTGATTACTATTTGCGCAGCTGCTCTGTAACAAACTCTACACCTTAAATTCGTGTGAGGTCGACCTGTATTACTGGTGACCTCGATCGTTTCCTGACGGAGCTGATAAAGAAATTTTTCGGTCGGCACGGGGGAACGAAACCTCCAGCGTTTTGGGATTGGTATGAAAGAAACACCGTGACGCTTGGAGACCCTACGGAACTCTTTTACTGTCCGTGAAGTGTGAGGATTAGAGGGACTCGAGGCTGGGGTCATGATAAACTAAATCAGAGCCCGGACCGCTCTATTCCAGACGATGGCCAATGATCAGCCCCGTGGGTGACTTGGACAAACCGGTCTTCCGCCAAACTTTCTTTTCTTTGAGTTCCTTACTATCCAACCATGACTGATGTCGGGATGTGAGCCGTCTGCTGTCCCTGCTTCTCCTATCTTTGCTGGCGATGAGGTCGTGTACACTGATTTCGCTTGGAATTTCGGTAGCCACAAGATTTCCCGACCAGCTTCCTCAGGAAGCAAACCGAAACTCAACAAGTACTCTAGCGAACTTACTCAAAACAAGGTGAGGATCGCATCCTAGCTCTTTATCCGATCACCGTCACCGATCTCCTGGATGTTTTCGCAACATTAGCGCCATGGGGGTGCGCAGGCTATGTGTGAGTTCGCCTTCGACGTCGGATACCTTATCGGGTGAGCTAATGACGGCCGCTGGTAGTACATGGTGCAGGTCTCAGTCCGGAAGACCTGGACAAGCCACAGGTCCGGGACCGTTTCGCTGCAATTTCGCAACTGGTTGACAGTCCCGATTAGATTGGTATCGCTCCAGTCTGGTGGGAGGGTAACCCTTGCAACAACCATTTGGTGAGGGGTACAAATAACTTACCTGGATCAACGCATAACTTTCGTCGTCACCGCTAGCTCGATCTAGCCAAGAAGGTGAAGGAGGGGTGTCAACAAGAGGATCTAATTGGATTTATGTACAGCACGGTCGGTGTGAGGTGCGTAAGGGATGCCCATCCGGCCGTAGGTGCAGTTCACTGAAAAATGACTTGGACCGCAGCGACGGGATTACTATGGCTTCAAGCGGTACGTCCTAGCCCTTGCTCACTTCGAACAACCTTCCGAACTCGCGTGTAATTCGCAGGGATGATGTACTCGTATGTGGGACTGTTAATCGGTCACCCGCTTTCGATTCACCGTCGCTTTCTAGTTTGCCAAGTCGCGATCTCATTGCCGACTCCATCGAGCTAGTATGTCCCTTTGCTACTGAGGCTGTTGGCCTTTACTCACATCAACCCACAGTTATCCACAGTAAGCCGTACTGGGTTTCCCTAACACTCACATTCGTAACACCGTCGCAGGCACAGCACCACGATGGTTTGATTACCATCCCCGGTGTGCCATCCATTCCACAATACGCTATGTGTGCGGTCTGACCATAGTATTCGTTAGGTTGCGACAAGAATATGCCAGGATGTGCAATCGCCGCTTTCAGGATGAACAGACCGACTGTTATCATCTACGGCGGAACTATTCAGGCAGGTGTCAGACACGTTGACTGTCCAACGCTTGGCTTCAAGAAGGGGGACCCAGTAAACATCGGAGAGGCTTTCGAATCGTACGGTATGCCGTTGACCGGTCCTTACACCGCCGGACAGAATCCTAAACTCACCGAACGCAGGTGCGTACGCCACTGGAAAGATTTCCGATGAGGAACGTTTGGATGTTATCCGTCACGCCTGCCCCGGGTCTGGTGCTTGCGGTGGTATGTTCACGTGCGTAACGTCCCAGTGTTTTTTCACCAGCGTGCCCCTGACCTCTGTTCTGCAGGGCCAACACGATGGGAACTGCCCTCGAAGTATTGGGTTTGGCCCTTCCGTACTCTTCTGGAATCCCTGCCGTCTACCCCGGTTGGTCGATTGGCGTTTTCACGGAGAAACGTAGGTTCACCCCTCCACAGAGAAGGCACAAGAGTGTTTCAAGGCCCCGAAATACTTGAAAATTTTGATGGAGCTTGACCTCAAACCAAAGTACGTTGGATGATGTTGTTCCGTGACACATCTCAAACGGTCCCGTCCACTCAGGGATATCGTCACTCGCCAATCTTTCCTCAACACTATTGCGGTCATCAACGTCATCGGAGGTTCCACCAACGCCGTGTGTTGCTCTTTCCCCCTTCCCTTTGCATTGGACACTGATGAGCATATAGGTTCTGCACCTTCTTGCGATGGCCAGGGCGGCCGAAGTCGAGCTAACGATCGACGATTTCCAGACCGTCGCCGACAAAGCACCCTTCCTGGCGGACCTGAAGTACGTCACCACTAGAAACCGACAAAAGCCCACTGAGAACTCGTAATCCAGACCTTCCGGAAAGTACGTGATGGAGGACCTTCACAAAGTTGGAGGCATCCCATCCGTGATGAAATACCTCCTCAACCACACCGACCTCATCGATGGCTCTCAGTTGACGGTCACCGGAAAGACCATCGCCGAGAACCTTGCCGATGTCCCTGAACTAGACTTCACCACGCAGGACGTCGTCCGGCCTCTGTCGAACCCAATCAAAGCCACCGGCCATATCACCATCCTCAAGGGTAACTTGGCCCCTGGGACCGCGGTTGCCAAGATCACCGGTAAGGAGGGTTTGAAGTTCGACGGTATCGCGAAGTGCTTCGATAAGTGGGTGCAGTTTTCGTCGTGGCGACTGTTGTGGTTGACCGTTCTGGTGCAGTTTGGATGATTTCTACGTTGCCCTTGACCGAGGAGAAATCCAGGCGGGTCAGGCCATTATTTTCAGGTATCTCGGGCCAAAGGGTGGCCCTGGAATGCCAGAGATGCTGGGACCAACCGGTGCTTT
>Ga0307509_10011849_pt1 | contig 10492 bp, 8 predicted proteins | sample 10_EM_MG_FD_202245 | JGI IMG/M metagenome (GOLD analysis project Ga0307509, IMG submission 202245) | Populus trichocarpa ectomycorrhiza microbial communities from riparian zone in the Pacific Northwest, United States - 10_EM | ecosystem: Host-associated > Plants > Roots > Unclassified | place...
GATCTATCATTACACGATCAGCCTTGACCTGAGATTGTCATCTCCGAACCCTCACGCTAAACGAGTGTTATCGTTTAGGACCTTCCTGTCGTTGTGTGCCTTGGACTAACGTCCAGTGCCAAGACCCCGTTACATCGGAGGCCTCTTAACGAACACTAAACGTGTGCGGAGAACCTCTCTTTGCCTTTGGCTTGCCTGCATTGATGAACGCATGCGGTCCGTCATAACCCTCCGCCGTTGTTGTGATATAGTATGCAGCTGGATAGTGATAGAATAGAATTGTTGTGTATGATGTTTGAGAGTAGGTAGTGTCAGGAATCCTCTATTGGTAGGTAGCTAAGGGCACTATATGGGGTGTGAACTTGGAAGATAGAAATTGTCCTTCCGGCTTCCTTAAGAACTAAGAATATTCATCATTTACTACTCGCTTTGAGGTTTCCTGGTGTCGGCAGACACTCCCACGTGCAAATTATAACTTCATACCTCACATCTGAATTTGCCCGAAGTGTGCAGCTTAAACTTGCCCGCGCCGATATGTCACTTGGGCAACCCAAGTGTTTGGTACTTAATAATCTTCAAGGTGCTGAAAAAAGGTTTGTTGGTATTCATGGATTAATCTAGTTTGAGGAGTGCTGCCAAGGGGACTGTAACAAATGTGGGTACGGCTCGGGCTCGTAGCCGGGACTCTAATCTCGCAAAGTGAAAGGTACCGCTAAGGCTCAACAGATGAGATATAAGATGTAAAGCTAGGATATGAAAAGCGGGGAAAGGGGCAACTGCCAATGAAAAACGGGCTACAAAAGAATGAGCCTGATCCACCCAAATCCAAAGACAATATCTCTAAGGCTCGAAGAGAAAAGATATTCCTGACAAAAACGACCTGGAAAATAACAAGAATGATCTGCGAAGATTCCCAGAGCAGGTCCTGGGAGCTGACCCGGTAAAGGAAAATAGCCAGTCTCCCTAGACTAGATTGGGTTTAGGCAACCGCAGCAGCCTCATCCAAACAAGAAATGTGCCGGAAAAAATCCAAGAATTGCTCGCGAAAGTCTAAAGGCTAAACTCCAAATGAAAAACACCACCACGCAATATCCGCTAGAGATAGTGGCTGGTCTAAATTGATAGTACAGAGCAAGTGAGCCCACATGTAGCGGGCTAATCTAAACAGAATTGGTCAGAAAACAGGAGGAAAAACACAAACTCTAGAAACAAAAATGAAAACACGCAAAGTAACAAACAAAAAAGAAAAGGCCACAAGGCCATCGCGGCCTAGAACATGTAAATTGTTTGAAATGGACCAGCACCCTCTCGTAGCCATAGAGTAGCCACATTGAGCGGGACAGGAGACCTCTGTTTGCAGAGCTAGTGAGCCAGGACAGAAACCGGCTTGAGCGGGCTTCCAAGGCCTGTTTCTGCCGGCGGTACTATTGAAGAGCTTGCCTACAGAATGCATGAAAGACCTGGTAGTCGTAACTGGAACTTACCAGGTGTAGTGTATGGACTTTGGTGGGTTGGGGAGTCAGCCGCCGGGCGGAATTCTCGTGCAGCATGTGCAGCTGCCGGAATATTAGCAGACATATCGCTTGTAGCCGGATCGGAGAGGGAATGGGTTCTGCCGCGTGTCCCAACTTGGGTCGCCAATCTGTTAAAAGGCTGCTCGCCCCTTGAGGCCAGCATCAAAAGATGCACCGCGAACCTTCTGGCCTCTGCATGCGCAGAGATGGAGGCCGCATGGTGCGTATCGGCAGTCAACAGCGGAGGGCTGTTTGGCGAACCAGGCCTGTGAGCAGGTACCTGACTCAGATTGAGCTCCCTATCCAGGGTGTCTGGTTCAACCTCAATGCTGGAATCCATTGCCACCATGTGGCATGCCACCCTCCGTTGGCCTTCCCGTTTTTTACTCGAACTGTATGGCCGATCAGCCTCTTGGATGACCACCCGGTGGTGTTTACCACTAGTATTTGTGGGCGTCCGTGGTGATTCCTTGAGGTCAGTGACCTGGCCTCTTGGTCTACTAGAACTCAAAACACGTGTGCTCCAGTTAGCACCAGGCATGGAAGCTTGCTTACGAGGAGATGATGTAGGGCCAGAATCCTGGGCCAGGATTGCCCGTTTGCCAAATGGAGGCCCCGATCAGCAGCGACATCGCACACACGCTCTGATTCACCAAGTGCGCCCAATCGATGTGGTGTGTTCGCCCCGTCTTTTTTCTGGTATTACGGTTCTTAGTGGTACTCGATATGGTGGTTACCTTTGCGGCGGCAGCGGACGACTCTGGCTGGTGGCCACCAGAGTGTGACTTCTCATCGCTGTGGGGCCACTCGTCCTGTGAAGGGGTGCCCCGCGTATCGCGTGGGGCCACTCTTCAAGTGAAGGGGTGCCCCGTGTATCGTGTGGGGCAAACCGGAGGTCACCAGGAGCAGGGGTAGTATCTTCCTTATTGGTCCTGCAATGGGCACAGAAGAGCAGATCCATGTGTTCGCTTTGGAGATTCAAGGACCACCATATACGGACATTCCTGCTATTTGCGATACAGATCATTTCCGTAACCAGGAATGGCCCATCAGGATTGTCTCTCACCGCCGGTGTACCCTGTCCAGTCGTACCACCGCGCATACAATATCCGAATCTACTTGACAACATTCGCTCTATGCCCGCATGCAGGTTGGCAAGATTAGGCTCCGTTAGCTCCATCCTTAAACATGTTCTTGAGTTTGCCACTGGATTAGGTCCATCCCGAGCGGAAGTGGGCCACGTTGGCGGACTTTGCATGGCCGATAGACCCCGAGACGGACACAGCGCGGACCAGCCTGACCTGTAGGAGCTGTATTGGCGTATATGGTATATAAATGTAGACGCTTGGGGCGAACTTATGATAATTTCTGGGGGGGGCGGGGTACACCACCGCAATGGCGGCGACAGGCTGAACTTTCAACATTCCTGTTAAAAGAGGCAGAGGTTGTTTCGCTATGCCCTTTAGCAAAAAGTGAAGGCAGTCGGTAAAACATTGATCGCGGCGATTATTAGCCTGCCAGAGTTCCGACTTCCGCTATCTGGCTGGAGGGTAAACAGATATGCCCGGGATGACCGCCCATTGGGCGGCCGTACTCTGCTTCCACCTCGTGATCCTGTCTTGGTCCCTCTGACGTTTCAGAGCATTTGGCCAGGCTTTATACTCTGGAGCATAGGTTTGAGGGTGCGTGAAGCAGTAAATGGGGTTACACCAGTTAACATCCTCAGCATTTTTAAAGGCCTCCAATTTTTGAAAAGTCATGCCAACCTTTGAGGCTGCTATTGCAATACTGGTCCGGGCGGAGGGTGATTGCTTGACCGGAAAGAGGCCTTCTTTAAACAAAAAAGGTCCCTGAGTGGATGAAAGATAACAGCTACCAGATGCTGGAATGTTTGAGGATGAAGGATTGGGGATGAGTCAAAAATGGAAATAGAGCGGGACTAGTGGATAGTAAAGGGAGTTCTGCTGATGGTAAACAGGTGCGAGAGAAGGTTATTAGCTAGGGCAACGCAGATAGGTAAATCCGAAATGAGCTGAGGATATAGTAGTGGTGCTGCGGACGAGTGAGAGCTTGTGCTGAGCTCCGTGGGTCCTGTTAGGCTGGGCTGGCGGATTGAAGATGAGATTGTGATTTGTTAAAGAGTTGTGAAGAGAAGATGGAGGGGGTGGAAAGAGAGAGCTTATATAGGCCACACGAGTACGGATTTAGTGGGGTTTGTTGGATTGTACCCTGTACAAACTTGAATATTCATATCTTGAAAGGTCAGGTGATACAGGGCCAAAGACATACCCTAGATAGGCTTCGGATAAGGTTTTAAGCCGCACGGGAGCCGCATCCGAGCCGCATAGGACACGCGACCCGGAAGCCAAGACGCTTGCAAACCTCTTCAGTCTGCCCACAATAGGGTTGGCATTCTCTTAACAATCAATAGGTTTCACAAGTTAGACCGTGAATACCGGTTGCCACCTGCAATGTCTGGACCAGTTTGTTATCTGACCAAACAAATTGGAAGTTTCCTGATTTACCTCTTGAAAGAAACCTACCTTTCACTTTGAAAGAGACTAAGTCCAGTGTAGTCGGTCTGCCCATCAGATCACGCATCAGCCAGACTACTTGAAAGAGAAACAAATAAACACCACACAGGATGACCTCCAAGACAACAAAGTGTCCGTATTGCAGGCCACGGTATCAACAAGCCACTACATAGCAAAAACACCTTGACACAATGTATCTTGATATCGTTCTATCCTTCAATCCGATTGCAGAAGCGGCCTCCTCCACGGCACGACCTACTTTTGTTCGCGATAAACTTGAAAACATTACCGACTCAGAATACGAATCTGAGGTCGGGCGCGCGATCGCCGGTATCCATATCGCAAGTGGTGAGAGAGATGATATGCACCAGGATTCAGACACAGCAGACGTCACCCACCCACCCATCCTGGCACGCCATTTGGGTCAAGCAACTATTCCCTGTGCTGGCAGATCTCTCAGCGAACTAGTTGGCTATACAGAGCTCAACAAGGCCATCACCGATGACCCTTGGAGCCCTTTCTCACCTGATGATGAGTGGAATTTGTCGAGATGGTTTGTCTGGACCAAGGTAGCCAAGTCCAAGATCGACGTGGACTTTGGCCAAGGTGTGGGCGGTACGGATAGTAGATCATTCTGGTCCGCCTAGACCTTACGACAAGACCTCGCCGTCCTGGACCCATTTCGTGAATACTTCCTTTGGGGGGAAGCCAGTACTGATGATGGTCGACTTGAAAGAACTTTCTATTATCGAAATATTATTGAGAGTGGCCGCTACATCATCCGCCAGGTCACGTATAGCCCGGATAGAGTTTACCTAGTTATTCCCAAATATCATTCGAGTGGGCAGCTAGTATATTCAGAGATGGATACGCGGGACTGGTGGTGGGATATACAGGCACGTGATAGGTGCTGACAGGTCTTGCGAGAGAGGTTTCCAGTGCTAACAGCCCATTCCATTCCTTAGTAGAAAGCTTTGCCCGCCGGGTCCACAGTGGTTCCCATTATCGGATTGTCTGACAAGCCGCACCTTACCAATTTCTCAGGAGATAAGAAGGCCTGGCCAGTATACATGACGATCGGCAAAATGCTTTGGTAGACGAGAACCAGGCCTGCCTAGATGCCAATCCTGTTTCTGCCATTTGTACCATTACCCCCAAAGTTCACTGGTGAATCAGCCTATTACCGTAGCAGGAATAGCTTACCTAATAATTAAGAACGAGGTATATGGCTCAATAGGATGACGATATATCTGAACCTATACTCCCGAAGTTATGAGCTTCATAGAGGTATCTGGAAGACAACTCGGACCATTGGATAAGAGCAGGTTTTAAGATATGTTTAGCTGATTGGAACAATGTTTGGAGAATACTACTCCTCTTAATCTAGTCGCATATGCACATTGTCGCATAATGCTTTGATAGCTGGATATCGGAACTGATCACTCCGTATTCCACGTCACTTTTGGTATGTAGGCATTTGGACCGCCTATTCATATATAGTGTATCATGATGAACAGGTCGAAGACTGTCAACTGGTGGAGTGGGGACACCCTCAGATGAAATAGCAGCTCAGGAGATTTCCTGAGTCGAGCTGGGCAAGCTTTCGGGGTCAAACGATGTTCGCACATTGTTCTGAGGAACGGAATTGTTAACAAGATACTTCTTAACAGGAGAAGTCGGAGTAGCATGAACATTAGTATAAATTGTAGGCCTGTCCCCCTGGTTGTTGAAGAATCAAGAAAGCAACGGAAAAGAGACCTTAACAATATAACAAGTTAACGAGTGTTATTCTAACTCTTTGATATTAGTCTACACTTTATTACTTTACCTTTAGCAAAAACGATTACGAACGAGCCTTCCTGACAATTAATCTGTTGTCCCGAATATCCTTGAGGTAGTTAGCACGGAATCCTACCGCGTTAGCTACCCTGTAACACAGCCTGAGCCAATGAAGCCCAGGGGCAGACCAATGCGGATACCCTGTGGGCTGTCTTCGATCTTCTCCTGGGCCCAGTACAGCCCGTTTCCCAAGAAGGGACGGCAATGGATTGTGCCGACGGCAAAACACAGCTTTGTTTTCCCATTTTCTCACCCTGGATCGCGGATCATGCTGAGCATGTAGCCTGGCACGGAATAGGCAGTAAGTCATGCCCAAAGTGTGAGGGTCCGTGCGAGGTGCTCGGTGGGGATCCGGGGCGGATATATCACATCGCGACTACGTTTGATATAGCAATAAAGCCTTGAGGCATCAGCCGGGAGAAGCGGCCTGCATTGCAGAATACTTTCGACAGTTGGGCGTCAAAATAGGAAACAATGTATTCATTGGACTAGATTGAGTAAGCCCCGCGGACCTACGCAAGCCAGATGTCATGCAAAACATCTACGTTGGCTTATTCAAAAATATGATGGAGTGGGTATCAGGATTCATGAAAAAGCATAAAGGACAACAAGTGTTCGACAATGCTGGGAAAGAAATTCCTCCTTACCACGGATTCATCGTTGCAAAAAGGCCTATTGCAACATCACATAATGGCATGGAAAGAAGATGCGCAATCTCTGCCATTGTATTTCAGCCGTATTGGCGTCCACAATGCGACATGCGGAAAGTTCTCAGTATCATGATTTCAATAGCGCTTGGAAGTGTGTTAGCCCATTGGTAAATTTCCCTCTTCTGGCTCAATATCAGGGTCATATACAGGATACACATCCCTACATGGAATGCTACCTGAAGACGTTTCACCGGACAAGGGACATATTTGTCGACTTCCCTAGCTCAAAGGCTACTCCCACCTGAATAGATGGCCAGGATCGTGAGCTAAAGGAACTGATGGCAGATGAGCGTACCATCCGAGTCCACTATCAAACACGCGGTTTTCTCTGTGGACAGGCTGATCAACAGAGGGTTGAAAGGTCTGATCTGCGGGCGGATTGGATACGGCCTGGGACCCTCTTCAGCTTCATCAAGATGCACAACCTGACTGACTTGGCCTCCCATGTACGGCGTTTTGAACACATATCGATGTATTCTAGGGAGATTGGTGAACTAGCACATAAGAATCAGATTCAAGATGGATATCACCGATGAAACAAGAATGACACCGCCATCCAGATCTTGGTCCAATTCGGCCGCGAACATGCTCTAGGAATCAGATTGCAGTCTATAGACGCACTATCGAAAGTTAAAGGTGTTATTGTAGCTGAAGATAGTGGCATGGAAATGGCAGCTTTTGCATGTCAAAGTATGCCTTGCCAGGTTCTTAAAGGCGGTATGAAGAACACCAGCACACTGACGGAACTATGAGGAACCGTCAATATCCATTATTGCGACATGATGCCAGAAATACTAGCTTTTACTTGGCACACTGCTGCGGATAACCGGCGGTTGCCAGAGGACCGCACTGAACTAGGGGTACTCCCTGTATGAGGATTTGTTCAACTTGAATTGCCACTCACTGAGTTGGAGGAAACTGACAGGTACCAGATTGACCGGGCCTCCTGCACTGGAACAAAGGCATTCCGTAACGGTGGTCCCAGAAACGATTGGTTTTGTGTCCAGACTAGTGGTGAAGCGAACCATTGTGATTTACAAGAATAGGTCGTACCTTGGTTGCTAGCCCTTTTCAAGGTAAGAAATATTCTCAGTGAGGCGGCAGCTGTCCATTGGTTGGCATTGGTTTGCATACTCGATCCACGCAATAGTAGCAGAGTTGCCATTGCAAGCGGACATAGTCGAGTCGGCACGCGGGTCAATGGTCGTGACAAGCGACTAGTCAGTATAGTCGGAGTGATCGGACAGGCGCAGGTAATTCCTAGCGGGGAGAGGCAATGGATAGTGACTCAGAGGATTGATCTGTGGACGTTTAATGAAGTATATTACATTATTCTATCCAATTATTTACAGTATTTATACGAGTTGAGTCTGGAGGGTTGAGGTGGCAGTTCCCATATTAAGTGTCCGGCTTCAACTCGGCCGCGGGAGTACTACACAATCTGCGGGCATTTAAGGGAATATTTTAAATGTGTTGAATTCTTTTGCATGAATATGCGGCCAAGTTCAAGCCGTACTCTGAAGATGGCAGTGCCCATATTGAGGGTCCGGCTTCAACTTGGCCGCTCGGGGGACTACACCATCGGCTGGCGTTTAAGGGAATATTTTCAATAGGTTGAATTGTGCTGCATGAATAAGCGGCCAAGTTGGATCCATACACTGAAGATGGCAGATCACATATCGAGTGTCCGGCTTTAACTCAGCCGCAGGAGTAATATAGGATCTGCCGGTGTTTAAGGGAATATTGTATATAGCTCGCATTGAGTAGCCGGCCGGGTTGAAGCCGGCGACATACTGGAGAGATTCCCGTCGAAAGTGTCCGGCTTCAACCCTGGACGCGTGCCTTCTGCGGATGATTAATAATACCTATTTATTCTCTCCTGTGCCGAATCCAACCAAAGTACGGAGTCTCCATTCCGGGCGCACTGCATGTCTTGGGAACAGTAAGGGAATTATGGAAGTGACAGTAGGGCACGGGCTAAGAAAAGTGCAACTTAGGATGTCAGCGGACGGGAGTGGAAAGATCTACATCGCTAGAGGGCACAGGGGATCTGTGAGGCCCGCCGGATTCGCGCACTTGGTAAGAGTAGGCAGGAGGCCTGTAGCCGAGAAGATATGGATTCGATACAACAGGAAGGCGCTGGGAGGGGATAGGGTTACAAGGAGCGCGTCCGACGCTTTGGAGGGCAAGGGGCGCGTCAGCGTGAACCAGAAATCAGAGATGAAAGGCAAAGAGTGCTCAGGAGATCTGGGGGGATGGGAGGCAAAGAGCGGACTGACTTTGTCTAGACGCTGCATCAGCAAAGATAATACCCTGCGTCCTATGCGTCCTGTGCGTCTGACGCACCTGACGCCCGAACGCTAATCGCGAATCAGGACGCGACGTCGATCCGACATTGCCTGCTGATTTTGCGTTACTTAGCGCCCTCCGTTCTGACGCCCCCCCGACACGGACCCCTACGTCCTGTGCGTCCTGACTGCGTCTGGTGCACCGCCTTTGGGTTCTGACCTCGCCTGATCTAGGCTTCTCCCGCCCTGACGCCTTCAGATCAAGGACTCTCCGGCCCTGACCCTCGTTCCTTCTCACCAAACGTCAGGGCATCGTGCATGTTCCCACCTCGTATCCCACTGTTTTCTGCTCCCACCTCCCTCGTCCAGATCCCACGATCCTGATCTCTCCGGTCCTGACGTCTCGTCACTTCTTCCCGATCTCACCCCCTATACATGCAGCGTCCTGATCCAATCGTGACTCTATCAGCCGTCGCCTTGTGTTCTCGGATGCATCATGAACTAAGTCTAATACCTGATCCTACACCTACAGACTTCTCTTATTCTTAGAGCTCTCCTGATGAGTTTTACCGTATCCAGATAGCCGAGACGCCCCTGTGATACGTGGCTTTCATTAATTCTACTCTAACTTCCATGACTTAGCCTAACGTCCTCATATCAATAGTACTCAGCTCATCCGTGGACCCTTTCCCACATGTGAGAGTGACTGCATCCCAATATCATTTATTACAGCTATGCTACTCATTCTCAATCTTCTAACTACACGCATCACTGCTGACACCTTGCTCCTGCTCTGTATCCCACAGCTCGGTATCCGCAGCGGCCTCCTCTGGCGGCTCAAGATCATCAAGGCTGAGCGCGATGTGTCGCAATGTAGTAGGAGTCATGGTATTCTCCAAAGTTAGCCCCACGGCCACCTGCTGTGAGCCGCCCGGCGTCTGCAGATCGGAATGGAGAAAGGTGAGAAGCCTGGTGGCCGATGCCTTGCTGAAATCGGAAGACGCCACAGTTTCCTGAGAATCGTTTCGGTTATCCATGGCGCCCGCCAGGGTCCCAATACGCAGGTTGCTGGAAATTTGACTGTGAATCCGTGGAGTCCCATGCTGGGGGGCGGACTCGACAGCTGACTCTCAATCCGTGGAGTCCCACACAGCGGGGGCAGACTCAACGGCTGACTCTGAACACTTCCGGCAACTGCAGCCCAGTCGTCAGTAAACCCTTTACAGCGATCTTCCCGTATCCTATACTCCTGCTGAATCTTGGCTTTAATAGTCTCGCGAATGTTCTTAAGGATTATAGTCTGTACGCAGTGTGGGCAAGAGGCCCACATCTCGCGCTGGCGTCCAAAAAGGTCTTGGGAGCTCAACGTCAGGTTAGTATCCTAGCCGGACCAAGAGGATGCCGGGTTCGGGGTCAGGCTCACCTCCTACTGCCTCGGACCTGAAGTCACATGTTTCAAGATAGACTACTGTTTGCCACGGTCGCAGAGTATGGCAGAGTATGGCACAGGTTAAGCAAACCATGGTGCCATTGATCCGACCAAGAAAATCCGGTTCGGAAATCCCAAACATTTTCTTGCCCTTGAAGTACTTTCCCCATATTGCCTC
>Ga0307509_10011851_pt1 | contig 10491 bp, 8 predicted proteins | sample 10_EM_MG_FD_202245 | JGI IMG/M metagenome (GOLD analysis project Ga0307509, IMG submission 202245) | Populus trichocarpa ectomycorrhiza microbial communities from riparian zone in the Pacific Northwest, United States - 10_EM | ecosystem: Host-associated > Plants > Roots > Unclassified | place...
GCGCCGCTCGCGCCGCTGACCACCGAGGAGATCTGGCGCGGCCTCACCGGCGGGCGCTCGGTGCACCTGACCGACTGGCCGTCGGCCGCGGACTTCCCGGCCGACCACGAGCTGGTCGCCTCGATGGACGCGATCCGGGACGTGGCCTCGGCCGCGCTGTCCCTGCGCAAGGCCCGCGCGCTGCGGGTCCGGCTGCCGCTGGCCAGGCTCACCGTGGCGACGCCCGAGGCGGCCGCCCTGGCGAGCCTCGGCGACCTGCTCGCCGACGAGGTCAACGTCAAGGACGTGGTGTTCACCGGCGACGTGGCCGCGTACTGCGAGCAGGTGCTCACTGTCGTGCCCCGGGCGCTCGGCCCGCGCGTCGGCAAGCAGGTCCAGGCGGTCATCCAGGCGGTCAAGAAGGGCGACTGGCAGCTGGTCGACGGCGCGCCGGTCGCGGCCGGGGTCACCCTGCGGGAGGGCGAGTACGAGCTGAAGCTGGTCGCCGCGGACGTGGCCAACTCGGCGCCGCTGGCCGGCGGGGCGGGCGTGGTCGTGCTGGACACCGTGGTGACGCCCGAACTGCTCGCCGAGGGCCTGGCCCGGGACGTGATCCGGGTGGTGCAGCAGGCCCGCCGCGACGCCGGTTTGGACGTCTCGGACCGGATCGCGCTGACCGTCTCGGCCACCGACGCGGTGCGGCTGGCGGTCGGGGCGCACCGGGAGTTCGTGGCCGGCGAGACGCTGGCGACCTCGGTCGGCTTCGCCCCGGAGGGTGCGGCCGGCTTCGCCGGCGAGGTCGGCGACGGCGAGCGGATCACGGTGGCGGTGTCTCGCGCCATCCTGTGAAACGGTTAACCCGGCCCGGATATTTGCCACCTCTGCGGTGAATGTCCGAGCCGGGTTGACAGCTCGACGGGGACTTCCGGCCTGCGGTCCGATAACCTCAGCGTGCCCCCCAGTTCTTGCGCACCACCGTCCCCGGAGGAACCCGCGTTGCCGCTGCTCTACACGATCGGCAAATTCACCGTCGGCAACCTGCTGATGCTCGGCTGGCGGCCGCGTGTCGAGGGCCTGGAGTACGTGCCCAAGACCGGCGGCGCGATCTTCGCGGGTAACCACCTCTCGGTCGCCGACGAGCTGTTCATCGGCGCGGTCGTGCCCCGGCACCTGGCGTTCTGGGCCAAGTCCGACTACTTCGACGGGACCGGCCTCAGCGGCTGGTTCACCCGTAATCTGCTCAACGGATTGGGCGCCATCCGGGTTCAACGGGCCGGCGGGCGAGATGCGCTGGCCGCGTTCGACAGCGCCATTCCGGTGCTGAAAGCCGGCGACATGGTCGTGGTCTATCCGGAAGGCACCCGCTCGCCCGACGGGCGGCTCTATCGCGGGCGCACCGGAGTGGCGCGGCTCGCCGTCGCGGCCGGCGTCCCGATCATCCCGGTCGGCACGCTCGGCACCGAGAAGGTGCAGCCGATCGGCCAGCCGTACCCGATGCTGTTCCGCGGCCGGCCCATCGTCAAGATCGGCAAGCCGATCGACGTCACCGGGCGGGCCGACGACCGCACCTCGCTGCGCGCCCTCACCGACGAGGTGATGGCCGAAATTCAAAAGCTGACCGGGCAGGAGTACGTGCCGAGGTACGCCCCGGCGAAGAAGGCCCCGCCTAGCCCCGAGTGAGCACCGCCGAGCGCAGCCGGCTCACCAGGGCGGCGCTCTCCTCGATCGACCGGCGGTTCAGCAGCACGGTCGCCATGCTGCCGTGGTCGGCCCAGGCGCAGACCACCACCGCGGCGCCGTCCGACCGGCCGACCCCGCAGCTCTCGTGCGCGCCGGTCTCGCCGAGGCTGAACGACTGGACGCCGGACAGGTTGAAGTCGCCGGCGAGGCGGTCGAGCTGGGCCGAGACGTCACTCTTCGGGGTGAATCTCCAGCCGGTGACGCCGAAAACCGTGACCCGCTTGCCGCGACTGTCGCCGTAGACGCCGGCGAAGGGCTTGCCGTCTCGTGAGTTCGCCGCCTTCAGGTTCTGCGCAAGGCGATCGGCGGCGCGCTGGCTGGCGTTGTCGTCGCGCAGGCTGAGGTCGGCGAAATCGGTCGGCAGGACCGCGGAAACCGGGTACTGGCGAAGTGCCGGGAAGTGGAAGTAGGCAGCGGCACCGACGGCGATCAGGGTGGCGACCAGGAGTAGACGGCCGCGCCGGCGCCTCCGCCTCGGCGGGGGCAGCGGGCGCTGCGGCGGTTGCGGGGCGGCCCAAGGTGGTGGCGGCGGGGGCGCCGGCGGGCGCGTCTGCACCGGCAGGCGATTCACCGGCGGGCGATTCACCGGTGGGCGAGCGCTTGCGGCCCGGGCCTGCGCTTTCCTCTCGCGACGGCTGAGCTTGGCCGGCGCAGCCGGCAATCGGACGGCCGGTGGAGGCCCGGCTGGTGCAGGCGCGGCCGGTGGTGGCGCGGCCGGTGGTGGCGCGGCCGGTGGAGGCGCGGCCCGCTGCGGGGCGGCGGGCGGAGGCGCCGCCGGGGGCTCGACCGTGGTCTTTTCCAGGACGACCCGCTTTTGCCAGGCGACCGGGATCGGGTCGACCGGGGTGTCCTGGCCGGCCCACGGGTCGACGGCCGGGACCGCGGTGCGCTCGTCCACCTCCGGACGGTACCGCGACCACCACGACTTCTTCAGCGCGGGCGGCGGCACGGCGGCCGCGCCGCTCCAGCGCGACGGGGCGTCCGCCGTCGACGGTTCCGCGCCGCCCTCGACGCGGGTCGGATCGGGAGGGTCGACCATCCGAGGATCTCCTTCGCTGCCTGCTCTTCCGCCAGGTTAGAGCGGCTGCGCCAGTGTCCACGACCATCATCGGGCCGGATTCCGGGCGCAAATGCCGGACAGTGGGGGCGTCGTGTGAGACGCATCGGAGCCGTATGGTTACCGAGACATGAGAACGACGCAGAGAAACGCCGTCACGTTGACCGGGAACGATCTCGGTCCGCCGATGATGTTCGCTCATGGGTATGGCTGTGACCAGAACATGTGGCGCCTGGTCGCTCCCGCGTTCGCGGACACATATCGGCTCGTTCTGTTCGACCACGTCGGCAACGGCAAGTCCGACTTGTCGGCCTACGACGACGTCCGCCACTCCACACTCGACGGTTATGCCGACGACATCCTCGAGATCCTGCACGAGAACGACCTGTGGGGCGTGGTCTTCGTCGGCCACTCGGTGAGCGCCATGATGGGCGTGCTCGCCGCGATCAAGGAGCCCGAGCGCTTCGCCGAGCTGGTCCTGGTCGGCCCCTCCCCGCGGTACATCGACGAGCCCGGCGACGACTACGTCGGCGGCTTCGCCCGGGCGGACATCGAGTCCCTGCTGGACTCGCTGGACGCCAACTACCTGGGCTGGTCCAGCCAGATGGCCCCGGTGATCATGGGCAACGCCGACCGGCCGGAGCTCGGCGAGGAGCTGACCAACAGCTTCTGCCGTACCGACCCGGAGATCGCCGAGAAGTTCGCCCGGGTCACCTTCTTCTCCGACAACCGCGACGACCTGCTCAAGCTGCGGGTGCCGGCGTTGATCCTGCAATGCTCCGACGATGTGATCGCGCCGGCGGCCGTCGGCGACTACGTTCATAAGCACGCCGCGGGCAGCACTCTGGTGCGCATGAACGCGACCGGCCACTGTCCCAACCTCAGTGCGCCGGAGGAAACTATCGACGCGATGAAGGCTTGGTTGCAGAGCGGACTGTGAGTGACTCTGGTGGGCCGGACGTGACGCAGGAGTTGCGGCTGCCCTGGGACGAGGACCCAGAAGACCTGTACGAGCACGCGCCGTGCGGGTATCTGACGACGCTTCCCGACGGCACCATCGTGAAGGTCAACCAGACCTTCCTGACCTGGACCGGATACCAGCGCGGCGACCTGATCGGCCACCGGCGCTTCCGGGACCTGCTGTCCGTAGGCGGGCAGATCTACCACGAGACCCACTACGCGCCGCTGCTGCGCATGCAGTACGAGGTGCACGAGCTCGCCTTCGACGTGATCCGCGCGGACGGCCGGACGCTGCCCACCCTGGTCAACTCGATGCTGGCCCGCGGCCCCGGCGGGGAACCGCGGGCCATCCGCACCACGGTCTTCGACGCGACCGAGCGGCGCGGGTACGAGCGGGAGCTGCTGGCGGCCCGCAAGCGCGCCGAGGACTCGGAGCGCCGGATCACTGTTCTCCAGCAGGTCGTCGCCGATCTGGCCGCGGCGCCCACCGAGGCCGAGGTCGCCGAGGCCGTGGTCCGCGCCCCCGAGTCGGCCTTCGGCGCCGCGAGCAGCAGCATCTACCTGCTCGACCCGGGACGGGAGACGATCGTCGCGGTCGCCTCGACCGACCCGACCACCGGCAACTGGGACGACATGCCGGTCTCCTCGCCGCGGGCGGTGGCGCGGGTGGCCGAGCGCGGCGACCTGCACGTGGTCGGCTCGCTCACCGAGGCCGAGCAGCACTTCCCCGACCTGGTCGACAGCATGCGCCGCTCGGGCCGCAACACGGTGGTCCTGCTGCCGCTGACCACCGGCCCGGCCGAGGAGCACGCCGGCGCCGAGACGCTCGGCGTGCTGGCGTTCAGCTTCACCGGCGAGCGCAAGCTCAGCGACGCCGAGCTGCGCGTGGTGCGGCTGCTCGGCCAGCAGGCCGGGCAGGCCCTCGACCGCGCCCGGCTGTACGACGAGGGCCGCCACCGCGAGGAGCGGGCCACCTTCCTGGCCGAGACCACCCGGGCGCTCGACGAGCGGCACCGCCTGCTGCCCCGCTCGCGCGGCTTGGTCGACCGGATGGTGCCGGAGGTCGCCGACTGGGCGTCGGTGCGGCTCTCGGTCGGCCCGACCGGCGTGCTGGAGGAGAAGGGCGCCCCGGCGCCGGACGCCGATCTGCTCGCGACCGCGCTGGCCCGGGTGACCGCGTCCGGCGAGCCGATCTTCCCGGCGCCGGACGAGAAGCTGGGGTGCGCGGTGCTGCCGCTGACCGCCCGCGGCCGCCTGCTCGGCACGCTCACGCTGCGGATGACGCCGGAGCGCGGCGGCGACGACAACGAGCGGGCCTTCCTGATCGAGCTGGCCGACCGGTCGGGGCTGGCGCTGGAGAACGCCCGGCTCTACGAGCAGGAGCGGCAGATCGCCCGTACGCTGCAGCGCAGCCTGCTGGCCGGTGACATCCCGGGCGGCGACAAGCGGTTCGCGGTGGAGACCCACTACCAGGCGGCCGGGCAGGACCTCGAGGTCGGCGGCGACTGGTTCGACTCGTTCCTGATCAACAAGGACAAGCTGGCGGTGGTGGTCGGCGACGTGGTCGGCCGGGGCATCGACGCGGCCACCACGATGGGGCAGCTGCGCAGCGCGATCCGAGCGCTCTCCGGCGACGACGTCGGGCCGGCCCGGCTGCTGGAGGGGCTGGACCGGTTCGTCGACCGGCTCGAGTCGGCGCGGATGGCGACCGTGGCGTACGCCGAGATCGATCTGGTGACCGGGGATCTCACGTACGCCTGCGCGGGTCACCTCCCGCCGCTGCTGCAGGAACCGGCGGGCTCGCCGGAGTACCTGCTGCTTGCCCGGTCGGCGGCGCTCGGCTCCCGGGCCGGCGACCTGCGCCGTACCCAGCAATCGCGCCGGCTCCCGCCCGGCAGCCGCCTGCTGCTCTACACCGACGGCCTGATCGGACGGCGCGCCCGGCCGCTCGAGAAGGGCTTCGAGCTGCTGGCCCGGGAGTTCACCCGGCGCCGGGACGCGCCGCTGCCGGGCCTGACCGCGGGCCTGGCCGACACCCTGGTCGGCCGGAACAACACCGATGACGTCTGCCTGCTCTGCGTCTCGCTGGGCATCGAGGAGCGGATCGAGCGGTCCATCGGCGCCGACCGGATGCAGATCGCCTTGTTGCGTGCCGACCTGCGCGGCTGGCTGGTCTCACACGGCGTCGAGCCGGAGACCCGGGAAGCGGTCCTGCTGGCCTGCTCGGAGGCGGTGGCCAACGCGATCGAGCACGGCTACCGGGACGACCCGTTCGGCATGATCGACGTGGTCGCCACGGTGACCGCCGACGCGGTCGAGGTCAAGGTCGCCGACCGGGGCACCTGGCGCGGCCCGATGACCGATGTCTCCCGCGGGCGGGGCCTGCAACTGATCCGCGAGTCGATGGACCAGGTGCTCTTCGACCGCAGCGACGGCACCATCGTCACCATGCGCCGCGCCCGGGATGCGGCATGACCGCCTGCACCGAGCGGCAATTCGGTGAGTTGCGCGCTCAGGCCGCAGGCGAGGGCCAGAAGGGCACGCCTAAGGAGGGCCCTGCGTGACCGACCAATGGGTCACCTTCTCGAAACTGGGTGACGCCGAGCTGGTCAGCCTGACCGGCGAGATCGACCTGGCCAACTCGGGCGAGATCGGCAAGGCGATCGTGGGCCGGATCCGCGACTCCGGCAAGGTGCTGATCGATCTCACCATGGTCTCGTTCCTGGACAGTGCAGGGGTGCGGCTGCTCGACGCGCTCGTCGGTGATCTCGCGGCGCAGGGCAAGCAGGCCCGCCTGGTGGTGGGGGAGCGCGGCCCGGCCCGGATGACGCTCCAGCTTTGCGCGTTTCGCGAGGATGTTCTCGCCACCGATCGGGACCGGGCCGCGGCCGAGCTGGGTGGATAGTCCGCGTACGCTGAAGTCCCATGAGCGCACGTTCCGTCTTCCCGCAGCTCGAGCAGTTGCTGCCCCTGGTCAGCAAGCCCATCCAGTATGTGGGTGGCGAGCTCGGCGCCGTCGTCAAGGACTGGGACGCCACCACGGTTCGCTGGGCGCTGATGTATCCCGACGCGTACGAGGTCGGCCTGCCCAATCAGGGCGTCCAGATCCTGTACGAGGTGCTCAACGAGCAGGAGGACGTGCTCGCCGAGCGGACGTACGCGGTCTGGTCCGACCTCGAGGCGCTGATGCGCGAGCACGGCGTTCCGCAGTTCACCGTCGACGCGCATCGCCCGGTCCGCGACTTCGACGTGCTCGGCCTGTCCTTCGCGACCGAGCTCGGCTATACGAACATGCTGACCGCGCTCGACCTGGCCGGCATACCGATGTCCTCCGCCGAGCGCGGTGACGACGATCCGATCGTCCTGGCCGGCGGGCACGCCAGCTTCAACCCGGAGCCGATCGCCGACTTCCTGGACGCGGCCGTCCTCGGCGACGGGGAGGAGGCGGTTCTCGAGATCTCCGGGATCATCCGGGAGTGGAAGGCCGAGGGCCGGCCCGGCGGGCGGGACGAGTTGCTGCTGCGCCTGGCCCGTACCGAGAGCATCTATGTCCCGCGCTTCTACGACGTCGACTACCTGCCCGACGGGCGCATCCAGCGGGTCGTGCCCAACCGCCCGGACGTCCCGTTCCGGGTCGCCAAGCGCACGACGATGGACCTCGACGCCTGGCCGTACCCGAAGAAGCCCCTGGTCCCGCTGGCCGAGACGGTTCACGAGCGGTACGCCGTGGAGATCTTCCGGGGCTGCACCCGCGGCTGCCGGTTCTGCCAGGCCGGCATGATCACCCGCCCGGTCCGGGAGCGGTCGATCACCACCGTCGGTCAGATGGTGAAGGAGGGCCTGGAGTTCTCCGGCTTCTCCGAGGTCGGCCTGCTCTCGCTGTCCAGCGCCGACCACTCCGAGATCGGTGACATGTGCTCCGGCCTGGCCGAGCAGTACGAGGGCACCAACGTCTCGCTGTCGCTGCCGTCGACCCGGGTGGATGCCTTCAACATCGACCTGGCCCAGGAGCTGTCGAGGAACGGCCGGCGCACCGGCCTGACCTTCGCGCCCGAGGGCGGCTCGGAACGCATCCGCAAGGTCATCAACAAGATGGTGACCGAGGAGGACCTGATCCGGACGGTCGTCACGGCGTACTCGAACGGCTGGCGGCAGGTGAAGCTCTACTTCATGTGCGGCCTGCCCACCGAGACCGACGACGACGTGGCCCAGATCGGCCGGATGGCGCACGAGGTGATCAAGGCGGGCCGCGCGGCCACCGGCACCAAGGACATCCGCTGCACGGTGTCGATCGGCGGGTTCGTGCCCAAGCCGCACACCCCGTTCCAGTGGGCGCCGATGGCGCGGCCCGAGGTGATCGACGCCCGGCTGAAGATGCTCAAGGACGTGATCAACAGCGACCGCTCGCTCGGCCGGGCGATCGGTTATCGCTACCACGACGGCGAGCCGTCGCTGATCGAGGGACTGCTGTCCCGGGGCGATCGGCGGGTCGGGGCCGTCATCCGGCGCGTCTGGGAAAAAGGCGGACGTTTCGACGGCTGGAGCGAGCATTTCTCGTACGCCCGCTGGATCGAGGCGGCCGCCGAGGTGCTGCCCGGCTTCGGCGTCGACCTCGACTGGTTCACCACCCGCGAGCGCGACCAGGCCGAGGTGCTCCCTTGGGACCACCTCGACTCCGGCCTCGACAAGGACTGGCTCTGGCAGGACTGGCAGGACTCGCTCAGCGAGTACGAGCAGGACGACTGCCGCTGGACCCCCTGCTTCGACTGCGGCGTGTGCCCCTCGATGGACACCGAGATCCAGATCGGCCCGACCGGCAAGAAGTTGTTACCTCTGACCCCGGTGAACAACCTGCGGGTCCCCGCTTAGGAGTTCGACATTCCCCCCAAGAACCAACCGGTGGGCGGCCAGGCTCCGGTCGTCCAGCGGATCCGGATCCGGTACGCGAAGCGCGGGCCACTGCGTTTCACATCACACCGGGACTTCGCCCGCGCCTTCGAGCGGGCGTTGCGGCGGGCCGCGGTGCCGATTGCCTTCTCGCAGGGCTTCACCCCGCACCCCAAGATTTCGTACGCCAGTGCCGCCCCCACCGGTGTCGGCAGCGAGGCGGAGTACCTGGAGATCGGTCTGCAGGCCGAGGTCGACCCCGCGCAGCTGCTGACCGCCCTGGACGCAGCCCTCTCACCAGGGCTGGACGTGCTGGAAGCGGTGCCGGCCGGGGAGGGCAGCCTCGCCGACCGGATCGACGCCTCGCGATGGCGGGTGGAGCTGCCCGCGGTCGATCCGGCGGTGGCCGAGGCCGCGGTGAAGAGCTTCCTGGACGCCGCCGAGGTGCCGGTCGAACGGATGACCAAGCAGGGCCGCCGGTCGTTCGACGCCCGGGCGGCAGTGACCCACATCGCAGTGAGCGAGCAGTCCGACCTACCTTCCGAGGCGTTCGCGGCACCGTGTGCGATAATCGACCTTGTCGTACGACAGGTAACGCCCGCCGTGCGACCCGATGACGTCCTTTCTGGCCTGCGTGTCGTAGCTGGCCTGGAGCCGCCGGTGCCCCCACGGGTGACCCGGCTGGCCCAGGGCACGCTGACCCCGCAGGGGGAGATCGTCGATCCGTTGGACGCGGATCGCGCCGCCATCGGTGGGCGCTAGCTGGACCGCAGCCGGCGCCCGACCGGCAGACTTCGGCCGCCCGTCCGCCAACCCGGCCGGGACCGAAACACTTGCGGCAGCCCTGCGTGGCAGCGCTCAAACGCGCCCGGGGCCGCCAGAACTGGAGAGCGCCCTATGCTCGATAACGAGCCCACGGGCGGTGAATCGAGCGAGGCGGCAGTTACGCCGCCCGCCGAGACCGCCGATAGCACCCCTACCACCCCTGTGCGCCGGACCCGGGCCCGCAAGGCCACGGCGCCGGCCGCCGAACCCGCTGAGGGTGAACCGCCGGTCAAACCGGTCAAGGCCACCCGCAGTCGTAAGAAAGCCGCGGCGCCGGCCGCCGCGGCCTTGCCGCCGGAGGAGCCGGTGGCGGTCGAGGCCGAGGCCGAGGCCGCACCCCCGGTGAAGGCGACCCGTGCCCGCCGGAAGAAGGCCGCCCCGGCAGCCGTCGAGCCGCCGCCGGCGCCGGTAGTCGCGGTCGAGGAGCCGGCGGCGGAGGAGCCGGTCGCCGAGGCCCCGGCCGAGGAGGAACCCGTCGCGGAGACGCCGATCATCGGCGTGCTCCCGCTCGACGACGACTTCGTGGAGGAGGAGCAGCCGAGGCGGCGGACCCGTCGCGTCGCGCTGCCCCCCGCCGTTCTGTTCATGCCGCCGGACCCGACCGAGGCCGAGCCCGCGCCGACCACCCGGCGCACGCGTCGCGGTTCCGCCGCCGTCCCGGCCCCGGCCCTGGCCGAGCCCGAGGTCGCCGTCACCGAGGCGGCCGTCGCCGGGCTTTCGGCCGAGGAGCCCGCCGAGGGCGCCCGCCGCAGCCGGCGTCGCCGCCGGGGCGCGGCCGCCGACGAGCCGGCCGAGATCGTGGAGACCACCGAGGTCGGCGAGCCCGTCGACGAGGTGGACGAGTCCGCCGACGACGTCGAGGACGACGTCGAGGACGAGTCGGACGAGGAGTACGGCTCCGGCCGGCGCCGCCGCCGCCGGGGCCGCCGCGGCCGTGGCCGGGGCAAGGGCACCGCCGACGACGAGATCGCCGACATCGAGGAGGGCGCCGAGGCGTCCGTCGAGTCCGAGGGTGACGCCGAGGAGGGCGACGACGAGGGCGA
>Ga0307509_10011853_pt1 | contig 10489 bp, 10 predicted proteins | sample 10_EM_MG_FD_202245 | JGI IMG/M metagenome (GOLD analysis project Ga0307509, IMG submission 202245) | Populus trichocarpa ectomycorrhiza microbial communities from riparian zone in the Pacific Northwest, United States - 10_EM | ecosystem: Host-associated > Plants > Roots > Unclassified | place...
CGGGTTGTTTCTTGCTTCTCCAAGTCACGAGATTTCCCCAAACATAAGAGCAATACCCAGATGTAGATCGCCTGCCTAGTTTGCATCTGAAAAGACTTTAACATTTCTATTGTCACTCTTCTTGTATAGTATCCCTCTATCAGGAGTCATCTTGAGAAACCTTAAAATTCTATTCACAGCTTTCATATGCTCTTCTGTTGGATTGTTTATGAACTAACTCACACCACTAACAGAAAAACCAATATCAGGTCAAGTGTGTGAGAGATAGATAAGTTATCCTACCGATCTCTAATATCTCCTCATGTTAACTGGTGCACTATCAATTCTAGCTACTATCTTCTTGGCTGAATCTATTGGAGTATCTGCAGGTTTGCATCCAAGCATACCTGTTTTTTTTAGTAGATCCAGAACATACTTTCGTTAGGAGATAAATATATATCTTTTTTATCGTGCCACCTCTATGCCAAGAAAGTATCTAAGGTAGCTGAGGTCTTTGGTTTCAAATTCCTTGGCTAAAATTTTCTACAATCTTACCAGCTCCTCATAGTCACCAATTAGAATGATGTCATCAACATATACAATTAGTATTGCTATTTTCTTTTTCAGGGAGAAGTTTACATACAATGTGTGATCTATTTGACATTAGAAGTTTCCATACCAAACTACTGTCTTTGTAAACCTGTCAAACCATGCCCAAGAAGATTGCTTGAGTTCGTATAGTGATTTTCTCAGCTTACACACTTTGTTGTAGTTGAAGGATTTTTCTAGTCCCGACAGTATCTCCATAAATACTTCTTTTAAATCACCATTCAGGAACACATTCTTGACATCTAGCTGATGTAACAACCAATTTTGATTAGCTACAAGGAACATAAGAACTTTAATAGTGTTGAGCTTGATCACTGGAGCAAATGTTTCTTGATAGTCTATCCCATAAGACTGAGTAAACTCTTTTGCGACAAGACAGACTTTTAACCTCTCAATACTTCCGTCAGCCTTATGTTTGACAGTAAAGATCCACTTACAACTAACTGGCTTCTTTCCATGTGGAAGTTCAGAACTTTCCCAAGTGCCATTCTTTTTCAATGCACTAATTTCTTCACTAACTGCCTTTCTCCATCATGAGTCATTGAGAGCATCCTGAATAGAATTAGGAACATGTACATTATCAAGAGCTGAAACAAATACATGACAAGATAGCGACAACCCTCCATATGAAACAAATATGTTGATGGGATAACTTGTGCATGATCTAACACCCTTTATCAGAGCAATTGGAATATTTAAATCATCAATAATAGATGCAATATTCTCAATATAAGAAATTTCCTCACCTGAATGTATTTGAGCAGATTTTGAATTCGGTTCAAAGTCTTGGTCAAGAGCAAGAGGTATTGGGTGCTCTATCTCCTTTCTAGGTCTTTTCCTCTTAGCATAAACATGAAGCTCATGATTTTGTGTTGATTTAAGATGTTTATAAATAGGGGATTGAATTGAAGTTGTAGGAGGATGACTCTCGATTTGCTGAGTTTGCTCAATAATGGAGTTTTAAGGAGTTGATTCAGGATGTTTATGAAGAGTATGATCATTGGTTGTATTTTGGAATGATTGTGAGGTGTCCCCTGGTTGAACTAAATGATCAGATTCAATGTCCCAAAGTTGATATTCTCTAATGTCCTAAAGTTGATATTCTCTTATGTTTGGTATCATACCATATATTGGCAACCATTGGGTTCACTCCCATATTCACGGAGTAGGTTATGTTCCCAACCTCGGTTCTTCTAGCAGTCAGAAGTGGTCATTCTCTTGTCGGCGATGAAGTCTCCATCTTAAAGCCTATAAAAGGTTATAAAGATGACTCTGACGTCCTTATGGAACTGGGTCTCATTGTGGCCCGAAGGAGAGTTTGCGGTCTGGTGGGACTTGATGCGGCTGCAAACAAAGAGCACGATGTCATCTAGTGCCAGGTCTTGTATGGGCACCCGATGGTACGGTGTGGCTATGATCGCCTTTATGAACACGAACATGACGTTCAACAGGTCATCGTTTCGCAGGTCGAACCTCAACAGGGAAAGGAAGAGCGTCCAGTTGCAAAGCAAGACGTACACCCTATCCGGGTCAACAGGCGGAGACATATTCATGGTTCCCGGTGGGTACTAAGGTGGTAACTCAATAATGATAAAGCTCTAGGATTCGCGGTTGTTCAGAATCTAGCACCAATAAAAAATCTAACCGAAAAATTGAAATACAATGTGATTTCATGTAGAGAGATTTTTTATTGGTGCTAGATTCTAAACAACGACAAATTCTAGAGCTTTATCATGGCTTAGTTACCACGTCAGTACCCACTGAGGACCGTGAATATGACCCCTTTTGCTGACCCGAATGGGGTGTACATCTCGCCTTGCAACTAGATGCTTTTCCGCTCCTTGTCGAGGCTTGACCTGTGAAACGATGACCTGTCAAACGTCACGTCCATGTTTAGTAAATTAATTCGTGATCTGAATTATGTTGCTAAATTCTTTCCTAACTTGTATGTATTTCAGGATTTGGATTCAGGAAGAAAATTGACAGTGTTAAGATGTGTTTAGGACTCTATTTTCTGAAAGATTATACTCCTCAAAGAAAACAAGTTCATAATACAATTTGTATACCATCTAAGGGTCAATCAGCTTTAAATTCTCATGTCAATAAAGATAGTGATGTTATGTTATGACACTATTGCCTTGGTCATCCAAATTTCATATACCTTGAAAAACTATTTCCTTCCTTATTTATCACTAAAAATTCAAAGTCTTTCAGTTGTGAAATCTATCAATTCTTAAACATACCTATAGTAGCTATCCAAGCATCTCATATAAGCCATCCCGTTCATTTGCCATGATTTATCGTGATGTATGAGGCCTCTTAAAAGTGAAAAATATAACAAGAACTTGTTGGTTTGTCTCATTTGTTGATGATCACACTAGAATGACCTAGTTATTCCTTATGAAAGAGAAATATTGAAGCTAGTCAAATTTTTCAAAACTTCATTTCCATGATACAAACGCAATTCCAAACCAAATCCAACTCTTAAAAACCAATAATGCCAAAGAGTATTTCAACTCTGTCCTTGGTACTTATTATTTGAGTCAAAGACATTATTAACATAAGTTCCTGTGCTGACACTCCATAACAAAACAGAGTTGCACAAAAAAAAAAATAGACACCTGTTAGGAGTAACTTGATTCCCCATGTTCTCCACTAATGTTCCAAAAAAATTTTGGAGAGAAGTTGTCCTTACTGTTGCTTATCTCATAAATAGAATGCCTTCTAGTATCCTCAAATTCCAAACTCCTTGTCACTACCTCTTTAAATTCTTTCCATATACTAAAATAATCTTTTCATTAGACCCTAAGATATTTGGATGCTTAGTTTTTGTCCATATACACCAGTACAATCGTGGCAAACTGGATCCTAAATCCATCAAATATATCTTTCTCGGGTACTCTCCAAACCAAAAGGGTTACAAGTGTTATTCTCCCATCACAAAAAAAGTCCATACTTTAATAGATGCGACTTTTTTCGAGCATCAACCCAACTTTTCCAAATTTGATATTCAGAGGGAGAACATGAGAGAAGATCAACTTTGGGACATTGAATCTGATCATTTAGTTCAACTAGGAGACACCTCACAATCATTCCAAACTAATCCAACCAATGATCATATGGTATGCTTTCACTATCTCAACCACATCCACAAGAGCACTAAAGTTCACATGTCCCTCACACAGCTTGAACATAGGGTTGATTGTGGACAAGAGCGTGATGTAGCTCCCTACCACTCTCAGCTCCATCTCTTGGGCAAGGAGTCTGGACGTGCATACGCTAGTGGCTTCAAGCTTCTCTCTTTTATAATAGCATCCATAACAACGACTATCTGCTTGAGGTTCATCATGACCGGATGGCATGCCTTGTACCACAACATGTCCTGGATAAGGGCGGTATCCGTGTTGAACCACTCAGTCACGTCTGTGCTCCTCTAGTAGGCCTTCTCTGTGACCGCATACACCTTTCGTGACTGGGTCACAATAGCAAATAGGTAGTGGTAATTGGTCATTATCAGTGAGTAGCCCTGCATCGGTATCAGGCTGGTGGCACGCTTCACGATTACGCACATGGTTGCATGCATCTCGTTGGTCAGGCCAAGGATTGTGTCCAATACATTAGCAGGCACTAAGTTCACTCTCTCATTCTCGGAGTAGGTTATGTCCTAGCCTTGGTTCTTCTAGCGGTCAGAATTGGTATCGTTCTCTCATCAGCGATGGAGTCTTTGTCTTGAAGCTTCTAGAAGGTTGTGGAGACGGCTCTAGCAGTGCCCAGACAAATGGCAGCCTTGAGAATCTAGGCCTCATTGTGGCCCGGGTGAGGGTTCCTGGTTAGGTGGGCAAGGTGAGACTTGATGTGGTCGTCAACAGAGAGCACAACGTCAACTGGTGTCTGGGCCACAATGAGGCCTAGATCCACTAGGCTGTCATTTGCTTGGGCAATGCCAAAGCCGTCTCCACAACCTTCTAGAGACTGTCTATTGATGGTGTGCTCTCTGTTGACGCCTACATCAAGTCCCACCTTGCCCACCTGACCACGAACCCTCATCCGGGCCACAATGAGGCCTCGATCCGCAAGGCTGCCATTTGCCTGGGCACTGCCAGAGCCGTCTCCACAACCTTCTAGAAGCTTCAAGACAAAGACTTCATCATCGACGAGAGAACGACACCACTTCTGACCGCTAGAAGAACTGAGGCTAGGATATAACCTACTTCGAGAATGAGAGAGTGAACATTAGTGTCTGCTAATATATTAGACACAACCCTTGCCCTAACCAAAGAGATGCATGCAATCATGTGCGTAATCGTGAAGCGTGCCACCGGCTTGATACCGATGCAGGGTTACTTGCTGATAATGACTAATTACCACTACCTGTTTGCTACCGTGACCTAGTCGCGAAAGGTGTATGCGGTCATAGAGAAGGCCTACTGGAGGAGCACAAACGTGACTGAGTGGTTCAACACGGATACCGCCCTCATCCAGGACGTGTTGTGGCACAAGGCATGCCATCCGGTCACGATGAACCTCAAGCAAATAGTCGCTGCTATGGATGCTATTATAAGAGAGAAGCTTGAAGCCATTGGCGCATGCACGTCTAGACTCCTTGCCCAAAAGACGGAGCTGAGGGTGGTAGAGAGCTAATCACGCTCTTGTCCACAATCAACCCTATGTTCGAGCTGTGTAAGGGACGTGTGGACTTTGATGCTCCGTGGATGTGGTTGAGATAGTGAAAACATACCATGTGATCATTGGTTGGACTAGTTTGGAATCTTACCTCATAATATCTGATTCAACAATTTCATAAAAATGAGTGTATGCCAACTTAAATGACAACTGGAGGCAGATAATACTCAAAATGATGATAACATTATTTTTGAATTGCATGAGATGCCCAAACCATTCATATCTCTGGTACGCTTTTTTCTCTTTCATTTTGTCACTTCCCAAATTCTTCATGAGTTCTAGAGGAGACTGTATGGAACTCTACTCCATGCGTACAAAATTATATCCTTGGTTGGCATTAACTGGAAACTTTATTTGTCATCTACAAAACAAAAATCCGAAGGGGAAGACGAGGTTAAAGAGCATAATGATAAAGAGGCTAGCAAAGCTAAAAAATAATCTTATTATGAAGCAAAGAGAACGTATAAACTACAACAAAAAAGACCATAGACGCATTACATTAAAGACATACCTCACTAAAAGGGCTGAGTTCTTACGCTTCCAGAACTAGAAAAACAACACAGCCCATAGCATTACGCTTATGAAGAAAAAAGGTAGCACTAGTAACTGCAGTGATCTGGAAAAAGCAAACCATTATGCATCCGAAGTAATTTATGTCACCAGATGCTTCAGCACCTATTTTAAAGACATGTTACATGAATTACAAAGCATACCAAAAGGCAGCAACTAGACAGACTTACCCAAAATCAACCAAGTGCACAATAAGTCCAAATGCAGCTGGAAAGATCATCCATCGAGTATATATCCGAAGGAAAGCAAAATAGATGGCAATCTACCGAGAGGAAATTCCCTAGTTAGAATTCAATGACATAATTGCAATGTCCCACACATTGGCTTAGCTGCATGCACTCACCTTCAATCCAAAATATGAATACATGTCATCAATAAGCTGGTTTGTGTAGTTGTGCCAGTTCAACACCCAACTTTTCAGGAGTTTCTCTCTTAATTTCATCTAGAAGCCAGCATTTGTCCAGCTTCAGAGTTTATATAGCATCACAAAGCAGGTAATTTAGTAACAAATGAAATTTGGCATACCATGTAGAGGAAAAACTTGTTTAACAATGCCTTCAGATTCCAACACTTTTAGTAAAGGTTCCCCGACTTCCCATACTGACACTTCGCCATCTAATGCTAGAGTTAAGTCTAGCTTGCCCTTGTTTACCTGAAAATTTTAGTTTGAGTTTCAGTAACCAGAGATATCATATATGCTAAGTTCAAAATGCATGTATCTGTACGCACATGCATATACACATGAGCAGACCTGGGCACAACAGAGGTTTGGGCTATCATGTTAGTAAGGATATTTCCTAGTGAAATTAAAGACGACGATGGGATGAAGTTATTGGTTCCTTCAAATTATCACATAATGGAAGTGTGCTTTATAACATATACAGAATGTTTTTCAATTAAATGAGATGCATGGCGATTGAAGGGCAAAGAAAAGGTACATAACAGTAAGAAAAACACAAAAAACATGTCTCATCATACAAAAATGTCATCCCGAGTTGTGATTGTGTGCATTTTTGCAGCCAGAAAATAAATCTGAAATTAAATTTACAGTAAGAGAGAGAGCTAACAAATTATGCATACAAAAATATCTTACAATCCCATGTAATAATTGCTGGTAGCACTGGAAACGCTCAAACCAACTGAACAATGAGCCATCTGGCTGTCTCACGAATGCTTCAACATCCTCCCATTCAAATTGTAGATCCATTCCTGGAAATGAAGTAAAAAATAAGACTACAATTCGTCACTGCTTATATGCCTTTCCATTAAAGAAAAATGGAGAAAGTATGGTAAGACAAGCCCTCTTATTATAGAATCAGGAAAAAAAAGAAAAGGGGAAAAATCAACAACTTAAGAGCATCCTATAATTACCAATATAAGTTGGCTCCTTCGTTTGCAACTGTGCCACGGCTCTCCCCAGTGTCTCCAGAGGTGCTGCCAGCTGAATGAAAATTAGTTAGCTTAGAATTCCAACTTATGAATAATCAAAATTGCAATTTACTCGGGTCGGTCAAATGAATTAAAGTAAGGTAGATCATCAATATAAACAGGTTTCGTTTAAGCAAAATGCTGAAAAGATCTTGAATCCAATATTTTAAATGGCACATTGGCTTTATCTAATTATAATCATGTAACAGAGAAACAGGCCTAAAGCATCATGACTCAAGGAGTGAAGCTAACTCAACCAAAAGACAAACATAAATGTCAGGAATATTAGAACTACATGCAATTGCCAAGTTCATGAAGGGCCTGGGAAACACATTTGCAGTTCTAAATGAGTCGCCATGCTCAACTTTTCAATCATATTGATGTGCAATACAGCATCGATATGGGCACATCTTGAAATCACAAAATAGCCCAAATAGTAAAACTTCTCCAATACAATATAGCCTTCTCCACCTCCCAAACCCCTAACATATGTTAAAGAACAATATTTATCCCAATGATTTGCAATTGCTAGTAGTCCTAGGGCAGTACATAATTATGTAGAACAAGAAACAAAAAGCATTCAATTGCAAGACCACACATTTGTTAGTTGATTAATTAGTATAATGATATTAAAAATGTAGGAGACAAGCACAAAAAAGAAAAAGAAAAAGAAAAAGAAAAAAGGAAGCAAACCTTGATAAACTCATATGTTTAACCATGAACTCTCTCAACGATAAACCCCACATTCCTCAACTCTTTCACAAGAAACTCAACACAATCACAAGTCTCATCCTCCTCCTTGACATTCCTCCTAGAAACCACCACACATATTTCAAAAGTAGTTTGTGCTTCTTCCTCTCCATAGCTATTCATTTCCAGGCCAACCTGATGAGTATAAATTTTGGAAGAAGTAGAAGAAGAGAACAAGGGCTTTGGATAATTTCTGATACCCTTTATTGAATGCCACCAAACTTTATATACATGAATGAATAACAATAATGCTGGAAAGTAGGAGAGTAATTAGCAATTCCAAAGGAAATCCTTATTATCTGCTAACAACCTAATTAAAACAAACTTGACTTAACTTATTATATAACAACTTGGTGACAGGGCATGATCCACGTCCATGTGTCTCAACGTGTCCCTGCCTCTGCCACAACTCACGTCTGTTGCTATACTCATGTCCCTGTCGCTACTGTGCACATATCACAACCACACACAATTGCAAAAAGCACCAACTAATACAGTACCTAAAGTGATTAAGTGAAGATTATATCAATCAAAAGGCGATTTACTGCTGAATTGGCCCAAGAGACGCTCCCATGTATCAGAAAAGAAAAGAGAAAAAAAAGAAGATGAGTTCTTGTTAGATCGCTCAAACAGTAATAAGGGTTTCTATATTTAACTCAAACGGGAAAATGGGTCTCTCTATGTTTAGGATAATATACAGAGAGAGATACGAAACAGTAAAAAGATTCAGTTTTTTGTTAAATTATGGCTTGAAAACGCTATAACCTGAAGAGGGTTTCTCTTTATTGCTCAAAACAAGGCGAAAACGAGACGAGCTTGTATCAAAAGGACAATGTGGGTGGTTCATTTAAAGATAAAATAGAGAGGAAGAGAGACAGAGAGAAAGAAAAAACCAAAGATGTCTGACTGAGGAATCGGGTATTAGGGAAGGGGCAGCTTCTGACGCAGAGACACATGGGAGAGTGTGGGAGGAGAGACACAGTTACTCAGTTATGTAATCATAACAGACACAGTTACTCAGTTATGTAATCATACTTTTAATCTTTTCTGAGAGGTGAGTTTTTCAATGCATTTCATTTCTTGGTTTTGCACAATTGGGGAGGAAATTCTATCCACTCTGAGCGAATGTGATGGCAATTTTCATGGAGCAGCTGCAGCCGACAATGAATGAAGAGTTTTAGTAATGTATAATTAATTACACTCTTCAAAGATTTGTAAGAACAAGTCAAACGCGAGAGGAATATATGTTGGATTTTGCATATATCCTTTCCTTCTCTGAGTCTCTGGTAGAATTTAATTCGTGCTACTTTAGAAATTCAGCTGCTGCACGCCCCTCCAACAACAGTACAGAATTTATAAACTCACTATTGAAAATGGCCAAGTTGAGAATCCTAGGTTAGAGATTTCAATCAAGGTAGTGAGCTTGAAGGATATCGAAATTTGGGTCACATCATGAAATCTTAATACCCTACTTATCCTGTCATCAAGATCATTCATTCCTCGGAATTGGCACCTTTGCCCCAACAGATTTCTTCAATCATTCACCAGGTATTGCCTAGGTCAACATGGGTTGGTTCCTTGTGAGAATTGGGAAGCCTACTTGGCCTAGAATCCATGTATTCAGATCAAGTTGCTGCCTTTGGAATTATTCCACGAAATGTAACGTTGACATTGCTCCAGCGATTGAGAACAGTCAGGCAAAGACGGATTGCGAGCATGAAACCGCAAATAAAATTTCCACCTACCCATAGCTGCACACAAGAACTATGTTCTGCCGAGGTTTACAGTAGAAAATCATTCAAGTTTTTTCGATCCAAACTCAACATGGTAGTAAAAGAAGACAGTCAACGATATCTCATATCTCAGTTCAAACGAATATATCAGGGTATTCCACCATGACCCAAAAAAGAAGAAGGCACCCAGTAGTTTGAACTTTGAATTAGTATATATGGGTTGGCTTTGACAAGCTGCCACGGAGCCCTAGTTCATGCCAAAGACCATAATTCACAACTACAATGAACATACTATGGGGAAAAAAACGGAGATCCTGCTTCATGAAACCTGAATATAAACCCAAGTTCTTCCAACATTCAATCTCGCCATAAATGCATACAAAGCATACCATCTCATACTTGTAATCTGAAGACTGAAACCATTTCTCATACTCTAGGTATAGAAAGTATTTGCTGGTCAATAAGTTATGCAACTCAACAAGTGCATAGGCCATTCATATTCAACACACAAAAGAGTCAACAAATACTATCATCCCAATTAAGCCAAGTTTACACGATATGTTTTTGGAATGAGGCACAGTAAAAACACCTTATAGATAGATGTATAACGATATAGAACATTCGCATGAGATCATCAGATCCTAACACATAATTTACCCTTTGGCCTTAAGCTCTGCAAGCCGCCTTGATAAATCATCCTCACCCACCTTCTCCTGCGAACTGGTTGCCACTGCATG
>Ga0307509_10011854_pt1 | contig 10488 bp, 13 predicted proteins | sample 10_EM_MG_FD_202245 | JGI IMG/M metagenome (GOLD analysis project Ga0307509, IMG submission 202245) | Populus trichocarpa ectomycorrhiza microbial communities from riparian zone in the Pacific Northwest, United States - 10_EM | ecosystem: Host-associated > Plants > Roots > Unclassified | place...
CTTTTGGCTTTTTCTGTAGATGTCGCTAAGGGTTCTCCTCTCCTTCCTGCTTGCTTCTTTCCTTTCTGCTTCCTTCGGGTGTACGTGTATATTCGCGGGATTTGGTTGGGCGATAGGCGAGATGTGCGGTTGGTCTCATACCAGAGGGACTTGGGGGTTTCGATGTTTCCTGGGGTGTGGAGGCTAGGGTTTTTGTCGGCCATATCGTTAAAGATGCATGCTGTCTTTGTACCTTAATAAAACAAACGCACTTGATTTAAAAAAAAAAAAAAAAGAAAAGAAAAAAAAAAAAAAAAGAAAAAAGTCACAGTAGTTAGAGCTCTTCACGCAACCATCTAAGTAATACACTACTCAGATACTGGGGCACGGGCCAAGCCTATTGACAGTGACCTCCCATAGGTCCAATATATTCGAGATACATAATGCCCTTATCTCTATGATACCTCGCTTGTATGCGAGTACTCTATTCCTACACGATAGGACTTCCTATGATCACTATACCTACTACGAACACAAGATGTTAGTCTATAACGATAGACGAAGTAAACTACATAGGCTATGTCGATAGCCTATGATAATTATGATAGTCGTTTCCCGTTACGAACACCTTCACGGAAGGCTGGTTTGTTACAATAACGCTCAGGAGTTGATAGAATGTCTTCATGAGGAAAACCCAGATATGCCGACTAGGGCAGATGTTGAATAGGGCAGAAAGGTTTTCCTCGTGTGGACAAGTAAAGGCAGGTGGTTTTTTTCTCTACTACCTGGAAGTTCAAAAAGGATTTCATTTGTTTGGAAAAATAGAAGGAAGATCTTAGAAGCGTTCGAGGACGAAGCTTAGAGAGAGGGAGCTTATTTTATGCATGCCAGAAGGCTTAGCCTTCCCTTAGTGAATAAAGACCTATAGTTACCCTACCTTAGGATTCTGAGTTCAAAAGGAAAAGCCAACACGCCCTTCCCGTACCAGCGTTGGGACGGCGCTACACCAGCAGACGCCGCTGTAGTTGCGTCCCCTCACCAAGGAGATACTCTCGAGAGCCCTCCTCGTCACCCCGTATAGGTCGCAGCCGGCCGTCCGACCCGATCCCCTTCACAGGATATACGAGGGAAGGCCTTTGGCGAGCTTATGCAACTGGTTCGAGCCAAATCGGTAGACATCGCATAAGGTTACTGAGCACTAAAGATGAGAGTCGCCAAGGTGGTCACAGAGTAACGTGACGTTTTTACAGACAATGGTTAAGCAACACATTCTATACTCCACGCTCGCGCGATGAAAGTCGCAGAAGTGAATGGTGTTGTTGGATGAGGTAGTTTGAGAAATTAGACATACCAGCACTCACACACGTCAATAGTATTTTCCGATACTGACGGAACCATACGATAACGATACGACTATGGAGAGATAATGGCTATTGGTGCGACTATCGTGACAAGTCTATCTTATGCCTCGCAGAAGTCGGTTGCAGAAAATGTGTGCAATGCTGAGAGGTTCGATAACAAAGCTGGCTCCTTTGTTCGTTCGATCATGGAGACCATTCTGCGTATGCAAATGGTAAGCAAGACTCCATGCCGACGAAGATGGATCGTAACCAATGAACGGATGTGTGGGAGCACCGTCATGAAATATCATGGTGTTGCGGTTCGGAAGTTGAAGTGAGAAAACAGAATTGTCAGGGTCAAATGGTGTTCGCACTTTTACAGCAGAAGCTGGAATATTAGTAGGTACTTAGCTAGTATGAGAACTAGATGTAGCCCACGACCACCCAGACGCGGCATATAAATATCGAGGTGCCTCCTGAGCTATTTGAACATTATCAAGCAACGGAGCAGAGATCTTATCAATATAAGTTTTTACGCTAGAAAAATCTTTATCACTTTACCTACCGCTATTTGGAAACATTGAGCCTTCCTAGACAATCTCCGTCTACGATTAAGATTATCAGCCTGAGTTATCTCGCAAGACTTTGAGATAGACTCCCGCCTAACATATGGTGCCAGCCAAAGGGGGCAGTAAGGTGCCAGTTGAGAGACTGGGTGTAGCAGTAACCAGGCAACAGGACCAAGACCAGGGGAGGTGGATGTATTAAGAACTCGTCCAAACACTTGAGATGACCGAGCAGAGGCACAGCAGTCAATTCTTTTGGGAATGTGAATGAAGAGGAGGTTGTGAAGTTACTAACTGAAGTGGTCCACGACAGGACACATGTAACCGAGGTGGTCAGGTACTTCGCAAAGGGCTTGGAAGGTTCAAGACTGACTGTGAACGAAGGGAACGGAATGCCAACCATGCGAAACCCAAGCAACAGGCAAAGGAAGTGCAGGGTAAGGTGGGGGAGAACTGGACTTCATCAGCGGAAGTCAACAATAAATAGGAACAAGAACCCCAAAGTGGAAGGGGGAAGAGCCCCTGAAGGGGGAAGGGTGATGGTAGCATCACTCCCCTAGGCTGAAGCCATCAAGGGGGAGGAGAGGGAAGGTGCATCCCACAACGATTTTCCTGGTGTTGAGATTTCAATCGCCTGAGGTGTAGTGGAGATAGTTCGTGTTGAAAATCATGTCCCTTTTTTTTTTTTACTGTTTCTTTCTAAATCACATGTTGATTGTTTACTACGGTGCAAGAAATAGCATACATCTTATCAATATGGCCAAAACAAAACCAAAAATCAAGTAAGAAACTATAAAGGATATATTCATAACTAGTACCTCCAACGCGACGACTATGTGTCGCAGAACAGCCGAAGCTAACTAAAAGAAATATATGAACTGCAAACTGGACTCAAGGACTCAGGGCAGGTAGGGGAGTGCTAGCGAAGAAGGGGTCAGGCAGGGGGAGGTGGAGGGAAGGGGAGAGGGGTGAAATTGGAGGAGGGAAGTCTGTTGCTGTAACGTGAATAAACTCAGGAAGGCCGATGAGCCACTGCTGGTCGGTCCAGATTGGGGCCTCTAGGCCAAGATCAAAGACCCCTTGCAGGAGGCGGGATCTCTCCAGGGCCGACGAGGGGCAGGCGAGGATGGGGTGCTAAAACTCACTGGGGAGCGTCTGAGCAGCGAGGGCAGGATGTGTCAGGGTTGGGGTTCCCCCACGAGATGTGTGCTGCTATGTAACTCTTTCCTGAATACATATGGTGGATCTAGGCGGCCACAAATTTGCCTAGGCCGACAAAGGGGTGCGGAAGGGTGGTTGGGGGGTAGGGGCAGTAATTGGGCACAGGGTCAGAGCACCACCCACATGCAGGTGTTGGTTGGCACGGGCCTTGAGCCTTCTGTAGGACGGGACACCTGGTGGGACAGGGTGAAGGGACTCTGTAAGGTGGAGGGTGATCAGGGGAAGGGTGACAATGTGAGAAATGAGGGGGGCAGCCATGAAGGCCTGGGCGGAAAGAGCGTTATGTCGGTACCTGGAGTTCCTGTTCTTATCCAGAGGACAGTGCCAAGCCAGGTTGAAGAATAGGTAAGGTTTGTCGGTGATCTTCTTCAGGGAGAGAGGAGGAGCCCAGAAAGAGGAAAAGGTGGGGACAAGATTCCGGAGATGAGCCGTAGCCAGGTTGACTTCCACTGGGGAGCACAAGAGGCTAAGGCCTGCGAGGAAGGTAGAGATGTGGGGGGAGACCAACACCAGGAGGGGAGAGGTGTCTGATCCTGGCAAATAATGCATTGGGTAGGGAGAGTGGAAGAGAGAAGAGGGCTCTGGGGTCAAATGACGGGGTGAAGAGGAAACTGAGCCACTTCAAACAGTTTTGGGGGTAGAAAACCAGCCCCTCTAGGTGCACGGGGATCCCGCAGCGGGGCTGATTTTTCCTGGGAGTTCTGCAGTCCATGAGTTCAGTTTTCAGGACTGAGAAGGAGATAGTGCGCGAGGTTGGCCTTCGCTGGAGGGTGGAGAAGGCCCTCTGCAAGAGGCGTACATTTTTTCTGTATGAAGGGGACGCCACGGTAAAAGCGAAATCATCCAAAGAGAAGATGGTCAAGCCATTTGGAATATCAGTATGGAGGGAGGAAACATATATGACAAACAGAAGAGGCGAGATGGCGGAGCTCTGTGGGACACCAACAGAGACTAGGGGGAAGGTACGTGGAAAACGCTGCAAAGAGAGACGGCATGTGCGGTCCCTAAGGAAGGAACCGATCAAGTGAATCAGATAGGGGCTGACACCCTTGTGGCAGAGCAGGGAGAGGAGGACGGACAATTCCACATTTTCACAACTGCCTTTAAGGTCTAGGAACAGGGTGGAGACTTTGTGCCGATCTCGGTGGAGAGATTGAGCATGTGGTTGCACCACACGGGCGGTGTCCATGGTGCTTTTCCCAGTGAGGAAGCCACACTGCAGTGGATGGATGAGGAGGCAGGTGATGTCTTGGAGCGAGAGCCTTGATGCAGCTATCTTGGACAGGACTTTTGACAGAGTATGAAGCAGGACAATGACCCTAAATGAGGAAGGGGAGTCGTATGCTGGCTTGCCAGGTTTGTCAAGGACAATACCTAAAGCTTTCTTGAGAGATGGGGGGTGGAATGCATGGGCCAGGAGAGGGTCCAGGAGGCATGAAAGGAGGCATGGCCTGATGTGGTGGAGGGACTTCCAGACCGAGTAGGGAATGTGGTCGGGTCCAGGGGCGGATGGGTTGGAGGAGGGGGCAAGTGCCCTGGAGCCCTCTTCTGTAGTGAGGGAAGAGTAGTCTTTGTGCCGTAACAGTGTGAGGCGGGGAGGAGGAGGAGGTCTTGGTTGGAAGAAGTGGGACAGAAGAGCATCTGCCACTAGGGTGAGGTTATCAGCTTCAAGGAGGTCAGAGAGGGATTGTGGAGGGCGCCCGAATGCAAATCTTTTGGCCATGTAAATGGAGTAAGGGGTGGCTGAGGAGCTGAAGTCGGACGAGTGTGTGCTCGTTTGGCCGAAACGATGGTCTTGAAGTACGACCTCCTGGTGCTTTTCATGTTATCCCAGTTGAAAGGGGAGGGCTACTGGCGGCACCTTTTGGACATTGTATGGTACTTGCTTCTGAGGGAGGAGAGGTGTTGGAACCAGCATGGCTTTGAGTAGGGATAAGGCCATTAGTGGAAGCATGCCAGATCAGCAGAGTGGTGAGACGGGTAGAGGAAATGTCGAACCATCTCATGTGAGCGTTGGAAGTGGTAAGGGTAGGCCAGGGTGGGAGGGAAAAGGCGAGAATATCGTTCTTAATTGAAGACGAGTCCATTAGAGCCTAATGAGAAGTCGGGTGGGGAGCATAATTGCTGGGGGTTGGAGGGTAATGAGAATAGGGACATGATCTGAACCCGTTGACAGGAGGGGGTGTCCCAAGAGGGGATGAAGGGTGAGAGAGGGGAGTTCGCAAAGGCGAGGTCCAACACAGCAGGCCTCGAGATTATGTCGAAGGGGAAAAGGGTGTAGACCCTAGGAGTATTGAGGAGGTGGGATGGGTATCGAAGGCTCTGTGAATGTCGGCGGCTGAGAGGGAGTATTCTTTGTCGGTAAGGGACCGGGGAGAGACCGCTAGAAGCTGGTGCCTGTTGAAGTTACCCCGAATGAGATACAGGTGCGGAGGGGGGGAGAAAACTCGTTCAGGGGAAATGGAGCGGTAAGGAGGGTGGTCGATGTGATGGAGGTAGACAGAAGTGATTCTGAGGGTGCGTTGGAGGGATCCGACCAGGCCTTCTGGGGAGTGGACATCCAGTGAGATCATATCAGCGGAGTCATGGAAGACTGTGGAGACAGCACAATGTAAATTAAGCGAACAGAAAATATGAATGGCAACAGGGGGTCGACCCAGGGGAGGTGGTGCAAATGAAATAACACCAGGAAAGGTTAAGAGCTTAGAAAGACAGGAAGCCGGGTCCTGCAGGGCAATGACCAGGAGAGCGTGTGGAACCATAGCAAAACCATGGAAGAGTGAAAGAAAAACATCCCAGCTCGCAGGGCAGTTATGTTGGAGGATAGTAAAGGATCGAAAGACAGCCTCACTGTCTGTGTAATTGGTGAAAAAAGACTCGATTACAGAGAAGAGCGCAAAGAGGAGTTGGAATCGGTGGAGGCATCTACAGACTCACGTCGGATGAGGTCGGGCATGACGCGTTGGGGTCGCTGCCTAGGAGGCTGAGCATTGTGGGCGAGTAGAGAGGCTAGGGTTTGGAGTAGAGGTTGGGAGCAGGATTCTTGTAGACTGCCGGGCACGCCTGGTTATCAGCAAGGTCCATAACATCTGCCCCCTGTCGACTGGGTGTCTCAGGCCGATCTTGAGAGGGCTTTGGTCTAGAGGGGCAATCCCTGCTGTGCGCAGAGGGTTCCTCTTGGCAGTTAAGACAGCACGCCACCGATGATGGGCAGCAGCTGAGGATCGGATTTATATTGCCACCTTTAGGCCAGGAAGGGTTAGGGCAGTGATGCTCCACGTTGGTGAGGGGAAGGGATCAGAGAGCACAGATCGGAGACAGCACAGATTGGAGAGGGGCTGGTCAAATGGGCCGAAACGTGGTCCAATTTCCAGCACTTGGAACATTGCATGAATCTCGATAAGGGGTGCATTGTTTGCATGGTACAATTACGAGAGAAGAGGCTGATTGAAGGCAGAAGGAGCTCCGCCTCGGGAGAGGTGAGACTGACACCACGATGGAAGTAGCATGCTTTTGAGAACAGGATTTGGGGTTGGAGTGGAGGTAGTAGGCCGTGAGTATGGAGAGCCCCCTGGCATTGCGGATTGATTTATAGAGGTCGGGGAGGAGTTTGTATTCGTCTTCCGGGAGAAAGGCCACTGGAACAGAGTGGATTGAGAGTTGTGTTGCTTTTGGGGCTGGCTTAAACTGTTTCCAGGGTGAGTTGTTCACCAGGAAGGACTTGTTAAGACGGGAAGTCAGAGGTGCAAAGTATGGTGCGTAGGCGGAGGCTGGCATGTAGAGGTCTGACCCTAGAAGGCACACTGAACCCTTCTCGTTCCCTGTGCAGGAGAAGAATAGGGGGAGGGAGCAGTTTGCTTCTCTGGGGACAGAGGCGGCAATGTCAGGGAAAAGGGCTGCAAATCTGACAGCTTCTGTGTAGGGTCGCAAGCTAATTGTGGAGGTAAAGAATCTGCGTTCAGCTCATGGGAGGGCAAGAGGGGTCTCATAAAGTCTGTGCGTGAGGCGACCACGACACATTGAGCCAATGCAGGGGGCTTGGCCTGACGACAATTCTTTCCCTTGGTGTAAGGGGCAACAGCTTGAGGGTAGGTATAGGTGGTGTTAGTGGATGGAAGAGGCAGGAGGGGACCATGCAGGATCGAGGTGACCAGGGATCCATGTGACGCCAGGGGGGTACTTTCCCTTCTTGAATTCACTGGCTTCCCATGTATGGGGGTACTGGTTGGCATATGCCTCGGGATTGCCATAGGCAGTGGGGCGTGAGGTGGATGTGTCATATCTCGGGAGGTCAGGGTCCACCTGAGGGGAAGGCCAGACCATATTGGAAGGTAGGGGTAGGGGGTGCAGGGAGTGCTAGAGGAGCTCTGCTCTTTCCCTTGTTGTCATGGGGTATGTTGGTTGTACCAGCTGGGGTGGCTCTGGTAACGCCGAGCTGGGGGGAAGGGGGGGGTTGGCCCAGGTTGGTGCGTTGAGGTGGCAAAAAGGCCAGAGCGGCTAACGGGAGCCTGGGGGCAATGTCGCGGAGGGATCCCTGCAGATGGGGCAAGGTTAGGAAGTGGGGCGGATAGGTCAAGGTTCGCTGCTCACAAGGAGAGGTCATGGACTTCAGATGAGAGAGTTTCATGGGCTGAAGCTATATGAATGCTAGAGTTGAGGGAGGTGCAGCGCATAGGAAGGAGCATTTGTTGGCCTATGGAGAGGGTGGAGATGTTGGCGGGAGTGATGGGAGGGAAACCATGTGCTGGTGGGCCCAGGTTGGCTGCCGCTTGGTGGAAGAGGGAAACCAATAGGTCATGGTTTCCTTTAGGAGGGTGAGGAGACGAGGGACCCGGGGAGGGGACTCCTGGGGGGCCACTATCCAGGAGTTGGAGAGAGGTCCAGTCAAGGATTGGATTGGGGACAGAAAGCCCAACGGTAAAGATAAAAGGTATGGGAGTTACGATTGGCCTCAGAGTGAGGTAGTATTGACAAACATTGTGGGGGGCAAGGAGGGGAGCAGAAGCGTGTTGAAAATCAAGTCCCTTTTTGATTTTTTTTTTGATTTTTTTTTTGTTTTTATTCATATGCATTTGTTCAAGGTAGAAAGACAGCCATCCTCCGTCTCCTCTACACACCCGGCGATTGAAATCTCAACACCACGAGATTATCACCACTTTTCCTTTCTCCACCCCCCGCCATGAGCTTGTTTAGGGGGTGCAGTAATACCTCCTCTACACTCCCCATCCCTTAGGTTTATCCCTTTGGGCTTTCTTCACTCTGGGTTGATGGATTTCGTCTTCTTTTGATGATGTTTCCTCTCCCTACCCCGCTTTTGCTCTGCCTCGCTTAGAGCATTTGCATGGTCGGCAACCCCCTTACCTCGTCAATGGGTCGGTCGCAGTCTCGGGCTATCGGTGAAGTAGTGGCCCCGGTGGCTCTGCTCTCTGGTATTGCACTATCTCCTGAGAGTCCTGTCCGGTACGGTCAGCATCGTCGAAAAGTCGTGATCTCGCTTCGGTCGCCTTCCCTCGCACTTCTCGGTTTGGGTCTACCCCTCCTTCTCCTCTTCTCCTCACGGTCGGATCGGCTGGCACCCTACTGCTTCGCTCTCTGGCTGGCACCCTACTGCTTCTACACCCTGGGCCTCTGTTCCCTTCTGATCTCTGGGCTTGGGTGATTGTCATGGCTGCGTGCGTGGCTTTTGCCTGTGTTTGGGGTAGGGGTTTCATGCCTGCCGCCTCTGTTGCCTCCGGGTGACATGCACTCCCTTCCGGTCTCGTTTCCGGTGGGCCTACGGTCGCTACTTCGCCCTACCACACACTTCCGTTGTGTTGGTTTCGGTTACCGATCTTTCTCTTGGTGGTCTTGTCTGCGCTTGGGTCCGGGACATAAGAGCCCCAGGTACATATATAGGTACCTCTTAGTGTGTGATCATTGGCCTACGGCGGCGTCCTGGGGCTCCTTGGCCCCTCCCCTGCTGTGGCAGAATGGGGTCATTCGTGGGCTGTGGGCTGCTTATGGGTTCGGCTGGGATTTTTCTTCCTTGAGTTTTGTGAGGTTTCTGTACTTTCCTTGGTTGTTCACTGTTGGGGTGGGGGGTTTTTCTTATGGGCTGCACGTCTGTGGAGGTTTTTTTTGGTTCGTTGTACTCAGGCCTCTACGCTCTTCTGTAGTTTCTACCCATAGTACCGGGCGCTTTGGTGCCGGGCAGGGTCAGAGGGTTTTAGCACGAGGGATGCGGGATGGACTGTAGGTGGAGGTTTTTCCTGTCTTAGAGTGATCTGCATACGGGAGTTTGTACCTTTTTTTTCTTTTTTTCTTTTTTTTTTTTGAATCATGTGATTATTGATTTAGGTACAAAATCCTGCATGCAGCTCACGCTATGGCATATAAAAAACCTTAATTCCAAAAACTAACAAAGGAAAAAACAAAATTCAAACAACACGTGCAAAACTCTCCAAGCGGGATCATCAGAACCCTGTCGCATCGCTAACGATGACTAACAAAACAAAAGTAAAGTAAAATCCTCCTTATACCAATAAGAAAAACACTCGCAAGTAATAAAAACCTCCCCGCCCTACCTTCCCTCTGCCGCAGTCAAATAGAAACAAAGGAAACTCATAAACTGTATAGAAAATCCCCTGAGGAGAAGCTCGAGCAGGGGAGCTTTTGAAGTAGCAACACCTAGAAGGCCGGGGCCGAGCTAGGGAGTTTTGTGTTAAGCACCATCTGAGCCCGAACCCGGCTCAGGAGTAGCAGTATTGGCTCGAATGCGGAGCATGGTTGGAGGAAAACCCGTGCGAGTACCGTAGAGATACTCAGCTAACCCCCTGAGGAGTGGAACCGAGAGCCAAAGGGGATGGTCAGGGCCAATGTCGTCCACACCTGAGAGATGGGTGAGGCGAGGGCGGGCCTTAGCGGGGCAGTCGAGAATCGCGTGTTGGAAGGACTCATCGCCTTCCTCACAGAACGGGCAGAGTGTGCTGGAGTCCCTGCTCTTCCAGGATACATGCGCGGCAAGGTAGCTGGCACCCGAACGCATCTGGTGAATGCGGCCACATATAAATCGCGGAAGACCAGTAAAGGCATAGGGAGTAAGGCAGGCACTATAAGGATAAAAGAGGGGCACTGGCGGACTCAGGTCTAGCCAGTCAGCAAGGAGCGACTGCAACAGAGGAGCTATGAGGGCTTGGTATGTGACGGAAGGTACCCTCGACAGCAGGAGCGCTACGAGATCGGTTGAGGCGAGTGGGAGGATAGGGATTTCCTCAATGAGGTCTGAAACCTCGTGACATAGGGAGTCTAGTGGTAGGTGCTTGGCTGAGGGAGTTTGTACCTTAAACAATACTAAAATGATACTAAAAAAAAAAAAAAAAAAAAGAAAAAAAAAAAAAAAAAAA
>Ga0307509_10011855_pt1 | contig 10488 bp, 14 predicted proteins | sample 10_EM_MG_FD_202245 | JGI IMG/M metagenome (GOLD analysis project Ga0307509, IMG submission 202245) | Populus trichocarpa ectomycorrhiza microbial communities from riparian zone in the Pacific Northwest, United States - 10_EM | ecosystem: Host-associated > Plants > Roots > Unclassified | place...
GTACGGTGGGGTCCATGACGATCAAAGTGCCGGGTTTGGAACGGCTGGTGGTCGTATTTCCCTCCACGCTGGAGAGTGCCGTCGTTACGGTTGGTGACGTGCTCATCGCCCTACACCATGCTGTGCAGGCGTCGGGAATTGAGCTCCACGTCGGGTTTGGGGAGAAATATGGCCAGAGAACGATACTGGGATCGAGTCCAATGAGCCTAGCTCCCCGATTGGCATACGAACACACCACCATAGCCACTCCAGAACGCGGTGGAGGAGACCCCTGGTGGGCGGGTCTTTATCCATGCCAAAAGGAGCGGGATGTATGGATCCTGCGCACAAGAAAAATCAGCAATCGTTGAACATGAAAACACCGACCAACTGGCCAACCTATCATATTAACCAAGGCCTCTATATGGTCACCATTCCTGCTTCATCTCGGGTTATCGTTGTGGTCATCACGGAATAACAGCGCACGTCACGCAAGTCGGCGACTAGAAATGTGGTGAATGGCGTTGACGATGATGAGCTTGCGCATTGTCATCTATCGATGTCGTGGATATCAGGATTCGCCCTAGCGCACACAAAAAAAGTGTATTACGCCATGTATATTGTACCAAAATCGATTTTTAGAGCCGCATAGGATGATAGAAAGTAGTTCCTCGTCGTCGACGTTGTCGAGCAGTCGTGTTGGTTGCGGAAAAGGACGGTCGTGAGAAGAATTGCGAAATGAGCACTGCCTCGCCTACGCATCCCCGGGCCGGCGTTCGAAACTTTCGTTGGCTCAGTTCCAGGATTCTACCACTAACAAGGATGTTGAACGATTTTTAAAAGCATAACCATTTCTCGTTGGTTTAGATATCTTAAAGCGTAGAATATCGTGAATGCATTAAATATTGTCCAAATGGAAAGGTAGAACGTTCCAAACGGATTAGACGATTGAATGTCATTCGTGGAAGTCGTGGGGGGGGAAATTGTTCGTTATTCTAATGTCCATCTCGGGTTCAGCCTATCATACTATTTAATGGATAAAAAAGAAACAGCAAACATATTAGACGTGACTGCCTTCCGAAGAGGCAGTATGGAGAGCATTGCTCATGACCTCGACCGTATGCTCCCATAACTTCTTTCGCTGGTTCTCGTCCCCGAAATATCGCGATTTCCCAATATCCTCGCCTGTGGAGCCAATTCTCCACGGGCCTGGGCTAGTCGCAGTGTGGTATATGGCATTCCACATGTATTCCCCACATTCTATCCCCGATACCGAGAAGGGTCGAATGAACGGGAGAATGATGGTTCCGGAGGCACGAATGAGCCAGGATGGAGAGGAGGAAAGAAGAGAAGTCCGCACGGCTCCCGGAGTAGCGTGGATAAGTTTGAGGTGGGGTGCTTGTTCCGAGAAGGACTTGAAAAGAAAAGGTTAACAAGATTTTCTTTAACCAGCAACAAAAAATATAGACTCACTTCTAACATCAAATCGTTGTATGTCGGTGTAATAAGCGCTGCCCTCTGCACCGAGTATCCTTTTTTCAACGCCAAATCCTCCAAGTCAATGGCACCACCGTTTCCCGCACTCATCACACTCATCACCGCGCCCTTCTCGCCTGCTTCACTTGCCTTCGTCAGCGCCGGCAATAAGTCGTGTAGAAATTTCCACCTTGCATAGTAATGTACTGCAAGCTTCTTATCAATCCCTTCCTCCGTCTCGTCTCTCCCAGCCAGCGTCATAATTCCTGGAGACATCACCAAGTAGTTGATTTTCGAGTACTTGGTGAGAATGCTGCGGGTGGCTTCTTGGACATTCTTCATCAAGGTTACGTCGCATTGCACAAACTCTCTCGCCGGTGTTGATATCCCTTCCGACGTTGGTGTCGGGGTAGGCATAGGGAGGGTAGAGAAGATGTTTTCGGCAGACGCGCGGTTTCTGCCAACGATAATGATGTCGCTGTCGCCATTAGTATGCTCGGCGAAGACTCTTGCCATACCTTCCCCAATTCCCGATGTGCCCCCCACGAAGACAGCTACAGGATGTGAGGAATGCGCGAAAGCGGCGTTGGAAGTTCGGATTGCAGTAAACGAGGGCATGACAATATGGCGTTAGTAGAAGAAAGCAGGATTGTTATATGTGGCGGGTGGTAGACGGATGTTAAACGTTAATTCACGGCAAGGGTTGCGCGTGTCATTTTGATGGTCCTCGACGCGGCAACTTGGCGTGTAATGAGACGCGTCCAAACGGCACGTTACAGTGCCGGAGGGCCAACGTCCCTTCGGCTATTCTACATTTGGAAGTTGTCGCCAAAAGCGGTGCATCGCTTTTTTCAATGCCATCAAGATCATCGCTTCAGCCACATGTCCGAACCAAGCAACACTAAGTGTATTTGTAACACCCGACATCCTTCTCTCATCAGCCAAGCACGAGACAACCCAGAAAAATAGCGGGATGAACGGGCTTGGTTCTGCAAGTGAAATGAAAACCAAAAGCCGCAACTCCGAGCACCCACACCTATCCCGAGTTTGAACATATCGCCCAAGATGATAGACTTGAAAGACAAGACAAAAATTGTAGTTAAGAAGGTGGCGGCGGACTGGAACGAAAACTTCGAGGCTGAAAACTGTGGCAAGTTGTAGGGGCGAAGCGAAGGGGTATGTAGATCTAGATGCATACGATAGCGAGAGTCTGATTCGTCCCCATAGTCATTGAAGCTGACGGCAGTGGGAACTGGTTGGAAACACCTGCTTCATGACAAGCTTCATGGACAAAAGGAAACAGAAACCAGGTCATCTGGCTTCGCTGCTTCAAAGAATGAACATACAACCAATGTGGACATCCAGACCATAAGCACCGAGGAATGGATTATTCGAATGGGAAGAACGACAGGAGAGCGGGGGGAAGGGGAGGGAAACGAAGAAAACAGAACGCATCCAAGAGTTATAAACGACCAATGAATCCTGTGCGTAGCTTCGATTTTGTTCTTCCTTCTTCGTGATTCCATGTGGGAAGCTGCACCGCATTTAAAGCTCGATTCGTCCTAGAGTTGTATGAGTGAAAGGACCATAGGTCAGAACAAGCGCTCTATCCGATGAGTAAAAGGGGTCATATAATGGGCCCCGCTTGCATGAGATCCAAATACTTAGGGATAGTTGCTGTCAAAGGGGGCGGCGTCGATTGCCGTCCAAAACAACTGCAGAGGATTTGGCATTAGCGGGGTAGAAAGTTTAACCCTGAAATATAACAAAGGGCGGAGAGCCTAACACTGGCGATCTCGGAAAAAAAAGGGCTCGCAATAATGAACCAAGCTTCGAAGACATCGATCCGGGGCCGCCGTTGCGTGGAAACAACAAAGGACAAGGAAATGCAACACAGAGACGATGGGCGATGATTTACAGGACCAACATCAGCTGAGAGGCGACTAAGTTCCAGATAACACGCGTTGTGATTGGATTCACTGTCTCGAAGGCAGGAATAAATGGGAACGAAGCGACAAAACTAAGAAAGTATAGAGGTTGGGTTCAAAGTTAATGTACAGTCAAAGATGAAATGAACCAATCACCAACACCTCATGAACAGCCATAAAGAAGTAGAGGATAATCCCAAACGACAACTCCTTGGAAGAAGGGATGATTGGGATGTACATTATTCCGATGCTCTTTGACTCTTCGGAGGGTTGATTGATGGTTGAAGCACGAAGGATATCTCTTGTGATAATGGAAGTCAGAGGGAGAATCGGGAAGGAAATGGAAAGGAAGGGGGGAAAGATCATACAACAAATACACGCACCATTTGATAGGTCCTGGGCCTGAAGACTGAGCCACGTCGAGGTCGAGGCGTTCTCAGAAGATGACCAGAATTTTTTTACTTATTCCAATCTCTTTATGAAGGGCGCAAAATGACATCTGGAGTCCACACATTTATCAAAAACGGAAGTCAAATGTAATGTACGAAAGGACCTTCATAAAGTGGAAAAGCAATTAGACTGGTGACCGTCTGTGGATGGTGTCAATATTCAGGCCGTCACGAGCCTAAGCGACACCGAGCGTCGAGTTCGAGTAAGAATTCAATGTTCAACTGTGAGGCATATATATTAGCAGTTTTAATCACGTATAGTAGATGGAACGCACTGGAATATACACCGCGAGTATATCCCTGACGCTGAACCCTAACCATGCAAAACCCTAGAAATTCGTTGAATAAGAGCTTATTAAGATAAATGGCATCCTCCAGGCGACGTACCAGCGATCGAAGACCTTTGAAGGAGGAAAGCAGGGATGCATCGTTCATTCGTGAAAATATTAAACACCACGTGCAGGGATAAATATTCTTTCACAAAATATTTACATAAGAGATATTCCCATTTTGGAAAACTTAATATTTAAGTTTCAACTCATCAATTAGGGAAAAGGTATTCAATCAATATTTAAAAATTATGTTGGTTCACCAATGGGAGGCTCGGATTTCTAAATTGAAATCAATATTTCTTCCATATTCCTCCTAAATATATTTAAATATGATGTTTCTTAAAATCACAATATCTATTAAATATTTTGCGAGAAAATATTCATCCCTGCACGTGGTGTAAATTAATGGTTTTTCCCATGCACAGGCTTTCCCACGACCCCTGTTCTTTTTCAACCCACATCCTTTCTCCTGTTGTACCCCGTGTGTTTGGTTAATGCGATCCTCTCGTGCTGTTTCTTTAGGCTGGTGCGCAATCCTACCACCCAAGATGTCTCTTCCTCTCTCGGTCTGTCTATGGGTTCAGCCCCTGTCTTGAAATGACCACACATGGACAGGATGTTCATGAGTCTGCGAACTTGCTTGTGCCTACACCGTTCATCCAGATAACCAAAAACATGTAAGTACGGAGAGGAAGATTCTGTTAACTTGCCTCATTTTCTTTCGATGGACTTCGCCAGGGGACGGTGGCTTTTCCTTTTTCCTGGAGTTGATGCCACGTCGGGCTGGATCAGTCTCCATGCCAGGGTCGTGCTGTGCCCTTGACTCGGTTCTCGTCCGCCGAGTGATACAAAGCAGGTGATGTAGATAATAAATCCCACCCAAAGATGCGCTCTGGTCTAGAGGAGGATGGCGACTGTCCTACGAAGACTGTGCTTAAGGTTGTTGGACTTCTCTGGTTTTGTAATCCTGGGCTCATGAATGAGATCGTTGACTAGGAGCTACCTGGGACCAGCGATCAGGTATCAGGACTGCCAATGATGGATGACTTGGGTTCAGGTGAACTCTGTGGAGCGCAGCACCGCAGCGCTTGTTATTTGAGCTTCGGTATATTCCTTTCTCTCCGTTTTCCGTCGTCCCTTCACTTTCCACCTCCACCCCCACTTTACCACACGGAACCCTCTCAGACCTCTCAGACACCCGAATACCGCTCCTCGGCATTGCTTTGTGCTCTGATGCGGGATGGAGAAGTTGAGCGTGAACCTTTATTCTAAGGCCATTCTCTTTCCTGCTCTTCATTACCGCAGAGAGCACACTGGCCATTGCCTCGCCACGTGATTGTGTCTGTACATCTATTTGACGGCTCTCCTTCGTATTTCTGTCGTCTTTCGTGTATCGATTCTATTTGATTTTTACTTCCCCAAACATGTTGCATTTCTGTTTTCCACCGGCAGTCGAATGACGACTAGCTTATGTATCCGCTTTTCTTGGACGTCTAACTCATCCCTACTTGCACTGGGGCCAGCGAGGAATCAATGTCTTTTACTTGTGACCGCATTTCAACTTCAACTCCCCACATGTTTAGGCATTAGCCCAGAGTCGCTTGCTATATTGCTTCCCGTTTAACATTAAAGTGAGTGACGAAGTGGCCATATATATTTAATTCTCACCCATCCTATCTCATCACTTTATGTAGATTACAGTCGAGGTACATGTAAATATTCCTGTGGCAATTAATTCCACTTGCCGATCTTCTCTTTCATCTTGCCTCAATGCCAACGACTACTCCCGGAGATCTCGCTCTGTATACCAGCAATTACTCCTAGGGATCTATCCTCGTATGCCAGCGGGGACGATGACCATAGATCCCGCTCTCTCGCCGACTTGGATCTTTCCCCTGACGTCTGCATGATATACCACACTGCAAATCTCAACTTGTTGGAAGGGTAAACGCTTCGGCTGTTGTTTGGGCCTCCCATCCACTGCGGACCATGGATGGAAGGGTTCGACTTGGGCAGTAGGTCCTTAAGCGCTTGGGCAGGTGGGTAGACGTAGTGCGGGCTGTGGGGTAGGTCGATCCGTCCCGAGTTGGGTTGGTGCCCTACTGGCTGAGCTGATGACGCATGCCCATGGGAAGATCTATATTCCCTGGAGGCCAAGCATTAACTGATCGCTAGGTGATCCTTCTTTTCATTTGTAAAAATGCCATCCTTACCGATGTTTGTATAGCTCAACAGCTACGACATCCCCATACAACGGCCACAACGTAAATATTCCCCCGCTCTGTGCCTTCATATTCGAGCTCGTGATGTCGACGACTCGACATCTGATTGACTGGCAGAGCGAATATCAACATGAGGCGAAACCGTACGTCTGAATACGCATCTGTTCGTGGATGCTGATTTCATGACCTTGTCAGGTACCCGAGCGCTGATGTCAAAAAATGCCTACCAAGGCGAGCGAATATCAACATGAAGTCCGAGAAAGAAGTGAATATGGTCAGATGCGTGTGGTTCCAGCAGACGAACGGCTCCTCGTTCTACAATCATGACCACAAATCCCTGGCAGACTCTCTCCCGTTGACAGTTGAAGGAAATCTTGCTGTCTGCCCAAGGTGTGTATCATGGAGTGACCTTGCGGTGTAAACTGTCGACCACTTTTAGAAAACCTCGTCGGGTGAGTTTTGGTGATCTTCGTGTTTGAAGGGTAATTTTTTACTACCATACTACCTTAGGATATCTGACGAGAATTAGATGGGAGCGGGAGGTGGTGGTGGGAGGAAAGGACCGAAGTTGATGAGATGGATTAGTTTATGGACAGACTTCATGATTGTTCATCATCCTCCTAGTGGGTTATTTGTCTTTCCTGTGGGACCGCGACGCGTTAGCCGATTCCCGCGTGTGCGTATTTGGTTGAGTTTGCATAGAACTGATCTCATAACGTTTTAAATGCCTATTGGTCGATTACACTGTTGGACGCGTAATTAAGGATTTCCTCATCCTCCGTTCTGCTCCAGAAACCGGCGGCCGGGGTGCAACACCTGACGTTCTATATTTTCGTCGAAGTTTCCGTTTTTCTGGTTGCTGGCTTCGATCGCTGGTGCCGCCGCTTCCATAAGGCCACGTCATCACCTCAAATGCTCACAACTTGACTGACAACTCTTATCGACATATAGTCTGACTGTGCCACCTTATGTCACTCCTAATATATAGCCCACATTTAGTGGAAGCACCTCGCGTTGGGCCCACATGGCCAAGGATTCAGCAAGCTGACGTCCCATAACCGGCATCCCTCTCGGGCTTTTCCAGTTGCGGAAAGCCGCAAAACCGTGTCTGACCAATTTCCCCAACGAATCTCCTCTAGTTTCAGACACACCCTACTTAAAACCAAAGCTTAAAGTTCCTGGATACTTTGCCTCCTGCTGTTAAAACCACGGTCAATATGGCGGTAGCGAATTCTACTCTCAGTCCTCTGGTTCAATTCTTACCATCTCCCTCCCAATGGAATACGAATTCCTCAGCGATACCGGCTATTGCTGCCTTTGTAGTCGCTTTCTTGTCGGCCTTCTTTTTACGCTCGACAAAAAGCGATGGAATTTATGACCTGGGCGGTATACCAGTGTTCACGGCTTGGGACTTCTTCAAGAAACCATTTAATTTCTTTCAGGGTCATTTCAAAAAGACTGGTGGAGAGATGTTTCGTTTTAGGGTGCTTCAGGCGAGTTCTAATTACTACGTCCTTCCCGATTGCTAACATCTCATCGTAGCATCGGGTAGTAGCAATAACTGGAGAGCAGGGCAGGAAGGTATTCCTAAATGACCACAGCCTCGACTTTGGAGAGGGATACAAGATCCTGTTTGGTGGCAGCCCCAGTTTGAAAGACATTGATATCCACGCTGACGGAGCCGATAATCCGCGGTCATTTATTAATCGCCTATTGTTGTTGCTACACAAGGAAAGGGTGGCTGACGGTACGCGTCGTTTTTCGTGTTCACACTGATTTGATTATGGTGCCTTTGCAGTGCTGCCTGTGCTCTTGGACGATCTTCATCGCCGAATGATCACCTGGGGAATCAAGGGAAAGATAAACCCCTTCGAGGAAGTCTATGATGTACGTTTCGTTTTTTCCCCACATCAACCTCTATTCTTACGAGTACTCCAAGCTCGTATTCCAGATGACCGTGCGCATGGCAACATGCCAGGAACTGGCAGCGGATAAACAGACGATTAAAGACCTTAGACGACACTACTTCGATATGGAGCAGAGCAGCACTCCCGTCTCCATACTACTTCCTTGGTTCCCAAGTCCTGCGAGGAAGACGAAGACAAAATCGACTCGCGCACTATATCTCTTGATAAAAAAATATGTAACGATGCGGAGGGAGGCGAAGATTCCATCCTCGGATCCGATTGATCTTCTCATGGCACAAGGGGACTCCGATGACTCTATCATTAGTGTTAGTCCACTCAATCTATTCCACCGTTGTGGGGCCCATTTTGAGATACTTATCTATAGACTGTCATGAACATTATTTTCTCAGGGGTTATCAACACCGGCATCACTGGTGAGGGTGTGCTATGGACCTTTTATTCATTTTTTTAAACTCCGCCTTTTATAAAAAGCGTGTTGGGTATTGTTGAAACTTGGATCGAATCCAAAGTGGAAGGACCGTGTCATGAAGGAGTATACCACCCTTGTCGCAAACCATTCCAACACGCTCTCGACTGAACCACTCCACAAGCGACTCGCATCCATCCCGCTGAACGCATGGGAAGATGAACTTCCTTCAGTCGATCTTGTCATCCGTGAAACCCTTCGGTTCACAATATCTGGTTCGCTGCTCCGTCGCAATGTGCAGAAGGATATTGTCGTGGATGGCGTCACTATCAAGCGCGGCGATTTCATGGTTCTCCCCACTTATGGACCCCACATGGATCCCAATATCTATTCCAATCCATCCTCGTTCGATCCTGGTAGGTACCTTGAAGACCGAGAGGAAGATAAGAAAGAGATGTTTGCTTATGTCGGATGGGGGGCCGGTGCGTCAGATTTTGACTTGCATTGAGATCCAGGAGTGATCTTTTTTTGTCTTCAGGGCGCCACCCTTGTGCCGGGATGAAGATAGCGAAGCTGGAACTGAAGCTTATCCTCGCGCTCATTCTCCTGGGTTACAATTATGAGCTCGTGGACGAATCTGGTAAATACCCGGATGTTTTACCCGAACCCGATCGAAATGATGCGACCAAGGTGAATCACCTTTCGACTTGGATTTAACCATTTTAATCTCTTTAAATAGGCGGGATTTGGGGGGGAACCTTGTTATTTGAAATTTGAACGTGTTAAGGAATAGTGGGTTTGATTTTCCGGCTTGCAATATTTTTTTCTCTGGAGCGATGAAATGAATTACCTATCAAAACATTTGTGCTCGCGTATCATTTTTTTGTAAATGGCGAAGCGACTTTGGACTTTGTGTCTGAACATCGGTAGTAGGGACGACATGTGTCATAACTTGTTGATTTAGAGCGTAAGGAACGATCGTGGTGTGATGAAATGGGAACCAGAACCGCTGGGAAACGCTCCCGGAAGGAAGATTGGCGGGCCAAGACTAATATATGAGTTACATGGCCTTGGAAAGGAATAAAAGGACCCGGCAAATGATGCTTGACTTAACCCATATTGACAATTTTCCTCTTAGGTATTGGGAGTTGTTCCAAGTATTTGCGAAAATCGCGTTTTCTGGGGGTAGAGCCGTGCAAGGGCTAAGGCTTATCAGCGTATGGGCTTGTCGGAGAAAACAGATATTACTCTTCCGATGCTATTCTACGGCTCATATTATGATCATGAGACAGCCAAGGGTTTGGGGGTCCATTGAGAAATGGGAAGTCATGGAGAAGTTTTTCGTGAAAAATGCGTTTGGAATCAAAGGACCGGCTTCACGCGATCTGGCAATTCTTTTTTATGATAAACTTGTCAATGGCTCAGATCTATAGGTAGTGCATAGTATTGGAACCCTGCGCATTTGGCTGCGCTTGATGCAACCTGTCGATGAACGGCTCTTACGGGTTGACACTGATTGTGAGCCTAGTTCAAATATCTTCCATTCTACTCGAACTGATACGCTGAGGTAAAGGCTGCTGTGATTATCGTTTTCACGAAGTACAACATCCTCTTCATCGAAAAGCATCTGGACGTCTTGGAAAGAATGCCAATAAAGATACAATTCGGATTGACGCTGAAACGAATGCAGCAGATCCATAGCAACGCATCGAATGTGTCACGGCATCAACCCACGAACGATACCCAAGTTCAAGTTATCTCTGGCATC
>Ga0307509_10011856_pt1 | contig 10487 bp, 4 predicted proteins | sample 10_EM_MG_FD_202245 | JGI IMG/M metagenome (GOLD analysis project Ga0307509, IMG submission 202245) | Populus trichocarpa ectomycorrhiza microbial communities from riparian zone in the Pacific Northwest, United States - 10_EM | ecosystem: Host-associated > Plants > Roots > Unclassified | place...
ATGGATTGTGTAAGTATTAGGATTCTCCCTAGCAACCTTGAAATGGAATCACTTAAAGTTTGCATTCTTGATGGATGCTCAAAACTTGAGAAGTTTCCAGATATAGTAGGAAACATGAACAAATTGACGGTGCTTCATTTGGATGAGACTGGTATTACAAAACTATATTCATCAATTCATCATTTGATTGGCTTAGAAGTATTGAGCATGAACAACTGCAAGAACCTTGAAAGCATTCCGAGTAGCATACGTTGTTTGAAATCCCTTAAAAAACTTGATCTGTCTGGCTGCTCTGAACTTCAAAATATACCACAGAATTTGGGGAAAGTTGAAGGTTTGGAGGAGATTGATGTAAGTGGAACTTCAATAAGACAACCGCCAGCATCCATTTTTCTTTTAAAGAGTCTTAAAGTATTATCTTTGGATGGATGCAAAAGAATAGCTGTGAATCCCACGGGTGACAGGTTGCCTTCTTTGTCGGGTCTTTGTTCTTTAGAAGTACTAGATTTATGCGCTTGCAATCTAAGAGAAGGGGCACTTCCTGAAGATATTGGCTGCTTATCGTCATTAAAGTCTTTAGATCTGAGCCAAAATAACTTTGTTAGCCTGCCTGAAAGCATAAATCAGCTTTCTGGACTTGAAATGCTTGTCTTGGAGGATTGCAGGATGCTTGAATCATTGCCTGAGGTTCCATCAAAAGTTCAAACAGTAAATTTGAATGGTTGTATACGCCTAAAAGAAATTCCAGATCCGATAAAGCTAAGCAGTTCCAAAAGATCAGAGTTCATATGTCTTAACTGCTGGGCATTGTACGAGCATAATGGCCAAGACAGCTTTGGGTTGACGATGCTTGAAAGATACCTCAAGGTCTTCTCTTAATCATACGCCAACCTTTTTGTATCTCTCTCCCTCTCCCTCTATCTATCTAACGTTTTGTTTCTTCATGGTACAGGGTTTGCCTAATCCAAGACCTGGATTTGGTATCGCTGTTCCAGGAAATGAAATTCCAGGCTGGTTTAACCATCAAAGTAAGGGATCTTCAATTAGTGTGCAAGTGCCTAGTTGGAGCATGGGGTTTGTTGCGTGTGTTGCATTCAGTGCAAATGGTGAAAGTCCTTCTCTTTTTTGTCATTTCAAAGCCAATGGAAGAGAGAATTATCCTTCGCCGATGTGTATTAGTTGTAAAGCCCTTCTCTTTTCAGATCATATTTGGCTATTCTATCTATCTTTTGATCATCTTAAAGAGCTTAAAGAATGGAAGCATGAATCCTTTAGCAACATTGAGTTGTCATTTCCTTCTTGCCAGCCTGGAGTAAAGGTGAAGAATTGTGGTGTCTGTTTGTTATCTTCTGTATGTATTACACCACGACCATCTTCTGCCCATTTTATTGTTACAAGCAAAGAAGCAGCTTCATCATATAAAGCTTCTTTAGCTTTTTCTTCGTCGTACCATCAATGGAAGGCCAATGTTTTCCCTGGCATCAGAGTCGCAGATCGAGCCCGGAGATTCATTTTCCCATTCGGGAAGGAACCAGAGAAAGTAATGGCAATTAGATCAAGACTCTTTGAGGCCATTGAAGAATCAGGGCTGTCAATTATTATATTTGCAAGAGATTGTGCTTCTTTACCTTGGTGCTTTGAAGACCTTGTCAAGATTGTCGGATTCATGGATGAGATGAGATCGGACACTGTGTTTCCAGTTTCTTGTGATTTCGAACAATCAAAGATAGATGATCAAACAGAGAGTTACACAATTGTCTTTGATAAGATTGGAAAAAATCTCAGGGAAAACAAGGAGAAGGTACAAAGATGGATGGATATTCTCAGTGAAGTTGAGATTTCATCTGGATCGAAAAGGTAATAATTACTTCTTCTTATTTGTGTGTGTTGCTCGACTTATCAACCACTTCAAGTAAATGAAACTAGGAATGCTGAAATATCGACTTTCAGAACTTAATGTTAACAAATCTGTTTTTTTTTTTTTGCATGGGAAAAACAGTACACAATGGGGTTACAAGTTTTTTTTTCAAGGTACATTATGAATTTTAAAAAAATTAATATTAAACTCAGTTGAGTTTATGGTCTGAATTAAATTGACATGTTGTACTGTGGATGATATTGTTTACTTTATTTTTTTTTTAAGTTTGTTATAAATTCAAAGGGAGAAAAGTATTGAACCGGTTGAGTGCATAATCCAGGTCACAAGTTTTTTTGAATGGTTGAGTATAAATTTAAGAAAAAAAAATTTCAACCCAGTTGAGGTTTTTTTATAAAGATTCATTTTTTGATGGTGTTGTGTATTTTTAATTTTTGAATTTGTTTTTTTAAAGTTGAATATAAATTTAAGTGAAAACAATTATTGAACCTCATTGAATTCATGGTCCGGGTCACATATTTAATTTTTTTAAGGTTTAAGGAAAAAAATATTGAACCCGGTTGACTTCATGAACTGAGTTACGGGTCTTAAGAGTTAAGCCACAATAACCGGACAATTTTTTTTTCTAATGTTGCTTTTTTTTACTGATATCTTTTTTTATATATCTTTTTTAAGATAATTTTCAATTTATGTTTCAATTAATATCCCTCATCTGTGATTTGTTTTGTTTATTTAATCTTTTTTTAATATAAATTATTTTTTGATGGTGTTGTATGTATTTGTTTTTAAATGTTGAATATAAATTTAAGAGAAAACAATATAGAGTCTGGTTGAGTTCATGGTTTGGGTCACATGTTTAACTTCTTTTTTTGTTAAAGGTTGAATATGAATTTAAAGGGAAATCAATATTGAAACAGGTTGAGTTCATGCTCCGGATCACGGATTTAACGAGTTAAACCACAACAATGAAACAATGTTTATTTTTCTGATATTGCTTTTTTTTACTGATATTTTTTATATATCTTTTTTAAAATATTTTTTAAATTTATGTTTCAATTAATATTCCTCATCTGTCATTATTTTTTTGTTTATTTATTTATTTTTGGATAAATATTGTTTTTTATGGTGTTGTTCGTATTTAATTTTTAAAAAACTTATTATGATTCATAAATAATTTTTTTATCTTTTTGTATAAAAGAACTTTATTTTAAAAAATAAAAAAAATTATTTTCATCTAACATAATATGTACAACAACCTTGCATAATATTTTTTCTATTTTTATTTTATTTAATCAATTTAATACGTGTGTTTATTTTTAATATCATTTGATTGAATAAAAAAATAAATTTTAAAAAATAAATTCAAAAAATATAATTGGGTAAATGTTCCGTTTATTAACACATTTGAATTTTTTAATTTTATTTTTTGTTATTGTTAATATATTTTTATTATTAGTAATTCACATAGTTATCAATGTACATGTATGTATGAGCTTTTAAATTTACAGTTTAAATTTTTTTATGTATAAAATTGCATCGAAAAAACATGCATACACAACTTTTTTGTAAGAGAAAAAAATATCTTGTCTGTAAAAGAGTGTCATCTTATAGTGGGCCATAACAAAATGCTACAATTGGATTGGCTTGACTTAGTAGTCCCAACAACACCTGACCTTTGCTTTTTCTTCTTTTTTTCCTTTTATATGTTTTTTTTTAAATTATATTTAGATTAACATCCCTTCTTTTTTTTATGTTATTTAGAGATCCTCTTTGAAATGATGGTTAATTTTTAGTTATGCATTTAATTTTTGAGAAAGTTTTTCTAATTCATTTATAATTTTTTTAATTTTTTGTACAGATGAACTTTATTCTTGAAAATAAATTTTTTTATTTTCAAATAATATTTCTAATATGTGCAACCTTACATATTATTTTTTTTCATTTCATTTTATTCAATCAATTTGATGTGTATGTCTATTTTTATTATCGTTTGATTGAATAAAAAACTTGTTTTAATTAATAAATTTAGTAAATATAATCGCGTAAATATCTCGTTTTTCAAAATTAAATATCTTAATCTACACTTGTTTATCGATTTTTCCACTTTTATTTTTAGTTATAGTTTATAGTTGTTTTTTTTACTTATTAACACACATAATTCTTGATTTACTTAATTATATTTATGCATATTTTTTTCCACTTAAAATTTTTTAAATACAAAAACATGTTGATAAAAATCTATCAATAAATTTTTTATTAAAATTTTTTTTTAACACCCAACAAAACATGTAACATCGATTCCATGTGCAGTTTGACTATACCTAAGCTGCAGCAGCTGCTCAAGCAGGAGGAGCAGCTGCTCGATCAGCTGGGGCAGCTCAAGCAGCAGATGCTTGATCAGCAGGTGATGCTGCAGTGGTGGAAGCAGCTCAATAAGGAGCAACTGCTCGAGGAGGAGCAGCTGCTCAAGCAGCAGGAGCAGCAGGTGCAGCTCGAGCAGCAGGTGCTCGATCAGCAGGTGCTCCAGCAGTGGCGGTGGCAGCTCGATGAGCAGGTGCTCCGGCACCAGCTCGATGAGCGGTGGCGGCAGATGCTCCGGCACCAGCTCGATGAGCGGCGGCTGCAGGTGCTCCGGCGGCGGCGGCAGGTGCTCCAACGCCAGCTCGATGAGCGGCGGCTGCAGGTGCTCCGGCGGCGGCAGCAGGTGCTCTGGCTGCAGCAGGTGGGGTTGGGGCAGGTGCTCCAGCTGCAGCGGCAGCAGCTGTAGCAGGTGCAGCGGCGGCGGCAGGTGCTCCAGCGGCGGCAGGTGCTCCAGCTGCAGTAGGTGCAGCGGCGGCAGGTGCAGCGGCAGCTTGGTAGTGTGTTAGACCGAGGCGCGTTGAGTCTGGCATTGACCAGACCCAATAGATAATTGAATTTAACACCATAAACACTCCCTAGTCAAAGGTTTGAGATGGAATATTTGCAATGGGAGAGGAATTAGTGTTTGTGATCGGAACATCAAAGTTGGGCTGTTTGTGAGAGGAATATTGAAGTTTAATTTATAATCAATTTAATGTCAAATGATGAAATTAAAAAAAATATAAATAAAAAAATCCTAGGTCAACCCGCTAAATTCGCAACACGAGTCATAAAGCTAAAATAATCTTATAAAAAAAAAACATCAACAAATTATAAAACTCAATCTTTAAAAAATAAAATGTTGAAAGATAAAAAAAAACATGTAGATTTTTTTTAAAAAAATACCATTGCAAATTTTAACTTGGTAAGATTTTATGTTAATAGTACTATATTAGATGAGTCCAGCTCACCATAAGCTACATGGATGAATATGAGTTAACGGTGAGTCGAGCTTGTATAATAATTTATGGGTAACAAAAGTTGTGCCCAGTATTTCTATAATACGACGAGGTTTAATTTCTTTTCTTTTCATGGTTATCTCTCAGTGGATAGCAGCATCAATCATAAGAACTTCTATATTTATATTTAATTTAAATACTAATTAAACGTGATAAGAGTGGGAGTTAAATATAACGCTTCACATCAAATGCTCTTGAAAAAACCAAAATCTACTTCTTTTCATTCTGGTTGCATTCGCTTTCACCCCTGACTATGAACAGGAACCCCAATTAAATGAAATGGATTTCTTGGAAATTGATCTCCTTGGTCCACACTCCACAGCAGATATCCGTGGCCTGCAGGAACCCCAATCAAATGAAATGGATTTCCTGGAAATTGATCTCCTTGGTCCACAGCCTATTCGGTTAAACCAAGTCGGCTACCACTTGCAGCACAATTCATCAAAAGACGATGTGAATTATGATTTGACGTCAAACCAGGTGGATTATCAGCTGCAGCCACAATTATTTGATGCATAGCAAAATAATTATTCAGAATCACAGTACCTTGGCAGTCCTTTCCAGCCAACTTGATGTGTTGTGTGCTAATCCGATGAAAATCAAGATCCCAAAGAGGGTGATGCAGCTGATGGTTGGTTCTCTTCCTCCTTGTGAGTTTTTACATAATAAAATAGCGGCCTTAATTACGAGAGTTCTTCCATTTTTACATGAAAAATGGCTGGGATTTCCTTTCGTTATTTATTAATCTCTATCACGACCACAAAATTACTAAACGCCGACCGAATATGATACACAAGTGCACTAATTTTTTTTGGTTTATTAAAGATTATTGGAGTGCATCTTCCTTGGATAATTGTAGACTTTATTTTCCTAATTAATAAAAAAGATTTTTATCCATTGTGGTTATATCATATTCTGGTAGCTTTAATGCTTTATAAATAAAGTATTGATCATAAGAACTCTATCAACCTTACTTTTTCTTGTTGTCAATTTCAATGGCCAGTGAATCTAACTACAACATCCGAAGAACATATTGCTTTAGTCATAATCTGGTCATAGATGATTTCCCCATCACAAGCTATAAGTGCCTCTATAGAGAACCCTAATCCCTTCTCCATGCTTCTTGACAGCCTCTTAAAAAAGGTTCAAGCTTGGGACTAATGAGTTTGTTTCCTCTGTGGTCTAAGGTTCGAGTCCTGTGGTTGCTCATATGATGGCCACTGAAGGCTTACATGGTCGTTAACTTCAGGGCCCGTAGGATTAGTCGAGGTGTACGCAAACTGGCCCGGACACCCGCGCTAATAAAAAAAAAAGGTTCAAGATTAGTCATTTCAAATGAAAAAAAAAAAGAAGAAACAATCATAAAGAGCGAATCTTGTGAATAAATTACCGTATTTGGACGCAACGAAACCGAGAAAAAACTAAGGTAAAGTCTAGACAAGAGCGCGCGCATAAACTATTTATTGATGAGCTTGTTCGTATCAACATAAATAAATATCAAAGTAATCCAGGCAAACTTTTGCAGATTACGAAGAATCTAAGTCGACAAAAAAGCTTTCAATCAAAGTGTATATATATTTGATATAGATTCAGTTTAGTAATAATTGTTTTTTAATATTTTATTTTTATTTTTTTAAAATTAATTTTTAACATCACAAGCATATAAAAACAATATAAAAGATTGAAAAATTACAGTAAACCATATAACTTTTTGAAAGATTTTATACACGAAACCCTTGCTTAATGACCATATAACAATATAAAATTAATACAATATAAAATTAATACACTTGGACAGTACTTTTGCTACAGTTTTTTGGATAGTTCAAACTCATTTAAAGTATTTTTAGTTGGATGTTCATATAGGTGAAAACAGAAAGATTACTGTTACCTGAAAAACATGAAGTCGAGATGAAGGTTTACAAGGTCAAAGACAGCGATCAGACACTCATAAATGCAATGAATCAGCTTGTTTTGGACATCCATCAATGCAAGAAATGCCCGTTTTCAAGAACTCTAAGCAACTCCTGAATCCAGAACAAAACCCTCAAATATCAGATCTTTATATGTTTGAATATCTAAAAAGAAGAAAAAGCAAACAAATTTTTTTCTATTTTTTTAAATTCATCTTAATCTTATTTTTATTTATATTTAGATCAATATATCTTCTCTCTTTTATGTTATTTAGAAAGCCTATTTGAAATGACAATTATTTTTTAATTTTTTAGAATGTTTTTCTGATTAATTTTTTTTTTAATCTTTTGTATAGATGAACTTTATTTTTTAAAATAAAAAGAAATTTATTTTCAAATAATATTTTTAATATATGCAGCCTTGCATACTATTTTTTTTATTCAATCAATTTAATGTACATGTCTATTTTTATTATTGTTTGATTAAATAAAAAAATTATTTTAATTAACAAATTTAGCAAACTCAACCATATAAATGTCATGCATGTCTTGTGAAATTAAATATTTTGATCTACACTTGTCTCTCGATTTTTTCAGTTTTTATTTTTACTCATCGTTTATGATTTTTTTCACTTTTTAACACACATAATTCTCAGTGAGACCTTCAAAACAGAGATGTTCATAATCTTCATTTTTTATTGCATATGTAATTTCAGAGCATTTCTCTCTAGAATATTATTATATTGTTCTTTTTTTAAAAGATACTTATTTAAGCATTAGAGAGTCCTCACCTTCACCAAATAAGATCTTTTGCTGGTACTAACCACAAACTATCTTGTCCTACCAAACACCCAGTATAATCTATTAGTCATATTGAGTAGGGATAATGAATGAGATTGTTAAGATCATTTAATTAACTAATTATTTAACCTGGAAGTCTATTTCTAAACTACTTGAATTTTTTTGGACTTCATCATAAAACATGTTCATAGCAAAAAAAAAAAAAACCCTGATTCAGCAAAGCAAGTTATAAGGGGTCTATATTTGCTTTCATTAACTAAAATAGCAAGAGCAACACAATCCATATATACAGAGTGTGTTCATCCAAATCAGTTGGAAATTGATGATCCAAATAACAGGAAGCATTACAAACAACGCCCTGCATGCCATAGAGATGAACATTTTTTTTTCTAACCACCTGTAAATCAAAGTGCACTAGGCTGACCAATAAGAAACTGGGAACAACACGCAACCGCTATTGAATCCAAGCTCGTCTTTCCTCCTCTCCTTTTTCTTGGGTCAAAAATCATCACTACCTCTCCTTTTAATCCCTGTTAAAAAAACCAAAACAACCTTCAAAAACAACCTTATTTTCCAACAAACCATAGACAAAACCTGCAGTGTTAAATTTGAAGTCAATTGTTTGGAAAGTTGTCGAGCATCAAGAACAGTAGAGCAACTACAATGGAAGAGGTCAGTGGAAAGAGAAAACCAAAAAACTATTATTTTAGCTATTATTTTCAATTTTAACAACTCTTATGATATATTTGAATAGCTAAAATACATTTTCTTCTACTAAAATATTATTTTTACATATTTACATATAAAAGCCAAAAACAAGGAGAAAGTATATACACCCTTTAGCCAACATCTCTTTATCTATGGTTGGCTTTTGTTTCTCTCCTTAAAAACAGAACAAGAAGAAGAAAAGAAGCTTGCAAACCTCATAACCTAAAATTTTTAACATTATTATATAAAATTGAAAATTAAAAATATAAATATAAATAATTTTGATTTTAAAAGTTTAAAATTTAAACTTTAAATTATATCTTTAAACTTTCATATTACTTCATTAATTTTATAAATTACTCATATTAATTGTATAATTAATAACATGATTGTATTATATAAAAAATAATTAAACTAGTTATATAATTATATTAAAATAAGTTTAGTATAAAATATATTAAAATATAATTAGCTTTTTTAAATAGCTTTTTACCATTGGAATTGCACATAAAAAAAGCTATATTTACATCCATTTTTCAATTTAATTTTTAACTTTTAAAAATAGCATGTCTTATTGAAGTTGCTCTTATGCAGAATTACACGGGAGAGGAAGACAAAAGAAGTCCAAAAATATTTACTTTTTAAACATAGATGCTTGACTTGAGAATTCATTACAAAACATAAATCAACTCAATTGTGATGTGTGTGGCCCAACCCCTGCTCTACTGCACAATGCGCGTTCGATATCCCTTTCATTTCTTTCTCTACTTTTTCTCCACTGGAAGTCCATCTTCTTTACAGTGTAAGATCCGTAAGAAAATCATTGGAAACTTACCAATACGAGTTCTTGACCTAAAGGAACCGGAAAAAATTCGAAGTCATTGGAATAAAAAGAAAGTAGTGAGGGCTTTGGAAGTATGTTACTAAGATACCAGAAGAAGAAAAAATATTGAGCCTGGCTGGATGTTGTGCCTCTTTAGCCAACACTTACCACACGGTTTGTTTCGTCTAGATTCGTGTAATACTTGTAGAAATGTGGTGTTTTCTGATTTATAAGTAGAATTTTACATGTTCCAGCTTGAAATTGCTATTTGGTAGATTTAATTGCCATATTTCTTGATCTTACCTTCTGTTTCGTGTTTGATCACAAGAGCAGGCCTTACACAAAATAGCGTGGAAAGCAATTTCTGAACCAAGCTAGCTAGTTGAGGCTAGAAGGATCGGTACTAATTTATCGCTATAGGGATTTTCATGGCTTCCACCAGCGTGCAAGGAATGACCTCATCTTCATCTTCTCCTCCTCCACTATATATGCATGATGTGTTCCTTAGTTTTAGAGGCAAAGAAACCCGGAACAACTTTACTAGTCATCTATATTCTAATCTGAAACAGAGAGGCATCGATGTATACATGGATGATAGGGAGCTCGAGAGAGGAAAGGCCATCGAACCTGCTCTCTGGAAGGCCATCGAAGAATCAAGGATTTCAGTCGTTATATTTTCTAGAGATTACGCTTCTTCACCATGGTGCCTGGATGAACTTGTCAAGATTGTTCAGTGCATGAAAGAGATGGGGCACACTGTTCTGCCAGTTTTTTATGATGTGGATCCCTCAGATGTAGCCGAGCGGAAACGGAAATATGAGAAAGCCTTCGTTGAGCATGAACAAAATTTCAAGGAAAATTTGGAGAAGGTCCGTGTTGGGTAATTCCAGAAATCAAACACACATAAATTTACGTGGTTCGGCAACTTGCCTACTCCACGGAACTACTGGTTTGTATTAATCAATCAAAGAAACAATACAAACAAGGAGGAGGAGAACACTCTTCTC
>Ga0307509_10011857_pt1 | contig 10487 bp, 9 predicted proteins | sample 10_EM_MG_FD_202245 | JGI IMG/M metagenome (GOLD analysis project Ga0307509, IMG submission 202245) | Populus trichocarpa ectomycorrhiza microbial communities from riparian zone in the Pacific Northwest, United States - 10_EM | ecosystem: Host-associated > Plants > Roots > Unclassified | place...
GCCCGCGGCCTGCCGCCGCTGCTCGCCGCCCACCTCGAGCTGACGCTGGTCGCGCTGATCGCCGCGCTCGTGATCAGCATGCCGCTCGCGATCGTCGTCGCCGGCCGGCCGCGCCTCGCGTTCCCGGTCGTCACGATCGCCGGCGTGATCCAGACCATCCCCGGCCTCGCGCTGCTCGCGCTGATGGTCGCGGTCGTCGCCGGCACGGGTGGACTCGGCGTCGGGTTATCGCCGTTCGGCTTTCCACCCGCGGTGATCGCGCTGACGCTCTACGCGATCCTGCCGATCCTGCGCAACGCGATCACCGGGCTGCGCGGCGTCGATCCCGCGGTCGTCGAGGCCGCGCGCGGCATCGGCATGACGAACGGCCAGCTGCTGCGCCTCGTCCAGCTCCCGCTCGCCGCACCGGTGATCGCCGCCGGCGTCCGCACCGCGACCGTGTGGACCGTCGGCGCCGCGACGCTCGCGACGCCCGTCGGCCAGGTCTGCCTCGGCAACTACATCTTCGCCGGGCTCCAGACCCGCAACTGGGCGATGCTGCTCGCCGGCGTGATCGCAGCGGCCGGCCTCGCGATTCTCCTCGACCTGATCCTCGGCGCGATCGAGCACGCGCTCGCGAAGCGCAAGCGCCCGTGGCCCGCGCTCGCCGCGCTGATCGGCGTGATCCTCCTCGGGCTCGTCGTGCTACCGCGGATCGGCTCGCGCGACAGCGGCGGTCCCGTCGTGGCCGCGCGCACCGCCACCCAGAAGGTCACGAGCGTCCGGATCGGCGCGAAGACGTTCACCGAGCAGTACGTCCTCGTCGAGGTGCTGCGCCAGCGGCTCGCGAAGGCGGGCATCGCCGTCGAGCTCGCCGAGAGCCTCGGCTCGACCGTCGTGTTCGACGCGCTCGCCGGCGGCCAGATCGACGCGTACGTCGACTACTCCGGGACGCTGTGGACCAACCAGATGAAGCGCGCGGCCGGCACTCCGCGCTGGCGCGTGCTCGTCGAGGTCGAGGCCTGGCTCGTCCAGCGCTACGGCATCCGCAGCCTCGGCACGCTCGGGTTCGAGAACGCCTACGCGCTCGCGGTCAAGCGCGCGACCGCCGACAAGCTGCAGCTGAAACAGATCGGTGACCTCGCCCCGCACGCCGGCGAGATGGGCATCGGCGGCGACTACGAGTGGTTCGGGCGCGGCGAGTGGGGTTCCGTCCGTTCGGCCTACAAGCTCGGCTTCAAGAAGACCGCGACGTTCGACCCCGCGCTGCTCTACGACGCCGTCTCGCGCGGTGAGGTCGACGCGATCGCCGCGTTCTCGTCCGATGGCCGGATCGCCGCCAACGATCTCGTCACGCTCGCCGACCCCCTCGGTGCCCTGCCGCCCTACGACGCGATGATCCTGCTCTCTCCTCGCGTCGCCGACGATCCGGACGTCGCGTGCGCGCTCGCACCGCTGCGCGGCACGATCAGCGTCGAGCTGATGCGCCGCGCGAACCTCATGGTCGATCGCGAGACCGACAAGCAGACGCCCGCCGCCGCCGCGGCGTGGCTGCTCGGGCAGGCGCACGTCCCCGCCGGCTGCCCGGACTAGTCCTCGCGACCCGCGCGTGCGAGCAGCCGCGAATGCGCAGGCGCGCAGCCGCGGCGGCCCCCGCCGAGCACCGGACCACCTCAACGGAGCACGGCGTTAGGCTTCGAACCACAGCGCGATGCGCCGTTCGGCGAGCGCCTGCTTCCACGCGCGCGCGGACATCATGCCCTCACCTTCGTCGACCGCCTTGCCGAGCGCGGTGACCAGGGAAGCGGGCTGCTTCGGTGCGCGCGCGAGCGTGAAGCTCGCGTAGCGGTGGCCGATCTGCTCGATGGCCGCGATGCCGCACGCACGATCGAGCGCGCCAAACAGCCCGTGGAGATGTGGAAACCACGCGACGAGCACATCGCGCGGGGTGTCGCCACACGTCGCGACGACGGGCGAGAGCCAGCCTTCGCAGATCAGGAACGGCGCATCGCGGAACTTCTTCCGGACACCGGCGAGGCTCGGCTTCCGGCGCGTCTCTATCGCAAAGCCTCCGGCGACGTCCTCGACGGGCTCGGCACGGCCGCCGACCTCGCGCCCGAGCTTGCGAAGTGCGTCCTGGAATTCGCGCGTGCCGGCACGCATGCGGAGCTGGTGGCGACGCACGTCGTCGAGGATCTCGTCCGGCTCGTGGCGGTGGACCACGTCGCGACCGACGACGGTGTACCAGCCGTACGGGAGCGCCGTGGCGCGCAGGTTCCGGCGCGCGATCAAGGTCCCGCGCTCGTAGTGCTTCAACTCGAGATGCACCCCATCGACGGCCACGGCGACCACGTACGACGCCTTGGCCTTCGTCGAGGGCAGTCGCTCGACGGTGCGTTCGATCATCAGTACGTGCCCTTCGGCGGTGACAAGAGGTCGACCTTCGGCGCGCTGCCCTCGATGGTGCCGGTCAGCGTGAACGTGGCGAGGTTCGTGTCGCAGTCCGCGTCGCCCACCGCGAGCGCGGTGAACGTCTTACCGTCGCTCTCGTAGCTGTAGCGGTAGAGCGAGGGCTCGATCGAGAAGTCGAGTGCCTTCCAGGTCGGGTCCTGCCAGGCGGCAGCGTCGACGGGGCACTTGCCTTGCTTCGCGTCGGGGTTCCCGTAACAACATTCCTTCGCGGGGCTGAGCGCGACCTTGCCCTGCGGGAACGCACCGGTCTTCGCGAACGCGTCCTTGGCAGTGCGGCCGAGCCGGTTCAGTTGCTTGGCGGCGGCGGGTGTGCGGCGGTCCTCGGGATCCATGCACTTCTGCATGTCTTCCTTCGCCGGCTCGCCGCTGATCGCGAGCACGCAATCGATCATCTTCTCGCTCGCGGGATGCTTCTGGAGGCCCTCGCGGCACTCGCCGATCATCTTCGCCTTGTCGGGCGCATGGCCGAGGTCCTTGGCGAGACCGCTCGCCAGCTTGTCGAACATGCGCTCGCACTTGTCCCCGCCTTTGCAACCGGCGAGGGCGATCACCACGATCGCGACCTGTTTCAGCATCGCCGCAATCTACTGCATCGCGGCGAGCGCGGACTGCACGAAGTCGATCGGATGGCCATCCGCCGAGGCGAGCAGCACCGCACCGGTCCAGCCGTCGGTGCGCCAGAACCCGCCGCCCTTGATCTCGGGAGCTCGCGCCGGTGGTGCCGGCGGCGTGACGTAGAAGTACGGCTCGGCGTAGAACGCGTCTCCCGGCGATAGGCCGATGCCGATGTTGCCGGGCAGGATCGCGCCGAGATCGAAGTGATGGGGCCAGATCCGGATCGTGCTCGGATCGGCGTAGCGACCGACGACCGCGAGGCCGGCGTCGTACCAGCGCGCGAGCTCGGCGAGCTCCAGCTCGGGACCGGTGAAGTGCCCGCCGCTGCGCAGCGGACTCGCGGGCAGATCGTAATCACGCAGCTTCGCACCGCGCGGCGTGCCGAACTGCGCGTCGGCCCACGCGAGCGCCTCGGCCAGGGTCTTGCCGGCGAGCGGGAGCGTCTGGAGGTCATCGTCGTGGAACGCGAGCAGGGCGAAGTCGATCGCGCGCACGCCGATCGCGACCTCGGTCGGGGATCGCTCCCCGACCATCGAGGGGCTGCGCCACGTCATCGAGGTGTGACCGTCATCTGCCCGTTCGGGCAGCCACACATCTGCACACGCAGCGACGATTTGTGCGGCATAGTGAAGCTCCAGCCGAGCCGCCACCAGATCCGTCGGTGCGAGGTGTTGCACGAGTCTTGCTCCCGGTCCAGCGACCGTAACCCAACACCTCGCGCGCCGTCTTAGCTATACCGCTCGTCATGAAGGCCTCTGTCCACAACCGCTTCAAAGCGGTGCGTTCGCGCACGGTGGCGCTGTGCGCCCCGCTCACGGTGGAGGATCAGCTCGTCCAGCCGATGGCCGACGCGAGCCCTGCGAAGTGGCACCTCGCGCACACGACATGGTTCTTCGAGACGGTGGTGCTGGGCACGCCGGACCCAGAGTTCAACTTCCTGTTCAACAGCTACTACGAGGCACTCGGGCCGCGGGTCGAGCGCGCGCGTCGCGGGATGCTGTCGCGGCCGTCGCTCGAGCGCGTGCACGCCTATCGCGCCGACGTCGACGCGCGCATGGCCGAGGCGATCGATCGCGCGGATCCGGACCTGGTGGAGCTCGGGCTCCAGCACGAGCAGCAGCATCAGGAGCTGATCCTGACCGACGCGAAGTACGTGCTCGGCACCCAGCTGCTGCGCCCGGTGTATCGCGAGCTCGCGCCGCATCGTGGGACCACAGCGTCCGGCTGGCGGACGTTCGATGCAGGCGTCGTCGAGATCGGTGCGCCCGCGACCGGGTTCGCGTTCGACAACGAACGGCCGCGCCATCGCGTGTTCGTCGAGCCGTTCCAGCTCGCGGAGCGGCCGATCGCGAACCGCGACGTCCAGGAGTTCATCGCCGCGGGCGGCTATCGCGACGCGCGGCACTGGCTCTCGGACGGCTGGCACGCGGTCACCACCGAGCACTGGCAGGCGCCGCTGTACTGGGACGGCGATCAGACCTTCACGCTCGGCGGGATGCGCGCGATCGAGCCCGACGAGGCCGCGTGTCACCTCAGCTACTACGAGGCCGATGCGATCGCGCGCTGGCGCGGTGCGCGCCTGCCGACCGAGGCGGAATGGGAACGAGCGGCTGCTGGGCTCGATCCGGCGCTGGGCAACTTCGCCGACGACGATCATCTCCATCCGGGCCCGGGCGGGATGTTCGGCGACGTGTGGGAGTGGACCTCGTCGAGCTACTCGCCCTACCCCGGCTTCCGCGCGCTGCCCGGCGCCGTCGCCGAGTACAACGGCAAGTTCATGTCGGGCCAGCAGGTGCTGCGCGGTGGCTCGTGTTTTACGCCACGTGGCCATGTCCGTGCCTCGTATCGCAACTTCTTCCCACCCGGTGCGCGCTGGCAGATGACCGGCGCGCGGCTCGCACGTGACGGAGGTAGCCCATGATCGATCGCGCAACATGTCGCAACGAAGTCGCCGACGAGGTTCTCTCCGGGCTCGGCGATCGGATCAAACATCTGCCGTGCAAGCTGCTCTACGACGCGAAGGGCGCCGAGCTGTTCGAGCAGATCACCGGCGTGGAGGACTACTACCTCACGCGCGCCGAGCTCGCGCTGCTCGGCGACAAGCTGCCGGCGATCGCGAGACGCGTCGGCCCGCACGCGCGAGTGATCGAGCCGGGCAGCGGCGCGGGTCGCAAGACCCGGATGCTGCTCGAGGCGCTCGACCGCCCCGCAACCTACATCCCGATCGACGTCGCCGCCGACCAGCTCGCCGACACGGCGACCGCGCTGAAGGAGGCGTTCCCGGAGCTCGAGGTCCAGCCCGTGCTGGGCGACTACACCCAGCCGCTCGCGCTCCCCGCGACGACGCGCGCGACCGGTCGCACGCTCGTGTTCTTCCCGGGCTCGACGATCGGCAACTTCGAGCCCGACGAGGCGCGCCGGTTCCTCGCGCAACTCGCGCAGCTCGCCGGGCCCGAGGCGATGATCCTGATCGGCGCGGACTCCAACGCGAACTGCGACGAGCTGCTCCGCGCGTACGACGACCGCGAGGGCGTGACCGCGGCGTTCGATCTGAACGTCCTCGCGCACGTCAACGCGACCCACGACGGGAACTTCGATCTCGCGCAGTTCATGCACCGCGCGGTGTGGAACGCGGCGCGGTCGCGAATCGAGATGCACCTGGTCAGCCGGCGCCGCCAGACCGTCACCGTCGGCGGTCACGAGTTCAGCTTCGATCGCGGCGAGCCGATCGTGACCGAGCACTGCTACAAGCACGCGCCGGCGCTGCTCGAGAGTATCGTCCGCGACGCGGGCTGGCGGCCGACCGAGACGTTCGTCGACGACGCGCAGCGGATGCGCTTGTGGCTCGCGACCGCGACCGCTAAGCGCGGCTGGTCGACCTGATCCGGACGGCAGCATCCGCGGCCGCCGCCCGCAGGATCGGCAGGACCTTCGCGGCGACGTGCGCGGGCATCGCGTGGCGCTCGCCGACGCCGAGGAACGGCCGCGCGAGCTCGGCGATGTTCAGCTCGCCGCATTCGCGCGCGAGGGCCTCGAGCCGAGGACCGCGCCGCGCCAGCAGTGCGAGCGCGAGCCGGGCCTCCTGCGGGCTACCGACGCACTCGAACGGCGAGTGCTCCGCCAGGCCGAGGAGCTCGCGGAACCAGCGATCGTTCGCCGGCAGCTCGCCGAGATCGCGGCCACCGAACGTCGCCGCGACGACGTCGGCCGGCAGGTGCGCCGCCATCTGCAGCCATACGTACGCGCACTTCGCGCACGTCCCGCACCACGGCTTCGCGATGTTGCACGAGTGGGTGAACGGCGCGAGCTCGGCGTCGCGGGCGAGCAGCTCGAAGATCACCTCGTCGTGGATCGGCTGGAGCACGCTCCAGTAGTCGACGGTCATCAGCTCGCGCTGGACGTACGTCGCGAGCAACCGCTCCGCCTCGAAGCTCTTGCCCCACTGGTGGTTGACCTCCTCGCCGGTAGTCGCCCACTTCAAATTTCCGCTGTTCGCGCTCGCCTCGTGCGCGAGCACCAGATGGCGGTAACCACGGACGAGCGCGAGCGGCAGCGCGGCGAACACCGACGCCGGCGTCTCTGCCGCGGTGATCGTCTTGACGCCGAGCTCGGGCCGGAGCTGGACGACGGGCGCATCGAGGAAGTCGTCGAGGATCCACTGGCGCTCGGCCCGGATCCGCGCGGTCCGCTCTCCGACCCGGTCGAGCAGCGCGTGCTGCGGTGCCGCCGCGCCGTAGATCGAGTGCGAGTAGCCCAGCGTCGCGAACGGCAGGCCCGCGCGCTCGAGCAGCTTCAGCGCGACGAGGCTGTCCTTGCCGCCGCCGCAGAACGCGAGGAGCTCGACCGGCCCGGGCGCGACCTCGACCGGCGGCGCCGACGCACCCGCCGCGTCGACGAAGTCCGGGCAGTAGTCGGGCAGCTGGTGCTCCCAGCGCCATTGCGCCCACACGTTCTTGAACACCGTCCGCCACAGCTCGACGAACGCCGGCGACGCGAACCGCGCGTACGGGCCGAGCGCGATCGCGTCGGGCCGCAGGCTCGCGACCGCATTGAGCTGGAACATCGCGACGTGAAACGCGAGCCGGTCCATCACCTCCGCCGGCAACCGCGTGAAGTCGACGTCCTCGTACCAGACCGAGACGTGGAACGTCAGATCGTCGATCGCACAGCTGGCGGCGATCCGATCGCGGGCGTACGAGACGTCGACGAGCCGGAGGATCCTCACCTACACTCCGTACCACGCCGTGACCGAAAACGTTCGCCATCGCCTCGTCCGGATGCGGGGCCGCGATCCGCGCGAGAAGCATCGCGTGTCGACCCCGCTCGAGCTGCTGTTCGACCTGACGTTCGTGCTCGCGTTCGGGGCTGCGTCGAGCGAGCTCGCGCACGCGCTCGCGGAAGGCCACATCTGGGCGGGCATCGGCGCGTTCGCGTTCGCGATCTTCTCGGTGTCGTGGGCGTGGATCCACTTCGCGTGGTTCGCGTCGGCCTACGACACCGACGACTGGGTCTATCGCCTGACGACGATGCTCCAGATGGTCGGCGTGTTGATCCTCGCGCTCGGCCTGCCGGCGATGTTCGAGTCGTTCGGCGGCCCGCGGATCGACAACCGCGTCATGGTCCTCGGTTACGTCGTGATGCGGATCCCGATGTGCCTGCAGTGGTGGCGCGCGTCGCACCAGGATCCGCGGCATCGCTTGATCGCGCGCTACTACATCGGCTCGATCGTGATCAGTCAGATTCTGTGGTGCCTGTTGCTGCTCGTCGCCGATCACCCGGGTCTGATGTTCGCGCTCGCGACGGTGCCCCTCGCGATCGAGCTCGCCGGTCCCGTCGTCGCCCAGCGCAAGCAGGGTGGCCCGCCGTGGCACGCGCATCACATCGCCGAGCGCTACAGCCTCGTGATCATCATCGCGCTCGGCGAGGGTCTCGTCGGCACGCTCGCCACACTGTCCGCGATCGTCGGCCCCGAGGGTCCGGGCTGGTCGCTCGAGGTCGCGGTCCTCGGCCTCGCGGGGACCGCACTGACGTTCGGGATGTGGTGGATCTACTTCGTCATCCCGTCGGGGCCGCTGCTCGAGAAGTTCCGCGGGCGGTCGTTCGGCTGGGGCTACGGCCACATCGCCCTGTTCGGGGCCACCGTCGCCGTGGGCGCCGGACTCCACGTCGCTGCCTATTCGATCGAGCACCACTGCGCGCTATCGCTGCCCGAGACCGTGCTGTGCACCGTGGTGCCGGTCGCGCTGTTCATCGCGACGATCTACGCGCTCTACAGCGCCCTGACCCACTCGTTCGATCCGCACCACGTGTGGATGATCGCCGGGTCGGGCATCGTGATCGTCGCGACGGTCGTATGCGCGTGCGCCGGTATCGGACTGGTGTGGTGCATCGCGCTCCTCGCGGTGACGCCGTGGGTCTCGGTCGTCGGCTACGAATGGATCGGCCACCGCCACAACGCGGCGGTGCTTCACGGACTCGAGTCGAGCTCGGCGTCGATCGACAGCCCGACCAGATCGCTCGACGCGTCGTAGGTGCCGCTCGGGACCTGGGCGTCGCCGGCACCGAACGGATTGTCGAGCCGCCACACGCTGGTCTGCTCCGGTCGCTTCGTCGACCACGTCCGGGCCCAGCCGAGCGTGAACGTGAAGCCACCCGCGCTCGCCTCGAGCCCGAGCCCGAGCGTGTGGCCCGACAGCTCGCCGAACGTCGTCGATCGACGCTCGCGTCCCGTCCCCGCGGTCGTGTACGCGTACCCACCGGTCGCCCACAGGAACCCCGAGATCAGCTCGACGTCGAGCGCGCCGCGCAACGCGCCGTGCGTGCGCTCGGAGATCCGCGACGGAAGCGCTCCGAGCGGCGTGGTCGCACCGCTCTGGTCGACGATCGTGACGCCGGTCAGGGTCCAGATCTCCGACTGCGCACGCTCCGGAAAGATCCAGAGATCCGCGTTCGCCTCGGCGATCCAGCGATCGGCGAGCCAGCGCACGCCGGTACGCACGGTGATCGGCTGGGCGAGCTCGAGCTTCGCGCCCGGCGACGCGGTCTGCGCGCTCACCCCCGATCCCGGTGCCGCCGCGGCGACGTCGCCCGCGACATGGGCGGTCGCCGCCCAGCCGACCGACGCGGCGAGCTCCAGGTGGGTATCCGGCGGCGCGAGCAACACGCCCGCGACGGCGCTCGGCGACAGCGAGTCTTCCGCGCTGATCGCGATCTCGACATCGTGCTCGGGATCCGTGATCACGTCGCGGCGATCGACGAAGCCGGCCCAGATCGCGCGGCGCTCGTCGACGCTCACGCGCGAGCCCGCGACCGAGATCCCCGCCGCGAGCCAGTCCCCGAACCGGCGCGCGATGCCGACCGTCACCGTGTCGCGCCGGATCCCACCGGCGAGCCCGACGTAGCGATAGTCGAACGCCATGCCGTAGTGCGCCGGATCGATCGAGCCCGGCTCGCGCAGCTCGCGCGCCGACACCGCACTCGTCATCGCCGCGGCGCCGAGGATCCACGAGCCCCACGCACCCTCGGCCGCGATCATCGGCATCGCGCTCGAGCCCGACTGATCGCGCGCGAGCGGCGAGCTCGCCGTGTGCAACCACTCGATCGAATCGTCGACCAGCCCGACGCCGAGCTGCGCCCGCGTCGTATCGCGGCGAGCGAGCACCGCAGGGTCGAGGAGCAGGGCGCCGCCGCCGTCGTCGGAGACCGTGCCAACCCCGGCGCGGCCGATCGCCCGAGGCGAGCCACCCGCGATCACCATGCCATCGGCGCGTGCGCGCGCACACCAAACGCAGGCCAGCGCGGCGATCGTCACCGAGGTCGTGGCGCGCTGGACCATGTAGCAGGGGGACGATAGCGCGACGCTGTTGCGTAGTGTTTCGCCAGCGGTTCGCTTCGCGGTTTGCGGGCACCAATACTTCGTGAAGCGCAGGAGGCAGACCCGATGAAGTCCCTGGCTACGGAACTGTTCGAGGACATCCCCACCGGCGTGTTCGACACGCTCGGCTCGCTCGTCGCGCGGCCCGCACTCGCGGTCTCGACCACGACACCGCTCGGCGAGGTCATCCGCATGCTGCTGCATCATCGCGTGCCCGCGATCGCGGTGGTCGACGGTGAGACCCTGTGCGGGCTGATCACGCGCACCGACGTGTTGCGCTCGTTCGACGAGGCGTCGCCGACCGCGGGCGACGCGATGTCGGACTACGTGTTCGCGCTCCCCGCGCACGCGAGCATCGAGAAGGCCGCGGCGCTGATGGCGTGGGAAGGTGTGGGACAGATCGTGGTGACCGGAGACGACGGCGAGGTCGTCGGCATGGTGTCTGCGCTCGACGTCGCGCGCCACTACGCGGTCGAGCACGGCTACCCGGTGGAATGAGGCTATTTCGTGATGTTACGACGCTCCTCTCGCTCGCCCTGGGGTGGAA
>Ga0307509_10011858_pt1 | contig 10486 bp, 8 predicted proteins | sample 10_EM_MG_FD_202245 | JGI IMG/M metagenome (GOLD analysis project Ga0307509, IMG submission 202245) | Populus trichocarpa ectomycorrhiza microbial communities from riparian zone in the Pacific Northwest, United States - 10_EM | ecosystem: Host-associated > Plants > Roots > Unclassified | place...
CATTAAGAAAAGATAAATGAAAAATATGATTTGGATAAAAAAAATATACTTTCCATGTTTTATATATTTTCTAATCTAGTTTCAGCAATTTTTACTATTGTAATGTATAAAAAAGCTAAAGTTGAAAGCAAAAACCGGCTAAATTGATGTTTATGCCCTTTTTATAAAGTCCACTTGCCTTTGAGGCAGGGATAATTTTATTTTTTCAAATGAAGTATTGGATATTAAAGGATTTTTCTGGTATAATTGTATTTTTCATTTTTGTTTGCATAATTAAATAACTTAATTACTTCCATATAAAAAATAAAACTGGTGGGAAGGGGTGTAGAGGTCTTTTCATTTATTTTTATATAGTAAATTGGTAGATATGTCCTTGAGGTAAAAAACAATTATACCATAGGATCATGGGTCTTTAAATCTTTTTACCAAGGTTTTTTTTTGTAATTATTACAGGGTTAAGGGTATTATTATCTTTTTATATTTATTAAATGTTATCTAAAGTTAAAAAGTTGTTAGTACGTGTCATGCACTCATCATTGCCTAGGAGACGCTCATATATTTTGGACGACGTTTGTGGTGTCTCTTGATAATAGAGCCCGCGGTAAAGCATGAATCAATGCAATTAGACACGCAGCGGGCATCAACTTTAAAGAAAAGAAAGATAGAGGCATTATGAAGACAATTACCTGATAACACCTCTCTACCAAGGAGCCTGACAGCCTCTCAGGGCCTATGGTCACACATGAATAAATAGGAAGAGGAGCTACTTCAGGGCTCTCGGACTCATTCAATAAGGGTTACATCCTACTAATAGTAATGATAATAATAATAATATTAATATTAATAACTATATATGATTTATTGATGATTGAGTTTTTTCTATTTTTCTAATGCTTTAAGTTATGAATTTGAAAAGTTGATGTAGAGCTCTCGAGCAAGGTCTTTTTTTGTCTATTTTTATCCAATTATGCATGTCTAAAGATATTTTTCTGGTTTATCATGATATTTTTATTTATTTAGTATATTTATTATTATTGCTGATTTTTTATCCACTGATTAAAATAAAATGATCTTATTAAATCTAATCAGGGCTATAACTTATTTATTTATTTTATTTTTTAAAAATATATTTGCAATACCTAGAGATTGTTCTTAAAAAATAAAAAAAAAGACACCCGTGGCGTAGTATAGATTTCTAGTCTTAATACAAAAACTTACAGTGAAAGAATATAATATTTTCTGCCAAATTCTGCTTCTTCTCTCTCTCTCCTTTTCTTTTTATTCCTTTGCTCTTATACAGAATCAGAGCATTAAGTTAAGAACATTCGTAACTTCACGATATGTTCTCTCTTGCCTTTTTAGCAATCAAGAACAACAACCTATTTCTTCCCTTCCAAATGGCCAGCAAACTACAACAACATCCTCCTTACTGTCACTTTATAATGCTCATTATTATATCTTCATATCAGACTTGTAAATGCATCAGAAAGATGTTAAATCCAAAACACAAACTCGTAGCAAAATCTTCTTCTGTTTCGTTTCTTCTTTTCATTCTCTTGATCTTATAAATCTTAAAAGTTCATTCCTTACATCCACATCGTACTTGTCTACTCAGGGGAATAAATTCTCCATGTAAGGCTCATATAACTCGATAGCAGGGGTTTTATCCCTCTGTCTTCACTATTTTATCTCCCTCTCTGGGAATGAAAAACTGTTGGGCCTAATCAATAAATAATGTTTCTGTTAACATGGGCCCAGACCTAAGATTTGAATTGGGCTTTTCTCTCTTCCTCAAAATGCTATTAACTACCCTAAATTACAATAAGAAGTAACTTCTAGCCGTTTCTCAACGACCTTGCCCTATACATTCCTTCTCGTACCTTCCCTTCGTTTAGATTCTACAGAAGTTTGGTTCTTTGCTGCTTTCTTCTTCAGCTTTATCTTGTGTTTCACTGCAAACAAGAGAGAGAGAGAGAGAGTTGCTTAAGTTAATAATAACAGAGAAAAAATGGAAGGCAGAGATAACAAGGAGCAAATAGTGGACGTGAGATCAGTTGTTGAAGCTATCTCTACAGCAGATAATAATGACATTAATGTCCCTCTTTATGAAGTTGAAAGTCTCTGTATGCGTTGTCGTGAAAATGTATTTCCACTCTCTTTCTTCCTCAAGTTTCTTTGTTTTCTTTGTGTCTCTTTCATGTTGGTGTTTTAGAAAAATGTTTGGATTTTGATTGATTTTAGGTGAATTGTGAGATACCCGTTAACTAGAATTTGATAAAGAAAAATGGGTTTTGGTTATTTTGGTTTGTTATTTGTTAAAGTTTCATGCTTGCCTTTGTTTTTGACACTAGCTAATGTTGTGTGTTTGTTGCTAACAGGGAACCACAAGGTTTTTGTTGACATTAATTCCACATTTTAGAAAGGTATTGTAGTCCTTGTGATTTGCTACCTATAAGGATCAATTCTGGTTTTTGTTTGTGAGGGTTTTGCTTTAGAAGTTCTAGTTTTGGTTGTGTTAATTATTAATGAGCCTAACTTAATTTTGTGCTTGCAGATATTGTTATCTGCCTTTGAATGCCCACATTGTGGTGAGAGGTAGGTGGGCTGGGGGGAATTTTATTTTATTTTATTTTTTGTTGCTGAGGATATACCATTTTAGTTTAAATTTCTAATTTTTTTTATTCCTTTATTTGTTATTAGGAACAATGAAGTTCAGTTTGCCGGTGAAATTCAGCCGCGCGGGTGTTGTTATTCTTTAGATATCCCATCAGGCGATCAAAAGGTTGTTTTCTTTTGTCTTTCAAGAACAACAAAACCAAAAAAAGGTTATGTTTTGGTATAATGTGTAGAAGTTCTAGTTGTACGAGTTTGTCATCATATCAAATTTGAAGAAGATGCACTTTGATAACCGAACAAAATTGTGTGTTTGACAATGCAGATTCTTAATCGACAAGTTGTAAAATCTGAGTCTGCCACGATAAAGGTACCTTTTACTTGATCCTACTTGTTATATTAGGTTTACATTATTTTTTTTACTTACAATTCCTAGCTTTCTGATATTCTATTGAGCTTATAACTGTATTAAAAGCCAGATTGGTTAACTTCTTTAGCAATTCAATGAATGTATCTTTCTGATTTTGATCTTGGTCTTGGTTTTTTTTCCTTCTCTTGGATACTAGTTCTGTTTCTTTAGTCTGGACAAAATTTTTCATTAGAATTAATGATTATAGTTTGGTTGAGGCCTTAAGTCATAGTGAAGATAAACTGGTATCAACAAGCTTTCTGCAAAATTTATGCCATCCTTTCTTATATTGTGAACAATGCATCATTTTATCCTAAAACAAACTTCCTACTTTAGGAAATGAAAATAGAATTATGAGAATCTTTCAGTAGTAGAATGCTTTCCATCATCCTTCTGCTTTTTTTTCAAGAAAATAATTTAACTGGTGGATGATGCATTGACATCATTTCCTTTCATTCTTTTATCTATCAATTGCAGATTCCTGAATTGGATTTTGAGATTCCTCCAGAGGCACAACGTGGCAGTTTGTCAACGGTATGCTTCAGACCCTAGTTTTCTTTCAGTTTTACTAGTTTTCAGTTTCCATCATCCTTCATTTTGTTGATGGCTTCAGTCTGTTGATATCCGTCTTTCCCCTGGCCTGGTGCTCTGATTTTGTGGAAACTGAAAACTGTTTCTGTGCATGATTAAATTTGGTGACATCTCTCTGACATTTCTTTTTGTTAAAGGGGAGTGAAAAACAATACCATCAGAAATAAATGTGATGGATTGCTAGAGTGAACAGTTTAGAGAAACAGAATGATGACTTTTTAACCTTTTTTTTGTCATCTTAAACTTGATGGCTGGTTGGTTCTATTTTTATTTATTTTATTGTTTTGGGAAGTCATATCTTGAATGCTACAAGGAGATAGCCATCTGGATAGTGATTGGTACTTGATCTCCCTTTATTTTCCTTAAATTGTATTATGGAGAAAAATAGAAGATGATTTAGTAGTGCTCGCTCCTCTGAAAGATGTTGGCTAGAACTACATTTGAAATCAAACCTTATGCTGCTTATATTTACTTTCACCAGAAAGATAAGTTCAGTTAGATATTGCAATGAGAGATTTGTCTCTGCATGCCTTTGACAAGATTGTTACTGCTTTCAACTTCAACATAAAACTTCCTTTTACATGTTTGTTGTTCTGAATCTTGATCTCTGACCATGATACCAATTTCAGAAAGGACCATGGCAGTGAAAAATTGTGTGGTGTGAAAGTTTAATGCCATTGGATGGGTGAATTTCTGAATAGTGTTTGCTGTGTTCCTCTGAATTGCTTCTGGTGCATCATGTCAACTTAGACAACTCATTCACCCCGGATATCATGCTTTTACTTTGACCATGCTTTTTGCTGCATAAGTTACTTGAAGATAATGTTTCTGTTATTTCCTGTATGTTCCTAGAGTATTTTATATCTTCCTTTGAATATTTAAACCATCTCTTGTTTGGCATAATTCTTTTAGATTGAAGGGATTTTGGTACGGGCTGCTGATGAATTGCAGGCACTCCAAGAAGAACGCAAGGTGAATGATAACTTTGATATCACTGTTGTTTGATGATGTTTAATCTGCTATTTTCTATTTCCTCAATGTTATTTCTTTGGTTACCAGAAAGTGGATCCAAAGACTGCTGAAGCAATAGACCAGTTCTTGTTGAAATTGAGAGCTTGTGCAGCTGGGGATTCATCATTCAAATTCATCCTGGATGATCCTGCTGGAAACAGCTTCATTGAGAACCTGTAAGAGGCTGTCTTAAACTTGAGCATTTGTTCTCTCCTTTGGTACAGGAACTGTACATATTTTTATTCTTTGTTCCCTGCTGAGCAATGTAACCCCCCCCCCCCCCCCACTAAAGTTTTGACAATCTAGAGGTTGATATTTTATTGTGATTTCTCACGGATGATTAAAATCATTTTGCTTTGGCTGACATGGGCTGGGATCTTGTTTTTCTATCATGTATTATGGCATATTGAACAAACCTTTGGGTGATTCTATTACATTTAAATTAGAATATAACAATATTTGATAAACAGGTTTGCTCCATCCCCCGATCCATCATTGAATATAAAGTTTTATGAGCGAACACCAGAGCAGCAAGTAGCACTGGGCTATCAAGTTGGCCAATCACAAATGGGAGTACCTGGTGATGGACCATCATCAGAAGTGACCAGCAATGTTTCTGATCAGATGCGAAGAGAACCTCATGGATCAGTTGGAGCTGCAGCTGGTCATCGGGCCATTGCTCAAAGTAATAGTGCAGAAATTGCTGAAGCCATATTTCGGTACTCTGCACCGGAAGAGGTAAATGTGATTGTCAATTGCAATCATTAAATATCTTATACGACGAAGGAAATTGTCTCTTATATATCATATTCTTTGACACATCCTTCCTTCTGTCAGGTGATGACTTTCCCATCAACCTGTGGATCTTGTGCCAGCAGTTGTGAGACTCGAATGTTTGTCACCAGTATCCTTGACCGTTGTTCCATTTCTTGTTGTTGATGATTTAGTTCCTTTTATCAATCAACTTGTCTTCTTTGCTGGAAATGTCGTAAGTTTCTAGTTTGAGTTCAGAATATTATAAGACTGTTTAATGGGCCTGCCAAACGTTTATTGGAAATTTGTTTATGGAGAAGCATGAAAAGAATAATTTAAAGGCCAAGTAGTTTGGCACTGAGGTAACTTAAAGTTAAGGCGTTGTAGTTCAGCTGGTGGGGAAGGGCAAGGTAATCTGATCTCATTATCTAGACCTGGCGCTTGAATTCATTATGATATCCATCCTTTTTTCAGGCATTGTCCACCATTTAGTATGTAGGGGTGCTGCTACAATATTATTTTCTGGGAAGACACTTATCAGTAGCTAATTGTTTCTTGCTTGAAACGTTCACTTTTTGCTATTTGCTGATAGATTTACACTTGTTGAGCTTATTGACAAGAGTTGTCTAAGAGAGCATTGGATGATTATGGTGGACTGTGTTTCCCAACTGTATTTCATGGAATTTTCTGTGTGAGAATAGCAGTCTTGAGGTTAATACCTGGTTTATGATTCAAGATAACTGTCTCAAGGAATTGTTTCCTTGGCACCTTCTGCAACTTCCCCCGTCACTGACTTATTTTTCCTTCAACATTCTCAATTGCTAAAATAAACTGTAAAGGATTGCAGTTTTGTGAAATTTGATCATATTAGTTGCTGTGTAGAACTCATCTAACAAAATTCAGTTGAATGCTTCCTTTATAAGGATGAACTCGTTGAAAGCATTATGATATGAATTTTGATCCTTAAATGTTAGAGCATATTGCTGGTATAGTGGATGAAGATTGTGGGTCTTAACTTCAAGCAGATATTCCATACTTCCAAGAAGTAATTGTCATGGCATCTACTTGTGATTCCTGTGGTTACCGAAATTCTGAGGTTTGTGCTTTTGTGGTATCATGTTCTTACTTTCTACTCTCTTTTCCATGGAATGATTTTAATAATTATTTACCATGCAGTTGAAGCCTGGCGGTCGAATTCCTGAAAAAGGAAAGACAATCACTTTGTGTGTGAAGAATGCAAATGACCTAAGCCGTGATGTGATAAAGGTTTGCTCTTGTCTTTTATATAATCTTTTTTTTTGTGATACAATAAATTCCCTATTATGCTGGTTTTCTAGTCACAGAATCCCCTTTCAATTTTCCAAGTTTCCCTTGCCAACTCCACTATTTTGGATTGAGGCTTGGCTGAGTTGAGCTGCTATTGCGGAGTAAATTTTAATTCCAATTGTTTATACCTCTCCACTGAAAGGAGCATCTTGAAAGACAAGGAGGAAGTGATTCTAGGAGACAAGAAGTTCTTGACCTGTGCCCACAATTTTGGGGTGCTAACATTGGGACCATTTGGGCAAATAGATGATAATCCTGTTATCAATTTTGTGTTGCCTGCTGTTCCATTAGCTTTGTTCTTATGGGCAATAGAGACCTGAAGAGGACATCATGAAACCAATCTAGAGTTAGGGGAGGGTTTTTCATCAAATCTCCTAGTCTGCGTATGGCATGCACGGCACAAAACATGTTCATGTAAAGGAATGAAACAAACATTTCGCTGTATAGTGTGATCAAAACAAACATTTTTCTGTGCAGTTGATCATTTTTTCTTTGTGTAGTTTCATTTCTAATTTTGCTTTCTTTTTGTGTTTTGCTGCGTGGCTCTGCATATACTGACTGTCCATTGCTGGAAGAGTGTGCTGACTGTCCATTGTTGGAAGAGTGGATGTTACTACTGGTGTCGTCTAAATGGAATCGGATTAATATTTTTATTGTTTGACTTAGAATATTGAGGATACTGCAAGTGTGAAATATACTTAAATACACATTTAAATCAGTTACATGTATTGTCTGCTGGTGATGGAGAAAGTGTAGTCACTGTTTCTTTCTGCCTTTACCCATGCTCAATACTTAGTGTTCTGCAAGATGTTACAAACCACTCTCTAACAGTATTTTGGTTTTATCAGTCAGATACTGCAGGTGTGAAAGTCCCAGAGCTTGACTTGGAGCTGGCTAGTGGGACTTTGGGTGGCATTGTTACAACTGTTGAAGGTCTGGTCACAAAAATTAGTGAAAGTGAGTATTATTATTACATCTCGCACCTGTTTCAGTCATCCTATCATTTTATAAATGCTCTTGTATTTGTTTTTAATTTCTGTAGTAATTTTTTTTCCCCAAATATATTGCATCTGACCCAATATGTGTCACTGCTACCTTGGAATAGACCAAGTACCAGCCCAGTCCCTTCCTGGGACATGAATAATGATCCTGTTGTGTTCACATCTTATTGTAATTTTTTTGTTGGTCAGACAACAGACCACAATAATCAGTTTGCAATTATCTTTTCAAATTCTTTACTATGAATATCATTTTTGTTCTTACAACATTTGCATCTTATATTATTGCTTGGCATCTCCAGTTAACTAAATGCTGGTTATCACTTTTAGGAAATTTTTACTTTTTTTTTTCAACTGTGCAAATTACTTCAGCTGTGCCCTTAATTCCAGAAAAAGGTTTGAAAGTACTGAAACCCTAAGCTTCTTTTTGTGTGAGTCATGCCTTTCCTTCATTTCCTTGAAGCGTCTTTCCCCTTATTTGTGCTCTATCTTTCTTACAACTTTTGTCAACTTCAATTGTTTCCTTGTCCACAATAGTAATCTTTTCAACTAAAGAGTGACGTTTACTTAGAAATGGTGAATATTCCTTTCTGTAGAACTGAATGATGTCGAGCCAAAGATAGTAATTTACCTTCTGTCATGATTTTCTTTTGAATATCCACTCTAGATCTTGTTACCACTTAAGTGTGATTTCCTTCTGGACACTGAACACTGACTAAATTAGATCCCAGTTTCATGTTGATTTCCATTCTTCTAGCCATTTTCCTTAGAACACAGTAAACCCCACCCAAGATTTTCCAAGCTTGCAAGCTGTAACTCTCTTTTTTGGACTGTGCATCTTTTTGGAACTCTTATAAGAACTTATGTATATGTGTTAAAATATAATCCTTGGGAGTTCTGTTATTATATGAAAATATTTTCAGGCATTGGTTGGGTGTGGTTTTTCTGTTTTTGTCCTGCTTTATTTATCACATCTTCATTGCAGTATAAGTTTAATTAGTGTCAACTTTTTCTGAAAAGAAAATGACATGTACTATACGATTTACTATATGGACTTCCATTTTCCAGCTTAAGTTAAGGAAATCATAATATGTATGCTTTACATGTGCAGGTATTGAGAGAATTCATGGATTTACTTTTGGAGATAGCCTTGATGGATCCAAAAAAAGCAAGTGGCAGGACTTTAAATTAAGGTTAAACAAGGTAAAATGTGGTGTATGGTTATCAAAATTGCAATCCAAGTGTAAATTGTACAATCAGTCCAACATGTTTTGGATGATCCTCATTTATTCGAAAATTGCAAATTTCTAGGATCTAGGTTTGGATCATGGCACTGTGATCTCATAGTCCTGCAATTTCATTTTAATCAAGACTATGCATTGGTAATTACTTGGTATATTTTAAGTTTTGACCTTCACCGGTATTTATTAAATTTTTTTTTTATATATATGTTTCAGCTTCTAAATGTGGAAGAACCTTGGACTTTGATTCTTGATGATGCATTGGCAAATTCTTTTATAGCCCCAGCTACTGACAATATCAAAGATGACCATCAGTTATCATGTGAGTTCTTTTCCTTACTGTCTTGGCAGGTTCAATGTCTTATACAAAATTTTGATGATAGGTCTATATGGATGCTTGCTTGCTTCAGAAATACATGTATAGATTCCTAGAAATACGTTTGTAGTTTGAAATGAAAACATTACACGACAAACAATTGAAGAGAGCATTGAAGGAATGTGTTTGAACTAGTATAGTACTCTGGGAACTAACAATTCATTGCATTTTTTATTTTTTAAAAAAACCTTAGCTTTGAAAGGAATGTAATTTGCTTACGAGGAGCTTATTATGTTTCAAAAGTCATGCTATGGATTTATTATTCAGATGTAAAACTCAGTGAATTTAGTACTTCAAAGATGGTGCATGTAATTTGTTTCACTCAACAGTTTTATGTCTAAACTGATTGTTCATCAAGTCTTCCCGTGTCAAATCACTGCATTTTCCTCTTGATGACTTCATTGTGTATTTTACTATTTTCAGATGAGGAATACGAGAGGTCCTGGGAACAGAATGAGGAGTTGGGATTGAACGATATTGACACTTCTTCAGCTGATGCTGCCTACGACTCAGCACAGACAACGATAAAAGAGAAAACGAGAGAGTAAATTGTTATGTTCAATCGCCATGCCCCTCTCTCTTTCTCTCTCTCTCATCATGGGGAGTAGGAGGAGAGAGGCGATGCTGAGAAGAGTGTTTTTAGAGTCTAAAGTTGTGCAACAATGTGTTAGGACTGCTTGTGGTGTGTACAATTCACAGTTTTCTGAAGGTCGGATACTGTATGATATGAACTGCCTGTCTGGTTCATTTAAATAAAGTGCTGTTTTTTTGGTTAAATATGGTAAAGCAAATGCTTCTATAGAAAATGTACTAGATTTTTGCGGCCTAGCTGTGCATTGGATTAAATATTTTTTTTTAACATGCAAAAAGAAACATCCAGTGTTCATGTTTTTCTAATAGAAAAAAACTTTTAAATTGTACAGGGATTTACCTGATTTACATTTGATAGACTGATTAATTTAAAGATAACTTAAACAATTAGTTTGAATCATGAAATTTCAAGAAAATATCTTTTTAAAAACAAAATATTATTTGAATTAATTTGGATTAACTTATTAAATTCTAAATATAACAAATTAAAATAAATTATAAAATTTAATTTTTAATTATCTTAATGTTAACTTGAGCTTAATTATATATATATATATATATATATATATATATATAT
>Ga0307509_10011859_pt1 | contig 10486 bp, 5 predicted proteins | sample 10_EM_MG_FD_202245 | JGI IMG/M metagenome (GOLD analysis project Ga0307509, IMG submission 202245) | Populus trichocarpa ectomycorrhiza microbial communities from riparian zone in the Pacific Northwest, United States - 10_EM | ecosystem: Host-associated > Plants > Roots > Unclassified | place...
ATCTGAAAATATAAAAAAAATATTTTAAAATAAAAAAATAAACTTTTTTTTAAAAAAATATTTTTAAAATATAAAAACAAACCGGCTCTAAGAAATTATCATCACCGTTAATTTTATAATAGAAATAAATTAGTGTGCTTAGGATAGGATGAAGGTGTTCTACCTGAAAGAAAACAATTAAAGGAATAGAAAATGGCAAGGTAACCACCCGGTAGTGACCATTATTATAGCGCGACCTAACGCGACTTATTGTCAACTTATAGAGAAAAATTAAGGATTAAATAATAGAAGAAAAGGAAGCTCTACCCTATTACAAGGAAGAGAGATACGTTTAGTTAACTAAACAATATAATATTTCACCACAAAAAAAAAAAACAATATAATAAAATAAAATAATGAACGAAGTGGGATTTGGTTGTGCCATTTTTTTAATTCTCGTTAAATTTTTATAATCCTCCTAATAGGGACCCGTCGTCCAAGTGGCTATCCTTTTGGTGCCAATCCAATTGTGCCACTTAACAAATATAAAATAATCTTAATGGAGAGATTAATCAACATCATCAGTGTATGATCCAATCACAAATAAGTAGATTACATTGTTACAATGGTGATTTTCATCAATCTCCTATGATGTGAAGTTGGAGGAATCGTATGGGAAGGAGGTCCTATTGTCCTTGACGTGTACGTTCGGTGGTGGAAGGTGACTCTGAAGTGGGAACCACAGCAACTCAACCCTGGGCGGGACCCATTGACCCCCTGAGTGGTTAAAGCTCGGCTTTATTATCCGATCCACACACCCACAGCTACACAAGGGCTTGGGGGTAGCTACTAGCTAGCTAGCTTGTCCCAGTTGCGTTGCCAAACCTAAAAATGCTCCAAATGGGAAGGCAAGAAAGAGGTGGAAAGCAATATAGGCAAGGCATACGCTAGTGGAGGGGCCATCACGGAGGGACTCCAAATTCCAAAATGGAAATTGGATCCCACATCCATCTCCATGATTTTATGACCTCTGAGAATTATCTGAGCTAACAAAGCTGATCCAACTGCATCAAAGTTGTTCCCTCTTGGGATGTGAAGTATCTTGCTTCCCGCTTATTTCTTCTTCCTAAAAGAAAATTGGAAGAGGATGAAAGTGCAAGAGAGTAGTTGTTGTTATTATGATTATTATTTCTTCATCGCCACTTTGTTTACTTTTCATGGACATCTTCTATGATGACATGAATGATTTAGTGTAACAATATCAATCAAAGTATACATGCAATTTTCAACTTCTTTTTATTGATGAATCTGAAAAAATGTGGAGACAAGATGAGTCATTTTGTTTTTGTTTTTGTTTTTGTCTTCTTATGCAATGACTCGTCAATCTCAATCTCAACCCAATTGACCAAAACAGCTAGTGTCCAATGATACTTATTTACTTAAAAGACTTAAATTAAGAATGAGATAGAAGAAAAAACGAAGCATTGGAGTTACTTTAGAGCTATTATTGTGCAAAAGTAGTGAACTTTGTTATCCTCTTTTTATTATATGGTGTAAAAAGTTGAATAGCCATGAACGAAAATGCCAAAGCCAGCACCATAGGCATTTCTTCTTTGGCCGTGGCTTGAGTAGTCCTAAACCTCACGCATATATATATATATATATATATATATATGGCACAGAAACGGTTTCTTGTTCATTTTTGTGAGAGTAACCATCTCTTTCTAGCACTACGCCATTCACACACGCACCCCAATGACCTTTTGATCTGATCTCTATCTGCTTTCTGTGAAATCGTTTATTTCTTTGCCTTCCTAGGTATGATAAAGGAGTTATTGGTTTGGTGTAATAATTTCACGTGCCCCATTTTGAGTGTTGATCATTATGTTTTATGCATTTTGAGCTATATTCAAACATAGAAACGGTAGCTGCTTCCGGAAGAGAGAGAGAGAGAGAGAGAGAGAGAGAGAGAGAGAGAGAGTTGAGAACACGTTAATACAAGATTAACAAATTACAAGGAAATTCGATTTAAAGTTTCGAGGGAAGATTTACTACAAAATGTTATTGTGAGAGTAAGAAACTCGACCAACCTGGTCGAAAATTACAAGCAAGTAATTAACGGTGGCTTTTCCAGTGCTTAGATTATGGTGAAAACGATAAAGAAGATGGCTTTTTTGTTTGAACCAAAATTAGTTCAGCTGAATCCGATATTTCGAACATTTAATTCAGCTTAATTTCGATGGTTTTAACATGAGAGTGTCACTTAATCAGTGTAAAATCTTAGAGCCATTTGAAAATGAAGACATATTTACACGTCATGTTCCCACAAAAGCATCTCCAGAAGAAGAAGAGCAGGCTGAAAGGCCACCACCTGGTATCCAAGTTGGTATTGAACAGTGGATAGTAAAAGCAACCATTGTATGGGGCCAACGTCATCTGGCTTGTTGCGAATGCAAATTGAACGTTACTCGCAGCATACATAATCATGAGATCCCATTTTGGATCACATCATCACTAATCAAATGATGGAGCCACAGAAACTTAATTTACACCTCACACCTTTTTATTCTATATGCTTTTCTGTACATTCCTATCGATAATTAACGCCCTAATTAGTACTTAGCAACAGCAATTAGCCTTATTTGTTCATTACAACTACCCCTTCCATCCCATTAAGAGACGCTGCTCAAGGGTGGGTGGTGATTGTGATAATAATTTCTCTCGAATTCTTCCATTTTTAGACACTAAAACATACGCATGTATAAATACCAGAATAAACAGAACAGTACAAGAAAAGGAAGCCAACTACACCCGTCATGTCAGGTTATCATTACAGCATCGCATCCTCAGCTTCAAAGTGCGTTATCACTGTAACATAAAAAATAAATAAGACCCCCGGATTAAGAACCTCAAAACCAGAGTGGGTCCCAATATGCTGGACCCCACCTTTCTCATGCAAAATGACGAAATAAAAAACCCCCACAGATTTAAAAAGAAATGAAAAACCACCTCGCACCTACTTTTATTTCTTTTTTTAACTCTTCCTCTATCTATATATATACGCTACCATCTTTCTTTCAGCTCTCATCAAAACCACCACCTGCAAAACCTCATCTCCCAGAGGCAAAGCTAAGCAAGGCCAAGTTCTTACCTCTTGCTATACATTTCCTCCCTTATTTTTCTCACCTCTATAAATTAACAAAACAAATGGCTGCAAGAGAACCCTTCAACGTGACAGAAAGAGCACCAAACCCTGGCGCAGTTACACCTCACTCACCATGGCATTCACCTGTACCGTATTTGTTTGGTGGGTTAGCTGCCATGCTTGGTTTGATTGCTTTTGCCCTCTTAATTCTTGCATGTTCTTACTGGAAACTATCTGGGTACCTGGAGAGTGGCAATGAAGGAGGTGAAAGAGACCTTGAAGCTGGAGAAGGAGAGAATAAGAGTGGTGATGGTAGTGAGAAAAAGCCTATTGCTTTTGAAGAGAAGATTTTGGTTATCATGGCTGGTGAAGTCAAGCCAACTTTCTTGGCCACGCCAATGTCTAGTAGGTCAACTTCATTTGGTGATACTAGTAGTGAGAAGAGTTGTTCTTGCAGTAGTGAAAAGAGTGAGAAATTGGGGAATGTTAATGATGTTGAGATGGTGAAACAGGGGAATACTGATGAAGATCACCAGGTTCAAAGTGGAGACATGAACAGTCATGAATCTTCCTGTAAAAACCATTGATTCAGCTCCCCCCCCCCCCCACCCCATTTCTTCTTCTTTTTTGGGGTTTTTAGGTGTTGAATTTTAGGATTATGAGGGAGATCTGTTACAGGTTTTGATTTAAGGTCTCTTTGGAGGAATAGCGTCTGTAACATGAGCTCCGATGTTAGGTTGGTGTATGACCCTCTTTAGCAGCTATCTTTCTCCCTCTTGGTTTTGTGTTTTCAGTTCGGGAAATGTAAATGGAAGAATATAGCTGTTTTTTACCATTAATTATATATACTTTCTTTCTTTTTTTTTCAAGAAAATCTGAAATCTTGATCGGTAATATATTGTTCCTATAATTTAGAAATTACTAAAACCGAAATCCTGTTGATCATGGCCAGTTTAGGAAACGTCTTAATTATTCTTGAAGATGAGATGTGCCTTTATAGTTTTGAAATCTGTGACTCTCCAAATCAGAAAGCAGAATTCAAGAAGAAACAACAAGAAAGTGTGAAGGCAGAAGGCGGGTTGGCATGTGTAAAAGTATATGCTGACAACTGACAAGTCTCTCTTATCCTTCCTTCGTAAATTGTGAATAATGCGGCGAGGTGAAAATGCTAAGGTTACACAGTAACGCAGAATTATAACATTTGATGAGGCTTTTTTTTCTTTTCTTTTTTTTTAAAAAAAGAAGCTCCCCGACGTCTCTGCTTCAACTGTACTGAATCATGAGTTCAGAGCTTTCATTGCAGTCTTTTTTTGGTCAGACATGGTTGAAGACCCAAGTCTGCATCCCAAATTAATGACTGTATTGGTTTGTGATAGACACTGCACTGAATTGTGGAGCTGCACTATGTATGGCCAAATGACAAGACCATCCTTGCTTTATGAATTGTGGACAATGGAAATTTAAATGGGATCGATAGTGCCATGAGTTAATAAAGAAGGTGGATCTTGATTCAAAACCCATTATGGAAATGCCCTAACTAATGCTTTATTTGCTCACTCGTATTGTCTTGTTTTATTTGGTGATATGAAATTTATATTTATTTCATGTAAGGATCTTGTTCTTAGACTCAATAATACAGATGTTGCTGTCAACATATTGGCCTTCACGTTTGGATTAAAAAATAATCATGCTTAGAGATTGATTGAGGAAGAAGAGAGTAAAGCAGGAAAAAAAAAGAGGCGAAACGATTCCCACTAAGCAGCTTAAATTTTTTTATTGGTGATTGATTTGATTATTTGAATCTGTTCTTCTTTCTTCCTTTTTAATTTGCTGTGAACTAAAAAACAAAACGATATGAAAGTTTGATCAATTATTATTGTTACTAGTACTCTTGTGGGAATGATCAAGCGATGGATAAAATGACGCACGATAGGGTTTTTTTCCAGCTAGTGGGAGACTGCATTTTCCATGGAAATTATAGGAGGTGGTGCATGTCGGTCATTACCTGAACAGTCTTTGTTATGCTGGGCTATTGTTCCTATATTGGTGGTCTATATACAATCTTACAATGAAAATACATGCACTATGTAAGCAAAAATAATCATTGGTACATAATGCTTTCTGAAGTAAGCAACACTAAGGAATCATATAGTAGATAAAAGAGTTAATGCTTACTTCAGAGCATATCTTGATAAAGAATCGAAATATTCAAATTGTGAGGTAATTGGATTTGGATGTACCTAGCTAGTAATGATTTGGAACGCATATAACATTAATTAAAGTAAAATATTCCATATTCTCATGTTATACTATTGAAATCTAATAATATTCCCTAACATAAATATTTCAACATGTAAAATCAACCTGTCTAAAACTATTTATAAGTAAAGAAATTAATCTAAAAATATGAAAAACTCTTAAATTTAAAAATTGTTGTATCTCACGTTAAAGAAAATACAAATCTATCAAGTGGTTTATTTAATAATGTCTTGACAAGTTAAAATTAAATTCAAAAAGCTTCAAAGCTTTTAGAATAAAAAAGTCCTAGGTTTCATGGGCTTCAGACTTAAACCGCTTAATTTTGAGCTTGACCTAGGTTTAATAGTAAAATAATTTTTTGGCTAGCCAAATAATATTTTGTCAACTCATGAATAACTTGTGTGATTAATTACCTTTCATAACCTGAACAATTTTCTCATGGAGATTAATTTTATGATGGATATTGAAGAGGTCATAATTAATTATGTTATCTAATAAAAATTAATTCGTGCATTAGTTTTATTCCTAAGTCTCTCCACTACTAGATTTAATAGTTTTACTGATAAAAGTTTATATCGGTATTTACACTCACAATCTGTCGGCACGTATATTACTGACGGGCTCACGGACAGAAATAGTTCATCAAAAAAAATCTTGTTAGTAATTTATGGTCTATTGGTGAGTCTGCCAGTAAAAACATATACTGATGGATTTACAGACAGATAAAGCGCGCCAAAAAACAATTACTCATTATGTAATGTCATCGGTGTTTTTATTTGTCCGTCGGTATATTCATCAGTAAATATAACATAGTACTGATAAAATATCATCTATAATTTCATCAGTGAGTTAACAATAGCAGTGATATTTGTAGTAATTCTTTTTCAACTCTCTCTGGAATATACCGACGGAGTTGTTCCGTCGGTAACCCCATTAGTGATATTTTAAAAATATTATTTTTTTAAATATATAAAAAATAAGTAGAAAAATAATTAAAATAAATTAAAAATTAAATATTTATCACAAATCTAAATATTTGTACATTTAAATACAATAAATCTAAAATAGATGCGACGTTGGAGGAGAAGGAGGTTGGTTGTCACCGAGTCCGTAGGGCCAATTAAGGGGTGCACATGTACTATTCATCTGTGATCTCATCTCCATTACCAAATGACGGAGTTCTTTATAATCAATAGTAAATCGTTCATATTTTCGTTAAGATGGGTTGTCCGAACCTGTACTCGTTGGTCTAACATTGTTGCGAACTCTAGAGTTTGAGTGTTTGAAATTGATTACGATCATCGAACGGTTGAAACACTACAGGTCATCTGCAAGTTCTTGATTGTAGTGTAAGAGAGTCAATACACCCGATTTCTATCGGGTCCACCATACATCCTATCTCCAACCATAAATCCAAATCGAGATTTGGCTCGGTCGAAGGATTGTCCCTGTATCTCTCATTCAACCAGCTATTATATGTATCAAATTCAAGGAAATAATAAATTAAAAAAAAAATGGTTGAAAACCAACACACCACAAAGTGCTGAGCTCGACTATCCACGAATTGTTGCACCCCTTTTAATAGTCATCACTCTGCACATACGTTTCAAAAAAAATATTGTCAGTTAAATAAATTTTAAAAAAAAATTAATAAAAAATGGATGTAATAAAAAAATCCTAATATCCGTTTTGCATGCGAAAAAAAATCCTCTTCTATTGAACACATAATAAAATTGAGTTTTAGTTTCAATGATCAAATAATTTTCTCAATGATGATGATATCTTTCATTTTATTACCATGGATCTGCATCTTACTAACAATTGCTATTGTTCATGAAAAATACTTTGTAATCGACTTCCCATATTCATCTTTAACAATTCAAAAGGTGTTCAAAATGCTTGAAGTTGTTGCCTCTTTGCATTAGTTATTCATTGATATTTGTTTTCATGCAATTCCAAATATCCTTTGAGATATCATTGTAAAAAATAATTTTCAAGATTGACTAGTTAATCAATCGAAAAATATAACTTTTTTTCTTTAAAAGATTTTAATCATTTCTCTTTTTTTTGCATATCTTTTATTAGTTGGTGGTTCAAGTATTTCTTCATAAATGATGTTGTAACCCAATTTTGGCCCATTGGCTTTTAATTTAATTTTACAGGGTTTAAAATGTAAAATTAAAAAATCAGAGATTTATTTCGATGCAAAGTGTAATTTGTCAACTTGCGTGAAAACTAGGGACTACAATGTGCTTTTGTCATTCTATCTTTATCTTCAAGATAATCCCTATCTTCAAGATAATGATAGTTATCTGCTTTCAAATTTAATTCTTAATCAAATTCAAACTTTAAAGAAGAGAATGAGTTTGATTGAAACTTGGTTTCTCACACGCGAAGGGACTCTTGCACTATAAATACAGATCTTAGTGTATGCAAAAGGGGCGCGGAGGAAACCCCAGGAGAAGGCCATTACCAGAAACCCTACAAAAAAGATAAATAAAAAAAAGACATTTACAACAAAAAAGGAGGGGGCGCGGCCGAATCCTAGACTAGCCGCCGCTGCCCCCTCCCCCTAGCTTTTTTTTCCTCCTCTTCTGCCCCAGTCACCAAAAACAACCAGAGAAGCCCTCCGTGGCTTTTCTTTTTCTCTTTGGCTTGAGACCAAAACCGCCACCTCACCAGCCTTGGCCTGCCATCTCAGCTGAACAAACATCCCCAACCATCACCATCGTCTTTGCCTTCGTTTCCCAATAATAGCACAAAGCAACAGCACAGGAAAGAAAGACTAGGGAAGACATAGAAAAACAAAAACAGAGGGGAAAGTAGTAGCAGTCGGGCAACCCTCCATCACCATCGTCATCGTCTTCGCTTTCACTCCGTAGCTACACCAGCCCCAACAGCTCTTCCACATTGTGAACATCCAGCAGTCCTCCATTGAAGCAGCTGCACTGATCTCAGCAACCCTGGAAGCCGCCATCCTCAACCGCAGAGAGGAGGGAATACCGGTGGAGAACAAGAAGAAACGAAAGAGGAGGAGAAAGCAACCGACCAGTCTTCCTCCACCAACGCCTCCAGCCGCTGCCTCGCCAGGTAAGTCTTTCTTCCCCTGTTTTGCCAAATTAATTACCTTACTACTGTAGCATGCATGCGTGAGTTGTTCACGCATGCATGCAACAGTGGCCAACCGAGTCACTGGTTTAGACCAGTGACCCGACCCCCCCTTTTTTATGTTTTGTGACCGGGCTACATAAAAAAATGATAAAAAAGGAAAAGAAAAAAATAGTTTTTATTTATTTTAATACACAATTTTGCGGATTTTTTCACTGGTACCAGAGTCAGGAATTATATTGTATTTTGTGGATTGCACAATATTTACCAACGCCAGAGTTGGAAATATTCATTAGGTGAATATTCACTGACGCTAGAGTCGGGAATATTACAGGATGACCATGAGAACAGAACACAAACAAACCTTTAGCAATTTTAGACGAAACCAGCAATGTAGCCTGCCTCAGGTAGGACGCTTAAGGGATGATAGCATCTTCCTTTTACGTAATAAGTCATGTACCATAGAATCTCTGTTAACCAGTTAGGGTTCCTAATGACCATAATACTAGGTGGCGATTCCTCGAACAAGACCTTTTCCTCTAAAAGAACAAGATGTAAGATATCTGTTCTTTTTCCATATCGAGATTAATTTTTAATCGGTCGCCGCGATATCCAGGTGTGACAAATGAATTGCCAATACTCCTTAGAGCTTAACAATTTTTCCATTAACAATATCATCCAATGATCATAATGGTCATCAAAACAAGGAATCACTGGTTGAATTTGTTCTAGAAAGTCATGATTTAATTTATTAGAGACTTGTTTTTGCCATTATTAAAGGCTGGTTTTCTGCCTTAAAGGGAGACTTAGCTTGCTACCACGTTAAAGTTGTTACTGCTATATCTAGATTTGCACAAAGTTTTATTAATAATCTTTCAAAAAATTCTAGGCAATAAAAGTTTTTCTTTCATGTTGAAGATTGTTGCTGCCACTGCTCCTGCTGCTAAGCTGATCTACTGTTGTGTTAGAGGCCACTACTACTAGAAAGAGGACTGTTGTTGAGTTCTTATTGAGATGGTATTGCATTCTACTGCTTCTGCATGTTGCTTCTACATGTGTGATCTTTTTCTTCTAAAATGAACTATTGTTATGTTCTATTTTGGTTTGCTACCGTGCCAATTTTTCTCTAGTTACTCTGGTTTTCTCTACTTTGTTTATGTTATTTTGTTTAAAGGACAACTGCTGTGATTGGAGGTCTACTTGTGTAAGAGCTGTTGTTGCGTCTGCTATTGTCGCGAAGGGAGAAGGCTGTTGCTTTTGTGCTGTTGTTATGTTTGCGTCTATACTGGAATGAAGTTGTTGTTATGTGCTTAAAGCCACTATTGCATGAGAATGTGGTGAGCTGCTACTGCTATTCTAACTAGTTGCCTTATCTTTTTTTGAGGTTGTTTGCTACTGCGTTTACAGGTGTACTTGTGCTATGGAGGCTGCTGCTGATGCCAAATTGTTCTCTCTCTTTTTTCCAAGCTTTGATACTAATTATTGAAAAAACTAAACACTAAAGCTTTTATTCATTGTTATTCAACACATAAAATTATGAATGCATGGCTTTATATTTATAAGAGATTACCGGATAAAGATAAAGCTCAAACAACCTTATATTTATAAGAAGATTATATGATAAATATAATGATGCAATCTAAACTACACTAAATAATTCATTAAAAGTTTCAGATGAGCCAATTATAAGATTAAGGATTGAGAAACTTAATGATGTATTCAATGAGCTTATTCATAGCATTTGAGTCAATATGAATTTCAATGAGACTACAACTTTAATATGTAATGATCTGATTTTAATAAATTTAAGTTGTACATAAGAGAGGCCTAATCCATCTACTTCATGAGATACTTAATTTTGGCAGCAACAATTTTTATTTGTTTTCGTATGTTTTATGGATTCTAAGCTATAGGAGGATTCTTTATTATGTTTAGAAACATGAGAGGCTAAATTATTTCCTTTTTTGTTTGGGATTCCAAAGGGCGACAACAATA
>Ga0307509_10011860_pt1 | contig 10485 bp, 8 predicted proteins | sample 10_EM_MG_FD_202245 | JGI IMG/M metagenome (GOLD analysis project Ga0307509, IMG submission 202245) | Populus trichocarpa ectomycorrhiza microbial communities from riparian zone in the Pacific Northwest, United States - 10_EM | ecosystem: Host-associated > Plants > Roots > Unclassified | place...
TACCTTAGTTTGATTTTAGTACGGACGAGCAGTTAGAGCAGAGCGAGCGAGAGCGAATGAACGAAGCATTATAGGCGGTAAACTTACGTTCCATATTCCTTCCTCCGAGTGCCTAAGTTCCAGGTCAAATCTCTTAGTCTAGTGGCTTACTTCCGTGCGACCCTGCCCTCCTCACGTCGAGAACCTTTTGACAAGGGGAAGGAAACCATACCAACAGGTTTGAACGAGTGATGACCTGTGACGTGTCATAAGGAGGGCTCGGAGGATAAGTGGCGGGGACTGTGTCATCTGTTTAGGGCAGCGGCGACTAACTGTGGCAACTTCTGCTATCAGAGCAGACCAGAGTTGGCTTTTTTCTTTTTCTTTTTGTGGTTGCTGAACTAACTGCGGTGGGTTCACTGGGGATTTAGTCTGCTGCCTCGGTTGGTATAGTGGTAAATTTTGAATCCCAAATTCTCCAAGGCTCTGATAGGAGACTGCCTGTCGGTGTATCCAAGGGTCTTTTGAATTTCTACTTGGGTTAGCTAGCCGTAGAAATAAAGCTTTTGAAGAAATTCCTAAGAGCTAGAAAGAGGGGTAGAATATTGTAAAGGTAGCAGCCTACCACAAGGCTATGTTGTGTAAGCATGTACTGCACAGTACTGAGCTTGGCAGTCATAATGGATATCGAAGAGAGTAGCCGCATTCTTCACAATACTTGATATTATACAAGGCGGGGAAGTGCTTTCCGAGCTCAGCTTACCCCATGAGAGGCTCCGCAGCACTGCTTTGAGTTAGGCGATAGTAGGTTTTTTAGCAGGCACATTCATGAGGCTTGATACGCTTGTATATATGAGGCGAGCCCGTTCCACCGGAGGTGCTTTCGGGTGTTGGTCCGTCGCGGTTCAAGATTTGTGCCGCACCACAGGACAGAATTTAGAGAAGTGTGGCATTTTCTACCAGCCCAAAGCGAGTGTTAGAACAAAACTGGGGGGTTGGTTGAGAGGCTAGGAAGCACTCATGAGATCCCAGAAAACCAGGCTTTTCTTTTCTTCTGCTCCCCTGAAATTCCCGCTCCGGACTGACTCTGCCAACCGTCCGCAATATCCTAAGTAGCGGAGGGCGGGAAAAAAAAGTCTCGACTTTTCAACAATAATCTCACCTCCCGGAACACAGTCACTAACTTGTGAAACAATTGTGCCATTGCCGATCACCTGTCCTAAGTCTTAGCCCGGGTATCGTTACTTGAGCCCCGGCGATGGCACATTCAAGGCTGCTGAGCTAGCAATGTAGAGAGCTGGCTCCTACAAACCGAGGAATTTAGAAGGTGGTGAACTGGTAGTGGGGAGGCGAATCCGATGGGGCAGTTTCGCTCCGTTCTGGAGTTCTGAGGTAGGCAAGACTTATATTAGGTAACAAGGGCGAACATCGGGGGATAGGAGGTAGAGCCAAGTGCTCACAAGCTATGATGTTAGCTCATTGAGGACGGACAGCATGTGCAATTAGGCAGGAGGACGAAATTTGGCCGTTGCGTGTTAGCTTGGCATTGCCGCTTCAAGGGACTGGTCATCGGGAAGTATGCTTGGAGTCCTACTCAAACGGGTTGTGTCGGGGGGGCTAGGAGGGATGAAGGAGGGATAGCAGAAGCCTATGAAGACCAGAAGGAGGTCATTGGTGGGCGATAGTTGCCCTTCCAATCTTATCAGGATGCTGCAGACTAAGTCTTCCGAAAAGTGTACATGCATATATATGGACTCTCTCGGGGGATGCTGGCAGAACATTGAGTTAAACTTTCCAATTCGCTCAATCAATTCTAAAAGCCTCCCAGGACTCGAATATTTGTAAATGAAAGATAGTACGAGTATATTCAGGGCCAATTTGGGAAGCCTCACTCAAAAAGGGTAATGATCCGTACGCATCATCGCCTGGAGAAGCGATATGATCAGATTTCTGGATGGGCGGTTCGGGGGGACACAACGCCCGCCGCGGGACAGTGGTCTGGGAGCGGACATCTTAAAGATTCTAGAAGATAGTCCTAAAATGAGTGCAGAAGCTGTCTCAAGCTATTGTTGATACCGGTAGATACATATCTGGATCCCTGCTGGTCTCACTGAAAACCGATGCGATCCGGCAAGAAGCGATACGGTAGTTTGTTACCCAGGCCAAAAGCGGGTGAGATCAGATGAAGGGGCAAGGTGGGGAGTAAGCGAGGCTTGGCATAGTCACTTCGCAGAGCCGCGCTTAAACTCTGATAATTTGTGCCACGACCGAGGGGTGGCGGTCCATACCGTACTCGAGTACAAGCCCCCAAATAGGGTAGCCACAAAACTGGTACAAGTATTCCTTTAACAGGGGGATTGAATTTCTGGATCGCCAGAAATGCGATTGGCTTTGTTACTGCGACAATACTCCGGCAATCGGACTGGAAAAAGTGGCATTTCATAAATACCACTTGGTACGAAAAGCTGGGTGAAAGTTTTTTAACCAGGCTTATTAGAGTCTCAGCGGGAAAGTTTGTAGGGTATGATATCTTTTCGCTCAAGGGTATCATATGATAGATGATATCATAGAATTTTCAGAGTCAGATCTCTCTTAGATGGGACAAGAGCCCTAAGTGAACCTGTGACCTGTTGCTGTGGTGACAACCTCATCGCAAAATCCCTTCCCCCCCACATATTTGTCGAGATGAGAGGTGTTATTTTTATATTGATCCCACTAATATCTTCCGGTAGGGTTACGGCAATTTACCATACTGTGTCATATTGGATCGGATTGTACCCATGCAAAAAAATACTATTCAAACACCAACCCGGGCGAGTGACTGTTTGTGATGGTAAACAAATTGGGAGATAGTGGTGATAACCCAGTCACTTACTTAGAGATAATCGCTGTGCCAATTATGGCAGCTTCCGTAAACCGAAGCAGAGTTAAGGCTTCTTTTTTGAGCAAACTGTGCTAATTATAGGAGGTTCATTCGCGTTTTGGATAGAGGGTGCTGAGTGTGCCGTCGGGGATGTGTTCTAACGCTTTTGTTGATCAGCTAAGTGGGTGAATCTTGGATCCTGAATTATCCCAGGGCATGATGGGGGAACTGTTTGTTAGCAGGTTTAAGGACTCTTGGAATCACTACTTAGGGTGGCTGTAGAAATAGAATTTGATTCTGAGAAATTTCTCAGGGGTTAGAAAGACTCCGATAGGATAGATTATAGCAAGGGTAGGAACCTACTGTTGCACCACACTTGGCGGTGGCGATTAATATCAAAGGGTACATTCCCTATCTTCACAGAAACTGGACAGAGTATTATAGAAGGAACAGCTTTCCAGCTTTTGCCCTAATGCTTCCACTACGCTGTATCGAGTTCGGTCAAATATATTGGCTTATCAACAGATTCATCCATATGGCGTGATGTGGTCGTATATACAGAGCTAGGCGATTCCTCTGAATGTGCTCTAGGGTATTCTTGCGTCGCGGTGCGAGATTCGTGCAGCCATAGGATAGAACTTAGAGAGGTGTGGCATTTTGCTACCGATACGGTAAGAGCGGAAGAGGCGTTGTGGAAACAAATTCCAGGGAAATTTTATTGGGCAGCGCTGGGACACGAGTGCGGTCCCGCAAAATAATTCGACTTCCCTAGCTCTAAAAATTATAAGAGTGGGGCAAACTCCACCAGCCTGCTTACAATATCCTAAGTATGATAGCGAAATGGAGATAAAATCTCTACCTTTTTATCATAGTAATAATATATGCTCTTTGAAAACTGCAATCAGCGTGTGGAACAACCGTACTATCGATTGGTAATGGCTAGTTTTAAATCCTAGAGTACAAGTTCCAACACTAGGATGTTCAAAGCTGGGGAAAACAAAAATATAGGGAAATCACTCTTACAAACCGAGGAACCTGGATGCAGGCATTCCAGTAGTGGGGGGGGGAATCCGGTGACCGAGTTTTGCTTTTCTATGGAGATCTAGTATTAGACTAGATTTATGTTAGGCAACAAGGACGAACTTGGGGAAATGAAGGGCAAGTGCTGGCAAGCCTTGATGTTAGATCATTGGCAATAGATAGCCTGTGCTATTAGGCCAGAGGCCGGGATGTCTCCATTGTGTGCTTCTGATGTGATTCTAAGGCCAAAAGGAGAGAGAAGGAGGGGCTATGGGCATTAGAAATTAGTTGATGCTGGTCGGCATTCTGTGTCTGTAATTTCTTTGGCCCCATGAAAGTTCGGAAGTTCCAAAAGGTGTTTTTTTTCTTCTTAACTTAGCTAGAAGGTCAGGAGTATGGGCGGTCAAAGGAAGACATGAAGGCTATGGAGATGAGGGCACGAAAAGGGTAAGGAATTAAAGTAAAGGCGTAGGAGAGTGGAAGTCTTCGTGAGGAAATTCTTTTGTACCGGGATTAAGTTCCGCAGAATGTTTCTTTCTCTTATTTCCATTAGAGGCCGAATATGCTGGGAAGAAAGCGGACGTGTGTGATGATGGATGGAAGGGTCAGGATGACTTGGTTATGTTTTTTTTTTCCATATACACTCCCGCCTCTACCATTAGTTTACTTTACAGAGCAGGGAGATGTGAAGAAGTTGGGCTATCCTGTTAAATTACCGTACCATCCGGTGCCGTATTTTGATTCTCAGAACACAAATAACTGCTTCCACGCCATAGCTAACCATCTGCAAGTTTAAACAACGGCGATTGGCTAAATCTCAGTCCAGATTTAAATTGTGGCTAGTATTTGGGTGGATGGCTAGCTCTGCCGGGCGCTCCCTATGGCATGGAAGACGTTAGGGTCATTGCCCGCACTTGTACTCGAGCACCGGGTACAGTACAGTACAAGTACTATCCTACCAGACTCAAGAAGCGCTAGCCCGTTACCGAGTACAGGAGGGTATTTTTTCTAAAATAACGAAAGGGGCCGGGCTCGGCGTGCATGAGAACTATGAGATATGAGTGGTTCTTGGCCCTTCGAGGACCCAATCCATCTACTAGTACTCTGGTGTAACCTAGTTGCATCAACTTGTCGAAATCAACCACTCAAATCTCATACTTCTCATGCTGGCCCCCTTCGTTATTTTCGAAAAAATACGGTATCATACCTGTAGTGGACAAGGAAGCACCATAATCTATCCCGTTAATCAACTTTACCCTGCAAGCGCACCTCGGGGTTCATCCTAACCTTTTTATGCTAGGCAGCTCGCTCGACAATTGCAGAAGCCTTAAATCGAGTTATCTGACTTCGCCAGTCGCTCTCCTAATTTCCAAATCGCCCACCGCATCCTTTCTCGGCTGCCAACTCTCTCTCGCCATCCCTAACCTAGACACTCACTCCAATATTCTTCTTTATAAACGGTACCTTTCAGATTGCGCGTTATTGCTTGAACTGAAGTTGTTTGCTGACTGCGATAGCCGCATATCTATTAAAAGCCCCTGCAAACCAAAGAAATAGTATGTTTACCCTATTGACTTTGATAAGATTTCCCTGTCCAATAGTCTACACTTCGCATTATTTTTTTCGGGATTGCTGAGATTGTAGTCGGATCAGTAGAGGTGGAAGGTTGTGATACCAGCCAAAAGACAATATGAGTGGTACACCTCTCGCGTGGGCTGCTAAGGGGGCACGAGGAGGTGGTGCAAGCACTGCTCGAACGGAATGACGTCGACCTCAATAAGACAGATGTTGACGACCGAACACCACTCTTGTGGGCTGCCTACTTTGGGCGCGAGGGAGTGGTGGCAATACTGCTCGGAAGGAGCGAAGTCGACACCAATGCGACATGTTCTGAGGGCCGAACACCCCTCTCGTGGGCTGCCCTCAACGGGCACAAGGGAGTGGTAAAAATACTGCTTGGACGGGATGACGTCGACCCCAACAAGCCAGATCTGTTGGGCCGAACACCGCTCTGGTGGGCTGCTTTCGGTAGGCACGAGGGAGCGGTGAAAATACTGCTCGGACGGGACGACGTTAACCCCGACAAGCCATGTAACGACGGCCGAACACCACTCTGGTGGGCCGCCAGCCGTGGGTGGAGGGGAGTTGTGAAATTGCTACTCGGACGGAACGATATCAACCCCGACAAACCAGATTCAGACAGCGAAACACCACTTTTGCAGGCTGCCAGCAATGGGCGCTCGGAGGTGGTTGAAATGTTACTCAAACGGGATGGCGTTAACCCTGATAAGCCAGATCGGTCCGGCCGAACACCACTCTCGCGGGCTGCTGAACACGGCCATGAGGGAGTGGCGAAATTACTACTCGGACGGAGCGACGTCGACCCCGACATGCCAGACGTGGACGGCCATCCACCACTCTGGTGGGCTACTGAGAACGGCCAAGCGGGGGTGATAGCTCTGCTCCAGCCTCAAAGCTTTTCCACCAACGATGCGGCCTAAGCCCGAGGGGGGCATTCCCTCCTATAACCTTCCTTGTATATTGTCCTGACAGCTCACATACTGTTCCCGCAATCACCGCAACCACTCCATAAGTCTCCTTGTCGCCACCACTACCTTCTACAGACCACCTTATGATAATCTCCCCTCTCGTCCTTCCTTCCTTCTACAGCTAGCCTACCACAAAACACACCGCTTAAATACACTTCTTCCTTGGTGGAAGGAAATCACATGCAATGAAAGTGCATACACCCATCACCTACCCGCCCAGCCCTCCATGCGGATTTTTCTTATAGAGTTAAGTTAGGATTTGTGAGCTTCTATCCGAAGCTTTGGGTTGAGTGTGATTGGAGGTCTTATTTCTACCGCATTCTGATAGGCTGGCGTAGCCTGAAAATTCGATCATATCTGCCTTCAATCTTTTTCTTTTTCTTTTTCTTTTTCTTTTTCTTTTTCTTTTTTCTTCTTCTTCGATATCTGATTTCTTATTTATTTGTTTTCCTAAACTTGGAGCGTCCCCTACCCTCCCCTCAGAAGCGCAAACACTACTACTATTTAGACTTAGAGGGAGAAGTGTATTATAGGGCAGGCATTTTTGTTCCTGATGCAAAGCGACAAAAGAGCTACTTGCTGGCTTCCACTATTGGCAAGGTTTAGTAAAGGTCATACTTACCTGTAACACCTCCAAAGGTGGACCTCGGCCTGGAGGTGGGATTGGGGGGACTGTCTGCATTTTGTAGTTTTGCACATGAAGGGAAATTAACACGGCCGGGAGTCGTTTAACCATCTAATCTCAAGAGCATCGTATAAACTCCCAATACTTTTCATGCAGCAGAACCATTCTTCCTCACCGCCTTAGATTCCGATAATCACCCAGGCATGCGATTCCCGAGAGCATCGCCCAACCCTGCTGGTATACATTGCTCAATCCGCGCACGCACACTCAAGTTCATCTCCTGAATACACTACGAAGGTTTCTCAACAGCGGGTGCTCAACATCTCTTCTGGTAATCTCTGCTTCATTTGGCATTATAACAAGCACTATTTGCTCAAATGCCCAGTCCCTCCGATACACCGCAGTAGCCACGGTACAGTACGTGCGTAGCGAGTTTTTCAAGCATATCCGGTAGGAATATCTCGACCTACCAGCAAGTCGAGGTATCCCATGCCCCCTGGGCCACCCCCTACCGGCTACAATTTTCTTTTTCTTCTTCCCATAGCACTCTCTGCATTCTCAGGTCGGGCGCCATGAACTCATTTGATCTCCCGAGCCGGGGCAGGGACCTTGCCTTACCTTGGGATAGTATAATAGCATTCGAATATCGCTCTAAGTTATTGTATTGTAACTAAATGAGGACAGTACCTAAAACGATAATCGTAAGGTACGGTACCATAAAGCTGTTAGACGGATGTGCTTGGTTTTGTTAAGGGAGTGGGAAGGATAGTTCAGGAGATATGCAGACGGGACGGATACGGGACGGATACGGGAGGGTGGGGGGTGGGGGGTTCTATCCGCGATGTCTTTTTCTTTCTTATCACGGGAGTCTACGGAGGTGGTGGTGATCCATAGTAGGATCAAGATGGGGTATTATGTTTTTTTTACTTATGCACCTATCTTTACCATTTGTTTGATTTTAGTTTAGTTAGAGCGAAGTTGAGAGAGCGAGAGCGAATGAACGAAGTATACACGTGGTGAAACTTACGCTGTCCATATCCCTCCTCCAAAGTGCCTGAGTTCCAGGTGAAACCTCTTTGTCTAGTGGCTACTTCAGTGTGAGAGCCTCATTTCCTGCTTTGACAGATGCGGTATCCCGAGCTATAAAATTTGATCCCCTGGTAATAGTGTATTTTTACTACAGGAACTTATACTGCCGAAGGGGGTGACTAGTTAAGTTGCCTTGCAACAGGACAGATTTTAGATCACCGACTTGTAGAGAGTAGAAGACGGTTGGGCAAACGACTAAAGGATGAACTTCTGGTATGATATGATAGCATATGAAGAGGATTGCGATCATGAAGGCTCTACCGCTGAGCCAGGTTAGGTCCAAGAGGGTGCTTCTGTGATGGGGGTTAATCACGTATTTTAAATTTTAAATTGGGGCTTCTTTCCCACTTCTGTGGGTTGGCCTAAACCGCCCTGCCCCAGGTGTTCGTTGAGATCAAAGGTGTTTTTTACATTAGCACCGACTACTAAGTTACCTTCGGGTAGGTTTACGGAAAGTTATCATACTATAATGTCATAATATTGGGTCGGATTGTATCCATGTAGAATTACTACTAAAACTAGTCTCAGACGAGTGACTGTTCGTGACGGCATTACAAGAGGACTTGGGTGATAGTGGTAACCCAGTCACCTACTTGGAGATAATCGCGGTCAATTAGGGCAGCCTAAAGCAGAGTTAAGGCTTCTTTTTGCACATACTATAGTAATTAGTCAAGCTAGAGTAAGTTTATTTGCGTTCTAGATCTGGAATTCTGATAGTACCGCCAGTAATTTACTCTAACTCCTTAGTTAACTTAGATTCATTTGGCACCTATTTTTTCTCATTTAAAATCCAATTGCTGAGTTGGAATTTCTCCCACCACCACGTGAACGGGCATGATGTGTACCGGTATTAAAGCCAGGCTAGAAATATAGGATTTTTCAAATAAAAAAAATGTATGTCAAATGACTCTACTACCTCTTCCGAAAAGCTTACAGTACATTCCTACTAGCAGCCCCCTCACCCTACGGTCAAGCCTGTAATCCTTATATTAGCACTATTGCAAGAAGCACTATAGCATATTAGTCAAGTCTGGAACATGAGAATAAATAGTTTGCAGATTTTGTGGGTTAGTATTGAAAATGTAAAAATATGTATGGGTAAAATAGAAAGGAGAGTCTCAATCAACAGGTCAAGTTTTGAGTCTCCATTAAAAGTGAAATAAAGAATAATATAAACCTCAGACTTTGCCCAAACTCAGATATATTGGACGTTTTCAAGTAAACAAATCTTTGATGAAATCAAATTTTTTGGATGGCAAGTTCTGATGTCAAAATACGTATAGTTACTACAGAAAGAAGACTCTCAACCAACCAGTCAACCTCTGAGTTAACGTTAAAAGTGAAATACAGGATAATCTAACTCTTAGACTTTTTCGAAACTCTAATATGTTGTACACTTTCAAACAAACAAACTTTTGATTGAATCAAATTTTGTGAATTGCCATTACTGATGTCAAAATGATAATAAAGTATCACAATTGACAGTCAGGCTGGGGTTTCCTTTATTAGTATGATAGAAAAAGTAGGAGTAATTAGAAATTTTAATTTTCTCTTATATATTTAATATTGTAAGTTAGTTAAAGGCTTAATGGAATCAAAATTTGTGGGTAATGATTCAATATATTAAATACTGGTATAAAAGAACTTTTATTTATAAATCAAGCGAATAATACAAAAGAGTAGAGAGAAAACAAGAATAATTCAGGAGAATCCGGTAGAACTATGAGTAAAACATCTATTAGATGAAGATAATACTTAGCAAAAATGTCAAGTAGGAAATAGAAAACAGAAGGAAAACTTACTGGACAAAACTCAAAGTAGAACATCGGGATAGACAATATTGTCTGTATGATTGGGTGTATTCTCTGAGGGAAGTAGTGTTAACCCATGAAGTGAGGTGACTCTCGATAAAGCCACATAGAGCTGCCCATGAGTGAAGGCAGAAGTGCGTAGATCTACCCCAACCTGCTCCAATGACTGTCCTTGAGACTTGTTGACTGTCATAGCAAAGCATAGCCGGACTGGAAACTGGGTTCGGTGAAGGATGAAAGGAAGGTCTTCATCCGTAGTGGTAAGCTTGATCCGTGGAAGAAGGCAAATCTTGCCATCTAACTTTCCACCCATAATGGCAACCTGCAAGCAGGTGCGTCGAATTCCCAATACCCTCATCCTGGTACCATTGCAGAGACCCTCTCTTGGACTCAGATTGCGTAGGAGGATAATTGGCGCTCCAATCTTGAGTCGCAGGCATGAAGGTGGAATAGAGGCTAGACTAATACTCTGCAAATATTCTACTGCAAAGGGCTCTGCACTGACTGAATCCTCAGAAACCTCAACCTGATTGGCAGCTTCAAAGCGGT
>Ga0307509_10011861_pt1 | contig 10485 bp, 5 predicted proteins | sample 10_EM_MG_FD_202245 | JGI IMG/M metagenome (GOLD analysis project Ga0307509, IMG submission 202245) | Populus trichocarpa ectomycorrhiza microbial communities from riparian zone in the Pacific Northwest, United States - 10_EM | ecosystem: Host-associated > Plants > Roots > Unclassified | place...
CATGTATATTTTAAATGCGAACTTCTAATCATGCAAACATAATATTATGAGTTTATGTAAGATTCACTTTTAAATGAAATGTTGATTGTTGTTGATGTATGGATTATATACTGATGATGTGAAGGGAACATGTTCGCCGATTACCGACACGATGTGTGTCAAGTACAAAAAAAATAAAATTTACTATTGCTTTGGGCTTGAAAAAGCCGGGTTGTTACAAATTGTTTGTGTTGTGTTTGAGTCATGTTTGATGTGTTGATAAATGAAGGGTATAGTTAAATTCTATATAAAAAAATAGTGATTGATTAATACTTTGGTTGTGTTGGAAGGAGAAACATGATATGGGAAAGTAGTTTGGGATAAATTGAAACTAACTTTGAAAAATTAACCCCTATTGTGACTGGTCATGTTAGTTAAATAGGTGCTGAAATGTTTGGTAAATTACATGTTTTGATGAAGATATAAATGGGAAATCATGGTAAAGGATGTTGTAAATTGAATTATGATATAAGGAATCATTTTGAGTGTGCTTTGGGAAAAAAAATTGGCATGTGTAGTCATTGCTGAAATTTAAGTTAAATTATATTGTTTGGTGATATACTTAATGTCTAGGGACATTAGAAAAAAAAAATCGATAACGAAATGTCATGTCTTTTAGACATTGAAAATCATTGATGAAGAATTGAATTAACTGGACATTTAATGTTAGTGTAAATAAATTCTAATGTAAATGAATTTAAATGACAAGCAAGAAAATAAAATACATCCATGGAAATTGTTTACGAAAGTATTTGATTTTGTGAATTTATGAATATTATGAATAAATCAGGAAGATTCAAATATTGATTCAGGATGTTATATTGAAATGTAGGAGAAGCATTCACCCAACTTCTTAGGAGCTTGTATAGTAGGAGCTTAAGGAGGGACCGCAGAAGGGGCACAACAACAAAAAGGGAGCGCGAGCTAACCCAGGTTAACTTAATTAACCTGAACTCGGGATAACCCAACATAAAAAAAGTGAAAAAACCACTTAGCTCGAAGGCCAATAATTTAACACCAAAGTATGCAATTGTTAAAAAAAATCAATTTCATAAAAAAATCAAGGGAAAAAATGTAACATCCCCAAATCCGGGATAAAACAACAATCTTGTGTTGAACGGAAAACAGGGTATTTTTTTTAAATATATATATATATATGTGTGTGTGTGTGTGTGTGTGTGTGTGTGGTTTTCATATAAAATTCTACCAAAATTTTGGTAAAGTCTCCCCTATACCGGGAGGTCCCAAGTTATCGACATATAACCTGTTTACACTTCTAATATTTCACATCTCATAGCGCAATCACGACCCAATCATCTTGGGTCTCAGTCCCACAAACATCATCGTCATCACAACCATAATATTTATAACATACATTGAACAACATATATCATTATAGAGGAATAAATGAGATAAACACGCATACATGGACATAATTATATGAATTTCAGAGTTAAGTTTATCTATTCAAGTTTAAACATTAATTATACAAATTAAGTTATATAAATGTTGTAATATTACAAAATACAAGGATATACTCCCTAGAACTAGATTACAAAAAGTGAACATAAGCTAGGATCTAATTTTGTCGTGTATGCGATGGTCTTGAAACAAAATACATATTATTGAAACATGAATATCACAATAAGTATAGTAACACAAATATCCAACAATTTAAAAAGACAAACATGTATTCATATTCTATTCACTTCTCCCTTCTTGTTTCCATTGGAACTCTTTCTCATTCAACTACTAAAACCGTTTCATCTTCTATTTTCAACTTCCATTCAAGATTTCATAAGATCAACCACGACTATTTCTGCCTAACACATTATTGATACCAATTTCACTGGTATCATCATCACCCCGTAGGTGTCGATGCATAGCGATCTCCTTATCCGGGACCCTAACATACACTAAATATATGTTAGTCGATGCATGGTGATCCCCTTACCCAAGATCCTAACATACACTAAATGTATGTTAGTCCATGCCCTATAGGCATCGATACATGGTGATCCCCTTACCCGGGATCATAACATACAGTAAATGTATGCTAGCCGATACATGGTGATCCCCTACCCGGGATCCTAACATACACTAAATGTATGCTAGTCAATACATGATGATCCCCTTACCCGGGATCCTAACATACACTAAATATATACTAGTCAATACAGGGTGATCCCTTTACCAGGGATCCTAACATACACTAAATGTATGTTAGTCAAAACATGGTGATCTCCTTACCCGGGATCCTAACGTACATTAAATACATGCTAGTCAACGCCACATATCACACTTCTCATATTTCCTTTGTCAACGATAATTTCATCACTTGGCAATTCACACAAGAACCATTCACTTTGAACACACATACATTCAGAATACTATCCAAAATATTAACATCATTACGCAAACTTTCATCCTTTCACATAATATCCAACATTCGCTAATTCACATTTCACATCAATAACATATTAAATTATGGAATTTAACTAGAAAGTATAGGTGCAGATCACCTACCTGTAGTAAAAGTTGTACTCATGCTCCCTTGTTGCTGCTGGTGCACCACGCCTGTGGTCCCTCCTAGTAATCACATACATATCTCATAAATTACCTTCATTCAAGGATACATTTTTATAGTAACCATATTAACAGCCAATACAGGTCTTTCTTTCAATTATTCCTTTATTTATATTTTACGTTTTCTTATTTCATCCATTAATATCATCATTCTTTATCTGACCATAGTTATCATTACAGATTTCTATTTTGAATATGGCTCATTTCTTTTGGAAATTAAAATGTAATATCACATGTTCACCGAAGTGAAAGGACCCAATTTTCACCCTTAACGCGTCTAGATAGTCGCTTTAGCGACTTTTCAAATCTGCCAGTAGAGGTTGTATTCTGACCTCTCCTCAGATGTTTGACTATATCTGGAGCTCTAGGACTCCGTTTGAAGCGAGGTTGGTCTCTTTGGAAAGCTATGACACAAGGCTGCAAGTCCCTTAAAGGGAGGAGAACCCAGTTCTTCCCCCAAGACACTCAAAATTACTCGCCAACGAATCAAACCTACTGCTCTACAAGGTCTGTCATGACCCGGTCTCAGTTGGTGACCCATAACTGAAGTTCTATAGCTCCAAATTAAGCAAAACCATCTTCTTTGGTTATTCAATATCAAAAACTACAATTTCTATGAGGGAACCTGATCTTAATTCCCTTATCCTTCTACTCGAATTCTCTCTGAAATTCAGGAGACGAATCTATCCAGATTCGTCAACCTTTCCATTTACACACAACATCCACAATTTAACTTTCCCTCTTTTATCTTAACCCCTAACCATATCACATATCATATAAGAGCATCAAAAATATCTTTTAGGAGCCAATTTACTCTATTTATTACAATCTTCTCTCTTAATTTGATGCATAATTGGCCAAAAGCATGACCTTAAGGAACCAAGAGTTCCCTCATTCCTTTCATGCTAATTTCATTCAATTCACACACATTCACTTCACAAACAACTTATTATAATAGATTCAATAAGAAAAAAACCATAATTTCCCTTTTTTCTCTTCATACAGCATTTAGATTTTGCTGGAAATAATTCTGTTGATTTGCATGTTAAAGATAGTTGTGGTGAGCTTCGAGTTATTCGTTGCCGGAAGAGAAATGAAGGTTATGACAAGCCAGAGCTTTTTATGGGTTGGCGTGATATTGTTGCTGATTATGGACTGAGAGTTGGTGACAAGGTTGTTCTTCATCGTGAGAATGACCATAACCTGGGGTCACAGTTCAGGATTGAAGCTAAGAGGAGTATCAAGCTGTTTGGTGAGGAGGATTGGAGTGACGTGACAAGAGCTAACTAGCTATTATTTGCATGGAGCGTGGATGTTCGGCCATATCTAGATATATATATATATATAGAAGAATGAATTTCCTAAGTTTTTGTGTGTAAATTTATGTATGTTTGAGTGTTTGAGTCTAATTAAATAAATATGTTGCTGTTCTTAGTTTCTTCAAGTTTTTACACCTCCAGGTTTTTCAATTTTGTTGGTTTTTTATTTTTATTTTTTCTATTTTGTGCGATTTTCAAGTGTCTGAAAATGAGAATTTCCATTGATTTGATTGGATTAATAAATTAAAAAAGAAATAGATTTCACATATATATAGTTCTTTAAATCATGGGAACTAACACATTGGTGATCCAGATATATATAGAAGAATGAATTTCCTAAGTTTGGTGTTTTTTTGGTGTAAATTTATGCATGTGTTTATGTTTGAGTGTTTGAGTCTAGTTAAATAAATATGTTGCTGTTCTTAGTTTCTTGAATATGTATTTAATTATATGTGATCAGACTCAGTTCTTAAGGTGTCATCGAGATATAATTAAGCCTCTTATTGCGGCTTTGAAAAACACGAAGAAGAAAGTTGGTTGCTATACAAAAATCCTGCTAAGGAACTAGAAGAAAGAAAGCGATTTGCCATTGCTGCAGCAGCAGCTAGAGAGATCTTAAAAGAGATGCTTAGCTTAACTCTTTACATGTATCAAGAACAAGAACACCCAATATTCCAAGCCTGGTTCACATCCAAGATATTGAAGAGGTCAATAACATGATTAAAACATATGCTCAAGTGATGCAAATATTTTTAAAGAAAAAAGAAAAAAATTGAGACTTTGATCATTGATTTGACTAGATCCATTATAAAAACTACTTAAACATAAACTTGAAGCAAAATAAATACATTAAAACTAAATAAAAACTTGAAGGAAAACAGATTACCTGGAGTACACAAAAGTTTCAAAACAATCCATGAAGTAGTATGAATCATCGAAGGAAATATACCATGATACTTAGAATTTAGTTTTCTTCAATTTGATTTATCAATAACATAACCTACACCAATTATAAAAAGTAAAACCTTATACTATTCAAAAACACAAATCTTTATGCATCTATAATCAATATATATTCACTTTTAGTATTTAGCTAAATAGAATGTTTGAAGTTCCTTATGATTCACTATAAATAAAAAATATATATATAAACAATAGAGGTAGCTCAGTTGATGTGCACATGAATAAGCAAACATAAGCTTTTAGGTTCAAGTCCAAATATACACAACACATGATTCCTAGTAATGGGCTTCTGAATTCTTTATTAATATGAATATAAATCGATACATAAAAATCATACTTGAACAACAAAACCTTAAACACCAAGCATGGTTGCTAAAATTTCTTATAAAGTTACATCTCTTTACATAAAAACATGAGTGCATTGCTTTAATAAGATCAGCAACATCTAATTAACTAAGATAAATCATGCATTATAGTCACAAGCAGCTTGTTAGACTACCATTGTCTATCAAAAAGTAAGAGCAAAGAACAAGTGAAATTACCTTGTCGATTTGTGTTTGTGGTGCAAAGGGTGCAATATAGTTCCATTCATTTCAATGATGGTTTGAATTCCAAGCACACAAAATTATAATCGTAAAGAGCAATGCTTAAGCACCAGGCAAAAATGAAGCAAACTCATCAAACAAGTCCTAGTGGTTCTGAAAAAAGAGTTAGAACCTATAAGATGGTGAGAAGAGAACAACTAAGAATATGGAAATATTGGTAAAATAAAGTTTTACATGAGAATACATTAAGAAACATAGTGTAAAAGGAAAAAAAAATATATGTTTATTTTTCTCTTATCAAATTCCCCCATACTTATCTTTTGCACGTCCTCGGGCAAAATTTTAATTTTACTTTTCCAGTGTCAAAAATGGAGACAGCAGCTATGGTTGTCTTGACAATAAAAAAGGAAGTGAGGGGGCTGTGGGTGTCTAGAACTGATTCTGGTGGAGGAGATGGTGTGTGGCCTGATAGGCTAGTAATGGTCTCAAGGCCAGAAGAATACGATGTTGGTCGGCGACGATGAAGGAGATGATGGGAACGAATGGTTTTGAAAGGCTGGAGATTTGATGGTAGGTCTGGACAAGGAATGACTTTAGAGGTTAAGGTTTGTTTTTCTTATGTGTGGGTTGGAGTTCTTGGTGCCAGTGTTGATGGCGTGAAGGAGAAAGAAAAGGAAGTGAGGGTGAATGTTGTGGTTAGGGAGAATGGTGGATGTTATGTAGATGGAGGCCCGTGGGTAGAGAATTAAGGGGGTCCATGGTTTGTACGGTTGACTCGGGAGGAAGAAGAAAGAAAAAAATGGGAAGGGCGGCGGCTAGGCTAAAAAAAAGGTTAGTTTTTTGTTAGTTCCCCTAATTTTTGTCCCCTTTCAAGTGTATAACCATCACCTATTTATAAGTAAAAAATTTTGTTATTTTTAATTGCTTGGTCCCCAAGCAAACTTGATGATCAAGCAACTTAAAAAACAAATTGGTCCCTCAACTTCTTTCTTTTCATATTTGGTTCCTTGCAAATTTTGATTTTTCTTATTTTTTGTATTTTGAATTTTTTAAAAAAGAGTAACTTCAACATTGACTTAAAAAGAACCTTGACAATTGAACGCGTAGGAAAAAGACGCTGCAGGTGACGCAAAGACGTCAAAAACATATTTTTTGGGGATTTTTTTGGGATTTTTTGGGATTTTTGGTTTTTTTTCAAAAATTTTCAAAAATTGGGTAAAACATTTTCTATCTAAAACCTTCTTAGTTTTTTTTTCTTTAATTCACTAGCTCGTCTGAGTCTTCTGTATGTCAGGCCTCGACTCAAATGCAAGTGCAGTGCCCATCCCGGGTTGTCTACGCTGATTACTACTCTCGTTGCTCATCAAGCCTGACCTTGCCCCCAGGTGTGGTGTTTTTTTATTCATCATAAAGAAGTTTGAAATAATCATTCTGCTTTTTTTATTCTTGCAAGAACTGTCCTCTGATTGGTTGTGTGCATCCTGCCAACAAATCATTAAAAAGGTTTTCTAGTGTTAGCCTCATCTTAGATTGTTAATCAGCCATGATGTTGCCTTGAGTTGAACCATACTCTTCAAGCATATCAAACTTTATGGAACTGTTAAGTCATCTAGACATGCATAAAAGTTCATTGATGTATTATGCTCAATGTTCTTCTCTATAAATTCCTCTCAATCTGTCTAATCAGATTATGGAAAGAAATGCATTGGCATCATCACCGATATTTCTTTTTATCACCCACATTCATGTGGTAAAATGCCACTTGAATCAATGGTCTTCTATAGTCAGTCTTTGTGGCATGTAGTTATCCAAATGCACCCATGCGATCAACATCTTTCAGATGTCATAACCATACTTCAGAGGGTAAACCAAGATTTCAGACATGAATATGCCTTTTAAGTGCATCGTTACTCTCAACTGCCGCTGGAGTTCACTCAATCATAGTTTTTTATGTCAATTTTAATATCCGATTTTGGGTATTATATTTGATGGTACGTGACGAGGTAACCTTCTGTGGATTTCAACTGGTAAAAGCTTTTAAGTAAAGATTCGAGCTTCTGTTGAAAATTTATCTCTCTTGAGTATCTATTTTATCAGTATGCATAATAATTAGTAACTTAGTTCATGAAGCTACGACTTTTATGGAAAAGCTCTTCAAGTTTTGAGAGCGCCATTTATCGGTTCAAATCACTTACTTGATTAAAAAGGGCTTTTAAAAGCACGTAATGCAGGCTTATGGTTCATAACTAAGAAAGAAAGGGAAATTCATAGGCTCAAAAGTGTTTGAGGGTTTTAAAGACCTAGGATCACCATCAACTATTTATTAACTCTCTTTCTCTTGTTGTCTTTGTAGAAGAGAGTGACATGTCGTATATTTCATTAATAAATCTTGTTTCCTAAAACTGGATAGGAACTCCATCATAATCAAGCAATAATCATGCCTTACTCTTAATAAGATTTTTGGTCAGTCAAAAACTTTCGGTGTTCTTAATTAAGGTCAAATGTTGACAAATCATCATACCACTCTTTTCATTGTCAATCTTAAACTTAAAGAGAATACCAAAGCCATTGCCCATTTCTTATCTCCATGATACTCTTTTGTCTCAAATTTCAATTCAAAAGAAAGGTCAAGATTCTCGTCATTTCCTTATTTATATTTCACTATCTTTGTAGAAGAATGACATATAACCATGTTTACCTAAACGATCAAAATTTTCTTAACAGGGGCCATAAAGCAAATCCAACTATTTCTTTGATGGATAACCAATCTAAACATTTTGAAGATGCGAGAGGTTTTATTATAGATACCAAAGACATGTTCATGGTTGAATATATTTCTTTTTGTTTCTTTTCTTTTCCTTTCTTTTCCTTTTTTTTTGAACTCTCGCCCTCGACATCGACTTTTGGCATTTGTTGTGCCCTTCCTCAATTAAAAATCTTTTTTGCTCTTTCCAGACTCGATAGGAATTTTTCCTACCTTTAGCCTTAACTTGCTTTTAAATGCGGGTGATTTTTATTTTTTTGGCTTTCACATAGCTTTCCTCAAAGTTTTCTTGGATGCCCCTCCAGTCTAGGGCTTTTTCATTTTTAGCGATTTCTTAATCGATGGTATTCTATCAAATGATATACCTAAGATCAAAGATTGAAATTGACATAAAAAACCATAGAAAAAGCCATTTTAATCTTACAACGAGTCAATTTCTGTTTTCAAAATACAAGACAATCAAATAACTGCATATATTGAATGACATGTGTTTGGTCTTTGACCAAAGAAGTTTGATTTTCAAAAATATTTAAAAAAACACTTCCATCTCTCTGATTTCATTTCAATAATTAGACTTGAAAAGACATGATCTTTGACATGTGAGAGTTGATTCCAGAAAAAGAAAGATTGTCAAACAAGAAGAGCATCGATCAAGTTTGCAAAATCCTCGACAAAAATGACACTGACACTTCTTGATCATCCTTGAAAAGTTGAGCATTTAAGGGCAATACATTGTACCATGGAAAGGAAATTAAACAATATTCATATCATCTAGGGGCAAAGAAAGAATCAAATGATGAGTTAGCAAAGTCCATTAAAGTTATGTTTAGCATTTGGCACTAACTAAAGCCTCTTGATGATAGATAGAAGAACGAGCATGTTCAGATCAACGTAAGGGTGATATTGTTCAAAGACAGTCCATGGTTTAGTAAACTCCAGTAGCATTTGAGAGCAACGCTGCACTTGAAGGACATCTTCATCTGGGTTTACCCTCTGAAACATTGCTACAAATCCTGGCAGATGTTATTGCACAATTGAATTTAAATAAATATCGTAAGGATGCATACCACCAAGGCTGACTGTGGGACCATTTGTTTTGAAGCTCAAGGTGCACTTCACCGCATGAATATGAGTGATAAAATAAACATCATTGATAATGCCAATGCATTTCTTTTCATAATCTGATTAGATTAGCTGAGAGGAATCCATTGAGAAGAACACTAAACATACAACAAAAAACCTTTTACCGCATGCTATGAGATGCATGTTTGGATGACTTGATAGTTCCTTGACGGTTCCATGATAACATATACTTAAAGAGTATTGTTTCAACTGAAGGCAAGTTTGTGGCTAATTAACAATTTATGATGGGTGTTGGCAAGATGGACACAACTAATCAAAGAAGAACTTTTGAGAGAATCCATAAGATGAATGATTGGTTAAGCTTCTTCATGATGAACCCAACAACATCGCATTTGGGGGCATGGTCATGCTTGATAAACAATGAAAGTAGTAATCGTTGTAGACAGCTTAGGATGGACAGTATACTTACATTTGAGTAAAGGGCTAGCACACAAATGAGCTTGTCAATCAGAAGAATAAAAAAGGCTTTGGATATCAAACAAAGGCACCCTATGACAATGGAACATCAAAAGGGGGGCTATATTTCAAACGAGGTAAGGATGCATACATGTCATCTGACCTAGTCCAAAAAAAAAAGAAAAATGCATTTCGGTCGACACCAGCCCAACACTCTTCTAGGTCGATGTTGGCCTAACACCTTTGGACCAACCTCGACCTAATTTCTTTTGAGCCAATCTCGACCTAACAAGGATGGGCTCAGCCTATATATTTGGGCCAGCCCATCCCAATATATATTATTATATTATAATATTATATATTAAACAAAAAAAATACAACAAAAAAAATTCAGAAATCCTTTGTGATTTTCTCGTAGAATATTCTATCAATTTTGATGAATATTGGATTGTATTTTTATACTATAGAAATACAAATCCGGTATTAAAATACTCGTTTTTTTCAGAAATGTTTTTTTTTAAATTATATAAAAAACTATCTTATTTTCATACATACGACCAAGTTTCTAAAAAATACAGAAATTTTCATATCATATTTTCATACAACAAAAATTAAAAAAATATGTATTAGTATTGTCGCACGTGGTGCGGCGTCGCGGCGAAAATCTATTGAAGTTTTTTTTCCATTTTCTTAAATCTACAATGTAAATTTATCTATATCTATGGGGATA
>Ga0307509_10011862_pt1 | contig 10484 bp, 7 predicted proteins | sample 10_EM_MG_FD_202245 | JGI IMG/M metagenome (GOLD analysis project Ga0307509, IMG submission 202245) | Populus trichocarpa ectomycorrhiza microbial communities from riparian zone in the Pacific Northwest, United States - 10_EM | ecosystem: Host-associated > Plants > Roots > Unclassified | place...
AGGAACAAAATTGAGATTACGATCAAATTCTGCAAATGTTACATCATCATGTGATCTCCTTCTAATTTATGTAGTGTTATTGAATAATTAAACACTAGTTTTTCGAATAAAACACGATTAAAAAAAATTAAATTTTTTTGATTGGGTTGGACCCGGTCCAATGCATTTAGGTTTGGGTCGAACCCGGTCCGGCCATAAACAATGGAGAGTGAATTAATTCACTCTGCACTGTTTACTTTTGTGAATTAATTCACTCTCCACAGACGGCATAAGAAGAGAAGCAGCTTGAAGCTGCTTTCGGTTAACCTGCGTTTTAAACGCAAATTATATTGGGCCCACAAATAGTAAATGACGTTTTATAATTTATCAAATGGTTTTTTTCTGTGGCTTACTTCAAAAGCAGAAGCAACCACAGAAACAAACACCCATGCCTATTTGAGAGTGTGGTTGCGGTTGCTTTTCAAAGTACCTTTCGTGCCGAAATGCATCAAAATAATGTTTTTTTATTTTTTAAAAATTATTTTTAAGATCAACGTATCAAAACAATCCAAAACATATGAAAAAATTAATTTTTAACATAAAAAATTTAATTTTTATGGAACGCGATTTGCACCGTAACACTCATCATCGTACAACCAGATTTTTATCCTTGAACCTACTACCTCATATAGTAATCGGGATGCATTATTAAAACAACATCATTAAGTGAATAACAACTAAGAAAAGCTTGCAATAGAAAAAGAAATGAAAGAAAAGCTAAAGCTAAACATGCCTATTAGAAAACAACAAAACACTATTAGAACATCTCATCAAGTCATTGCTTGTATAAGTAAAATTAGGAGTACTCCCCTTTAATCTATTGAGTAAGATGGTAGAAAGTAAGATCATAATTGTAAGATCAATCTATAGCTTGCTTCTTAAATAAGAGTTTATTCTGGGCTATTCAGATACTCTAAAAAATTCCAACACACAACATGAAAATAGCCCTCGCTAAAACTTTCCACCAATCACCATACTATACCATTCCCATGAGAAAGTGTCAACTGAATTCAGCATATAACCCTGGTAAACAAGCCATCTCATGAAACAGGTCCAAAACCTCCAGGTTTCATAACAAATGAGGAATTGATTCAATTTCAGATACACAAAATTAATGGACAAAGTGCATCATTGTGGTGAGTAATGTGTTTATATGCAAGGAACCCTCTTGTGCTGAGACTACCTTGAAGCATTAACCAAAGGAAGAGACATCCATTTTAAGAGGCATCCAACCCTTCCAAAGCAGATTTGAAAAAGAATCAGCCCTTAAATTACAAATCTCATCGATTAGATGAGTGGCTGACTTAACCGTAGAAGCACCATTCTTCTCCAATTCCATAAGCTTGCATATTTCCCAACCAAGACTGTTTTTTTTTAGCACATCAGCTGTTTGACCATGTTTATGGCTCATTGTACGCTACTTGTGGTTTATGTTTCACTATGTCATGGTCATAACCCGTATGATTTGACATATCATGGTTTGTTTCAACACATCATACTAGTTTTGCCATATTCTTGTATGGCCTGGCATGCTTTCGATCTTTGATCTATTTTTATTTTTTTATCACGACCAAATTCAGTTTTGCTAGTTTGCAAACTCAGGCTGTCCTACATACGCTATCTTGAGTTTGAGGGGAAATTTTGATAAATGTGATAGTGTAAACTTTACTTTATGGGAATGTGTAGGCTTCAGTTAGACACTTGATACGATGTTTAATTTGTCGGATTTTTTGATATCATTGTCCTTTCTAGAGCAAGTGTTGTGTATAAATAAGATTGTGTTTCTAATTTCAATTATAATTTTGTTTTATTCCTTATTATAATTTGCATTTAACATTTTATGTGTTTTATTTATAAAATTCTTTATAGCACAATAAAAAAAAGTTATATAGATTGAAATTAATTTCAATTTAGGAAAAGAGTTTAACTTGTCAATTTATTAGTGAATATAACTTATTTTTTCTTGTAGTGGGTGGTGTTTCACACGAGATTAATAAAATGAGAATGAATGACTGTAGGAATAATTATAATTTTTAAGGATAAAAAACAAAAGCTTAGAGGGTGAATTTGACCCTCTAAAAGCACCACTTTGGAAGGTCTACTTTGCCAGCTACTGGTAAAAAAAATCAAACAAGCTTAAAATTTAATGCCTTTTAGCCCCCGCAACATTCTTTTAGTAGTATATGTTTTAGTGATGGGTAGAAACTTTTGAATGTTTTATCTATTAATGTAAATATGTTGTGTATATATATATATATATTATCAATTTAATTATAGAGTAGATGAAAAGTCGATGCCCTAGATTCAAGCTTATCAAGAAAGACAACAATGATGTTTTTAAAATAAAAGGGAACGCATGAACTTTCGCGTTCTCTTTTTAAAATATGTAAAATAACATTTTTTCAGTGTGAAATATTTTTAATAGCATAGCTAAAGCTCGGTCATGTCGTCGTTGCCGTATTCATTCAAACATGCTCCTGCTTGGGAACTGGTGTTCACCAGACAATCAACCATAACTATATATATATTGTCTTAGACAAGGCATCGACCTTTCAAAGGATGCTCTGGCTGGTATTAGAACAAAAAATAAATAAATAAAATCCTATGAGAACAAATTAAAAAAGGTGCACTACTCAATCCTTCTCAATAATTCTTTGATAGAAACCAAATACCAGTCTATTAGGTTAATCAGAAAGATCTGTCTCCATGATCTGTCTCCGGCTAACCCAAATCTTCCTAACACATTGTCTTTTTCCTTCATGTTCCAAAAGATTACAAGTCTCCTTTTGATTTTCTTACCTTATAAATTACAACACGGCAGTACAGCCAACAATGGCTGAGTTGATGAACACCCGGCAATCTCCAGCTAGAGGTGTTCTATTATTATACTAGCTAATTCCCTGCTCTCTATTTCCATTCCCACTTCCTGATCAAGACTGGAGCCAAAGCCATCACCGAAGTAGAAGGAAGCCCTTTTGAAATGTCAGGCTTTTCTGGAACCTTGCAGGTTAATCACACCAAAACACAACTGAAATGAAAAGGTACATACATAAACAGTTACTTGTGGATCTCAAGGCATTTGTAGGTATTTACACGCCACCCATTATGCTTCCGCAACTCAGTTGCAGAGGTTAGAACTCAACAAGACCTTGAGTGAATGGAATCATGGTTCCAAAATCAATATCAATTTCAGCAGTTGCTATCTGATCTTCATAAAGCTTTTGACTTATTCTGATTTTGTAGAAGCTGGCAAGAGAAAGCAAGACTTCACCTGCTGAAATGAAACAAGAAACTCAGGAAAAAAGCCATGCAACGACTTCTGAAAGAAGCCATCTACTTGTCCATTCAGTTAAGAAGTGAAAATTAATCAAACAGAAATTGGTATAGGTTTCAAAAAGCTACCGGCATTGAAATTTAGGACAATCGTGACATTGGAGGTCGTCCACGGCCTTTCACAGCAGGAAGCTTCCTCTGTCGTTTGGGCCCATCCAATTTAAGTGAGCGAGATCCGTTTACAAAAGGAACTTCCTTTTCAAATTTTAGGTCTTCACCTACAATCATATACATATTTCCAGCTTCCGGTACGGTAAAATCAGCAGGGTTTCTGTTCACGCTGCAAACTTCAGTCTCAGAACTGCTTTTATGGGCGTGAACAGTTCTATTGTTAGCAGGGGACTCCAACTTGTGTTTGTTTGGCTTTTCCAATGCACGGAATGGCAAAGGAAACATTGAAGAATCTGAAGCACCATAAAACATTGTCTGCATGTTATGAGCGGGAATGGATCCACAGTTGGTGCCAAAACCACCATATGCTGATTTTTGTGATCTATTTACTTTATTCTGTGTGCGTGAATCAGAGCCTTTTCTCTTATCTTTATCTTGAACAACTTGAATGGGAAAATCAGTAGCCTTCCTAATACCTTTATCATGTAGAATTGACGAAGAAGATGCACCAGCTGTTGTTTGAATGACAGGAATATGATCACGGAAATTCTCTGCAAGTTGATTTTTACCATGATGATTAGGAGGTGGGTGCTTCACAGTATTAACAGCTTTAAATGCCCCGGTGTCCAGCCTAGAAAACTCCTTAGGTTCAGGATTGTGTGTAATGGAAGGTCTCTTGAGGAACTTTGAGTTTACATCCATATTGATGGGTGCACTGGACTGTACTCCTGCATCCATGAGGCTGAGCAAGTGCATAGCTGGTATGGTTTCATTAGAATACAGATCTAATGACCCTATTGGCTTCTGATTAAGCTCAATCCCATTATGTTTTCCAGCAAAGGGGTATTCTGAACGTGCCCTGATGAGAGTTTCTGAACCAAAATTCCTGTTTTGCTTTCCCAGGTTGGCAGCATTCTTATTCAAAAACTTCAGCTCACGATCCCCATTCATATTTTCCTTGAGGTTACTTCCAGAAGAATGAGGAAACACATTTACATTGGTAGATTGAGTTACACACTTTGGAGGAATGGTATAAACAAAAGGCATGTGATTCGACATCATTGATGACCAAAGGTGATTTGCTTCCTTACTTTGCTGTGGAATGCTGTGGCATGTGTTACATGGTCCTGGGGTGTGGAAATTGGCATAACAAGATCTATTCCCCACCACATCCCCTATCTGTTTGCAATTTTGAGAAATGTTTTGGACGTTAGAAATGCAAGCAGAATGTTGAACTCTGCTGGATGGCTTCTCTTGATGTTGAAGAAATGGTCCAAACCCCACAGGGGAACCAGTTTTTTCCAGTCGCCTCATATTGAATGAGTTTCGATCAGCTTGAGAGAAGAAATCAACTGCCTTCTGTTTGGTTGATTCTTCCATTTCACCCATCTTTATTATGCCATTTCTTCTGGCTGGAGGGTTCTGTTTTTGAGTAGTTTCCTGATGAAATAAGCTTAACCCTCCAAGCCCATATACTTGACTGAAATTCATCATCTGACTCCTCCTTGAGCTACTAGTTGTTTCTAACTGGCGTTTCTCATATTCACCATCAGGAAGACACCTCTCATACTGATTCTTTGCCATGAGTTCAACAATTTCCATTGGAATGTCATCTAAAGCTCCCTGTTCAGACAACTTATCAGCTCTTTGGTTGATATCTTTCCTTGGAAATGCTGAATGTTCCTGCATTCCAATGGTTTTCTCGTTGCTTTTGGTATTACAAAAGTCCTGGAACAAAGAGAAACATAATTGAGTATCCAGACAAGCCATACTATGAAGCATGTGAGCCTGCAGCCTATCCAAACATGTACAAAAAATATGGCCACTAATAAGCTAAACTACCCAGTTCCCATAAATATGAAACACCCATAATCACATAAATCATTTTAAAAAACCAGAAATGAGAATGCTATGACAAAACATTCAGGTAATAAAAGATTGGAAAGTATGAGTGTTTATTTTAAAGGTTGGAAAGTTTCAATTTCAAATCAATTAACTGCAAAATATGATTAGCCAGCCATGATCCCTTAGAAGTCAGGTTTTGGAAGGGACTTTGGTTCCTGGCAGAATTTTGAACCAGTCCCTATCCTTCAACCATTAGTACAATGTGGCAGCTCTCCAGCCTCAAACCTGCAACCTAGTAATTGCATGACTTTTCCCATTGCATTAAGCAATGTTCCCAAATCGATCAGTTATCTAAAAACCTCTCCTTCTATGCTGTGATATTCCAACAATACCAGCGTGAACAGAGGTCATACCTTTTTCTGCATGAGAGAACAACCCCCAATTTCAACCTGAAAGTTGTATTTCTGCTTCTCACTGAGGAAGGGAATTTTAAAAGATGGTCTCTTGGTACTGGGATCGCTACGTATTCCTTTCTCAAAAGGTGCATCTTGGGCAATTTTAGAAGTGAAATTGAAATTTCCCACATGCTCAATTTCTGTAGCTTTCCTCATTGCCTGATTTTTGGAACTTCCCTCTTGCCAAGTAAATAAAGAACTTTGCCTATTTTCTACCAGTGGAATATGTTTCCCATCATAGCTTTGTGCTGTCTTGTAGCTGTTAAGAGAAAGATCCAGCCCCTTTTCAAGATATGTGTCCTCTGCTGAATGAAACGGAACAGGTACAAGTCCAGCATGTATTGTCCCCACATCTTTCCTAATCACTGGACCTTCTCTGAGAATGCCATGATTCCAAGGAGACGGGGAAACCTGATAATCCTCAAAAAGAGGCATCTTTCCTTTCTTCTTGTAATCATTAACATTTTTCTCCATTTGTGAAGAATGCAAAGGGAAAAAGTCCATCTCTCTGCCTGTAAATGCATTGTGTACTGATTTGGTCAAAACATCATCAACAGCAGTGGCCTTTTCTGGTGAAATTTTCTCCCCAATTTCAATTGGCGCCTTTTCTGGTGACAGCTCTGAGAACAAACATTCATCAAAACTCAGTGCCTTTTTGTTTTTCTTCTTGCTTACAACAAGACTTCTGTCAACTTTGTTTTTGGCCCACTGACTCTTCATGCCAGTTTGTAAACCCATTCTTCCGAATGCATCTTCTTCTGATTCAGAACCCCCACTGAGTTCAGCTGTTTCCCCATCTCTCTTTGAGTTCCTAACTTCTTTACACACTTTACTGGTAGATCTCATCTCTGGAGATCTTGAATCTTCATCCTGAGGCAACTTTCTTTTCCTATTCTGACCCAAGCCCCTTCTAGCTTTGCCTTGGATAGCCACCTCCCCTTGGAGAACAGGAACCTTGTCAACTCCAGCAGATGCATCAGGAAAGGCATGGGGCAGAGAATACTGAGTTTGGTTATCAGTGTCTCCATCCCCATTTTCACACAACAATTCAGTCAACAAGCGCACCTTTCGAGTTTTCCTACGATGCAAACCACTTGAATTTTCATGGTGAACATCCTGAGAATTATTACCAACCATGATATCAGTGCTTTCAGATGAAGGATCATCATACTCATCTAATTCCAGGGAAGGGCGGCTCACAGGATCCTTGTCAGCAGTGAGTGCCCCATCATCAATGTTACCTGCTTCTCCAGATGCCCCACGAGTTATTATCTCTTTGTATTGATCATCTATGGAAGTTTCTTTTCCCGCTTCACAAATTTCAGTAGCATTGTTTACCATGCAATTAAGATTTCTAGCAAACTCAGCAGCAACTACTTCATGATGACCACAGCCTGGCTCACATAGGTTGATACATTTTGACTTGAAAGCTGCTGTTTGCAGAAATCAGAAGCACTATTATTAGAGAGAAGGTACAAGCAATGCAATGTTTTGATTTGGGTACTGGGAAGTTAAGCTGTTTTCTTGCTTCTATTGTATGTCAAAGTACTTAGCACTTTTACCTATTTTATCTGTAAGATCTGTCTTCTGAATTGGGCTTGAAACAACTTCAGTTGCTACACATGCCAGTCTATGATTTTCCTGCTTCAAATTATCTTCTGAACCCACACTTTTCCCTTGAGAAAAGAGCAAAACAGGAAAAAAAATATTCTGATTTCATACAGTTAATTTATATGATACTGCAACAAAGCTTGGATTTCAGCATATATGTAAATACCTATGTTGGAAACATTTTCATCTTTAGTCTTCCTTTCATTCTTATCAATAGACTGAGAATGATGACATTTACTGGTATTGGTCAAACTGGCAAAAGCATCAGCCTGTGTTCCCTCGGGAATTTCTTGATTTGCAGCTCCCTGAACATCAGATGGTAGCATTGCATCATCACCAAGGATTGGTGCATGGGAACAAACTTTAGTGGATTTGAATCCAGTACTGCATGATTTTAGAGCAGTACTTCCGTAACAGTTCGCAGTGGCATCAACTTCCCACACACAGTTCTGACAACGCCAAAATCGGAATTTTGGAACATGTAAAGGAGGAAGAAGGCATGCTTGCTCCTCATAGTTATTACTGTCACCATCTGACACAAACGGCCAACAGATCTTCCAGTCTCGTTTACGAATTTCAGATACATATCCACTGCATTCAGAATATAAGAAATTTTTTGTTCATTTTCAGTAACTCAGAATTTGCAGCAACAAGAGATAAGCACATGGAAAATTACTATGTGCAGAAAAATTCCTAATATCTTATGCTGAGCTATATATATTTCCTCCATTTTTCAATTGTATGCTTTCAGAAATCAATACTTGAGACTAGCAAGTAACAATTTCTCTTCCAAGTTCGTTGACAGTTCCCAATGGATTGTTCCAGATTTGTTTTGAATACCATTGGTGCTAGCTAATTATTATGGCCAACTAAAAGGTATCCAACAAATTCCTCATTTGCATCTCATCAATAGTACTAAAGGCTATTGTTTAGTTCTCATCAGTAGTATATTCAATGATGAACAAACAACAAATATAAAGGTTAAAGCCCGAGACAGTATATAATATGAAAAACAAAAAGAAATCATTAAAAAAAAAAAAAAAACGTGTAAAGAAGCTAAATATGCATGGTGTTAACAACTCAAAAATCAGACAAGCATTCCCATGGACCACATGCTGAAAAATGCTAGTGTTTAACCAAAACATGTAACATGAGAAACTAAATTTTAATCCTACCAAATGATTGGGATCAAGGCTTACCGCATAGAAAAATGTGAGCATTTTTCTGCCTCAACTTTCTCATCAACATTGTCCAGGTCAATTGTTATGGAATCGATCCTAATAGATGATTCCACCTTGGAGACAAGTTTTGAATGGCTACCAGGATGATTCTTCTCCACTAACATAGTCCTTTCCATGGTAGAAGGAAGCTGATATATAGCACAACTGCCAAACGACAAATTTCCTATGCATACACAATACAAATCTTAAGTCATAATGTATATTATCATATGCTAATGATTAATACACTAGATTATTATCAAAAAAAAAAACACCATATGCTAAACTTACAAAATTATTCAGTTTAAAACAACATGGATGACAGGCAAATCAAAACAAGCCATTACAGTTCCAAAGTAGATCAGAAGATCTTAAGAGATGGTCCAAACATACACCTTAGGGTTTGTTCATAATTATTAGCAAATGTAAACTAAAAACAAAGATTCCTTCTAGCTTTCGTTCTAAATCAAGTAACACATCAAAATTCTATAATTTAAAGTGATTAAGCACATAAAATAACAACCACTTGCAAATACAAGTAAATGACATCACAAAGCAAAACTTAGAGAAACCCTAGATTTCATCACAACAAACATAAATCTTCACTTACCATATCAGTGCTTCACATAGAATATAATCAAACATGTAATGAAATCCCTTCATTTTAATTACAAACTAATTCAAGAAATAACCCCAGTAAGACAAATCATAGATTAGGGTTACATAAAACTAGCAGTGCTAACTCAAGAATAGAAGTCATTAATCTGTCAATTAAAACAAGAAAAAACTATAAACCCAATTCAAAACATCCTCTAAAAGCTCCAAGTTAACTATTACAATCATGGACCTCAATTATAAAATGAAAACTTTAGGGTTTCATTTCCACACAAATTGACCATAAGTAAACAGTCAACACAAATTCAATAGCCACGAAACACACAAAAAAATCCCCATGAAATATACCAAAAATCAATCAATTCACACCCCAGAAAGAGCCGAAATGATAAAACGCATGGAAATGAACAAACTTAACGTGCTTCAAGCAGTGAAATGACCTAAATAACACTAACAAACAAGCTAAACCACAGCTAGAACCCACACGAATCAACAAAACATCAACAATAAAAAACACCCAGAAGTATAAAAAAGAGTAATTCGAGTAAAAGTCACACCTTTTCTCACTAGAAAATCAAAAGCTACGATCTTGTACGAACTTGACTTCAATTCTTCACGGCCAGTTCAAAGAAAGGTATCATCATAGAGAGCATTTGGTCATCAAGAAGAAGATATAAATCACAAGCTGAGATTCAGAGGTGACTGTGTAGAATTAGAGCGCGAAGTTTCTAAAAACCTAGCTTTTTAGAGAGGTTTTCGATTCTTCAGCTAGAGAGAGAAGAAGAGATAAAGAGAGAGAGTGAGAGTGAGTTTTTAACTTTTGTCTTGGGAACCAGGTTTTATTTTGAATTAAAAAAACATGCCCATGACCATGTCATGTTATAACCATGCACATGATACAATCCCTGGCATATACGTATAGAGAGAGAAAGAGAGTAAAGGTTGAGAGAAGCCGTGGAAAGTGAGGCTTAGCCAATAGAAAACACCCACGTGTCAAGAATGTGCGGTTCTTATCACCATCCATTAGCTCTCTTGTGAGGCTTGTACAAGGGCAAAAGAAAAAAGAAAACCCTAGATGGCAATAGTAAAAGTTTTACTATTTCCCCACACGTTATCTCCACGCTCTGCTAAAGATGGGATTAAATAAAATAGTGCTTGTCTTGTCATGGCAGAATCAAAGATGCCTTTCGCATATAAATAGTTTTTGATTGGAGTGTGTAGGGGACTGCCCTCGTTAGAGAGTGGTGTTAGGTTT
>Ga0307509_10011863_pt1 | contig 10484 bp, 9 predicted proteins | sample 10_EM_MG_FD_202245 | JGI IMG/M metagenome (GOLD analysis project Ga0307509, IMG submission 202245) | Populus trichocarpa ectomycorrhiza microbial communities from riparian zone in the Pacific Northwest, United States - 10_EM | ecosystem: Host-associated > Plants > Roots > Unclassified | place...
TCGCTGATTTTTTTCCTCACAGCCCGACTCCCAGAAGGGAACCCTCGAACAGGCTGGGGACTTCGTCAAAGGAAAGTCCGACTCTATTACTTCCTCCATGCAGCCCAACGTCAGTACACCCGTATTTCTTCGTCCGCACTTTACTGACCTGTTCCACAGAGCCAGAAATCTGGTAGCCAGAAGATGGGCGACTCGATGACCAACAACTCTAGCGGCAATAATGTTGGTCCTTTTCTTTACTAGTATTAGCTCTCGATCAATGCTAATGTCACCATCAGGAGTCTCTCCTCGACCAGGCCAAGAACGCTGTCGGTATGGGCAACAAGTAAATCAGTAGACCTTTCTTTGTATTGCCCTCTGTAACAATACTTCGTATCATCATGTATAAAATAAATTGCTGTGAACGTTCTTGTCAACAATAGTCTTTGCCAGTTACCAGAGAACAATAAATGCGATATGGAAAGGGGGTTGAGCTGTAATCTAATCCAGGAGGGTTCAAGCTCGTCGATATATCCTGGTCATGACAGCAGGACCGAAACCTTATCCTCGAATTTCGGACTCTCCACAGGGAAACTTGTTGGGGCCGTCGGGACTTCCTCTAACTTCCTGTCCACCACCTTCTCAGAGGCTTCAGCCTCTTTGACCAGGGCCATCCACTCCCTTTCGAGCTCCGTGTCGTCAACAACGTCATCAATACCTAGTGCAATGTCCCCTCCTAGACGAACAGCATCGTCCACTTCTCGTGCATCAGAGTTAGCCTCCGCCAGGGCTTCCATTGTCTTGTCGATACTTGAGCGCTGCAGTGAGGGGTGCGCAAGGATTGTGCGCAACGTAACAGTCGAGGATTCGTAACTTTTCATTATCTACGGCGGACAAAAAGAAAATGAGTCTCCCGTCAAGAAAAAAAAAAAGGACAGAGGCGCACCTCGACATCTCCTGCAGCGGCTTCGACAGAAATAAATGTAGACTCGAGGGTGCTCAATGCACCTAGACGCTTGTTCAAGAGATCTTCCAGCTGCTTACGCGATCTTAGGTAGCTCAATGCCGACGCTTTGCGCTTCTGTTGCAGAGCGGACGATGCTTTCTGTGTGCAGCTATCTCAATATGTCAGATTGGCAGCAACTATAAAGGGCTTTGGGTCAAACGCACTCATCTATCTTATTTTGCAGCGACTCGATTTGAGTATGAAGGTTACGAATTGCGGTTTTCAATTCCAGGATACCACGGTCCACAATTGTAATTATGCGCTCTCCAGCAGGTGCTGTCTGGTGGACAAACTTGATAATCTGGGCAGAAAATGACTCTAAGATCGATAGAAAAGCAAAATATATGAGCAGCGTACCTCCCTATCGGTCACAAGAACACCCCGATCACGTTCTAAATACCTCACCAATACCTTCACGTCCGTTTCTCGCAGGGCCTCATCCTCATCTCCACCACAAACACCAGCAAACGCCGTTCGAAAACTCTCCACCGTGTATAAAGCATCTCCAAGGCTCGCCATCCTCACGTCTTGCCTCTCCATAACTGCATCGGCTGCCCTCTCTAGGAGTGGCACAAGCACATAGTCTCCCCACCAGCTCGTGTCCTTATGATGATGGTGATGATGATGCATTCCAGAGCCCAGAATTCCCTCTTCACCAACGATACCCATCTGTTCAAGCGCCCACCATAATGGTTTACCAACAACATACGCGGCTATCCGCGCAGGCAGCCAACCAGGGTCGTATATTGAGACCTTGGCGGATAGAAAGTCGGGCAAGGGAACGACGGTACTGGTACTGCGCAGTTCAGTCTTGCTAGTGCAGGTCCACCCAGTCAGTATTTTGGTTTATTCTCCCTTCAACCAGGAAACGTACGAGTACGGGGCCGATAGCTAGTGGCTTGCCCACTTTGGGGATCTTGACGCACTCTATTAACTCCTGGCCAGCATGAAGGATAATTCTATCATTTTTTAATCCCATTTCATGAAGTTTGCTCTGTATCCCAGAACCAACGATGGTTTCGAGGGCTTTCCGCCACCACTCAACATTGGAATGATAAGATGCTGGGTTAGAGTGCTTCTGTCGTGAGAAGTCCGAGTAGAGAGCCTGCAGGCGAGGTATGGACGTCGTTGAGTAGGGAGGCAAAGACATTAGTAGAGACGTAGAGGCCAGTGTGGAAGGCACTGAGCTCGACATCGGGGTCAGAGTCAGAGGCACTCAAAGGCAGACTCAAAAAGGCAACATCTGGTCGCGTAGAATCACGTGTTTGAGTATTCCCTCGCTGCTCAACTCTTGGGATGAGATGTAACCGGTACGGCATAAATCTCAGGCTGTAGAAAGAAACGGGGAATCATGTATGACTGTAGTAACTGCATGTGGGAAATCGAGTGCCTGTGTGGGGCGATGGATTCAGCAGCACCCAGAGTAGTACACAACTTGTACACAACTTGAAATTCTCCATTTTAGTATTATTTTCGTCGCATCCCTTACTGCACATCTCTCATTGCACGAGACCCCATTGACGCCATTATATTTGCTATTGATGCATACTGTCACAGTGAACCAAAGCCGTTGAGCAGTTATTGAAGGGTCTGTTCTTGCTAGTGAACAAGAGAGACACGTCTGTTTTAACATGGCATGTAGCGACGTACTGAATATAAATTGTGAATGGATGAAACTTGTTCAAAAGTGGCACAAGAGAGCAGGCTAATGAGATACATAATTACAATAAGCCGACCAGAAATCTAAGCCAGATATCAAACTTCTGCCCCTCCATATCCACGAGGTGCTGAAGTACGCTGCTGATGGTCTATCTGTCCGAATTGTACGAGGCTTTGAGAAATGCTTTCCAACGACCCTTGGCTCCGAGGAAGGTGTGTATAAACACCAGAGGTCACCGGAGATCCTGGGTAGTAGCTGACATTGTGATTACCCTATGCAGAGGTTGTGAGGTGGAGCTGAGTAGTAACGGCAGGAAAAAGACTTACATATAAAGTTTGAGAGCTGAGGGGTACAGTAGTTTGCGATACCGCAGGGCCGGATACCAGAGCACTGCTGTCGAAAACCAGATTTTTCTGGAGAGCATTTCGCTTCTTGCGCATGATCCACCAGAGTAAACCAAGAAGAACTGTCGCAAGGAATACAAGTCCGCCTACGACTCCTCCGGCGATCGCGCCTGCATCGCTGCGTACCTTCCCATCGGAAGACTTGGACGTTAATGGCGAAATGGTTGAGGATGCGATGGGTGCTGTGATGGAAAAGTCAATTGCGCTTGCGCTAGGCTGGCTTGTATAAGAGGAAGTGGCGATCGACGGAACAGCTGTGGTATTTGCAATGAGCGCTATCTGAAAAGTTAGCGAGGTCTCCTGGAAAGGCTTTAATTCACATCTCACCTTGTTGAGCGGTCACTGGATCAAACCCGCCATTTGTCTAGCAGAACGATTAAGGCTATGTAGCTCATCCACAAAAGACCAAGAAAACAGACCAGTGTAACGTTAAGGTATGCCCATATCGGCACTTCTGTTTCCTGCGGTATATGTCCAGGATAGCTGTAAGTGACATATGTAATGAGTTGTGAGCGATAGGAGTTATTAAACTTCAAGTTTCAAGCTTCACCGCTCACGTTGTTAATTCAACTCCGAGGCAAGATTGACTCCAAGTTGTCCAATTCACATATGTTAGGCCTTGACATGCTCCACATGCGCTAACCATCGAGTAGGTGACGGAGCTACATATACAGGGATTTTGTTGGGATGCATTTGGTGCTAGATAGTGTGTACCAGGGGGGATAGCATTCATAGCAGTCGCTATTTGGATGATTGGAGGTTGGATTAGAATATACGAAACCATGACATACCAAAACGTGAACTCACGGATACCACACTGACTCTCCAGATACGCTGCAACTAAACATGGTGTCTGACCCTTGGAATTAATTGTCTGGTTGTTCCGAACGGCAGTTTATCAACTCATGATCCACTGTACTTGGTTACAAAATCGCAGTTGCTCACCCAATTCAAGGAAGAGATACAGGTTCCCACATTGGATACTTGACCAAGGACAGAGAGCGGAGCTACGAGATAGAGAATGGACCGTGCCCACTGGGCCCAGGACATGACAGACGCAGCTCAGAGGTTCCGCCAAATGCCATACTGCCTTTCACTGACAGTGGCACACCTGATGATGTATGTAGTGTGCGAACACAGATCGTTATCCGTTACTCATCAATGATGGCCGTTGAATGGCCGCTGAAGTCTCCGTGAACGTCGTATCATGCAACAAGCTAGACAAAATTGAGGGTGTACAACAACTTTAAAGGTTAAAAGACTAACTGAGCAAAAGAACGGGGCTCGTGCTCTATGATAACTCAATGCACATGCAGTATGGGAAAGCATGACGGTACAAACTTCACAAGGAACCGAAAACCGATTGTAAGCGCTGAAAATGGAAGTTGACCAGATATTATAAGCTTAGATTCAAACTGAAGAGAATACACAGGGAAACCATACAGTAGCCAAAGGGTAAAAGCTATTCACGAGCTACTGGCTCGAAATCTCGGAGGGGATGAAAGTATTGAATAAGTCCCTTGAATCATGAACGAAAGGCGTAGGGGGATACTGGGGTCGTGACCTGATCACAACTCGGGTGCTCCACTGTATTGGGGTCGTACTGGCGGAAAATTTGTAGCAGTGGTACCAGTATGACTGGGTAACATGTGATTGGAGTAAAGAAGTTGGTTTTGTTGTCGCAGTTCTGGCGAAGAGGTAGTATATCCGGTGAGATCTGGACTGGGGAAACCTGAAGGGAACGTCATAGGGTCATTAGGATTAGGATCCTGTCATTAATGCGTCAGTGTTTGTTCGAGATGTCCGGAAGGGAGCAGAGCATACATAAGCTTTTTGTGCTGCGGAAGATGTATAAGAGGCGCCCGCAAGGCTTGCCGAAGTTTCAGCACGACGGCGAAGGAGCCAAAGTATCAATCCACCAATGAACCCCAATCCCACAACACCACCGACGACACCTCCAGCAATCGCGCCAACATTTGTCTTTTTTTTCCCTGGCGTCGCAGTTGCGCTTGATGAGCCACTAGTTGGTGTAGGGAGCCTGGTAGACTCAGGTCCCCCTGTAACCTTAAGTCAGATTGCATTACGATATTCACAAAAAAAAAATCTTACCAGCTGCTTGGGCAGCAGTGATATTAAAGCTATCATCGGCCTAAAATAACTTCCGTCATTACGTTACTTGTATTCTTCCTGGCCGGCTTACCTCAACGTCAAGGTACGCATAATGTGGGACGGCGATGCCATTTGGGATAGGTTGCGGAAATCTGGAGGGTTATGAAAGGAAGGACGGGATTGAGGGAAGTTGATCACCTACACCTGAGAGTAAACTGTGGTACAGTTGGATTTGTACCGAGTCCAACTAAGAGAGGAGTTGAGATGAGGCAACAAGAAATGTTACGGTTCCCTTGCCTGATGTAATTGCGGTTTTGACATGCAGAGCACGCAGCCAGAAGAGAATAATAGACAGAACTGCATCTGCACGAGTTTGCATTGCTAGCGTCAGGTCCTAGATAAACGTATCCTGAAGCCAACGGCGACAACGTAAAATCTATGGATAACCGTGAAGGGATGTTTTGAACGGCGGTACTGTTACTTGCCTGAACCAATACAGACTCCCGCTAGCGCTGCTCCCACATCACAAGGGCTTTGATTCAAGGAATTGAACGTCTTGGAAAATCCAAATCAATTATTGATACGGCCAAGTCGTTTCTGCCAACTTACCCAAGCATGTCCACTGGCGCAAGTTGCCCTCACATTGCTCTGAGCAATGACACGGTATGATAGAAGGCTCAGAACCAAAGGCGCTGCGAGGTTCAGCATGCCGTATGCAGTAGAGGGAAGATTAGGGCAAGGGTTCTATGGTGTTATATCCAAATTTGCATGGTCAACGGTGCCTGGATTCCCAAATGAGAGTTGAATCGGAAGGAGCATATTTATTGTTTACGTAATACTAATGGATGTGAGAAACTACTTATGTGCTCGACTGTCGTATCAGGTTACCTGTGGAAACACTAATTACACAACGTGAGTTTGGATGAAGATACACCAATTGAGGATGTTGGACTACTACGTCCAGTGTGTGTACCATTTAGCATTTCGGTTCGTATTTGATAAGAGTAGATGTGACACTTGAATTAAAATTGAAAACGGAAAAGTTTGCACCTTAAGACCATGGTATCCTCCTCTCGGGCCTCAGACATGTGAAGAATCCATGGGAACGGAATCAGCTGATCCAGACACGCTTGGATCGATTTTACACGTGGTTGGGGTGGGCAAGAAGTTCTAGTATATATATGTCAATCGGACCTCTTCATCTTGTTATTTTAAAGCCAGACACTCACCAGTGAAGGGACCGCTGAGGTTGAGATTTGAGGCGCAGAGCCGATCGCTTGCCTAGTATAAGGTCCTTCTCTATGCCACGAACTGTTTTGTGAATTTGAGTATGTTCGAGAAGAGAGTTGTGCCCCATGGCGAGCAATACGGTTTCGACGCTTAAAATACCAGTACAGGATGCCAGACAGTAGCGAGAGCCCAATTAGGCCACCTACAACCGCTCCTCCAACAGTGTTCGCATTTCTGTCTGAAATAGTGTTGGTGGAATCTGGTGCGGATAATGAGGGGGTGGATGAGCCAGGATCTTGCTGAGTTGACGTGAATATAGTGCTCGTGGCCTGTGTAGTCTTGACTGTTGTAATTGTAGGGGACAGGATTGCGGATGACTCCGTAAGATCTGTAACCATACTATAGGTAAAACTGAATTGAGAGAAAAGTCAGCCTTACTGGCGCTTTGTCTGGCATTCGATTGATCGAAGTTGTCATGAGCCTGCGCTATAGTTAACATTTTGTACCACAGCACAGAATTTGAGACGGATTACCTTTACATCTATGTAGGCCCATCCAGGTATGGTAATATCCGAGGGAATGGGCTCAGGGTATCTAGGGAATACGTCTCAGGAATTAATGAAATGACAGGAGGGATTGCGCACGATTTATCATACACCGTACCACAGTTGGCCGACCATACACTCCATCTTGAAAGATATTCGAGAACGTTAGTATTTATGCTGCCTTCGAGAACGTAAACAAGAAATTTACGAAAGGTATCTTCGGCCTTGGCAAGCACCGCAGGCGCTCATGAGCGAGTAGGTTACCGTGTTGCATTGACAAGGATTAGCGTTCTGGATAGAAGGGCCCACATAGTGGCTCGATTGCGGTAGGGCATCAACTGGAAAAGCTAGACAACGGTGAATATCAGTACCGAGGAACATACCAACAGGATGATACTTACGGCCATTATTACATTCTGATAATAGGGACGAAGCCACTTCGCAGGGTGACTTTTTCTGAGAATTATAAGTCTAATAGAACAGAGTAAGCGCCTTGAAATTCAAAAGCAAGATTGCGAATGAACCCAGTTGTAGAAAGGAAGGCATGATGCATTGGACATAGCAGAAATGTCCTGCGCATTCAAAATGAGGGTAAGGAACGACAAGAGAAGCCACAACATCTTCTAGTGGGAAAGGGGTAAATTGAGACTGAAGGAAGGATTGACATTCTCGTTCGTCTGTGGTTTATACCTATCCAAAGAAAAACAAGGGAAGCCTCAAGCAAGCGGAACAATATGTCGGTGATATGGATGGCAGTTGGCCCTTAAGAACTTCAAATTCTGTCACCTTCCATGCGCTATCAGCGAGCAATTCCGAAAATGAAGCCGTGCGACACGCCAGCCAATCCCACGGATGGCAGCAAGGCGGGAGGAGGAAGGATTTAGCGTCTGCCATCACTGCGTGAGTTGTGCGGAAATTTTCTACAAGGGGCGATACCAAGGTCGCGAGCGTCCAGGTAAAGAGGCCAACGAATGTTGTCGTCTCAGAAGGCTAAGGCATGTAACTTGCCAACTTCCTGATACCCTCCTAGCACAGTTTTTAGCCGATCATTGGAAATGAAGAAAAGCCAGTTTAGTAGCCATGCGCAATTCCCACTGAGTCAATACCGAGTCCTGAGTAATGAGGGCGCATTGGCAGCGGCAATATGCTACAAGGGCATTACTTATCCTTTTTCACATGTCCACGTCTGGGCCGTCACGCATCAGGACTCAGTGCCTTGGGTCCGAACTGTAAGCGACGCTCCATAAAAGATCCATAGGCCCAAGTGCTACAACACTAAAGTTAGGGTTGAAGTTGATTGACTCTCCGACGGTGTTGAAAATTCTGGATGCTCACAAGTTCCAGTCTTGCATATCGTGATGAAGCTAAAATCATGTTCGGAGTACAGATCATTTTGACAGTGACCATGGCAAGACCTTCATTCGGAAAAATAAAACGGAGATGGTGGGTCGGCAACAACGACGGCCAGGGACCATCCATGTAAGCGTCGTGCCGCCTTTCGTCCACTGCAAGATTCCTCCGCGCTATGGGAGACTTCACTGGCAGAACATCCAGATCGAGCCCTGCTGCCAATTATTTATTTTAAGCATTGTCAAGAAATGTTTACGTCGCTATCCATGCAGGTGTAGACTATACCTGATATCCGTGAGGTTCAGAGGTGTCATGAATGAAAAAATTCCGGACATCATTGTCGATTCAAACCGGTTGGTCATTTTTCGTTTGAGCAGCGCAATTCGCTTGACTAGGACGAGTAGACGTCTCAGCTAATCAAACATCTATATATATGAAATTTGTAATTGCTAATCAAGCCTGGGTTATCGATGGTGTGTCTTGACGAACCAACTAAATAACTAAGGAATACTTTATTCGCCAAAGACGTGGCGCATAAAAACCCTCTTATGTAACTTCGCTCCCTCCCCCTCGATCGCCTTGATTTCCTCAGGCGTCAGATCGGGAACCGTTTCGGTGTCCAAAAATTCTTTCATTCGTTCCACCTTAGAGGTTGTTCTTTCAAAGTTCACAGCGAAAGATATCAGCACCACTACAACAAATGAAGGAAGTAATTAACTCACGTAACGACGACGATGCCCTTTTGTATAAGCCACTTTGACAAAACTTGTCCAGCGGTGACAGCTTTCCCGTGCATTATTTCGAGCCGTTCGCGGATTTGAGCAAGGACTTCATCCAGAGGACCCTCCTGGACCCGAGCGACCGGTGTCTGACCGCCATAAGATTCGATGATAATCCCCTGCGCCCGGGCTAATTTGACGATGGGTTCAGCCGCTTTCCAGACATAGGGATGAAGTTCAATCTAAAAACCTTAATGAAAGAATGAAATTTCGGGACGTTGGGAGAAAACCTGCCTGATTCACCGCGGGAACTACTTTCCCACTATCCAAGATGACCTTAAGATCTTCAACCCTGAAGTTGGAGACGCCGATGGACTTGGCTAATCCCTCGCGCTGGACTTCCTCCATCCCTTCCCACCATTGGGCGAGTTTGCCCTCCTTAGTCGCGGGGGTCGGGTCATGAATCAAAAAGAGATCGACGTAGTCCAGTCCAAGCTTTTTGAGCGAAGCTTGCAGAGATTCTTTGACAGTCTGGCCTGGAGCAAGATTCCCGAGCTTGGTGGTGACAAACAGCTCCGAGCGTGGTTTTCCCGCGGCCTTTATACCAGCACCAAGGCTATCCTCATTATTATACGCCTGGGCACCATCGAGATGGGTGATCTTGTTGTCGATGGCCAGATGAACGAGATTGGCGGCATCTTTGCCGTAGAGAGCGGTTCCAGTGCCGAAGCCCAACCACGGAATGGTCGCGCCAGTGTTAAGGTTGAACGACTTTGCCATGACCAGATGTGATGAAGGAGGGATAAGAGTGTGAGGAAGGTCAGATTTAAATAAACCAAGGTCATGACCAATTCATGACTGTCGGGAAATAACGCAATATGTAGCCGTCTGACCAATCAGTCAAGTAGAACCAGACCAACAACTGCACAAAAAATCCACGCAGAGAATCGCCGGAAGTCTGAGATCGTTGAACGCATTGAATGTTGCAATTGAACGTTGAACCAATGTTGTGGTTAGTGACCAAAGTTACAGTTACGGCCTAGTAGGAGTTTGAAATACATACTTGGTTTTCTCCTACAGATGGGTTGACAAATGTTAAATTCTAAAAAGAGCCCATCTCGTCAGGCTCTAGTTTTCTCCCCTCCCTTTCCAAATCATTTTCACATCCTGTTTAAATACAAGTGTCAAGTGCTTTTTTGAAGGGAAACCTGCTTGAGAAAGTATTTAGTGGTTGTCACTACATTTGATGGCGCAATGTATACGGATATCTAGTCCGATCGAGTAAGGTAGGGGACATCCATATGCAACCTACGTCACGTGAATTTTGTGACACCATCCAAATTGGGCCAACTCCCGTAAAAAATGCATTCACAGCTTCTCAGAGGACAGAAACAAAAATTCTAGCTCCAACATTTTGTAGGCTATAGTTCCTTTAGGAAATTGGGATAAAAATCCGCTCCAAAAGAGCAAAACTGAGAGAGG
>Ga0307509_10011864_pt1 | contig 10484 bp, 2 predicted proteins | sample 10_EM_MG_FD_202245 | JGI IMG/M metagenome (GOLD analysis project Ga0307509, IMG submission 202245) | Populus trichocarpa ectomycorrhiza microbial communities from riparian zone in the Pacific Northwest, United States - 10_EM | ecosystem: Host-associated > Plants > Roots > Unclassified | place...
CCGCCCCCCCCCCCCCCCCCCCCCCGCCCCCCCCCCCCCCCCCCCCCCGCCCCCCCCCCCCCCCCCCCCCCCCCCCCCTGTCACAACCCGGGTTTTGGCCTGGGTCTGATAACCCACTGTGATGCGGTATCGTTTGTTGACGGCGGGGATATGAGCCCAAGTTACAGTACACTTCTTGTGTGCGATGAGAGAATCAAGGTAATTATCCCAGGTAATCCCATGCTTATCCATACAGAGAAGGGCTGCGCGGAGGTTGGTACCGAGTGTTGAGAGTATGAGGTCTCGTTTTTGGAATTGAGATAATGATATGAATGTCGCGTACCCGTGCGCTTTGTGGAGTGGTATTCGAAAGACTGGTTCTATCTTTTGAGTCCATCTCCCCCCGATATTAACACTGTGCCGTTTTGTGGGTAGATAAATACCTTGAGGCCGTATTCACAAGAATTGTTCATGCTATAGAGGTACCCCCTCACCCCCCGAATACAAGCGGCCGGGGTTCTCTACCAGTATTCTGATAGCTTGTATACCGAGCTTCATGCTAGTACAAGTAATGCACACTGACCGCTAGGAAGTAGCGAATGCAGGTAGTGTGGTTATCGTAAGACGCAAGCAGCTTCGTATATCATCCAGAATGCATACTGTAATGGATAGTACTGTGCCATCCTTCCCGGGACAGATTGCCAACACTGAATGCTCTAAGAAACGCCATACATCCTCCCCTACCCTAGCGGTCAAGAAACCAATCATATGGCCTTCCCCACTAAGGGCTGGTAGGAGGAATTGATATCATGGCTTTAGAAAATAGATTGTGAATGCTATACTGCGAGCTAATTTCAGCCCTTGCAGCATAAGAGCTAGGATAATTAAACCTCGAGCTAGGTTCCCGGAGCTTCCTCCTCCAGTAAGCATTATTTTATATTTCCATCTTATCTACCACTCTGCAGATTAAAAGTCGGTTTTTTTCCTGGGTGGATTCTGGATGTTTAAGCATGAGGTTCAACCATTCCAACTCTTACGGTAGGGTCTCCCAGAGATATTTCTATATCCCAACATGCTCAAGCTAAGTAATTCAAGTAGCCTTTGCCGTTCGCCCGTATTGCATGACCCCTCCGAGATCTGATCCTGAACACTATCAAATCTACATCTTTTATTTTATTTTTGTTGCTGATATGCTTGGTATGTACTGTAGCTACTAAGTTACCCACTATTAAACTAGAGTTATAACTATAAAAAACTTTTCCTATCATATATCTAAGTGTACTATCATTTGCTCATAACTTGCTCTGTATTCTGTTTTGATACTTACTATTATCACTTCCTGTATATTTATTTTATAGTAATCATTACCATAAATTCAAGTCAATATTTCATTCTTTTTAAAAATGGGTATTTTATAAATATTCAAAATGTGATAGTTGTGATATTTTAATATTAGAAAGGCTTAGAAATTTAATTCAATAAGTTTCTTATATAAGGCTTTAACCTGTACTTTTAAATTTGATAGTTCAGGTTTTCAGTATATAAATCAGTATATTTAACTATATGGGATTGAGAATAGATACAAATATTCCAATATGATTAAAAGGTGAAATCAATAATATAAGCATATTTGAAGTACTTAATGTATTTACTGAATAATATTTTAAAAGAACTTGTACAATTATGAAAATTGTTCTTTCTTAAATACCAGGAGCTATTTACTTTTTTTCAAGATAAATTAAATAGTAAACCATTTAGAAATATTATGAGATTTCAATCATGTAATTCTAAAATTCCAGATATCACAAATAGTTGATATAATTTTACGGTCAGCAAAAATCAGCATACCAGGTATGTTGCTTTTGTCAATTTGATATTCTACTTATGTTAGGTGGTACCAGATCTCTAAGAACAAGCGAGATGGGTAAGACCAGGGTACTTTATTGTAGATGAAGACGTGTCTAGGAAGGTTCAATATAAACGTACGTAAAAATAGTGATAAAAGTTTTCTTGTAATAACTTATTATATTGATAAGGTCTCTTCTTGGTAGTGTGATGATTTCAGTAAAGCTCCGGATTTTTTTTTTGTTTAATTCATATATTTGCTGTTAAGGTACAGGAACTTGCATGCAGCGCTAGCGATGGTATAAATGAAACCTTAATCCCAAACACCGGCCCGCTTCACCTCTTCATGGGACAAACAAATACCCCCCACCCCTAGGAATGCAATCAAACATGAAGGAACTCGCCGTACCCCCAGGACCCTATGGTATGGGTCTAACCACACAACAGCCATCAACACAAGTCAATTGAGAGGAAAGCATAGGAAATCAAACACTAACTTGAAAAAGCAAACGTAAAGGTGTACAGGAGCAAATAAACCCTTCAGCAGGCCCCCAATAACACTAGGAAATATTCGCTAAGGCCCACTGGGCCTGACAGAAAGTATAGAAACCCACAAAGCCACATAAAAGACAACTGCTATGACTGATAGTCTATTAAAGCAGGACCAGCTATCACCTAAAACACTTTGGTCTCTGTCAGGCGCACGGACTCCGCGTTAGCGTTCGTTACGGGGCCCTGTTTCTGACAAACGGGGCGCCAAGAGCAGGTTATTAACTGCAGATTAAAAAAAGAATCGTCAAAATCGGATGATCTTTTCGGCCAGTTAATCAGAATAACCTAGGTTATTTTGTCCCCGGTCGTCGGAAATGGGCCCCGTAACGAAGCCTACATCCGCGTAAGGATTTACGCGGCAAGGTTACCCTACCTTGACATGCACGAACTTCGAAGAAAAAAGATAACACCCCTTTCCAGCCCCGGCGTTGGGACAGCGTGTCATCACTGGCCGCCTGGGTAGGTACGTCCCAACACCAAAGACCACTATCATTGGAACACATCTTACAACACCGTATATGTCGCGGCTGTCCGTCCGACCGGATCCTGTTCGCCGGATATATGAGGAGAGACCTTTGGCCACCTTATGCAAGTGGAGGCAGGTGAATCAGACAGCGGCCCATAAGGTTACAGACACTTGAAGACAGACAGTCGGAAGAGTGGGTCGAAAGAAACGGGACATTTTGCACGAAGTTAGTCCCCTTGTACCTACAAAGACGTATAGAGTATGAAGGAGGTAACTATGCCCAGTAAGTGGATTGGGTGCATCCACAAAGGACAAGTTGGTAAAAGATGCAGTCCGAGGGAAAAAGCCCATAGGTACAATCCTGAGGACAAGTCGTGTAATGCCGGAAGACCAGAATACAATATGCGGTCGCTTGTTGAATTCTCGACGGAACCAACCAAAGAAGATTGGCCATCTTCTGTCTAGCGAGTTAGACTACCTTCGGTGACCACGGGGGCAAGATAATTCGTAATTATTGCCGTCAACAGATAAATGGCTGAGCTGACACCTGACGTGGTCTCCTCACTATCAGGAATAATGGAAGCGCAAACCGATAAGTTGGCCATGGGAGCAAAAGGTATGGTAGAGTGTATTCAGGGTCTACGAGTATTCGCATTCAGGTAAGGTTCACAGAGTTGCGGGCAGAGTACTTAGTATAGAGTTAGCATGTATACTGTGATTGCTCAGACGCGGAATATCAATATCAAAGTATCTTCACTACTATTAGAGACAACAAGCCCGGAGAAGAGATCTTATCAATATAATAAGTATTTATCTTATCATTACCAATACTTCGACGATCTATCCTAAAGCATAATATTATATCTAGCCTACCTGAACGTGTCTTCTTAGCAAGTTCTCCGATATGAAGCAATTCAGGTCCTAGTTGTCAGAATACCTCACGCCGAGGCTACTACCTAACAGTCGCGCCTGACATCACATCAGGCCAGAGCACCGGCAACAGTCAAGGAGGCAGTGCTATACCATGACAGTGCGTAACGGAGGTAGAAGGCCGTAATCAAAGGAGGGTAGGGCAGTGAGGTGCAAGCTATCGCAGTAAGGTGCCAGCAGTAGGTGGTGCGATAGTAGGGTATTAGCCTGGGAACGGGGCAGTAGGGTGCCAGCTGATCCGACCGCATGGAGAGGGGAGAGGAAGGGTAGACCAACTTCTTTGCCGTAGGAACTATCGGTAATCGTGTTCGTGTCTGACTAAGCAGCCACCCCCTAGAGGGTGAATTGGGAAAAGTGACTATGGCCTGTTGAAACATTTCCCTTACTGCAAACTGTGTTCCCAGCCGTCTGTAATATGGGCGTCAAAGGAAGTATTTCCCACGGTGCAAATGGTAAGTGAGGCGAAGCAAGTGCAGGGGTAGGCGGAGGAAACACAATTGTGAGATAATGAAACCAACCACCAAAGAGGGAAAAAGGGGAGAGGATAGACTCAAAGGGTAGACCCGAGAGCGTGAAGAGAATCGGGAGAGTCCATCACCCCCTAGGGATAAACCAATGATGGGGGGTGTAGTGGGTAGAAGTGGTGATAATCTCGTGATGTTGAGATTTCAATCGCTGGAGGTGTAGAGGAGATGGAGGATGAGTAAAGCGCGGGAGGTGCTTCGATATTTATATCCCGCGTTGATAGAGTGTACGGCCTACAAGTATGTACTATACTAACTAAGTACCTGCTGGTGTTGTCACGCTGTCCCAACGGCGGAGCCAGCAGGGAGTGTTAGCTTCACAGGGTGAAGGTAGGGTAATCTCAGAGTATACAAAACTAGGCGGAAAAAGCTATGCTTTTCCTATATGCCTAATAACTTAAATGTACTACATCAGCAAAAAAAGCGGTTGCTCCAGACGGATAGGCATTGCGTCCGGATGCAGGAAATCCGTCTGTAGCATCCTGTCCGCCCAGTCCGCCCTCAGATGGCCCCAGCACAATGGTTGCATCCTAGTCTGTTGGGTGCAATACAACCCGCATCCTGTCCGCCCAGTACACCTGGATGGTCCATTTCACACCCTAATCTCCCGAAGAAACCCAAGGTAAGTGACTCATAGGGCTCTGCATTGGGGAACTCTCCCTGCCCCTAATGGCCTCTACTTACAACGGACTACTTTATCACCAGGTAAAAGCTGTTCAGACGAAAGAGGATCTAAACATAGGATGACTAACCATCTATTGTCCCGGTAACGACCCAAAACATACCCCTTATTTGATCACTGCTAACAACTCTCGCAAAAGGTTTCTAAGTTCTTTCCACCTCGTATCAGGCTTGGTGAGCGAATCAGTTGAACGATTGAATATTATCAACCTTCGGAGAGGGGCATGGTCTTCCATCCAGGTTGACACTATTCATGACTCCTAAGTGAGCGGATTCCATTCAGGCCCTTCCTGACTCTGGCGGATTGCAATGAGGCCCGGCCAGACTCTAGCGGATTGCAATCAGGTCCTGCCAGACTCGGGCGGACATCGGCGAGTACCCAGTGAGGTATCTGCCTTTTTCTTCCTGCTGACCTCTATAGCCGTGCGGACGCTTCGAGACCTATACCATTCGATTCCCCGCGGCGAGCAGACTCCAATGAGACCCTTCCCGACTCTGGTGGACATCTGCCCCCTGAGATATCTGCCCTTTTCATGCTGCTGACCTCTATAGCCATGCGGACTCTTCGAACTCTATACCATTCGATTCCCCTTGACCGGCGGATTCCAACGCACCCTGTCCCGACGCTGTCCGACCGCTGGTTGAAATGTTATCCAAACCTTTGTAATTGAGTTCCCTGGGCACGTACTTTCACATTGTTGGCTACTGGGTGCTACAGGCATGCGGACGCTTCGAGGCCTATACCATTTGATTCCCCTCGGCGAGCGGACTCCAATGAGACCCTTCCCGACTCTGGCGGACATCTGCCCAGTGACGTATCTGCCTTTCTCATCCTGCTGACCTCTACAGCCATGCGGACGCTTTGAAACCTATACCACTCGATTCCCCTCGACCGGCGGATTCCAACGCACCCTGTCCCGACGATGTCCGATCGCTGGTTGAAATGCTATCGAAACTTTTGTACTTGAGTTCCCGGGGCAAGTACTTTCAAATTGGCAGCTACAGGGTACTATAGGCATGCGGACACTTAGAGACCTATACCATTCGATTCCCCTCGGCGAGCGGATCCCAACGCACCCTGTCCCGACGCTGTCCGACCGCTGGTTGAAATGTTATCTAAACCTTTGTCATTGAGTTCCCCTGGCACGGACTTTCAAATTGTTGGCTACTGGGTGCTACAGGCATGCGGACGCTTCGAGGCCTATACCATTTGATTCCCCTCGGCGAGCGGACTCCAATGAGACCCTTCCCGACTCTGGCCGAGATCTACCCAGTAAGGTATCTCACTTTTTCATCCTGCTGACCTCTATGGCCATGCGGACGCGTTGAAACCTATACCATTCAATTCTGCTCGACCGGCGGATTCCAACGCAACCTGTCTCGATGCTCTCCGACCACTAGCTGAATGGCTATGCATACTTTTGTTCTTAAGTTCCCCGGGCAAGTACTTTCAAAGTGTTCGCTACTGGGTGCTACAGGCATGTGGACGCTTCGAGGCCTATACCATTCGATTCCCCTCGGCGAGCGGACTCCAATGAGACCCCTCCTGACTCTGGCGGACATCTGCCCGCTGAGGTATCTGCCTTTTTTATGCTGCTGACCTCTATAGCCATGCGGACGCTTTGAAACCTATACCATTTGATTCCCCTCGACCAGTGGATTCCAACGCACCCTGTGCCGACAATGTCTGACCCCTGGTTGAAATGTTATCTAAACCTTTCTACTTGAGTTCCTCGGGCAAGTACTTTCAAATTGGCAGCTACTGGGTGCGATAGGCATGCGGACACTTAGAGACCTATACCCTTCGATTCCCCTTGGTGAGCAGACCCCAATGAGACCCTTCCTGACTCTGGCGGACATCTGCCCTCTGAGATATCTGCCTCTTTCATCCTGCTGACCTCTATAGCCATGCGGACGCTTTGAAACCTATACCATTTGATTCCCCTCGACCAGCGGATTCCAACGCACCCTGTCCCGACGCTGTCCGACCGCTGGTTGAAATGTTATCTAAACATTTGTACTTGAGTTCTCCGGGCAAGTACTTTTAAATTGTTGGCTACTGGGTGCTACAGGCATGTGGCCACTCAGAGACGTATACCATTCGATTCCCCTCGGCGAGGGGAATCGCACACACTCTGTCCGGACACTGTCCGACCGCTGGTTTAAGGGTTATCCATACTTTTGTACTTTTGTTCTCCGGGCAAGTACTTTCAAATTGTTAGCTACCGAGTGCTACTGTTTTCTAGACTAGCTTTAATAAATATATTCCTATTTTAGTATCTAAATGACTCAAATAAGTAAACATCAGTAATACTTGATGGATCTTTCCTGACAATTTAGATATTCTCCACAGTTTTCACTAACTCATTCAAAGTCCTTGAAGGTAGAGTTGTTGACTTAGGAGGTATCTGATGATAGCCAGTTACACCTGGGTACTTCCACTATTCTACTATCCTATAGGGTTGCGTCCGGAGAATATTTTTGCGTCCGGAGAACCTTCCTGCGTCGGTTACCTTCTGAGTCCTTGGTTGCGTCTAGTGCCTTCAGGCGGTATTGACCCCTGTCCACCAGCACCCAATAAAAGACCGCACACCCAGAACGCAAGTTTACGTTCTATGCGCCTGGACCGCTAGACGCACAGGCAGCACGGGGTCCGTCCGGGTGTAACCTTTTGTTTTTGCTCATGTATTAATTCTTATATTCTAAATAGAAGTATTCGCTAATATTCCCCTAGCGGGAATAGCTTACCTAATATTAAGAGTGAGATATATGGCTTCATAAGATAGCTATATATCCGAACCCAAGCTACGGAAGTTATGAGCTTCTCAGAGGTATCTGGAAGATGACTCAGAAGACTGGATGAGAGCATGTTTCAAGATATGTGAAACTAATTGGAATGAGGTTTAGAGAACACTAGGTCTCTCATTTTCTGGTTGCATATGCATTAGCAGCATAATGCTTTAATACCTGGATATTGGAACTGATCACTTCATATAGCATATTACTATTGTTATGTAGGCTTTCGGATCACATTTTATTTATAGTCTATCATGATGAAGAGATTGAAGACTGTCTACAGGTGGAGTAGGAACACCCTCAGATGAAATAGCAGTTCGACAGATTCTCTGAGTTGAGCTGAGCAAGATTTCAGAATCAAAGGATATTCGCACTTTGTTCTGATGATGTTAGGCATATGGGAAAAGCGTAGCCTTTCCCCCTAGTTTTATACACCCTGGAGATACTCTATCTTCACCCTCTGAAGCTAACACCCCTCTCTGGCCTCAGCGTTGGGATGGCGTGACAACATCAGACAGCATCGTAGTCGCGTCCCAACAGCAATGACACTATCATTGGAACCGATCTCATAGCACCATATACGTCGCGGCCGTCTGTCAGCCCAGATGCTGTTCCCAGGATATATGTGAGGGAATCTTTGTCCAGCTTATGCAAGTATTCTGGGCAGAATCAGTCAATGTTGCATAAGGTTACAGAGATAGCAGTACAGCACAGGAAACTATGTCACTAAAGTAATGGGACGTTTTTGTCGTGTCTACTCTAGAATGAAATGAGAGTATGACCGCACCCACACTGATGGTATATTCAAGTGGAATAATACTATGGACTATTTGGTAAGTAAAGACTATGTGAGAATTGTTCCAGTGGTACAATCCCGAATGCTAGTCTGACTAAAGCCTATACGCAGGAAGCCAGAGTGGTATCTGCTACTGCGATAGGTCCGATTTTGAAGTTGGCTACTTCGTCCGTCCGATGATGAGAACACTGTCCAGCATTCAGACCCGTTTCAGTTCCTTCTGACAGAAGAAGGGTTGTAAACTCTGACTGGGACGTGGTGCTACACCAGAGAAATCAAGCGCTCTCCAGTCCAGAAGTCAATACTGGGCCGATTATATTCAGTGTCAACCAGTGTTTACACTATGAGAAAATATCCAGAATGCTTAGCAGGTACTTGGTTAGTATGGTAGATATTTGTAGGCCGCGCACACTATCAACATGGGATATAAATATCGAAAGGGCCTCCGAAGCTTTACTGAAATAATTATGCGACAAAGAAAAGACCTTATAAATATAATAAGTTACAAGTGCCACCGAAAAAGTGAGTGCACGCAAGCCTTGGCACCCCCGGAAAAACACTGTTAGTATTATGAAAACACAATGCCACCCAAAAACCAATAGACTCCAAACACCAAAAGTAAATGATATGATATAGTAGAAATTAATGTACAAATTACTACCCAGAATGACCCCCATGACGCCGAATTACCTTGAGCACACGGATTGGCATGAAGTCAATAAATCTATCCATTATCCTAGCAGGAATAGCTTATCTAATAATAAAGAGCGAAGTATATGGCTCAATAGGATGACCATATATCCGAACCTATGCTCCCGAAGTTATGAGCTTCCTAGAGGCATCTGGAAGATAACTCGGACCACTGGATAAGAGCACCTTTCAAGATATGTTTAGCTGATTGGAACGATGTTTGGAGAACACTACTCCTCGTACTCTAGTCACATAAGCATATTGCTGCATAATGCTTTGATAGCTGGATATCGGAACTGATAACTCCATATTCCATATTATAATTGGTATGTAGGCATTTGGACCGCATATTCATATATAGTTTATCATGACGAAGAGATCCAAGACTGTCTACTGGTGGAGTGGGGACACCCTCAGATGAAATAGCAGTTCGAGAGATTCTCTGAGTTGAGCTGGGCAAGTTTTCAGGGTCAAACGGTATGCACACTTTGTTCTGACGAACTGAATTGTTAAGAAGATACATCAGCAAAAATAATACCTTGCGTTCCGTGTGTTTAGTATGTCTGACGCACCTGACGCCGGAACGCTAATCGCGAATCAGGACGCAACGTCGGATCGACGTTGCGTCCTGACTTTGCATTACTTGGCGCCATCCGTCCTGACGCCATCCGGACTCGGACCCCTACGTCCTGGGCGTCCTGACTGCGTCTGGTGCTCCGCTACTCCGTCCTGACGCCGCCTCATCCAGGACTCTACTGTCCTGACATCGCCTGATCTACGACGCTCCCGCCCTGAAGACGTCTGATCTACGACTCTCCCGCCCTGACGACGTCTGATCTAAGACTCTCGCGTCCAGATGCCGGTTCCTTCTCACCGAACGTCAGGGCTTCGTGGATCTTACCACCTCTCGTCCCGATTGTTTCTGCTCCTGCCTCCCTCGTTCGGATCCCACGATGCTGATCTTTCCCTTCCTGACGTCTGGTCTGGTCGTCCTGATCTTACCCCCTATACATGCCGCATCCTGATCCAATCGTGACTCTATCAGACGTCGCCTTGTGATCTCTGACACATCGTGAACTAAGTCTAATGCTATCCTGGACCTACGCCTAGAGGCTTTTCCTAACGCTGTCACCATGAGTTTTACCGTATCCTGATCGCGTGTCACTAATTCTACTCTGAATCCTTGATTTTGCTTGATGTCCTCATATTAATACTAAGCTCCTCC
>Ga0307509_10011865_pt1 | contig 10483 bp, 5 predicted proteins | sample 10_EM_MG_FD_202245 | JGI IMG/M metagenome (GOLD analysis project Ga0307509, IMG submission 202245) | Populus trichocarpa ectomycorrhiza microbial communities from riparian zone in the Pacific Northwest, United States - 10_EM | ecosystem: Host-associated > Plants > Roots > Unclassified | place...
ACAGACAAGGTGGGTGAAGTCTTGGAAGTGATTTTTGACCTTACCTTTCATTGGTTGGTCTTTTAGTTGAAGTTTTTTGTTAAAAATTTCAGTTATACGGGTTCCGATCTTTATAGAAATCCTGAATGTATCATGAACTGGACTAATTAGTCGGGGTTGTAAATTCCTCGCTCTCTATATGATTTAATTCCCCCCCTGTAATCTTTCTTATTTCAGCCCTCATCTTTTTAATTGGGGTCGTCTATTTATAATATTCTCGATTACTATCAAAAAAAAAAAAAAAACAGACAAGGTGGGTGTACAGCGGTATTGGTACAACGTTCTGGTGTTCGAATCATACAGACGGATTGACATTGCTTCGACTTCTCATCCGATGCTGCGTGTCTATCAATATAATAGTGTAAGGAGTTGCACTTTCATGTATTAATTTAAATAATTTTAGTTATTGTTTTTTAAGGTGTTTTTTTTTTAATATATTAAAATAATATATTTTTTTAATATTGCTGTATTAAAACAATAAAAAAACTAATTTAAAATAAAAAAAATATTTTTTTCAAAGCACGGTCACACCATTAATAAGATAAACGAGTTTTTAAATATATTTTTTTCAAATACAAGATTCCATGATTCACGAGACAATTTATTTTCATAAATAATTCATGATAAAATTTTGTTAAATTATAAATATTTTTAGTAAAATAACACAAAACAACTGTTATTCTAAGAACAGAAGTTATATAAAAATGAAATTCATAATTTTTAATTTTTTTTACTTTTGATCATGAAAAACTTTTACTTAGTTCTCATTTTTTTATTAAAAAAATAATAATAATGCTTCCTCAAAGGCAAAAGCACGAGACTCGTCACAGAATGTGATAGAAGCCTTCCCCGTTCATTAGCGGAAAACTGAAATGGATATTTCACTGAAAGCACATTTTGAAACCAAGAAAAAACAAATATTTCCAAATATATCTTACTTAAAATCCTTTTCCTATATAAAAAAATCGAGTGAAATCTAGCCTTTACGTGTTTTAAGATTTGGTGAAGAGAAAAAGATCAACGACAGTAACAACGAGATCAATCTACAAGGAGAGACAATTAGATCAACCTTCAAACAATACAATTAACACTTAAAATTTAAGTGTTAGTATCAAACTATTAAATAAATAAATAATGAGAAAAAAGTGGCTTGAAACCTTCAGAACTCAACGCCTTTAATTACTTGTTTGTTGATATTAGCATATACGTTGCTTTCTATTGAATTAATAGCATTTTCTTAAGAAGAAAAGGAAATAAAGTCTTTTTTTCATCTGCATAGCTATATAAAATAAATAGTATTTTACTTCTAATGGGTTTAAGGACGGTGAAATAAAAAAGGGTTTAAGGGTTATTTTATTATTTAACATTTTAGAACTTTTTTTTTATTAATATGAGTGTTGGATCAACTTTCATGTACCTCAATTAATCTCACAGACTCTAAAATTAACCAAACATTTCATATTTTAATTATAATATACAAATACAAGAAAAAGAATTAAATTGGTCATGAAATGGAGCGAGAATAATACCATAAAAAAACAAACTTTTAAATAAAGTGTTAAAAAAAATTAAATGGTTCTCTCTCTAAAAAGTAGCCGGTGTAAAATCTGTTTTTCTTTTCTTAAGCCTCTTTCTGTACTTTTTATTAAAGAACCCGGCAACACCACAGGCAACTCTTACTGGCAACTCCCTTTCATCACTCTTTCCATGCACGCTCGAGCTCGAAGACAATGGAGGAATTGAAGAGTATACAGAGGGAGAATGATTACGGAGAGATCTCACGGAAGCAGCAAATTCAATTCTGGGCGGTTGACCCCGAAGGGACCTGAAGAGCTAGCACCTGCGTGCTGTATCCATGTGGAGCAATTAATGAAACGGGCCACGAGTAACCTGCGAATGAGGTAAGGCATAAGAACCACCAATCAATAGTGACTGAGTGGTGACCATCAATCATCGGGAGCCACATTTGTTCCACACGTTCGTGTTTCAACCTCATGCTTGTGCACTTGTGTTTTCCTAGCTATGCAATAAGCTATCCAAAAAGAAGTGATCATTTTCGATTCGGTTCGGTTTTTATAAAAAAAAATAATCAAATTGAAATTTTTTTTGTTGAAAAAAAATCCGAAACCGGACCGAAACCGGGTCAAACCGACCGGTTTCGGTTCGATCCTGTTTTTTAGGGCAAAAACTGGTTCAAACCGGTTTGGCTCGGTTTTTTTGGTTTGGCTCGGTTTTTCCGGTTTGGCTCGGTTTTTTTCCGATTTTTTTTTCCGGTTCGGTTAGGTTTTTTGCTTATAAAACCGAACCGGCCGGTTTTTTCAAAATTTTAATCGGTTTTTTTTTCGGTTCGGTTTTTTTGGTTATTTTTTTCTGGTTTTCTCGGTTTAATCAGTTTTTCAGTTTTTTTGCTCACCCCTAATCCAAAGTAACCGCTAAAAGAACTAAGATTTTAGTGGCACAGTGATAAAAATTTAAGAATAAAAGATTTGTTTTTTTTATATTTTAAGTTAAGTTTTTTTATTGCTAATATGTTAGCTACTTGAAGTTTACATAATCGTTAATTTTAGAGCTCGTGGGATTAGTCGAGGTGCACGCAAGCTAGCTCGAACATTCACGTAAATAATAATAAAAAAGATTTTAACAGTTAATTAGACAACATGGAGGATGATTTCGAAAATAAATAAAGCAAGAAAGTAATTAAGAACATAAAACCAAGTTACGGGGCCAAATACATGGGTATATAGAAATAACCCTTAAATACGAGGATTAAATTGATCAATTTTCAAAACTCCGGGGCGTTACCCCCCTCCCCGAGTAGTTCCGCCCCTAAATCTCACGGTGAAGCGCTCACATAAAAAGGAAAGTGATTTTAATGTTGGATAATAGTATGTCAAAATTTATAGGGTAAGATTAAAAATTATCCTGTGAAGCATCACTCTCCTTTTTTTAATGTTGAATACGTCTATGCATGTCAATTTTACTGTTACTGGCAATCATTTTTTATTTTTAGTTTGTGTTTGTATTTCAAAAGTATTTTAAAAAAATTAAATTAAATTTTTATTTTAGATTAATTTTTTATATATTTTTGAGATTGTTTTAATGTATTTATATTAAAAATATATTTTTAAAAAATTATATTATTTTAATATATTTCTAAATAAATAATATTTTAAAAAATAATTACTTTTACAATACTAAAAAAACTCTTAATCCTTGACCTGAGCTATTTCGGTAGTTTTTTTTAAGGCAACTTTTGATGTAATAACCACTGGTACATCATTCATTCATACATCATGTGTGATTCCAATAGATATTGTTATATGCTGATTAAAATAAGTGAGTATTTTCTAAATAATTATTTTATTTTATAAATAATAAATGGTACATGAATAATATCAAACTCGATTCAAGGTTTGTTTAAATCTAAACCACAATTTATATTTATTTATATTATATAGATATATTTGTAGAAAATTCAGATTTTCAATACTATAAAAACACACACACACACACACACACACACACACACACACATATATATATATATATATATATAATATTTATCATTTAATATATATATATATATATTAACAATTATTTTTATTTAATAAAAAAAATAATTAAATAATAAATACCTATACATATAAATACTCTAAATCTGCTAAATATCTAAATTTCTTTCGTAATAAATAATGGTACAGATTATGAAAGTAAGAAAATCAACTTGTGGATAACCAATGTCGACATCCTCACCCATACCCCGTAACCTTTAGAGCCATTTCTGAAGAGGCATCGCAATCGATCGTGTTCAAGGCTGCACGTGTGATGCAGACGAACCAACTAACGAGGTGGGAGTCAATACCAACAATTACTTTCTCTTTTGCATTCCAAGGAGACTTGTTCAGCCATGACTTCACTATATGTTACACAACCATCTTCTTCATCTCCCAATCCTCATGTTAGCAACTCTCGTGTTTCTGGTATGGCTACTTGCTTCAGCACAAGCACACACTCATCTTCTCCCACACACATCTCACCTTGGATTATTGACACTGGTGCCACGGATTATATGATTTGTTGTACCTCCCTTTTTACGTCTATCACATCCATTGTTTCCTATCAAGTTAAACTTCCAAATGGCCAAGATGTTCCTGCTACCCATATTGGTGTCGTAAGATTATCTAAACATCTTGTATTAAATCATGTTTTGTGTGTGCCTTCCTTTAACTTCAACTTACTCAACATCATTCTTGTTGTCTCATATTTTTATCCAATGCTTGTTTTTTTCAGGACTTAGCATCATGGACAACGATTGGGATGGGTGAAGTTAGAATCGATCTGTATCACCTTCTCAAGTCTCGGGTGTCACCCTCTGCTTTGGTTGATGCACTGCCTCATCTTCATCCCTTAACTTTATTTCCTTATGCTTCCGCTACTCACACTACTTCATTGTGTGATTTATGGCATTATCGTTTAGGACACATTTCTCTTTCTAGATTAGCTTTAATCACTGATACCATTATCACACACAATCAAACATTTCATAATCCAATACCATGTTCCATTTATCCTTTGGCTAAGAAGCGTCGTGTTTCTTTTCCAACTTCTACAAATTCTGCTTTACATAAATTTGATCTTGTCCACTGTGATATATGGGGTCCCAACTCAGTTATTGTAGTGGATGGATCACGTTTCTTTCTTACAATTGTTGATGACCACTCTCGGACAACATGGGTTTATATGCTTAGAAATAAATCTGATACTAGGTCTTGTTTTATGGCTTTTACAGTCTAATTGAAACTCAATTTCACACTAAAATCAAAACCATTAGAAGTGACAATGGAGCTGAGTTTCGCATGATAGATTTTTTTCAAGCTAAGGGCATCATCCACCAAAGGAGTTGTGTCGACACACCCTAACAAAATGGCAGGGTCGAGAGAAAACATCAACACATAATGAATATTGCCCGCGCCTTAATGTTTCAATCCCATCTTCCCCCCCAATATTGGACTGACTGTGTTCTCACAACAACCTACCTTATTAATTGAACTCCTACCCCTCTTCTTCATAACAAAACACCCTATGAATATATTTTCCACACTCCTCCCCAATACAAACACTTGAGAGTTTTTAGTTGCCTTGCATATGCTTCTACCTTGTCACAAGGGCGTAAGAAGTTTGATCCTAGAGGCAGAGCATGTGTGTTTTTAAGCTATCCTTTTGGTGTTAAAGCATATAAATTACTTGATCTACAAAGTGATCAAATTTTTTTATCCCGAGATGTTCATTTTCATGAATCTATTTTTCCCTTCCATCCTCATTTTTCGCCTTCTGTTTCACCTTCCCACTCTATTCCACCTCCTTTCCATTCTTCACTGCCTCATTCTATCTCTATTCCTACTCCACCATCATCTCCTCAATTACTCCCCTCAATTACTCCCTCACCTGACATTTCCAATTCCCAATCTTCATCCCCACATTTTTTAGCTCCAAGTTCTCCTCTTTCTACTCCTTCCCTACCACAGCCTTTACATTCTCCACCTCTATTATCTCCTACTACCTTACATTCTCCTCCTTTTTTAGTTTCACCTTCTCGCAGGACAACTAGAACCAGGCGTGCTCCTGAGTACCTGCAGGATTACCATTGTCATCAGACTACTCTAACTGCTCCTATCCCACCGTTGGACCAGCTGCTATGTTCCCCTTCAGGTACAGCTTCCCCTCTTCATAATACTATTTCTTACCAGCATTTTTCTCCTGCTTATAAAGCTTTTTCAACTACTATTTCCACTCATATTGAACCAAAAACATATAAGCAAGCTCTTAAAGAACCCGGATGGTGTCAGGCCATGGACACTGAATTAGCAGCCTTGGAGACAAATCAAACTTGGCAGCTTATGGATTTACCTCCTGGCAAAGTTCCCATTGATTGCAAATATATTTATAAAATTAAGTATCATTCTGATGGGAGTGTTGAACATCTTAAAGCAAGACTTGTGGCTCGCGGTTTCACCCAACTTGAGGGGGTGGACTATCAAGAGACTTTTTCTCTTGTGGCTAAGTTGGTTACCGTGAGGTGTCTCTTAGCTACTGCATCAGTTAAAGGTTGGCATTTACATCAATTCGATGTAAATAATGCGTTTTTGCATGGGGACTTGCATGAAGATATTTATATGAATAAACCTCCTGGCTACACCAAAGGATCCCCTACTCAAGTCTGTAAATTGCTCAAAAGCTTGTATGGTCTCAAACAAGCTTCAAGGCAATGGTATTCAAAATTTTCTAATGTTCTTTTTGCTGCAGGTTTCTCTCAATCCAAGGCTGATTATAACCTTTTCACCCGTGACATTAATGGCACATTTGTTGTTATCCTTGTTTATGTCGACGATATACTGGTTGCAAGCAGTGACATTACTGATGTGCAAGAATTGAAATCCATATTTCACAGGCATTTTCAGATCAAGGACCTTGGCCCCTTACGCTACTTTCTCGGCATAGAGGTTGCAAGATCCTCCAAAGGCATTTATCTCTGCCAGAGGAAATATACACTGGATATTCTTGCAGATTCTGGCACCTTAGACAGCACCCCTGCTAAGGTTCCAATGCAGCAAAATCTCAACCTTACTCAGACCACTGGCACTCCCTTAACTGATCCCAGTATTTATCGACGTCTTATTGGCAGGCTCCTTTATCTTACAGTCTCTCGGCCTGATATTTGTTATAGTGTCAACAATTTGAGCCAATTCATGGCTAATCCTACTGATGCACATTTACATGCAGCCCACAAAGTTCTTTGTTACCTTAAGGGTGCACTAGGCCAGGGGCTTTTGTTCTCTAGTTCTTCCTCTTTACATCTTGAGGTTTATTGCGATTCTGATTGGGCTTCTTGCCCTGATACCAGACGTTCTATTAGTGGCTACTGTATTTTCCTTGGCTCTTCCTTGATCTTTTGGAAATCTAAGAAACAATCCGTGGTCTCTAAGTCTTTAGCAGAGGCCGAATACCGTTCCATGGTTGTCACCTGCACTAAATTAACCTAGCTGAAATACATTCTGTCTGCACTCCATGTCCAGCATTTTCAACCAGTTTTCTTACACTGTGACAACCAAGCTGCTATCCATATTGCGGAAAATCCAGTATTCCATGAGAGGACTAAACACATTGAATTCGACTGTCATCTCATTCGAGATCAGATTCAGGCCGGCCACGTCTGCACTCATTATGTCTCCAGCTCCAATCAACTTGCTGATATAGGCTCTATCATCCTCCGTTCTCAATTTTCACTTATCCAAGATGGGAGTCGTAACTTTTTACTCTTCATCTTGCGGGGGGTATTAGAGGATGAATCATCAACACACCATGTCACTGCAGAGAATGATGACATGGTTACCTGAATTCTGTTAGTTTGTTATTTATTCTCTGATTGCTTCTATAAAGCACTATACATAAAGAGTAGTATTGACATTGCATGAGATAAGTTAGTTAGAATATTCTTTGAATGTTGTATATATTTATACGAGCTGCATCATTCACTATACACGAGGAATTTCTCTTCACAATTTTGTTTTCCTTTATTTCACATTCGTTTGTTACACAAGCAGAAGAGACACGAATGTATGCTTTTCTCGTTTTACGATTTTAATATTGCCAGGTTGACGAAATATTCTTTTCAATTTAATATATTTTCAACAGACTACTTTCAAAAAACAAGTTAAATCACGTCAATAAACATAACATTAAACGTGAAGCTACTCTCGTCCCATGGTGTTTACATCAATTACATTCACAATGTAGTACGTCGCCAATACTGCATAATAAAACCGAACAGATAATTTTTTGAAATCAAATATTATAACCGTAGCTGAACTCCACGATTCAACGCCCGAGCAAGAGGGTTCTCCACTCTCGTTCTTCCATCACACTGTTATCTGCACTCATTTGATGTAGACAAGCCACGAAAAGTCTCACGCTCGTCAGATAAGTGGGTCCATGCAACGAATCACTCAAGAATGTTTGCACTCTTGCTTATCAAAATCCTAACAATTTGATGGCTGCCGCTAGAATGGATAGATGCGAGCGAGAGAATTTGTCCCGAGGCTTAACAAGTACATGGAGGTCTGTGTCGAGCTAAGATCATCATTTGATGGGTATGGTTCTATGTGCTAAAGTTTATTAATATAAGTGTTTCTGTGTACGGGAGAATTTGATTTATCTTCATTTTACAATAACTCAACATTTATTGTCTCTCATCGTGCAAAAAAAAAAAGAAGTGTCCGTTCAATATGTTTCTATCACTCGATGTATAAGGTTGCTTCCAGTGCGCTAATCCGCTAATGAAGGAAACGTTTGGGAACGCGGTTGTGATTGTGTTTTAAAAAAATTTAAAATTTTTTTATTTTATTAAAATTTAATATAGTTTATACGTTTTGGATCGTTTTGATGTGCTTTGATGTGCTGATATCAAAAATAATTTTTAAAAAATAAAAAAAAATTATTAGCATGTATTTTAACACAAAAAATTATTTGAAAAGTACCCGCAACCACACTACCAAAAACGCTTGAAAGCTGCTTCCTTGTGCCAAAAGTTGGTTATTGTCTTATCCAAATTAAGAGGAAAGTTTTGCTTATAAAAATAATTAATACAAAAAAAATAAAAGCACCGGTCATGGAAACAAAAAGATGGAAAATTTACAGGGACATGGGCGAAACAAAAAAAAATTCAAGAGGATAGTTTTGTACCCGCTCACAACCATCTCAGTAGTCGTATTAAATTAACTCAAAAATCAATCAAAAAACTTGAAAACAATTCATAATAAAAAAACCTTCCTGATGTGAGATTTATTTTTTCAAACAATTTAAAAATAAAAAAAACATAAATAAAACTTGTTAATATTAAAAACAATAATTTTAATGTCCAAAACAATGTCCAAATCGAGTAGGCAGGGTTCTCACCATGGAACATGAGACTTTGAGTCGAAGTAGCCTTAAAATAACCTTTTCCCAACATTTCGCCTCCATTAGCTTATTGATACCATGAAACTGGAACCATATTGTTAACATGATTAGAATAATTTATAGTTTCATTCAAACAGGAAAACTATAGTTTATAATTGGTATATATCTCCAGATTTATTACGCCAAAGTTAATCACACAAATGAATTCGTGCAAGTATAAAGAGATTGAGTTCGAATTTCTTTAGATAAAATTTATAGAACAGAACGGAAAGGAACTTTAAGCTACGTACAGGACGCTTTTGGCGACGGCACTTGTGTGTATGTCAAGTTGTAGGCTACCTATTAATTGCTAGTTGATTATCAACGAATGGCAGGGAATTAAAGCAGATATGATGAGATGTGGGTCAGTGCAAAGTCAGATAGAAGTGCTGGAGAACTGGGACTTGTTATTGCTGAGTGTGCCGTGTATTTTATTTTTTAAAAATAATTTTTTAATGATTTTTTTTAATTATTTTCATTTGATGTTAAAAATAAAATTAAAAAAAATATTATTTTAATATATTATAAAATACAATTACCAAACACTCCATTATAAATACACACTCCATAAATAAGATTAAAACCCACTAACAACTAACAAGTGTCAAGAATAGTCATTGCAATTTAATCTCCGAATACGATGCCCATTGACTTTAGCTGGCTTGAATAAAAGACATTTCTTGAATAGTTATTTTATTTAATGATTAATAAATAAAATATAAATATTACAAAACATGTCAAGAAATTTAACTTAATATATATATATATATATATATCATTTAGTATTAATATAAATATTTTAAATTTATATATTAGTTATTTTATTTTTTATTTAATAATAAATAATAGTAAATATAAACTCTTATATAAATATCTAAAATTCAATAAATAATTTATAAATATTTTAATTTCTTGCTTGATAAATAATAAATATAATATAAATATCAAAAAATTAAATTAATGAGTATCATAATAATGATTATTAAAATTATGAATTGATTAATAAAATTATATGATTTTACAAGTTAAGTAAATATTATTGTGTAGAATCATTTTAAAACTCAAAAACTGAAAAAATTGACTGAGATCGTGATTTAACTTGATAAAATCAGTAAACTCACGATTTTAATACCAAGTTTATGTTTTCGTGAAAGTGAAAGCATTGAGTATGATTTCCTTATCTTCTTCCCATGACTAATACCGGTTGTTTTCTTCACTCTTATTCTCTCCTTTCACTTGTCGTTTCATTCAAGAAAACATCTCTCTAGTCAAGATGCTTTTCAATCTCCTCATCTTACAGTTTCCCCATCTTAATCCCTGTTGTTTTGTAGTACTCTGTGGAAAGAAAAAGGAAGATATATAGATGGAGACCCATGTGATTTCAACAAACAAATCTCTTTAAGATCTGCCTACCTCGCTCACTGATACTTTTCTTATTTCTAATCTGATT
>Ga0307509_10011866_pt1 | contig 10483 bp, 15 predicted proteins | sample 10_EM_MG_FD_202245 | JGI IMG/M metagenome (GOLD analysis project Ga0307509, IMG submission 202245) | Populus trichocarpa ectomycorrhiza microbial communities from riparian zone in the Pacific Northwest, United States - 10_EM | ecosystem: Host-associated > Plants > Roots > Unclassified | place...
CCAGTCGACCTCTCTGTCGGGCTTCTCATCCTGTGGGGTTTGGTGTCAGGAACATACTCTCCAAGGTATATCCCACACATCCCACATACTTTGGTCAAGGGAGCAGGCCAGTGCAACAACCCTACATCGTTTGAGAACTTAGCGCTTCAGCGAGATCGCAGAAGCACAGAGCACGCACAAAGGTCAAGGTAAGGTGTGTCCAACTGTTTCAGCGAATTATCCAGGGCGGCCTTGGGGTGCCTCATATCCGTAGGGTTCAACTTGGTAGTCAGAAAGATCTCTTCGCGGGGAACGCCAGACAACTTGATCCCTTCTCCGACCTCTTTTTCGTTCTTGTAGGCAGTAGCGGTATCGATATGCCTGTAGCCGGTCTCTAGCGCGATTTTCACGGCTTCCCTAACCTCTCCTGGGGAGGATTGCCAGGTACCTAATCACCCATACAGATAAGATTGGCCAAAGCCTCTTTAGTAACGCAAAGATAACGATAACGACCAAAAAATATCAATGACGCACCAAAACCGAGGACGGGCATCTCGGCGCCGGTGTTGAGCTTAACAACCCGTTTCAAGACCATCTTGGCTCCCCTCCTAATCCGCAGATAACGGATGAAGGTAGAAGACGGCGGGAGAGAGATGGGTGGAAAAGGAGAGACGTTCCCTCAAGTCCCTCCCCGGTCCGAGAGAGCCGGTAACCGCATGGCCTTTATCCTTGGCGACACGAGCGCTCTGCGTCCCAAGTATAGTTTATCCTCTCCCCAGGATCGCCACAGATGGACTCGCCCTCCCGTGAAGGGCCTACCCAAGAAAACCCACAAGAGCCACCACTTGTCTGGATAGACCCAAAGTGGTGCGCCCGATCCATTCGATTACCGCGACACATCGCTGACATACAAATACAGCCTCCATTCCGTCCTCAAAGAGTTTGCCGAACCGCTGAGGACCAATGATTCCAGAACCGACTTCTTTACCATATTCGTCGAGAATCCGAAGAGTTTGACCGCGATTACGCGAAAAAGTACGACGAGGACTTGAACACCTCCCTCATCTTTGTCAGTCAATTATTTCCACACTCCGTACTAGGGACTGAATTCGGGGCGTACAGGCCGGTCTGTTCTCTGCAGTCAGTTCAGCTTTCATCATCGATGTCCAATCCAAGCTGGAGCCCGACCCAAACGAGACGACTGCCGCCTACATGCGAATCCTGATCCACAATATGAATAACTCCCTCTTCCCCGACGCTGACCCCAACTCCGTCACCTGGACCGGACCTCCTCCCGTGATTGTCACCGTCCAGTCGTTGCTCTACGCCAACCTCACGACCTCACTCTTCGCCACGTTTCTCGCGATGCTCGGAAAGCAGTGGGTCAACCTGTACCTCAGGAACCGTGGAGGTTCTGCTGCCGACAAGAGTCGGGACAGACAGCGGAAGCTGGACGGTTTCGAGAAGTGGCACTTCCGCCTCGCCATCGAGAGCCTCCCGGTGATGCTTCAGCTCGCATTGCTGCTGCTCGGTTTGTGCTCTGTCGAGGTACCTTTGGACGACCAGTCGCACAGCCGCTGGGGTCGTTGCCCTCTTTGGGATCACCTCGTATGTCTTCCTCAGCCTCGCGGCAATATTCTACAGCAGCTGCCCTTACCAGACACCCCCTTCCATTCTCGCCCGAGCCCTCATCGACTACCTGGCACGTGGTGACGACACCTTCGCCAGCTCTCACGGCATCCCTTCCCTCCATCGAGGACCTCAGGCGAATTATTCGGCGCCTTCGTGCTGGAGCTCGCAGAGTGCAGGAGAGCTCTGGTTGCACTCTGGGTGTATCAGAGGAAACAGGACACATACCGCTTGCCGTCGTTAATCCACCACCATCCACCCGGATCCTCGAGGATGATTTTGTTGATTGGGAGGTTTGCAAGGCGGAAGCCCGTTGCGTTTCCTGGGTCCTCTCTTCCACCACGGACACCGATGTGATATACTCCACCGTCCGGTTCGCTGCTGACACAATTTGGTACCCAGAGATTGCGGGAGCCTTGTCACCCCACATTCTCGCGGACCTGTTTTTTGGTTGCCTGTTGGATGGGGAAGTGATTCCTGGGAAGTCCGAGCATGCGATTTCGATTGGGATGGCACTGGCATCGGTTCTCAGTATCCAGCTCACTATGGAACCAGAGAATCAGGCGCTCGGGGTGCTCTGTGAACGCATTCTTGATTGTGTTAAACCACCACACTCGACCGAGCCAACGTACATGCTGGTCGCAGCTACCCTCGATTTTGTTGCAGGTGCGGATGGTCTGATACGTCCCTGGAACACAGTCAAAGTTGTACCAACGACGCAAAAGCTCTGGTCGGCGTCTCAAAAGCTCTGGTTGAGCAGAATAGTCCTCCAGGTTTCTTGGCGGTGGAGGCGTCGTGATGAATCGACAAATACAACCCCCGATGAGCTAGTGCTGATCTGCAATACCTCTACCGCAGACGACGATCGGACCCCCACCATCGTAAAAACAAGCTGTTTTCTCGCCATGACCATTGATTTGGGTCTTAGAATCGACATATGTGATTTGTATGCCCCCAATAACAAGTGCGTGATTCCCCATCCTTTTCGTCTTGTTCGCTCATTGAGCGGTAGTGATGCGTTGGGTACGGCAACCCTTCAACAGCTGCGAAGAACTATCGAAGAGGGAGAGACAAAGTCACGCCACCTAACCTTTATCCTCTCCACCTTGAGCCATCTCGACCCATTCAAAATCAGGGACAATGTAGAATACGGCTTCTTGTGGATTGGTGACCTCCTCAACTCCAGATACCCGGATCACGAGCGCTACTCGATGGCCAGCAGAGTGGTTCAACTCCTGGGGGAGCGCATTGACGACATGGTTAATTGGGGGTTGGCCTCTAGTGTTTCACCCCTTGTGAACTTCTTGTCTCTGGGCGAGCAGTTCTATTCCACGGAGTCCACACCATATCCGGGGCTTTTCGCCCTCGGGATTCTATCGATGTCCAGCCCGGAGGAGTCCGATTTCGGCACAACGGTTTTACTCGTCCTCGCATCGATACTCATGCCAACCCACCCCCTAAAATCGCGCAGATTGGCCCTGGATATCTTCCGTTTATACAATTTCGGGTGGTTCTCCTTCCAGATAGAGAGCGCCTCAGACGAGGACCTTAGTAAACTTCTTCAAGCAGTCGGCGACCCGTTCCAGTTCCCGGATCTCCCCCTCCAGGACGGGCAACCTGTGATTACGCCGACTTACGGGCTTGGGTTGGATTGGGGACCCATGTAGGTCGCGGTCATCCTGATTGGGTTTGCGTCATCAGGTTTGTGGCAGGACCACCTCCGCCGCTCGAACTTCGCCTCCTGCGAAGAGATCTTATCCACGGAAGAAGGCAGGAGGACCGCCCTCGCGATCATGCTCGACGCAGCAATTACCTAGCGGCCGGAGCTTCGCACGCCTGCAGCGGTTGTTGCGGCTGTCAGGCGCCTCGAAGAACTTCAGTGCCCGAACACCACTGAAGTCGTTCTCCTATGGGCCTGGACCCCTGGTGTCGTGAACATGGCGGGTTACGGCGCTTGGGGATCAGTTGAACGCAGTACGCTCAATTTCTATCAGACTCATGGAATACGACGCCTTACCGCCTTGTCGCGACATATCACTGACACGACTATGGAATATCCCTACCCGATGTTTCTCCGCATGCACTACCAGGACCCTCTCCGTCGGGTGGGTGGTGTTCAGTGGTTCGTTCCAGAAGATATGAGCTGGTCGGACCGCAGTGAACTCCTTCCTGTCGTTCGGGCTTGTCAGCTGAAAAGGTTGTATCAGCTGTTTGGGTATGACCCTATGACATGGAAGAAGGCTGTTTCTGCGGAGGAGGTTGACGAAAAAGTGGGCGTGTTTTCAGGGCGGTCTGTATCGCCTGCCCAGTTTGCGGACTGGCGTGTGATTACCCATAGGATTTTGGACGATGTTTACAATTGTGATCGCGCTTGAATTTACTGCAACTGGTTGGATTCAGCTCCCCTGGGCACAATCCCGACCCCCGAACGGGCACACCGTATTTTGTTCCATCATTGATAGGGTTTTCAGAAGAAACCGCAAGACCGGGTACTAGCGACCCGGAAAACCAAACCGTGCACAACCCGTTTCTTGCGATCGCAGGGTGTTCGAGGGTCTGGAAAGGTTTGTAGAAATCTCCGGGTAAGTTCCTCACGGACATCTCTCCGAACTTCCCCCGACGAACGAACCCAAAGTAACAAAGCGTGGCCCTCAATCTTCCGAATACGCGAGCCACGAGAGAGAATGAAAAGCATTGGTATTACAGCTATGGCGACCCGCACCATACAGGGGGAGACGCTCCGCATCAGCTGACGACAGATTACATTAAAGACGTGAGACAAGAAAGCATCATAAAGTATATCCCAAAAACAAAGATAAGTCATCAATTTTATCCACAGTACTCGAAGCCCGGGCATCCGACGGCAGTTCCGTGAACGGATCCATCAACGCCAGCGACGGTGAGCAGGGCACCGAACACACCGGCGAGACCCTCACCGGCCAAAAGACCAGCGGCGATCGGGAACATGTACATGTCGAAGGTCGATGGGCTCCTCTTCATCCAAAGGTGGTTGAAGACGGAGCCAAAGCCCATAGCGACGGAAAAGAAAGTCTGGGGGACAACGAAGCCCTGTATCGCGTCATGAACAATCAGCTACCGATTTCGAATAAACAATCAAAAGAAATGAGCTCACGAGACCGACAGCGTTCCAATTGGGAACGTATGACCAATATTTCTTGGGTATCCAGAGGTGCTTAGCGACGACGGTGAGAACGGCGGCGATCGACAACCCGATGGCGGTATATCCGGAGGTAGTGGGGACTGGGAGTTTGGGGCTCGACACCGCAACAGCAACCGCCGCCCATGCAGAGACGGATGGGGCACTGTACGTGCAAGTATCATACTGCTCGGGGAAGATGATGCACTTGGACGCAGAGGTGAACAGGATGAAGAGTCCGACGTTGAGGAAGACTGCGACGATGGACCCAACAATCTGAGCGATGAATTGGTTCTTCGGCTTGGCTCGGAGGAGGTAACCCGTCTTCAGGTCACCGGTCATATCCGAAGCCTGGGCGGCAGATCCTGCGGAAACGACACCAGCGGACAGATTGAAGGTTTGAGCGGCAGTCAGGCCCATACCAGCCGACTTTCCGATACCACCAAATACGAGCTGGGAGGCCTTGGCGACAGTGGAGACGGGGTTAACGTCTGCCTGTCCGGAACTCTGGACGCCGATGAACGAGAAGAAGAAACCAAGGATCAGAGCGAGGATAGCCTCTCCGATATTGAAGTGGAACAGAGTGGCGAGGATCGCAATCGAGATAATCGTGCTGACGAACAATCCGCCAGTCCACCACAAGGTTGGGACTCGGTCTTCCATGGGAGTTTGATCCTCATCTTTCGGGTTCAGCTCCCTCTTCCTGAACCAGCTGCGCCAGTCGACCTTTCCGTGGGTTTTGAAGAGAGCTATGGGGGAAAGTCTGAATTTCGGGATCCGGACGTCTAGAGTTGTGGATGCTCACCGATAAAGGAGGGAAGAACACTGATGAAGATGTCAGTGAAGGAGTACAACAGCATGACCAATACCCCGGGCCAGAGCAACCAGTAACGGGGAGAGGGGTTCTCAAGGAAGACCTCCGGGTCCCTGAAACCCAAACTGGTCATCGTGAGGAGAGGGAACTCCTCGGAAATGGGCTTTGAGACGGCCTTGCCGGTGGCGATTAGCGAAGGAGCGACTTGTGACCACAACGTCAGAATGCAAGAACCCAAAGTCAAGATCACGATCACTCACTGATTCCCCAAGCCAAGACGGTTCCACCGACTGAGAAATGTCGTCAGAAGCCTTGAGATAAAATATCGAACAAGAATACGGCTCACGGAAACTCAAGGAGGCGTTCAATCCAGAGAGCATGCCGGCTCCAAAAAATGCAGGGGTGAATTCAAGGATCCAGCCGTAGTTCTCCAAACCGATGATGCTGGTAAAGCCGAGACGGTAAAGTGTCCAACCGATGTGCCAGTCGAAAGTGATCCCAGGGGCATAGATTCCAATGACCTTGAAGAGGAAAGCCCCAACGAGGGAGTAGACGAGACCCTTGGTCTTCTTCGCAGCGGTGATGGCACCCTGGGTTCCATGATGCAAAGCACGGATGGTGAAGGCAGTGGCCGCGGGGGTGGGGAAAATCAACTTCTGCTTGATGATGTAGTATCGGCGAAGAGGAATGACGAAGAATACCCCGAAAAACCCAGCAGTAACGGTGAGAGCGATTAACTTTCCGGCATCCCGCTTGGGCGAGTCGGAGAGGAGGCCGAGTGCGTACATGGCGGGTACAGCGGAAACGAAGAGAATGCCAATACCACCAGCGGCTATTGATTTGAATTAAACTTTTGGCCTCGCAACCACGAGTTGGAGGATCTTACAGGTAGCCGCGGACTGGACGGTACAGTTCTCCTTGGGTCCGAAAGGACCGCCAAAGAACTTACCAAGGATGGAGCTTTCGGGAATGGCCTTGGATAACGGTTTGAGAACGGCGTAACCGAAGATCGCCTGAAACAACACGGAAGTTGGTGAGCATCAAGGAAGCCCGTTGCTTAAGGGAATACCGACCCCGAACAGCTGTTAAACAAGAGACGAAACGTAAGACCACTGATCGAGAGGCACCTCCAATGATGACAGGGAAGTAAGTACCTGCGGTCCGAAAGTAAATCCGGACTTCAAACCGAGATAGATATTGGACGCGCCAACTAATGGGTTTTATCAGAGTTGGGAAGAAGCGTACAGCAGGGAGCGATTGGGGTATACCGACTGCACCGAGACAAACACCGACGAAGAGAGCTCTGTGGAAACGAGTGGTTACTCGGTGGGGCGGGAAAGTCGTATCGGCAGTTGAGCTTGCCTGAAGGTGAGTTGATGGGTCTCTTCCATCTCATCTGGCTCTACAGGGAACGGGTACGCCCTGAGCGAGGTTAGGCCGAAAACAAATCGACGAGGAGTGGGGGGAAGGGACTCACGCGTCCTCTGGTCGCCAAACCCTCCCAAGTTCATCCTCGCCGGAACGGTCGCCATTGGAACTCGCCTTCTCGTTCTCATAATATGAGGAAGACTGGGTAACGATTGGCCGTTGGTTAAGGCTGCTTTGCTCGACGTCGATGGAGGTAGTGGCCATAACGGAGGACGCTTGGTGAAGGGCAGGGAGGGGGCAAAACCACAGTGGCTGGGTGAGCATTCGGGGACTTTTGAACGAACCCGATGCTCTGTGGTACCGAATTCTGGAGGAACCTCCTCGCGGCACCTACCATCCAGATCCGTATTCCCGCCTCAGATCTGGAGAGATACTCTGAGATTTTAGCCCCAAAGATCCAACGGACCCTCTCGTCTATCTCCGGGGTGCCTATTGGCAAGCCATCGCGCCTCGGTCGTGGATGGGCCACATGACCGCATTCGGGGGAAATTTCAAGGAAGATTGGAAGAAACAGAGGGGTGACCAAGAGAGAAACAATGTCTTGATGACCGCCGGGCGCTGGTAGCAACCGGCATGTGAGTCGGGCAAGGAAAGCCCGGGGCGGGGGCGGCAGCTGGGTGTAATGAAACAATGTGGTCGATCAAAAATCGATTCTCTTGATCGAACCCGTGAAGTTTGTTCCCTCGCCCACCCAGGTGGAGTTCCGAGTGGAGGAAAGGAACGAGCCAATCCCGACAAGCGGCCGTGAAAATGGTTCTGTGCGATCGGGGACTCTTCCGCCTCATAGGGCCGAGTCGAAGATCACGCTGCCGTGGGGCCGAAGTTGTTTGAGTCCCATGGTGATCACTTCTCGAACACCGGGCGGAGGGCCGTCGGAGTGTTATGCATTGGCCAAGCAGGGATATCGAAGTCGAAGCTGCAACGTTAATAGTTGCGGACTGTTGTACCGTGTCATCGTCCTTAGTCACAACTTTGTGACACCGATATCAACGCACACGATCCGCTTGCGAACAACCCGGCCAACAGAACGTTTCCTTTTTCATGATCCACAGGAGCCTGGTATGGTGCGGGTCGCTTAGTCACCACTACTTTCTTCCAGTGGCCGAATTGGTCTGGGGAGCAAATCTGGGCGCCAAACACCCCCGCCGCTTCTAGGAAGACACTTTTAAGAGCATGTAAACGTGTCTATTCTGGTGCGCCAGGGCCACAGGCGACCGACTGGTGGGATCGTTCCCTTGGGGCGCGGGCGCCTATTGTGAGAATCACCTGCCAAATAAGGCAATTAGACCGTGGTGGCCAAATTCGTGGGGGTCGGGAAAAAATATCTCGGCGGAAAATCGGTTTGAGGAAATTCTGTCTGACAGATCTCTTCTACGGATAAAAAGGAGACGATCTGTCAGATTAGATTGTTCAGAAGTAGATTGTGTGAGGTCTTTTTTTCACCGGGATCGGTTGTCACAAAGTGGTGGTGACTGAGTGACATAGACAGTATTTCCTAAAACCCCTTCGCCGAAATATTTTCTCCGGACCCACATGGATTTTACCGCATCGGCTAAATTACCATATTTGGCAGGAATTCCCACAACGGGCGTCATGCTGGTTCACACCCCACCAGAAGAGACTGAGACACGCTGCATTTTCACACTTGAAGCTCGAAGCTTGGAGATTTACCCACCCAAGAGCGATACTACCGGTACGACGGCAGAAGGAATTGGCAGAACCATTCACTAACCCCACTTTGCCACTTGCCACAAAGTAGCGGTGACTAAACTGTCCCCGCCATATATTCTACAGATCCTGGTAAACCTTAAACACCACGACACCTCGAGCCATCCACTCGCGACTTCTCTGAAACAGTTCGAACCAGGTTTTCGGTATTCTGCTCACAGGAATCGCAAAAGATCCCCGAGCACTCCCATAGCAGTCACGGCCGCCCCTGCCCCAGCCCCCTGCACAATCAGCGGGCGTGCACCATATCGCTCTGTATGGAACATGACCATATTATCGGATCCGCCAAGTGAAGTGGCAAAGGGGTGCGTAACAGGATACCTGTCAGACGCATACAACTTCAAGATCAGCCTTGATGTTGGAATCAATTCAAACGCCCACCTTTCTAGGTCCGCCTTGATTACCCCAGAGGCGACGTCGATGACACCAACGAACCTCAGAACCTCGTTCTCCCTGAACGCATCCGATCTCAACTTGTCAAACTCTTGGTCGTACTCCGGTAGCTTCTTGATGAACTCGTCTCCCGACCCCATCCCATCCATAGCGGCAGGTACCAAAGATTTGGTGCTAACAGACTTGTAGCCGTCCGGTAACTTGTCACGCAAGGATGGGACGTATCGGGAGAGAATAGTAAGTTTGCGCGCCACATCGGCACCGTTCAGGTCATCCGCCGGGTTCGGTTCCTGTACATGCGCATACGGCCCACAAGTCAGAGATCGCATTCCAACCACTCGGAGCGGATCTCCCTGAGAGCGGGAATGCGGGAACGTAAACACACCGTATAACCATTCTGTCTAGCGACTGAAACGATGGAGGAGAAGCTTGGCCCATCCCCGCTCTTTCCGTCCGAGAACTCGTTGAAGATGTAACTCAGCGTGCCCGAGAATACACCCTCTATTTTCGTGACCTTGAAAATGGATTGAGCCACGGTGGGTTGCTACAGATGCGCACGGGGACAGTGACCCCCACACCAGGGCCGAAAGTCCGCGTTCCATTTCGTACCTTATCACCAGTCGCAACCAGATCCTTGATCGTCGAGATAATCGGCAACCCAGCCCCGACGGTGGATTCGTTGTAAAACCTCGCCCCGGTCTTTAGGCTCGCCGCGACGATTCCTTCGTAGAGCGTCAGCTCTGACGAGAATGCCTTTTTGTTGGGAGTGACGACGTTGATGCCCTTGCTCAAGAAGAACGGGTACAACCTAGCGACGTCTTCGGAGGAGGTATTGTCCACCAATACTGGGATCACGGAGAATGAAACGCCTTGCCGGAGTCCCGCAACCTCCTCGACGGTCGCTATCTGGGTCAACTTCGTCGCTAGAGCCCGCGCGTCCGATTCGACATTGGACGTTGCAAGGTCCTTGCGCCAGTCCGACCATCCATCGCGGCCGATGTCGTAGTACACGGTCGATCGCGAAGATGAAAGAGATAAGAGTTGGAATTGGTCGCGCAACCCTGGGCTCGGAAGCTTGCTGAGTTGATCCACGAATTCGCTCCCCACCAGGCCAACGCCGACGACACTGACGACGACGAGGCGCTGTACTTCGGATCCCGAAGACATCGTGGGCGCAAATTGAGTCTGGGTTGTGCAAGATGACTCGATTTGCAAACGGATAAGGTCATTTTGTGCGCACATGTTCGCGCTCAGAGAATGCAGGACATACACCGATCCCCGTCCCGGGTCTATTCGAAAGGGCACATAACAGCAGCGTGGATCTTCATTATTTCCGAGTAGTACAGGATACGAAA
>Ga0307509_10011868_pt1 | contig 10482 bp, 10 predicted proteins | sample 10_EM_MG_FD_202245 | JGI IMG/M metagenome (GOLD analysis project Ga0307509, IMG submission 202245) | Populus trichocarpa ectomycorrhiza microbial communities from riparian zone in the Pacific Northwest, United States - 10_EM | ecosystem: Host-associated > Plants > Roots > Unclassified | place...
ACCCAAGGTAGATTCCCATCGCCTTGCGTGCCATATTACTAATCCTCGCCATGTTCGAGGACCCGTAGATTAAAGCGCCTAGACGTAGCAAGTCCAACTCCGAACACTATTAAGTACTTTGAGGGCAACCATCCGCAGGGCATTGCAAAATTCAGTTCGTATTTCGAAAAGTTATAATACAAACTAGTGTACACTACCAAACGTACCATCTCTTCAATTCTACTTCATTATTTTTACCCCAACGTGCGGACAGCCACTACACAACAAAATTATACTTGTCCCAGACCTGAGTAGCGACCACGCTCTTCGGGCAACTTCTGCCGGTCCAGAGCCGGAACTGTTCGTATCCCTGCTCCAACAACACCTCAAGCCCGGGAACCATTGACCATTGACCCGCTGTGGCCTTAGCTAAACCCAGCAAAGGCGTTTCCGCAGGCCTATACGCCATGTCCACCACGACTGCCGGCCCAGCCCGATACTCAAACAGTGACTGTGAAAGCAACACCGCACCGCTAGCACGAGCCTGCGTATCTTCTGTTGTCGTCGCTGATGCAGGCACAGTTGCAACAACCACATTGGGCGGAACAAGCCCTCGATCACCCCAGGCGCCAATTTGATCAACAACTTTGATTTTCGCCTCCGGGAATGCCAAAGCCAGTTTCTCCGCCTTGCTGATGGTTCGGTTGTACACATAGATGACGTCGGCACCCAAGTCAGTGAGAGCGTAGATGGCTGCGCGGGCAGTACCCCCAGCGCCAATGACGAGTGCAGCTCGGACTGGGGTCGATGCAAGCCTATTCTTGACAACGGATCTGATTCCAAGCCAGTCTGTGTTGTCGCCGACGAGGATGCGGCCTCCGGATCCTTCTCGGGAGGTAGCCTGAGGAATAATCGTATTGACCGCCCCGATGGCTTCCGCAGCAGGGGTCAATTTGTCTAACAAAGGAATAATATCCAATTTGAATGGAATCGTAACAGAGGCGCCGCCGAAATCAGGGGAAGTGATGGCAAGCTTCACCTCATCTCCGATTTCCTGGGTTTCCAGAAGTTCGTATTTGTGGGGCAAACCCAGGTTATCGAACGCCGTGTTGTGAAGGGTGGGAGACATAGATTGAGAGATGGGCGTGCCGAAGAGGTAGAAAGTTCTCGCGGGAAGTAGACCGATAAGATGCAATGCTTGCTGAATCTGACAGAACGAAAGCTGACCAGGCGCTGCTTTGTTGGGGAGAAGTGGATGTGAAACCGGGGTGAAGCTGACATTGAGAACTCTCGACATCTGTCCTTCAACGCCCATGTTGATTGCAATGATGGGCTTTGCTCCGGGCTTGCTGTTAACTTTCGCAACGAAGTCGTACAGGGAAAAATTATCTTTGATAGTCGAGGCTTTCCCAACGATCTTGATGATGTCGCCAAGATTGCTAGCAATATCGTATTTTTCTTTCGCCAACGAACTATCCCATTTGAATGCTCCACTCCAGTCGTGCCAAGATGCGATTATTTGCGAGAATCCCTTACGCGCATTCAGGTCCTTTATCTGCTTTTCTGGAAGATTGACCTCAACATCGATGTATTCAACCCCCATTTGCAACGCCAGGCGAAGTAGGTCCACGCATTCATTCTTGGCAGAGTCAGGGAATGCGCCGCCTTGAGATTCGGTCCTGACAGTGAAGACAATCGGTAAAGATGTAACTCGCCTCAAAGCAGAGACCTGTTCTTGGACATAGGCAATATGGGGAATTGAGTTTCCTAACGTCTCGTAGTCTTTAGGGGACTTTAGAAGGTCGACCCGTAATTCCAACGCGTCGACACCTTGGGTAAGCTCCTCGATATGGGGATAAGCCTGCGTGATGTCGGAATAGGTAAGGGAAAGGAAGTAGGAGCGGACGCCCGAATTCAGGTTCTCCGACAAATTGGGTTGTTGCCCAGTGATGTGTTTGAAGAACCGAGATACTTCATTGAAGGTACCTTTCGACGCCACGGATTCGGCACCCGCACCAAATTGGTTGTTGAAAATATAGTTGCAGCATTCAGCAAACCAGGGTTCGCGACGAGAGAAAACTTCCCCAACAGACTCTCCGTACGCAGGCCGCGACGTTTCTGCATCGAGATAAGCGATGACATCCTCGATCGGGCGCACGACGTGTACAACAGGTCCTTTTTTGGCAGCATACTCCCCCAGCAACTCTCGGGCGGCAGCCGTCTCGACGATGCCTCCTCCTAGACTAATGATGTGGCCCGTTGACTTCTCCTTCATGAGTTCATGTAATGTGGCAATTTCTGCGTCGCGGAACGCAGGCCATCCGTGTTGATGGACGTATTCGCGAACTCCGATTTGGTATTTCTCCTCAAAGTAGACATCGGCGTCGAGGCATGGCCAAGATAATGCTGCCGCCGCCATGTTGCCAACAAAGGTCTTGCCAGTTCCTCGCATTCCGATCAAAATGACGGAGGCGCTGGGATCGAGCCATTGGGTTCCACTTGCGGAAGCCTCATGGGCAATGTGGTCAAGTTGGACGCCTTCGACTTCAATACCGATCTAGAAGTAACACATGGTAGTTGTGCAAAAAACTTGAAAAACAAACTTACCTTGTTTTCTAGGTCGTCCCACCAGTTAGGCCATGTCTTCTCAACGCATCTCTTCTCCTCTATTATGGTATCTCCGACAACGGTGCTCAAAACACTGAAAGCCATAGCCACACGATGATCGTCATAACAATGAACACTAACACCATTCTTCAATTCTGGGATACGTTTTCCAATGATCTCAAGCCCATCGTCGAGCTCAATGGTCTCAACTCCGAACTTGGCTGTCGAACCGCATTTCTGTCAATAAATCTCGAGCCCACAGGGGATACACTGCTTACCCAGCTCATCCATCATAGCCTTGATCCTATTACACTCCTTGACACGCTGATTCGCAATACCCAGGATCCTCGTCTTGCCTTGCGCAACAGCAGCCAAAGCAGTCGCAGTCAGAAATGCATCTGTCATCTCTTCCATATCTACTTCCTCGATGGCTTTAAGCTGTCCAATAGGTGGACCCTGAACCGTGGTCTCCGTTGGTGTCTGAACCACGTAGCAGCCCATCTTCTCCAAAACCTCCTTCGCGAACTTTGCGTCTCCTTGGAGTGAAGCAGAGCCAATATTCTGGATTGTACATGAGGTCCCTGTGATGGCAGCAATGGCGAGGGGGTAGGTCGCACTACTTGCGTCGGACTCGATGTTGTACTCTGCCGGGTTAACGTAGACACCCTTGGGAATATCGTACACGTCAAGAAACTTGCCAGTGCTTGGTTCCTGGCGGCGAACGACATCGATGCCAAAGATCTTCATCATGGCGATCGTCATGTCGATGTAGGGTTGAGAAATGACTTGACCTCCAGTAAGTTCAAGAGTAATGGGTTCCGATGCGTACGGGGCGCAGAGGAGGACGGAAGAAACGTATTGACTGGAAACACTGGCTGCGAGTTGAATTAAACCGCCATGGAGGCCTTGAGGGGCGATAGCGAGGGGTAAACAGCCTTGGGACTCCAAAAATTCGACCTGACTTCCATTAGACTGAAGGGCGGTAACCAATGGTCCGATCGGACGCTGCTTCATCCTCGCGTTTCCAGTGATGACAGTGCGTTCGGCAGAGACGCCAGGTGTTTTTTGGACGAGGGCGCACACAGTGGTAAGGAACCGCGCAGCCGTGCCAGCGTTTCCTAGGTAGAGCTCCTTGGCTTTCGGCGGCACAGTGAGAGAGCCCTGACCTCCTTCGACGACCAAGATCTCGCCACCATCCTCCCAAGAAAAATTGGCACCCTTTCAATTCCAATGATCAATAAAGTGGATATATGCGCTGTATTGGTGAAATTACCTTGAGCTCGTTCAAGGCAGCCATCATTACTTGGGTATCATCTGAGTGGAGAAGGTTTCTCAACCTGCAGGTCCCTTTACCAAGGGCAGCCAGTACCAGAACGCGATTCGAGATGCTCTTGGACCCAGGGGTGGCCATTTTGACGGGATGGTTTTTGGGGGCGCTCGGAATGACGCGAGCAGCCTCAGACAGCGTTTTCGAAATAATAGAATCGCGAACAACGGTCGCCTTCTGTTCATAGGTCGCTCCAATCTTGGACAGGATGACGATCTTCTTCTCAGGGCCGCTGTTCTTCTTGTCGATACGCATAATGTCAAGCAGGCGGTCGACAGTCAAAAGTTTCGCCGCGGATAGGGTGGAAATTCGTGGGTCGGCCAAGGTGACTGGCAGGTTGTATGCTTTCAAGCATCGATTAAGGCGACCAACGCCAACTTGAGAAAGAATGCCCATTTGCCTCGACACCTCTGCCTCGAGGATCATTCCAACACTAACGCACTCGCCATGAAGGATAGTAGGGGTGAGGACCGCTTCGATAGCATGTCCAATGGTGTGGCCAAAATTGACAAGGTTGCGCAGGCCAGTTTCTCGCTCGTCTATGGTCACGATGTGCGCTTTAACCGAGATAGAACCGACAATTACGGATAGGAGTAGCTCCTGAGCCGCTGATCGCGTGGCTTTTGAGCGTCCAGCAAAGTTCATGGAGGGCGTTTGAATGGCGGCGAATATCTCGGTGGGTCGAGACTCAAGGGAAATAAACTCTTCCTCGTTCCATATCGCTGCTGTCTGGTAAGAAAGTGAGTACAGAGTGATGCGGAATACCGTGAACATACTTTAACTACTTCGGCCATTCCATTTGAGAATTCACGAGGTGGGAGTGTTTCCAAAAACGCAGCATCTATAAAAATATATTCTGGCTGCCAGAACGCGCCAATGAGATTTTTTCCGTGGGGGGTATCGATGGCCGTCTTCCCTCCTACACTGGAATCAACCATGGCGAGTAGAGTTGTGGGTATTTGAACGAAACGAACGCCTCGCATGCTAGTTAAGGGGTTACTTCAGAACATCTGGCGCATATACACGATAACGTACAATGTGGCGGCAACAAAGCCAACGAGATCTCCAATAACACCCCCGCCTAGGGCTAAAATCACGCTGTCGCGCGTGCATCGGTTGAGCAGGAGGAAATCCTCTATACCAGCCTTGCCCTCTCTACTTTTAGATGTTTCGCCTGGGGGAATGACCAGACTGAGAAAACGGGATTTTGATCCTGAGCCTTCCAGCACGGTGTTGAACTCTTTCTCGAACGCGTGAAGGTGGAAGTTGGCGACATTGGTATCGGTGACCAAGACATAGGTCGATGACGGCAGAGTAGTGAGGACAATCCGGGCGATGTACGGGATGAGGTGGAATCCACAATGAATGGACTCTTTCCCGAGAATGGAGACCTTGAAGACGTCCGTGGCGGCGGCCATGGTGGAAGATAATAATGAAGCGAGGTAAGTGATTAAATGAATATGACGGTAGAATTTTATACTTTAATTCTTCCGATCAATCCTGTCCTATTTCGGTCATAAGCCGGTATCCCGAAAAAAGTCTTTAACCAAATAATAATGAGATACAGATAGATCTAAGCAAGACGTGAAGCAGAACAAGGATCCAAGAGATATAAAAATGTTTAGCTAGAGGCGTTTTCCGGAGCTATTTGCTCAACCTTTCCACCCTTCCATCTGATCGTTACAGACCCATCCTAATATCCACTTGAGTATCGGCCGACAAAAAAAAACACGTAAGGACTTACAGCATTGCCAAAATACGCAGCCTGCGCCATCTTGCAGAAGAGGCCCACCTCAACGACTCCGGTCAACATCTTAATCTGCGCCATGATCTACGGAGAGGATTAGCGTGAAAGATCCTTACTTTTCGAGGTTGTACACACCACGTAAGGATCTATCATATGTTCGCGCCCGAATGGGGCGTCGATGATAAAGTTTCCATTGTCCGATACAACAGGCCCAGCTGAAGAAATGTATCGTTAGCAATTTCCCAAAGGAGCAATGAAACTCCAGAACCTTTTTTGACAGCCATCCTCAGCGTGGCATTGGGCGAGCCCAGGATGTGGTGCAAATTTTGCAGAACTTTAGCATAAGCGAAAGGGACAACCTCAATCGGCACACCCTGAGTAAACTTTTGAAAGCCCTCAGAGTTAGAACGAGTTGGATCTCTTCAAGGACGCACGTTGGTACCGAGATATTGTACATTCTTTCGATGGTCAGCAACGAGGATGAAGCTGGAGGAAGAAAATTGAGTGCTTGATATCATGGAATAGGAATTCGGTGACGAACGTAGTAGCGGCCTCCGCAAGGACCTTTTCTCGCAAGTGGCAAGCTCCTCCCCCTTTAACACAATTCAGCAAATGGTCGACCCTGTAAAGTGTTAATACGTTAATTTCCAAAAGTCGGACAAGCGCACTCATCGGCACCATCGAGAGTAACATCTATCGTTGGGTATTGATCAACGTCCCCGAGTCCAAGCCCCGCTTCGACAATCAACTGCTTCGATTGGAAGCCTGCAGAAAGGGGTTCGACGATTCACTCCTGAACTTGGAAACAATAATCGCACCAGTTGGGATGAAGACCCGCCCCTTGTTGACTGCTGCCCCCTGCTGCACGATCCTCTCCACGACATAGGGCACCGTCGATCCTTTCCCATCAAAGTCAGGAGAGAGTGTTGCGAAGGAGAAGATCCTATCATACCAGACCCGATGCCAATGACCTTCCGGCACAATGTCACATTCAGCTCTATGACCCAAAGAATGGCAACTCACCCTGTGTTGAGGTTTAATATGGTTGTCCACCGCCTGATAAGCAGCAAGCCTCTTCGACTGCTCTATTGGGTCCATCGGAACGAGAGGAAGAGCTGCCAGATGCCGAACAAAAGAAGGAGACGTGAAACGGTGGCAGTGAGACCGAAGCAGAAGAAACACACCTGGTTTTCCGCGATTCATAACACTCTCCGGAAGCCCCAATCCCACAACAGGCCTGATTTCTGCGATAACCGGGGTCGTTCTTGGTGCAGCGACGGAACGGAGTAGGAGAAAAATCGGAACCACCGGATATAAGAAATTGTGAAGAAAGTTTGGTGATCGAGGGGTTTAGCTGGGTGTTGGGAACTCACGGAACATCTGAATGAACCTGCGAAGGAAGAGGCATCTTGATGTGTGAGAACTTGCGGATAGAGAACAACTTGGGTGGTGCGCGCGACACGGAACATAAATATAACTTGGGAATCCAAGACCAGGCTGGGATTCCATCAGTTCCGTTCACAACACGATTCTTTCATAGGAGAGGAGTTCGTAATATCTATTCCATCTCGACGTGTCAGAATATTCCACTGTATACACCAAGAGTAGCCAATCGTCACATGTCACGAATCACTGAGGATCTTGTTCCCGAACACAGATGAGGGCTATCAGAGGTGTCGGTTTCTCATACCTTTTTTCGTGAGATCAAAGCTGATTAGGTATTTGTAGGTGTCCTTCTCACCTGGTAGATGCTTGGGTATTTCGCTTTCGGGAGTTTCGCTCATGCAATAACCCAGCGATCCAGCAGTGAAGCAAATCCTCCTGTTGATGAATGAAAAGGAAAGCTTCATCATCGAAGACCTTGACGAATACCATCTGGTCATCAAGGCCGAGCAGGAGTATCGCGTTCGGAAGGAGTTAGAGGCTGAGGTACGTGACAGCAAGTTTAGTCCCAACTCCATATTCATTCTCTGCACTCAGCTGGAAAAAAATACATACAGCCTAGAAACTTAATCTTCCAATACGACCTATTGTTTCTCTGAGCTGCCCTGGCCATCTTAGTTTTCACAACCGTCGTTTATTCTAACGCCCACAAATTGCCGCTCGAAACCCTTGGAAAAATAAGGACTGGCACATAGAATCAACACTTCTGATAGTTTCAGTAAGTTGTCGTTCATCACTCCCGATAGTTGATTTGTTTTGCGTCAGCAAGCAGGCGGCAAGAAACCACGCACTGGTCTATAAGCATAAATTGTTTTCTATGTCACGATTGGGGTTTCTGTTTGAAATTCTGTCTTTTCCACAACTCGGATTGCGCTCTTGGCCAATACCCACCTCATCCTGAACCCCTACTGCAGTTTGATTTCTTTTTGACAACCGCCCTTTGCTTCTAATCCAGTCTGTATTGTGTGCAGCCTCCTGGCCTTCCACGTCATACATCTAAATTTTCATGTCCGTTCAGGAATCCGTGTTGTTCTAAAACTCCTGGGGTATAAACCATTTCTGGGATCTTATATATGTCGGCGTCTATCAGACGAGGCAATTGCAACACGTTTTCTAGTGGCATGTATTGACAACCCTCCCAGTCTCGTTTTTGTAACGCAAATGCAGCTCAACGGTTTTTGATAGCTTCGTCTCCTCAAGCGTACCCTCGATTGCCAAACAAGCCTCCGCCTTCCAAAGTCGCACTGGACCTTCCGAGTAACGCTAGAAAACAAGGCCGAGGACAACCAACACCACATTTTTTCGCCATGTATATATACACATTCGCCCACTGCTTCTCCCTCTTTAGTCGGACCACCGCCGCTCGCCCTCCTGCCCAACATCTGAAAGAGTTTTACCTCAGACAATCATTCCCACGATATTGGTTTGTCATTTCGTACGGTACTCATCTAATGGCCATATTTATACGATCATTTCAAACTTTTGGTCATTTGCTAATGAATTATCTTCCTACAGGGCTTTACGCGACTGCTTCAACTTCAAGCTCACCCTTGTGTCAAAACACGCTCTTTCCCTGCCCCTCCGGATACGAAATTCTAGCATCGCCCCTGACGGTATAATTATTTGTTCCTTCTTTTGCGATCCTAATAAAACGCTGAGTTATCACCATCGATCCCAACCAGGTCGCCTCGATACCCACTCTTTGGGTTCATCATCGGACTTCCGTCTCAATCGTCGTCAGTTCAATGCTCGGTGTCATTAATCCAAACACAAGCTTGATCGAGTTGACCTACACTGCTTAAGTGGTCTCTATTCTATGTTGATTATGACGTGCAGGTCGAAAGCGCCTCTGTCTTGGGCGTGCTTGGTCTTAACTTCACCTCATCCAGCTATCCCTCTCCACCACTTCGTTGCCCCGACTTGTTCCGCAATGGAATGGGCACAAAGGCGCTCACTTTGAACCATAATCACCGGTATCCGGCCGACTCGGCGCTATCTGCAGCAACCCATCACTTGGGAGTACTTCCCGGTAGTTTTTTTTTCTAGTCTTCTGGATGCAGGGTACGGGATTTACTTTTATCCACAATGGATAAATACACGGTCGTCACCCCATTGAAAAAAGCTAGATATTGAGACACGGCCGGGATCTTGAGGCATCGGAGAAGTAAACAAAAATTTGACAAAGATGCGCTACGAGTTCGTATGTATCGCATCTTGTTCCTATCTTCATCTCCTGATGGAAAACATTGTTGTCGCCATTCGATTTCTATCCTTATATACGATGTTCTTATGACGGCTTACCCTGCCATGGTCCGATTGAATACACCATGACTCGGCTCGGCGGTCTCGTCAGTTGGGAGTAGCACCCAGTCAATTGTTCATTTTGGGCCACGGTCCCCTTTGAACCTCTTCCATTCCCAGGTCGTTGAGGAAAGAACAAAGTCAAAAGATCCTCATAATCGAAACAACGGAAGAGCATTGCAAACCCGAACGAAGATTAGATGGACATGTATTACTATAATATAACGTTTGCATAAATAAGGAAATTTGTAGTGGAAAGATGTTCCGTATGGACGGCAGGATCTATTGGTATGTACTCCCCAAATCAAGAAATAATGACCAGAAGAAGCCAAAGACAGTGCCTTTACACCAGTCTCAAACAAATGGAGGTACTTTAGTACATTCCGAACCGATCAGGGGACTATAAAAATAGTCCAGATTCTTGTTAAGAGCATCCAAAAGGACACCCTTCGCATTGGGGTACAACCCTCTGATTGTGATGTTGACGAAATCTGTGTAAAGCTTGCAGAATTGTGTCAAATCTGCGGAGTTTGGGTCGTGCGTGTAGCTGTTGAGTGTGCCATTGTTGGCGCCTGGGGGAATGGGGTGCTTAGCGAAGATAAAATCGATACCGTTTCCGATAGTGTTAATGGTATTGGATGCGTTAGACCTAAAGAACCCATCTGGGAAACGACTGTCTTGGAAAAATCCCTTTGCAACGTTCATGTCGAGTTGCCCGCTCGAATCACGCCCGTCTATGAAGAACGCAATGGGGAAGATGGATTCGGCATATGCGGTGAAATATCGAGGAGAGATGAAGCTGAATTGGGGGTTGGTGGCGATGGAATCTTGGATTCTCTGGAAGCGGAACTCTGCTGCCACAGAGAGGTTGTAGAAACCGGCACCAAACTTGTCACTGAATGCAGTGAGCTACAAGCAAAGAAAGAATAAGTGTTTGTCTTTGGGGCAGAGGTGTGACAAACCTCGTCAAAGAGCGTTTCATTGAAGCTGTGGTTGTCCCCGAAAAAGAAATCAGCTGGTTATGAGGTAATAAGCATTCAGATAACTACACACAGAGGGGTAGCTCATTTCATGGACA
>Ga0307509_10011869_pt1 | contig 10481 bp, 9 predicted proteins | sample 10_EM_MG_FD_202245 | JGI IMG/M metagenome (GOLD analysis project Ga0307509, IMG submission 202245) | Populus trichocarpa ectomycorrhiza microbial communities from riparian zone in the Pacific Northwest, United States - 10_EM | ecosystem: Host-associated > Plants > Roots > Unclassified | place...
TTTCGTTGACCTCAACAATAGCCTATAGGTCTAGGAAAAGAAGATTTTGGTAAGTAAAATCTCTTCCCTACCAGAACCCAAGGACACTAATCACAGCTTCTCAATTGTTAGCCCTCATCATTCCTCCTCATCCCCACCCCGTGAAAATCGAGCATATCAGCATTGACAGCATTCCGCCTGCGTCATAAGCGTGTCCGATTAGGGGAGATGATATCAATGACAGGTGTGAAAGTGTCGGGTCGGATGGTTAGCGCTCCTTGAACGGCGTCGACGAGAGTTGGTGGATCCGAAGGCAAAAATTCAAAATGTCTTTTACAAACCCTTACTGATCCTCAGTACATCGAGGAATCTCAGACATCCGTTACCGCACAATCCCACGACGACGACGAGTATCAATTGACCCAGTCAAGCCAGCCACGAGTCTTTATCCGTATAGACAGCGAGGGTCGTCACGAACCTGTGGAAGAAAGGAAAAATGTCGCTGTTGAGGATGAATATGCGAGACACAGTAAGTTCAGAACTACCACTCCGATCGAGATCGGATTATTCCTTACAAAACGCCCTATTTTCCTCCCAGTATTCCTCGTTTGTCTTCGTTCCGCAAGCTGTAATATACGTGCGTCTGCAGACATTCTACATGTCGACAAGCACTTACTGATTTACCTAGCCAAATTTGCGACCACGATGCGTTTCCCGGGCCTTGGCCACTACCGGGACAAGGCAGAATCAATTAGTGGGCGGTGTCGCCAGTATTAAATGGGGGTGGCAGAGAGACAGTGAGTCAGAAAAACATTCGGATCAATATCTCACCTGCTGAAGCGTGTACTTTCCTCTCATTAGGCCCCTGTATTCTTCTCCCATCACCTCCTCGAATCGAACAGGCTGGAACGTAGGTACTTTATTAAACGATCTCACATCGTCGACAGGCATCAACTGACCGAATTACAGGTCCGCGAGTACGGCGAGCGCTGATCGTCGAAGAGTGCTGTTGTTACGAGACGACGAGAAGAGCAGTTATCAACAACGATTGTTATGAGACACAGTGAGTCCAGAACACCTGTGATCGAATGGAGATTCTTACCAGTACGCATACCCTAAGCCAATCCAGGAGGAGCACAAAAATTGTCGAAGAACGGGGACTATCTACCTCGAAAGCGGCTTCACTTATTCTCTTCATCTGACGGCGAAGTCGAACGTCAAGAATGACGCGTGACGACAATGAGCATGAGACGAGGACGGGAACGACGACTTACCCCGGCACTGTCGTTTATGAACGCAAAGAGGCGAGTGACATTCCAGAATTTTTATGCCCACTGAAAACTAATGAAATGGATAGATCTTCACTTAGGGAATATCGGTGTAGCGTTTCCTACTCTCAACAACCATTCTATTGGAGATTACTTTGGCAGCCACTATCATTCTTCCGCGGGAGCGGCCATCACTTCTGCAAGCGCTCCCTCCTTACCTTGTACCACCTATTTCGATCACCGAGTACCTGACCCAGAGGGATTCTACCATTCATGAAACGCGTCTGCGAGCGGAGATTCTGGGTCTTGGAAATGGTCAGTGTGTGATAGTTCAGAATTGGTATGATAAGAAAATTTTAGCCATCTTCGTCGGAAAGTGGTCACGTCATTTTTGCACATTAACGGCAGTTTGCGCCCCCAAGCTCATATTTGAGGTTGTCACCCACTCGTTCAGGTTCCCGCCGACTCCAGCGAGTGACATTTGGTCCTTTGTATGTACTGTTCGTGGGCCGTCTTGCTTTTTGGTTCCGAATCGCTGGTGCTGATCTGCATGACTAGATTTACGAGCTTGACCTGGGACCGCCGAGCCTCTTGTTGCAAGCGAACGACAAATTCCTGGGAAAGATGCCAAGGCTCTGCGGCGAAATACCACCATCTTAGAAAGGCCACTGGGAGTCCCAAGAGAAACTTCGCAGCATGAGTACGTACTGGGGTTCCCACTCTGAATATACTTGTATGGGCTGACTTGCTCGCCCAGCTATCTCTCAGGAGATCGCCGATGGGGAACTGGCAATCTCGACTTGAATACTACACTGCTAAAAAAATACAAGCATCCGGAAGAGAGACCCACGGAGGCCGATATTTCGGAGCTTTTCGATTTCCTTCGTTTCATGCTCAAGCTCAGCGCTCAAGATCGATCCTAGATGCCAAGCGCCGAAGAAGTATTGGCGCATCCGTGGTTTGCTCATGTGAAAGTGGCACATCCAAAGGACGTTCAGAAAGCGCCACGGGTTGTGACAAATATCATCTGACAGTCTTTTGTCATTGTAGCTCGAAATTCAAATAAGTTTCCGGTGTATGAGTTCGTCCTACTTCAGGATCCCATTTTTATCGGTGCACAGTAGTACTGTTTCGAAAAATTCTCATTCTCACCGAATATTTACATAAAAAAAGGATATAGAGCACGCCCTGAGCATTATTAAATCATCCGTTTTAAGAGGTAGATTCCGTAGCCATTGGAGATGAGATGTGAAAGCCAAAGGTTCGAGTTGAAGGTCAGCGGATTTAACGATCCTGTGGGGCTATCCCTATTCCGAAGGAAAAATACCCCTTTTTTGCAAACAGGCATTTTTGCCTAATAAAATGTTAGAGTTTCCAATCTTCCCTTAGATTCGGAGTCCTCAACCTCAAAACCATACACAAGGTGGGTCTTTCCAAATTCTAAATTTTAACAAAAGCAACAGCTATCTTCAGTAAATGGATAATTTGCTGGTGGAATCAAGCTAGATTCAGAACCACAGAAGTTTTGATTGCTGCTATTACTGCTTCGTAGATCTCCCTTGGTTTTCCAGGATTTTTGTGCAAGGGATGTGTGGCAGTGGCACCAGCTGGAGGAGGGTCTGGCTTATATATGTTGTTTCAAGTAGTATTAAACATGTGCCATAAATTTATTATGAGTTTTATTTGGGACGTGTACGGAAAAGTTTGATGAGGGCCACAGTACTGCGTATCTAATCTCCAGGACTCCAGGATAAGATGTAACAATATCCATGTAAGGATATTGTTACATCTTATCCTGCAGATTAGATACGCGGTACCTTATCCATGTGGACTTGATGTCGATGTTACTCAATACCATAGGTACAAACATATTAAGGCTACTCTGAGTAAGATACCAACCAAGCTTGAAGTGGAATGCGCTAAATGGGTGGTTTGTAGGGGCCAGCAAGGGCATACAAAGTCCAACACCCAAACACCTTGAATATTTCTGGTTCTCGACTTCGCCCTAAACATATTGGTTCTTTACTTGACTGTTAAATAAGTATCTAATAATGATAGAACCTGGAATTTGAACGCTGCCAACCCAGTTACAACGCCATACATGCCGCTGCCCCAAGTATGCCATGCCGCCAACATTATCCCCCTTCTGCTCATCATGTACTGAAACGAATGGATAGGCAAGCGCTTCGTCCAGATCCCAGTGTCCCTCATAATTTTTATGAATGAGCACAACGGGCTTTAAATCCACCTCGAATTTCTTCTTCAGCCCTTCATACAAGCACCCATCTACACCTTTTAAATATTCGGGTGTGATGCTCGCCAGGCGGTACAAATGCTTCAAGGGAAACACGACCTCGTTTATCGACTGGGATGTGTGCAAATTCTGGATCATGCCGACCAGTCCTTCTAGAATTGCGTCGTGGTTTGCATCCGCCTCCGACAGGAGGAAGAGGGGTTTCAGGGTGTCGAGTACAGGTTTTCCAGAACCGTCAGGGATGTCCCCTGTGCCTTCGTTCGGTGACCGTTCGCCGGGGACATTAACATCAAATTGAAGAACGATGCGGGTCTCATCTGTGATTCTCTCCACTTTGTGTGAACAGAGATTCAGAGATATGAGTCTTTATGAGATTTTAAAGGGCCCGTTTCTACGCTTGAGAACCGATTATAATGTCCATTGCTTCGATTTTCCTTCCATTCCTATATTTGAGATCCATAACAGTCCTGTCCCCCTTTCCGAACGGAGAAGGTTTATTGTTTGCATATGCGGTGTAACCTCCCAAGTTAAGTGTCGACATGAGATTGAACAGAGTGGGTTAACGCGTTTCAAGAGGATTTAATTAGAGTATAGCTTACCCCTTTCCTCTTTAGAGTCGAAGATAAGTATTACATGGTGGAGGAGTGACTCGTTCGGTGAGACTCTGGTTCTCAGGTTGAACAGAATGATGCATGAACCAAGACATATTCCAATTTCACATCCCAATCTTCTACAATCACCATCCAACCTATGACCTCGCTTCCAATTGAAGAACGGAAAAATCATGAGATCGATTGGTACTTTTCTGTCAGAGACTGTATCGACAAATTGGGCACCCGGAACACATTGAAGGACGGAATCCCAGTCAAAATAAAGACTCCTCATAGCAGCACTCTCACCAGGCTCTCCAACTCCCCCGCTGTATCGTTCACTGCTACGCACTGCAATGACCCCTATTCGGAACTCATGGCTGATATTTCCCTTACCATCGGCAGAGAAGACGCTGGGACATTTGGAAATCCGAACATAGAGAGGATTCTGGAAAACAACAGGCTACGCTTTAGCGATCCCTTCGACAACACATTATCTGGCTGTGGGGAGATATCCCCGCCCATCTCACACGTATGCAGGTAATTATAACAATCCTGCACTGGTGGAACCTGGCGAGTTTGATTATTCCCAAGCCACCAACCAAGAGTTAGTTGAATACATATATTTATATTTAGTGACCAATTCTGACTCCCGAAAAATGAATTCAATTCCGAGTTTCATCTTCAAACTTCATGGCAACAATTACATACAGAGAATTATTCTCAGTGTACTTCAAGTTCTGCAATTACGGTAGAGAGGGATGGTGCACCAGGCCTGCTACTCAAAATATGTACGACCCGTAGTGAAGGGGTGGTGCACCAGGCCCCCACTGCCAATAGATGTACCGCTGGCCCTGGTCCGCGATATCCAAGCCAAGTTCTTTGGCCGAGGCGGGCAGCTGGGAGAGGTACTATAAGAAAGAGGACAACGAATGATAGGGGCAGGTTTCCGTACGTCGTACGCAATCCAGTTGTGCTCAATCCATTCGACGCTCCGCGATAAGGGGGAAGAAGGCCCTATTTGTTGAAGACGCATGAGGATGAAAGAGTGGGGTGCATTGACGATGTAAGATGCCTACCAGGGTGGTTCCCCTCATCGCCATTCGCCAATTTAGCCGGCCGTGCTTCACTGATTGTCAATGGTTATCGTCGACCTCGGCATCCTCCACCCGTCCATGACGATAAAACACCTACAATGTTACCGCCGAAGGGGTATCTCCTCGATTTCTTACAGTAATCACCACAATTTTTGATAAATCTAGTTCCTGGTCGATCTTGGTGATGGCGAATGACTGCACAGTGTGGTGTTGATGGGACAGCAAACAAGAGGGGGGTATTTGGGTAAGTTGTAGTCAATCCAACTGGTCGACGCTCCTCATGTTAACGGAGGAAGTGGTAAAATGTTTGACTGTTGACTACTGAAGAGGTTTGAGTGGAGAAGCAGGGTACAGTCACGATATAAGATGCTTACCTTTCCCTGCTTGCGAACCGAGCCAACCGCGCTCGACTATCCTGAGTGAATAAGCAGAGTCACTAATCATCGTACAAGCGGGTTGGGTTGGGCTGTTAACAGGGCAATGACTCACGAGTCAGACGACAGAAGGCTCGGTTTCGGGAAGTCAGGTTCACGCACAAACTTTTCGGCACTCGCACCAAGGGTTAAGGGTATAGGAGAAGTTGAACAAGTCGTTGTGAACATCGAACGTTGAAGCTGGAAGAGTCTCATATGTGAGGCCTCAGCTACAATTCACGAACAATATGAAACGGGTTACGTTTTGAGTTCCCTTCGGTTGCCGTTCGCGAACCTAACTCAGATGGGGCTCAATTTATCCTAACTGAGCAGAGTCATCGTCAAAGGAAGTTGAGTATCCATAGCGTAAATGAACACACGTTGATCCGAGATGCAGATGGAAGTAGATCATGCAAATGAAGAAGAAAAGATCGCACGTGAGACAGCTCCTGATATGATTCGCGCTTCCGATATTTCGGCATAGGGCAGAGGGAGAGTGAACAAGCTGAGCTATCGCCAAGGGAGGGGCGAGCGTTAGCGGAGAGGTATTATATTGGGCGGTAAGACAATGAGCTAGGGGCATAGCAAAGCGGAGGGACGCAGTGCGCATCGCAGGAATGTTTCACAGTTGCCGTAAGTAAGGGTCCGCTGACGAGGATGTGGCTTGGAAGTTGGAAGGACTGCAGGGACAGCCTATGGGCAGGTTGCAAATATTTGTATTGAAGGAAAACGAAAACATCACGTTTCCGGTGGGCGTGCATTGGAGAAGTTGTACAGAATCGAAGTGTTGGAGTGAGGGTTTAAACGTTTATACGTCGATGGCATCCATATTATCCATCCAGATAGAAGGGAATGGTAAACTATCCCAAGTCACGTAGAGGGAACGGCCAATCGTCTGCGTCATCATCGGCCTTCTTCACTCCTCTGCTTCCTGTTCCTTCCAACACCTCCTCGATGTCGATATCGTCAAAGCCAGTCATAAACGGCGTAATCGAACACATCACCAGATTCCAGATGGAAGTATGTACTGTAGATGAAGAACCGAGGCAGACACATAGAACGCCCACCGGTACACAGTGGGTCCTGACAGAACGCGAATTGAAGCAGTGGAAGGGAGTACTAGGACTGGAGAACTGGAGTAGAGTCGTTCCTGCATCTAGAAACACGCGCGCAAAGTGGCTGGATCCTCTTGTGGGAATCATGGAGTCGTGTAGTGAGTGGGTTCGCACCCTCGGTTCGGGGATTTATATTGGAGAGGAATGAAGAAGGCGTCGCGTTTGGGTGATCAAGCTCAGTGTTGGCAAGGTTGAGAAAAATTAGACGATTCGGAGGGGATTTATACCCTAATGACATTCGTTCTGGGGATACCAAAATGCACTGGGGTAGTCAATCGGGGTGTGCCTCCATCTCCGTGTCTTGGTCGATCTACGAAGGGGTGTGCAACAGGAGGGACAGCGTTGAAACAATGTGAAGATAATAATGACCATGGGGACAGTAGGTTGCAGTCAGTATGTTCTTATGTTGACGAAATAGCAGAGAAAAAAAGGGGTCGTCGCTACTGTTAGGAAGTGTGAACATGAAAGGGTGGGGCGCATTGACAATGCGAAATAACGTACCACGTGTCGTCACGGCAGCAAGTGAGGAAAATGAATGATGACAACGGCGTATAATTGGGGTCAATGTGTTCGAATCTCCTCATGTTGGAGGCATACACTGCACAGAAAAACGTATCTCCCTACCGCTGTTGGAGAAGTATAAGAATGTAAGAGTATAATGACGATGTGGAATAACGTACCGAGTAAGTGCCTTTTCATTTCGTACTCTCGCTCCCCCGCTCCTGTCACGACCCCAGCCAACTGCGTTCAACTATCTTGGGCATGCGAGATCGCTCGTCATGGGAGCAGTGTGGTGAGTCCTAGGCGGCTACACATTTTTCCTCCTTCCACCATTGTGACAATAGATTGTTGTCGATGATCCGCTGGGATGATGGTGTACACTTTGGCGTATGGTGAATCCTAGACTGTTGTTGTCGTTCTGGTATTGGAATTCAGCGCAGGAATCAGAGTTCTCACGGTCACGGAAACAAGACGCACAGCCACCGATGCTATCTAATCTGTCGGTTTATTGACAACGGATAGACGCTTTAACTTAAAGTATGTTTTTTTTGGATGGTCTTATTCACTCCCTAAATTTTGGTACCACAATTTGGGTGAATATACAAGGTTTAAAATCAACTCTTTCCTGGGGATGTCATGTGACAATGCCCCAAGTACTACAATGCAGAGTTTTCCTCATTTTTTCGACCTCAAGCCATTAGTAATACTGGTTAGAGTAAATATAAAAGCACATATCATGTATAAATTATACATTAAATTATATTCCAACCCTTCAATGTTACCTGCGTGAGCAATTTACCAATATCCCCTCGATATGTTCTCTCGTTGTTGCCAGGCGGTGGAAAGGGGATGGAACCATACTAAAGTGTGGGTTGAAAATTAATAAAAATAGTAGATTCACTGCCAAGAAACCATGGGCGTTTAGCGAGCGTCGAGATTTATAGATTTATTGCAAACGTCCCAAGCCCACATGACGTCCGCTCATGATCATGGTCCACTCACGTTCCGTAACTTGGGTTGTAAAAAGCCAATTGATCTGTACCTGACCGAGGCGGCCCGCTTGAGCAGAACTTGGACCTATTTATGTACTCAACTCAAGCGGGCTTGAGCGGCGGAATTTGGTTAGGCGGTGACTATCGGGCAGTCATGGGATTACTTAGCAATCACGGCATGACCAGCGTTCACACAGCTTGTTGAGATGGTTTTGGCCGTTATCGGTTCATCAACAGTAAATGCATCACTGATATGTCACTTTGCACAGATCATCAGTTTCCAAGAAGACGAAGTTAGACGATTCTGACAGGCGTGTACTCAAACGGGTGGGCCAAAAACACTGCCCTTCTCCCCCAATCCGTCCCGCATGAGCCACATCAATGCTGTGCATCAGCAAGTTCATTCTCTTCTAAAACCAACAGCCGAGCAACATGCAGTGAAAAAGACCCCCCCGGTCTCTCTCCCGATGAAGACTCCTCGGGTTTTCAGGAATGGGGTCTGGGATCGGATGGCGATAAGGTTGAACGCAAACTGGCCATTAACCAACCCTCCACTATAAAATGATTTCGCTTTCGGGTATTTTCCATTATACCATGATCACATATATGCCTAACGTTCTTATTTGTAGTCCATTTCCAAAACCGAGCCCACTTTGATGGTCTGATCATACGCAAGTTGACAAAGCGTGTCATTTTCAAGGATGAATGGGTCGCACTTACTAATGAGCAACTGGCCTCCATCTGGAACCTCGACGAGCAGTATCCGGTGTCAACTAATCATCATGATGAGGATGCATTCAACTTATTTTCGGATTTTCGGATGTGAAAGAATAGGTGGGTGAAATATTTATGGTTTTTTATGCTGGCTAACATTTATCAGATGAATTGCAGTATTTCCGACCGGATCCATCGTATTGGAGAGGAGGCGGTTAAGGCGCTAGAGGAGGAATATGAACTCCGTGACCTTAAAGCACACGCTCGTTTTGCTGGGCGGCTACTCGGTCAGCAGAAACAACTTCAGAAAACCACAGATCATCGTCATTGGTTTCCGGATCCCTTTCTGGAGAATAAAGTCAATGAATTTCAGGTTTGCCGTACCATCATTCCATGTTCGCATTGGCTAATTTCTATTGTGACATAATGTAGGGCTTGTCCCTTGGTCGCATGGTTCCGAGAACGCTTGCCGAACACTTCGCCTTGATCTCAGCAGCCGATGTCGATGATATCAATTCCCCTCTGAGACGCCCCGTGGTGCACTCACATTTGCTATTCAGGCTGTAAGTCTACTCCTTTCGATTCATGTTGGCCAACGTGGAACTCATTTGCTACTTGTAGGTACATCGTGCGCTCTTGTTTTCTGTCACTTGCGAGTTCAAGAAATCGGGTGGGAAGGAAAGTCACTCTTCTTTTACGAACTGGGGTGATATTTCCACCGAGACGGTGGGAGCAACTGGGAAGCGGATCCGGAAAGTGACAAAACGGGCCAGCGTCTTCAAGGCAACAATTGCGAGTCTCCCATCGGGCCGCCATCGTTGAACGTTGAAGGTGCAAAGGAATGCCTGGGCAGGAATGTAGCGGTTGAGGGTCAACAAAAGGAGGCTGTGGTCATTGAGGAGTTGAACAATGACAAGGATGAGGTACTAATTAATCCTATGTTTGTCGACTGAAAGGCTGTGGTACATGATATACAATAATATCCTGTACCAGGCAGCTACAAATGCTACGTGCTAAGTAGGCTTTTATGAGATACTTTCCAAAGTATACGATGCCCTACATGTTTTCGACAGTCCGTTAAGATGAACGTCGGGCTAAATAAAGTGGAGGAATCAATGGAGGCTGGTGAAAGAGAGTGCTGCACGTTTTACTTTTACTGATGCTGTGCCTGAGGCACCATCAACTGTCGGCGCATTCAACGAAAAATGGAGCGGTGTTTATACACACATGCAAACGGCTGTATATCTGTCACTGCCTCGATCCAGGTACAGTTCCTTGATCAGTAATTATAACTTATTATAAGTAATAGGATTCAATCAGACTCCTGATTCTTTAATCCCACCTCGGGCCCCAACCTCGGCGCGCGGTACCCCAAACCTCTCAACCATTTCTTTCTCCGACCTAACCTTCACGACCTCCATTCGATCCTTACGGTTCGATCGACATAATATTCCCTACATCATCCCTGAAATTCCACGCCCCGCCTTAGGACTCCCGCGCGTTTGTGGCCTAGCTAAATGGATATGCCAGTTTATCAACAGTGGAACATCGTCCATGT
>Ga0307509_10011870_pt1 | contig 10480 bp, 13 predicted proteins | sample 10_EM_MG_FD_202245 | JGI IMG/M metagenome (GOLD analysis project Ga0307509, IMG submission 202245) | Populus trichocarpa ectomycorrhiza microbial communities from riparian zone in the Pacific Northwest, United States - 10_EM | ecosystem: Host-associated > Plants > Roots > Unclassified | place...
CGGTACGTGAAGGTGACTCTTCTTCTATTCAGACCTGAACGGATTTACATATCTGCAGACATTGCTAATTCAACACAGCGGACGCCATCTGAGCCTTGGTCTGTCAAGGCCCGCTTTTTTCAGTGTTGTTTGACACTGATCTAATGACCGAGCCCGACCTTGAAACCAGCATCACACGCGTTGGGAATGCTCTCCGCGATAAGTCCCCACTGAAAATGCTATTCATATTACCAGAAGATTGTCCCTTGAATGGTACATCGACATGGGACGACTTCAAGAAGAGAAGAAAAAACTCGAAAAAACGATGGCTTCACTTGGCCGCCACCCTCGTTTGATCTGGGTCAAAATCTCAATTCCGCATGCAAAATTTTGGGCCCGTTCTTACAGGTTTCGGAACGGGCAGAAATATTGCTCGAAAGACATCCAAAGACGGCAGAGAAAACAAGCACGAAAATCACCTCAAAGAGTATCAGTGCAGCTCACAACTATCCTCGTACCTCATAGGCCGAAATAATGGGAAAACTGGCCTCATGAGGTGCGAGATACTCTTTTGGATCTCAATATTCGCTCATCCCGTTCCGCAGATCGCGACGGTGGTTTAGTGCGAGTCTGGGCAAGACTGTAACATGTTAATCATCAGTGTATCTTTCGTGTCGAAGCTGAGGCAAAGTAACCCCCCCTCCCGATGCCCGGGATGCATACTCATTGTGTGGCTTCATCGCTCGGCCTTCTCTTTTGGCGGAATTAGCGGGGGAGGCCCAACGAGTTCACAAGTCAAAGGGAATTTGACTTTGATACAAAAGAGACTATTACGAAGACGATCAGGTCCGTTACCGTAGTTGGCTGTGCGTAGCTCATTTTCTAACGGGAATAGCAACACTATAGAGAGGCGCTCATCAAGCGATTCGGTCGAAAAGAAGTCGAACTAATCACTTCCCTTGAAGCGGAAGCGGGGAATAAAAGGCTCGCAACACGTCTGAATTATTTCGCCACTCTCCCAACGCCAACTGTAAATGAAGGATAAGAAGAAGGCGGATGCGATGAGTCTCATGTCCCTTTTTATATGCTGATGGCCTTCGCATCGAAAGGCTCACGGAAAAGTCAACCGAGCTTTTTACTCCTTGTTGGAGCGTAAGGACCCAACATTGTTTGGGGTACTTCTAGATGTTGAAGTCGACAAGAACATGTACCGTTGGGGTAGCGGCCCCGAAAAATGGGGTTTCAATTGATTGATATCCGTCGTCTGCGTGCGATTGCGAACTTGCCATGTAATGTTTCCAACTTTTACCAACTGGCAGTGGCATTTTCTATGGTTGCTCTACTACGTATGGTTATGATATTCTGGTTTCCTGTATAGAAGATCATCCTAGCGGATACTTAGCGGAGAGGTAATAAAAGAAATAAAAACACGAGAGGATAATCGAGGGATCCAGGATGGAGTTCGGAGCACTATCAGGATAGAGAGAGATCCATATCTTTGCGGAGAAAACATACTGGAATTTCAGGTTATTAAAACCCATCGTTCAAGCGTGGTCGATTCCGTGATCGTGCAGACAGTTACGAGAAGCCTCGAGGCAAATTATGTATTAGTTCTGATTTGGCATCTTCCAATTTATGTCGAGGCATTGCCTCTTGTAACTTGTTTTTCGCAAGCCATCCTTGACCTTAGCCCTTTCCTATCTTTACCCATATACCGAAAGCCAAACGATCTCAAGTGGATGGAAGCAATTCATGAATCGGATAACCCGATTCAGGAACTCAGAGTGACTTTTTACCCGGACCTATTCCTGCAGCGCCGGATTTGGGTCCTAAATATCTTGCGCAGAGAGACTATCACAAAAGTACGGTCGGTTGAGCTATCAATCGTGTATTTATCATCCATTAACAGCGCGACAGGTCCTAGATGTTGGTTGTGGAGAAGGACAGCTCCTCGCGGTGCTTTGCCAACCCGCACCATGGCTAAAAGCACCCCCGGAATCTATCCTCGAGGTATCGCAATCACCCGATGAGAGTCAACCTCCAACCCCGACGTACAACGACGAAGATACCCCAAATCTTCATATTGTCGAACTACATGGACTTGACGTCTCCTCTGAGGACCTAGCCTTTGCAATTGAATCCACGGCACCTCCGAAAGAAGACATAGAAGTCCACAGCCCTGGGTACCGATCGTTTCGCAGTGGCGTGCAGAGATGGGAAGAACTTGTGACTAAGGTCTGGAAAGGAGGCTTGGAGAGCATAAACGAAGAGTTCGTGGATATTGAATGCATCGTTAGCATGGAAGTGTAAGCTATTCTTGATATCTCTAATGAACATAGACTAAATTAAATCGTGATCAGCATCGAGCATTTGCCACCCGAAATATTCCCTGCATTTGCCCCGATGCTGCTGGGCGTATACCATCCGCGGATTCTCTTAATGACGACACCATCCTACACCTTCAATGCCCGCTTTACGGCACCCGACGCCCCTAAATCCGCGAGGTCGGGGTTCCCAGACCCTACCGGACGTACCGACCGGATCTTCAGGCACCATGACCATAAATTCGAATGGACCCGGGAAGAATTCGTGGCGTGGTGTGAAGAGACTGCCAAGGAGTGGGGTTATGCAGTGGAGCAGACGAGCGTCGGACAGGCACAACAGGAGGATCCATGGGGCAGAGATGACGAACTTGAAGGCGCGAGTTCCGTGGCGTGCTTCCGGAGGCTCGAAGAACTCGACAATCCGACGCGAAGCGAAAAAGGGAGGGCTCGGATCAAGGATCTTTCATTGAATAGTGAACCCCACGAAGCTTTGGCTATCTATCGACACCTGCCGAACCCTGCCTTCATGAAACCTCGCTCGCTGCAAGAAATTGCAGATTGCGTTAAATCTAAAATGGAGGAATACCGTGAAGCTTTCATGAGGGTGGAAGAACTGTGGTTCGAAAAAGAGATCAGCATTCTTTGCGGAGGGTGGATTGAGATGTTGGTACGAGCCGTCGAGGAGAGTCCTTATCTGAACTTGAAGAGGGACCAGGCGACGAAAAAGCGGAGCATGTGGAATGTTGAGCTCGTCGGCGGAGTGGAGAGCTCGATAAATCCTTTTGCCGCTAACGGCGACACCAGTGTAGATGATATCTCATCTGACTGGACCCCTGGTGAAGGTCCTTATGTAGGCTGGGACGAGAGCGAGTCTACAGGGGCTGAGGAAGGGGATGTTTCTGCGGATACATCTGATGCGGACGGAGACGACGAATCAGATGGCGAAGGCACGAGTTGGATGAAGGGTTCTGGATGGAATAAGTCAATACCTGAAACGAGTGATAATCAATGGGGAGAGGATTGGGGGCAGCTAGGTAACACCTGGGGTGATGTTCCTCCCAGTGCGTGGAGTTCAACGGCAGGCTGGGATGGTGACGAAAGTGACGATACCACATCTTAAATGATATTCTGCTGTGAAAAAAACCAATGCATATTACTATTATGCGATACGAGACCTGTGTACATGTCGCGATTACTAACCTCGTCATAAGAAGTAAAGCAACATCTGTTTCTCCATTCTCACCCAAAAAGCCACAGTTGTCCGCATCTCCGAGGTACTGGATAGCACCGCAGAGGTTCAGCACCTTTGCGAAGGCCGCGTGAGCTCTGATGAATGTGGGATTGGGAGGCTCAGCCTCCATTCGGAAGTCGTACTGAACATCTACCTCACGATTCCCACTAGTCAATACGACAGCCGGTCGAACTGTCCGCAGCCTGTACTTGTTGGAGGAATTTGGATACTAATGCGATCATCAGCCTCTAAGCAACAAATTATAAGAAAGCGACTGACCACATCTTTATCCAGATAAACCTTTAAGTGCCGGAATGTCCATGGTCCGGAGTCGACATGTAGATGCCATCTGTGGGGAGTCGATGCTTAATCCCTGCAAGGTCGATTTGAATCCAGGATTGGCACATACCCTCTGTCGCAAAATATGAGGTCAGATTCCAACATAGAAAAGAGAATTAACGTACAATTTCTAGGCCAATCCTTTTTTCAGCGACGTCATTAAGTGAGAATGGGATGATGTGGGCGGCGGCCATCGTAGTATAAAAACTTGCTTGGGGGACTTCCGGTTGTCGTCCATGTTGAAAAAGCGCTTCTCTGCGACGCATCTCGAATGCGTTAGCTAATGCGCAATGTATTGTTCGCGGATAGCAAGCTATCAAGCAGCCTCAGTTTGCTGAAAAAAGAAGAAAGAAAAAACGAATTTTTTACACTCACTTTCTTTCTGAAATTACTGGCCTCATGTTCAGAAGTTTGGCTACTGTTAGGTTCGGCTTTTATGACTCCGGAGATGGCCAGCACTGAGTGGTCAGGAATGAGTAAAAGAAAAAGAGAATTATGTGAGAACTGACTCGGGAGGGATAGTCGCTCCATCCAAGCTTTCGCAAGATTGATCACCGCGTCTTCACCTTTTTTATGTGCATATAGAGAGAAACGGCGGCATATCGCTGTCCAAGAGGATGTGGTGCATGGATAATCACGCCGGATAAGTGGAAGGTCGTCGAGGCGGTACCGCTGGTCAGCAGTGCGTAATCCTTCGTCGTCGGTGACAATGACGCTGGTCACTACGTGGTTAGAGAGAACATCGGTCGCGAGCTCGTCGTTTCCATGTGCAGCCCAGGATGGCCCAAGTAGACTCGAGAAACTGTAGGCTGGTGGACCGAAGAAACAAGTGATTAATCCCCTGCAAATTAGCTAATTTTTGTAACCCAACCGCAAATTATTAGCGCATGGGCAAATTAGGGCCTCCGGCCGGCACCGGCAAATTTGCCCAGCGAAGTACTTAGGTACGAAAGAAAGTCTTTGTTTATTGCGGTTGATGTTGCGACTTTTTTGCCTCTGCGCCTACGATGACGCCGCTTGAGGTCGATGATCTCCACTACTCCTCCATGGAGCAAACTGAGGAGATGACCTTTTACGTCCCCGGTGGTTATCACCCCATTGTTGTTGGCGACATCCTCGGGCCAAGTTTTGCCGAAAATAGAGAGCAGGGGTATAGAATCATGCATAAGCTGGGCTGGGGTGCATACTCGACTGTCTGGCTAGCACAGAAGACAGATTCAAGTCAAGCCTTTGTTGCAGTCAAAGTCGCAATGGCCGGGGATGATATTGATATAACGAGGGAAGCAGCTATGCTCGCGAAGGCCCAAACGAACGACGGAAAGCCACCTCATGTCCTGACCTTGTTGGACCATTTCACTTTACGCGGACCCAACGGCATCCATTCTGTTCTGGTGACCGATATTGTTGTCCCCATGTTTTCACTTATATCCCGTAATCGCGACCCACTTTGGGGCAAAACTGTCATCCATGGCCTCACGAAAGCTTTAGCGAGTTTACATGCAACTGGAATTATTCATGGAGGTGCACTGTCTCTTTTTTTTGTAAAATATGTTGCTTACCCACCTCTAGACTTGCACATCGGTAACTTCGGCTTCGCTTTCCCTCAGATAGCTGACCAGGACCCGGACGACGTCATGGTAGACCTCGGCCAACATGAGGTGATCATCGTTTTACCTGTCTCTGCTGCCAATCAGACCCCCTCTTTGCCTGTTTATGTCCTTTCTCCTTGTAATCTTGCAAAATATTATGAAAAGGTCGCTGGGAAGGACCTCCCGCAGACGAAGATATTTGATTTCGGCAGCAGTGAGCTCCATTTTGTTCCTCATTCCCACATTCTGACCACTCCTCTAACAGCCCATGAAGCAGGAACGTTGCCTCCCCGTTTCCAATGCATGGCTCGGGCCTGTGCGCCAGAACTGGTTTTCGCTCGAATCGTCCTGAAGATCGATAACCCTGCTGTTGAGCCTCCGGCCGATGTTTGGGCCCTCGGTTGTGCTGTGTGTTACGTTCCTTTTTCTTTCCTGCCGATGCTAAACCATGATATCAGATCTACGAAATTTTTGCTTTTAATGATCAACTATTCAAATGGGTTAACATGACCGACCTTCCCCGTCGGATGATTATCATGGCCGGTTCCCTGCCCCCGGAATGGGAGGATTGGCATGCGAACCTAAGTGACCCGCCAGAAATCTCGCCCACCGGGGCAGATGCGTGGTGGGCAGATCGTCGGACACGACTCCGCCCAAATTGTGCAGATGATGAAAGCGCAGATGCCCTGGTTACCCTCTTGCGGAAGGTGTTGGTCCTTGACCCCGTTTCGCGTCCAACGGCAGCAGAAGTCTTAGAGGAACTCCAAACCCTAGGCGAATTCTAAAGTGGTGATTCACACAATTGAAGTATGATCCATGGTTCCTACGTACCGATGCTTTGTCAGAGCACAAGAAGGTCACTCAAGGTACTCGTCTATCTGACTGCACCAACCTAAAGTTCTGTTTTCATTTTGTTGCCCCTGGCGCCTTTGCAGATTGTTTAACTTATACATAATTATCCCGCAATGCAATATCACTGAGATAAAGTAAAATATGACAGACGCGTTACCCCACGACATCCACCAACGTCACCAGATCAACGGTGTCTGGACTGTCGGTTTGACAAGGGGGATGGAGGGCCCAGGGATGCCTTTACGATGGATCTTCTTCCCTTTCACGCCTCAAGTAAGTACCCTACGCGCACACGAACATTGTAACTAGTGAATCATGTTGGCACGATTATCCTATCGAAACATTCCCCCCAGTTACGCTCACTTTGTATTCAAGTTGCTATTTACTAACACTTCAGTAACGGACAATCGAGGCCAATTTCTTGTTAACATGTAGGCCGCCATAGATAGATTTCATGTCGTAACAATGTATGTCCATCCTTCAACCTCGCCTGCCATCTAGCACTGGCGCTGCCCCTCCTGCGGCCTGCCAATCAGCTCATTATCACGTTCGTCATATCAATTCCCTTCTGCATGCACTATTGGTTCCTTCATATAACAGGGCTGGGCTTCACATATCTCAAAGTCCCAGATATGATGATAATGGCATACATACATGTCTCGGTGTATGTTTGCACCAAAAGCACCTGGGAGCTACCAATTCCCTCATACAGCGCCGCTGTGCATGTGGTCCTGCAGGGAGAAAACTTTCCTGCAAAGTTCCACTTTCACGGGTATTATAGGACTTCTAAGACTGTAAAACCATTCTCCAGCCCTGTTATACAGGAAGCGATCAGAGTGCCAAATTTGGGATTCGGAACACTTGGACAGCGCGACTTGGCTTAAGAAACACATTTAAGACTTGATAATTGATTGTACACATATAATACTTACTCTGGCTGTGTAAACGGTATCCTAATGTCCTTCAAGTTTATTATATGTCCAAGCCTCCTAATGTTGACGATGTTCTCTGCAACGATCTGTCTTCCAACCCAAACGAAGGCAAGAAAGTGTTCCTGAGGATAGTAATGGTGGCTACCCTTAGCACAAACATTGTCCTGTTAATTTGTGGCAATAGAATCTAGCATAGCCGATACAGCAATTAATTTACAGTGATATCCTCTAAGTAAAATACGTTGCCTATGATATTGAGTTAGGGATGCAGAGACGTTCAATCAAAGTTCATCAGCCTAATGAATAGCCTTCATCATGTCGAAGGGCAGCCAGCGACAATCCTGGCTATATACATGTACTTCTCTTCATCAATACCTATCTCGATGCTGAGAATTTCGAGGATGGATCCGGTGAACGTGAGGCCCTTCCTACTCCTGACACGAGATTCCCAACCTTCTGGTATACGTTCTTCAATCAAGATGGACTGAAGGTCGTCGATGCGTCCTCCAAATATCGTGAGGAAGAAGGAGGAGCTGGTGTAATAAAATCACAGCAATTAGCAGACAATCTATTCTGGGTGGTAGGGTGAAACGCACTTAAGGCTGCCAATCAATTTATGGAAGAGGTCCAGGGAATAATCGGGATTGGCTGCCCGAGAATCGACGCGTCTCTTGGTGGTATATACAGAGATATCCCTGCGCCTGAGTGCTGCGCCAAACTTATCCCTTCCAGAAGCCGATGCCAAAAGCTCTTTGACGAAGGGAAGATGCGGTTTTGCTTGACTTGGAACCAGCGCACTGTCTTCACCTGGACGCCAAGGATAGATATACATTTAAATTCTTGGGCCATCACAAAAAAAAGTACGTACGGGTCAAAGACGCATCATGCTCAATACCATTGTGGAGGTCGAGCTCCGCCAAGTCGAATGTGTCCCTCTTGTAATTTCTCATCAAAAATTTCACAGCAAGTTTGGTCACAAACAAGCTGACGGTTGGCGCGGTGTTGAAAGCAGCGTCGACCTTGCCTGGAAGTTCATTAAACCTAATGTTTTTACCATCGTGTGGGAGGATGCCTAGCGCAAAATAAAACAAAATAAAACACAAGCGATGAGATTTGAATTAGCAACTAATGAAAGGCTCACCGTGGTTTGCCAGGGCGTTCAATGCAGGGCAAGCGCTTCGACTATCGCCCACCTTTGGAGCGACATACGCAGGCCACTTTCCTCCCACCCCTGGGGCTCCGCGTGGGGTAACATGCCCTTTCCTCCGATTAAACCTCACGATGTTGATCAAAGTCAATAAAAAGTCCCAAGTAAAGATGTAGAGAATCTGAACCACAGTCGAGAGAATCGACACAAGGAACATAGTGATTGTAAACAAGGAGAGCAAATCAAGCATTTCTCTTCATTTAGAGTTCGGCGAAAACGCGGAGCGATGTGTCAAGTTCCCTATGTTCTAGCGGGTTACTCCATATGAAGTTGATCGAACCGTCAACGTTACCGTCGTCTGACCAGCGGGCAAGATCCACGAGCGTCGAGTTGGCGATTGGACATGTGAGCCACCTCCCCGGATGGCACCGAGAGAAAGCCGAGAGGATAGGGAATAGATAACAGACATGGCGCTCAATGTCATTGGTCAAAACTGGAGTTACAAGCCCGAGTGTAACGGAGGACTAGGCCTTGGGACTCGTCCTTTTATTGCCGTTGAGGGCACGCGTGTGAACTCGATCAAAGTAGTTTTCACTTTCTGATGACTAACAGCTTGCCTTATAACCAACTGTTGGATGAGCGTAGGTTCGGGCACAGCAAATTTTATAGAAGCCCTACATAACATCATTTCAATTTTGGTGAAAAAGACTGTATTGTATGTGGAATTTTTTTTTCGCCCTTTGGGCTGACATCGGGTACGGAATATATTAATAATGGGCCGGGCCTGCTGTACTATAGACCTACGAAGAAAGATCTTAAGAATTGATCTAGATAGGTACAGTTGGGCAGTGTACATATTTTACTGCCACCAATTCAGAGATTTTTAAGGTTCTAGGCCAAGAAATGAGTTAAGACGGTTCAATTACAGTGCGTTATGCAAAAAAATTGAAACGTTGGCCAGTACGTGAAGTCGTGAGAGAGAACATCGGTCGCGAGCTTGTCATTTCCATAGACGCTCCAGAACTCTGATGTGCAGCCCAGGATGGTGCAAGTGGACTCGAAAAACAGTGTAGGCCGGTCAGTCATTCAAATAGTTGCTGGGAATCTTTCGCGCAAGACATTGGGGGTGGCACCCCAATGTTGGGTCAGGGTCTACCTGATCTGTATCACAGTGATCTCCACACTCATTTAAGGTGTGAACAAGCTTAGTACCTGCTGCGGTCTGAAGAAACAAGTTTACAGTTGAAACTCCACAAGGCCTCATTCGTAAGCGCAGCACAGATTGAGTACCGAGTTCCAACTCACTATCCCAGTTTCGCTCTTCCTCTTCATGGTAACGGGTGCACTTTAAACCATAGAATCTCATAGAATCCAGCATTGCCGACACGGTAATTTACAGTAATGTCCGCTAAGTAGAATCCGTTGCCTATGATAATCGAGTTAGGGATGCAGAGCAGTTTCAAGCTCCTCAGCCTAATGAATAGCTATTTGTCGCCTACAATGCATAATGAATAGCGTTCCTCATGCCGAAGGGCGGCCAGCGGCAATCCTGGCCATGTACTTCTTCTCATCAATACCCCTCTCGATGCTGAGAACTTTGAAGATGGATCCTGTGAACGTGAAGCCCCTCCTACTCCTGACACGCGATTCCCAACCTTCTGGTATCCGTTCTTCAATCAAGATGGACTGAAGGTCGTCGATGCGTCCTCCAAATATCGTGAGGAAGAAGGAGGAGCTGGTGTCATAAAATTACAGCAATTAGTAAACAGGCTATTCTGAGTGTGAGGGTGAAACGCACTTAAGGTTGCCAATCAATTTATGGAAGAGGTCCAGGGAGAAATCGGGGTTGGCTGCCCGAGAGTCAACGCGTCTCTTGGTGGAATATGCAGAGATATCCTTGCGCCTGAGCCTATCCCTTCCAGAAGCCGATGCCAAAAGCTCTTGGATGAAGGGAAGATGCGGTTTTGCTTGACTTGGAACCAGCGCACTGTCTTCACCTGGACGCCCAGGAAAGATATACATTTAAATTTTTGGGTCATCAGAAAAAAAAAAAAGTACGTACGGGTTAAAGACGCATCATGCTCAAT